>JAEAMG010002174.1_pt1 | contig 12705 bp, 12 predicted proteins | sample 8958741 | NCBI WGS metagenome assembly JAEAMG01 (sample SAMN16933256, study PRJNA681125) | bioreactor sludge metagenome | isolation source: anaerobic bioreactor treating anionic surfactant - SDBS | place: India: Bengaluru | collected 2019-02-28
ACTGGAGCGTGTCGAAAGGGCCGGATTGGCCTCACTGTTGCCGTGGGCGCGACAACATCCTGTGATAGGGTTTGGCATGATAGCGGTTATTATCGGCCTGTTCCTATGGGGGGCGATTGACCGATGGCGTTATTTGGCCACTTTAAGGTTACGCGGAACTTCCGGCTGAGCATGGAAAATAAGTAGCGGGTTGTCTTCTTGAATGTCCGAAATATTTTTGAAATCAAGTCAGAGCGGTTTTGAATCAAAAAGCATATTTTGAAGTATGCCGGCCTAAAAGTTATTTATTTGGATATCGAACAACGTTACCGATTAGTAATGTTCAGGCAATGCCCCAGTTATCTTCTCTGATGTAATCTGTCTGAGGTAATTAAAAGCCGGATCAAGCGTTCAGAGGATTGGTACAGATGGCTGATGAAAGAACACAGACAATAAAATATTTTATCCTGTTGTTGGTTATTGTGGTGCCTCTTTTTTCTTTAGGTCTTTCTAATCACGGACTCTGGTCGGCAGATGAACCGAGAGTGGCGGAGATAGGCCGTGAGATGGCCCTCACCGGAAACTGGGCGGTGCCGACACTGAACCAGAGGCCGTTTCTTGAAGAACCGCCGCTATATTATGGCGCTCTTGCACTGACATTCAAGATATTTGGAATTTCTGACAAAACGGCAAGAATTCCTTCTGCCTTCTTTGCCTTTGCGACCGTTCTCGTTGTTTTTTTTGCGGCGAATTTTCTTTTCGGTCCGCGAGTTGCCCTCTTTTCGAGCATTATTTTGGCCACGGGGGGAGAGTACTTTCGAGTCGCCCACTGGGTGCTCGTAGATAATGCCCTAACCTTTTTCATCGTGTGCGCCATGGCCCTCTTTGTCTCAGGGTATTTCAGTACAAACAGCAGAAAAAAGTTTTTCTCATATATCCTAATGTATGTTGCCTGTATCCTTGCATTTTATACGAAGGGATTTATAGGTATTGTCCTGCCCGGCCTGGGCATTTTGGTTTTTCTTATTTTTGAGAAAAATTTGAAAGAAATTATCAAAATGCGGCTCTGGCTCGGCATTCTGATCTTTCTTGCCATGACGCTGCCATGGTTTATTGCGCTCTGGCAGCAGGCCGGAACTGAGTACCTTAAAGTATTTTTACTTCATAATCATCTTCAGAGGTTCCTTCCCGCCAATTTTGGAGGACAAGCTGTTTCCGGACATCATCAACCTTTCTACTATTACATTACAGAATTTCCTGTTGGTTTTCTCCCTTGGAGCATCCTTCTTATACCTGTTATTATTCATGCTTTTTCAAAGCACGGAACGCCTGATGACCCTTCAAGTTTTTTGTTGGAAAAAGGGACTCTCTTCGCGAAGTGCTGGTTTTTTGCGGGGATTATCTTTCTGAGTATAGCGTCAACTAAACGGACTTTGTACCTCATGCCTGTTTTCGCACCGGCAGCCATACTTACGGCAGTGTTCATTGACTCCACACTTGTGACACAATCAACAAGTAAAACTGGAAAGATTTTTACTCTGATTTTCGGTATAGTCGTAATTATCGTCGGTCTTGCATTGGCGCCCATGTATTTTTATTTTAAGAAACTCTATCCTCTTGATGTGCCCGAAAACCTCTTGCTGTCGGTTCTCTTCTTTTCTATAGTGATTGTTGCTTTTTCCCTTATGGCAATAAAATATTTTCAGCGGGCAGACTTCAAACGATACTGGGTTACTTCGAGCATCTCTGTTATTATGACATTGCTTTTCATGTTGATATTTGCCGCGCCCATTGTGGACCGGCATAAAAGCTTTGCTCCTTTCTGCCGTCAGGTTTCTGCCTTAGTGCCCGCGGGCGAATCTATATATACCTATGAACCTGACGAAACGATAAAGGGGGTCATACCTTTTTATACAGGACGTTATGTAACGGAGATTAATGAAGTTACCGATGAACTATTCCGGAAAGAAACACCTTGTTTTATTGTAATCAGAGATAAGGAAAAAGAAATAGAAAAAAAGCTACTCTCCGCAAACTCTTTCCCCTTGTGAGGCAGGAAATGGGAACAGGGCGGGCACTCGTGCTTTTCTCAAACAAAGAGACACAAAAAACACTCATAATCAGGAACTTTTTCAGGAAGTCAGGCCCTGAGAGGCAGGAGGATGGTAAATACACTTCCTTTATCGGGAATGCTGGTGACGGTGATTGAACCTCCAAGAGACATTACATAAGCCTTTGCCAGACTCAAACCGAGGCCGCTCCCCGGTTCTGTCCTGCTCTTCTCACTCCGGTAAAAACGCTCAAAAATATGGGGCAAATCTTCTTGTGATATTCCGATGCCGTTATCGTTGATCTCTATAGTGATATGGCCATTATCAACCTTAATTTTTATCAGGATATGGCCGGAAGGATAGCTGTATTTGAGAGCGTTATTGAGAAGGTTCCCAAGGACCCGCTGAAGTCTTCGTCTATCGGTAGACAGGAATGCCTTATCCGGGGCATCTATTTTTATATCAATATGCTTGTTATCAGCTACAGGACGAAAAAGATCCACGGCATCGTGGACCATCGACACGATATCAACTGATTCAAAGTTAAGTGTGATTACTCCTGCTTCAGCTTCAGAAATATCAAGCATTGTATTAATCATAGAAAGGAGCCTGTCACACTCTTCAATAATATGCCCCGCCAGCAACTGAGAATCTCCATCAATGGATTTACCAATGAGGGCTGATTCGGCAAGACCTCTCATGCGGGTTATGGGGCTTCTCAAGTCGTGGGCGATGTTGTCATTGGTTTCTTTCATGCCTTTAATCAGTGTTTCGATTCTTTCGAGCATGGTATTGAAAGTTACAGCCAGTTGATCGATCTCGTCTCTTTGTCGCTTGACGGGTACACGTTCGTTTAAAGCGCCTTCAGACACGGCAGAGGCAGTTTTAGTCAGTTGAATAACACCAGATAGGGCACTTCTCGCCATAAACCATCCTATCACGGCAGAGAGAACTATTATGATTAAAAGCGGCCACGCAAGAAGCTCTCGGAAATCATTTCGGATAACAGATAAATCCTGTTTGCTGAGCCCGTGAGAACCATACAGAACATATACATAGAAAAACCAGTAAACGATGTTCAGGGAAACAGTGAAGACCCCGGCATACAGGAGTGATAATCGAAATGCTACCGTATGACGGACGCTAAGCAATCTCTTTAAGAACATAACCGGCACCGCGTATTGTATGGATAAGTTTTTTTTCAAAATCCCTGTCTACTTTGTCCCGCAACTTGCTCACGCGGGCCTCGACAACGTTTGTCTGAGGATCAAAGTTATAATCCCAGACATGCTCCATTATCATTGTTTTTGAAACAACTCTTCCCGTGTTGCGCATAAGATATTCAAGGAGAGAAAATTCTTTCGGTTGCAGTTCGATTTTTGAACTGGATTTTGTTACTTCCCGGGTGATAAGATCCATGGTAAGATCGGCAACGGTCAATCGGGTTGCGTCAGGAATATTGCCGGCCCTCCTGAGAAGGGCCTGCACTCGTGCCAGCAACTCCGTGAACGCAAAAGGCTTCACAAGATAATCGTCGCTTCCTGTCTCGAGACCACGAACACGGTCTTCCACAGAACGTTTCGCGCTCAGAATGATGACCGGAATGTTTTTCTCACGTTTTCGCATTTCGGAGATAAGGGAAAGCCCATCAAGTCCGGGAAGCATTACATCAATAATGGCCAGGTCATAGGGTTCTCTCAGGGCCAGATGAAGCCCGTCTTCGCCGTTTACCGCATGATCAACGGCATAACCCGCCTCCTTCAACCCTTTTTTCACAAAAGAGGCAATAACCTTATCGTCTTCGACAAATAATATTCGCACCTGCAATCCTATTTTTACTATTATACCTCTTAAATATTTAAACCGGCCTGTTGTGTGTTGTCAAATTGCTGATTTGTAATGTTTTGGTAATGTTCCGGTTAGTATTTTCAGCTTAAATTGTTCTATAAAAACAAAAGCAAAGGTTTAAGAAAAAAAGAACATCCAATACTTATCCTGTGTAGTTTTTAATTTTTTGAGGCAACAATAAAATTTTAATTATTTATATGATTGAAAAACACAGAATATTAACATATATATAACTTACTAAATTTTTAACGTGAGGGGATATGGACGATAAACCATATGTATCGGTTCTGGTGCCGGTTTTAAATGAGGAGGAATCATTACCGGAATTGCACAGGAGGCTTCAAACTACCCTGAACAATATCGGAAAATCCTATGAAATCATTTACATCAACGATGGAAGCACGGACATGACCGAGGTCCTGCTGGAAAAGTTTCATGCCGATGACGGGAGAGTAAAGGTCATTGAATTTAACAGAAATTACGGTCAGCACATGGCACTCTTTTCAGGATTTGAGTTTGCCAGAGGTGAAATTATTATTACCATTGATGCTGATCTGCAGAACCCTCCGGAGGAGATACCAAAACTTATTGACAAGGCAGAAGAAGGTTTTGAGGTGGTCGCCACTTACAGAAAACAGAGAAAAGACTCTCTTTTCAGAAAGATGCCTTCCTATATCGTCAATAAAATCACTGCAAGACTTGTCGGGGTCAAACTGAAGGACTATGGCTGTATGCTCCGGGCGTACCGGAGAAATATTATCGACTATATAAACATGTGCCCGGAATCATCGAGTTTTATCCCCGCCCTTGCCAACACCTTCGCGAAGAAGATTACCGAAATTGAAGTCGCCCATGAGGAACGAAAAAAAGGTGTAACAAAATATAGCCTCTTTAGACTCTGGCGCCTCAATTTCGATCTCATGACGAGTTTTTCTCTCTGGCCCATACAGATAATCAGTACGCTTGGTGTCGTTATAGCGGTACTTGGGCTTCTCTTTGCTCTTTTTCTCTTGGTACGGAGATTTCTCATCGGGCCTGAAGGCGAAGGGGTTTTCACGCTTTTCGGTATTCTCTTTTTCTTCATCGGCATCCAGATACTCGCACTTGGTATCATAGGTGAATACATCGGCAGGATATACCAGGAAGTGAGGAGAAGACCGCGTTTCATAATAAAAAAGGAACTTATGTGAACGCCCTTGTTTTTGGATATCAGGAGATAGGGTACGTCTGCCTCGAAGAGCTGCTCAATTATGGTGTCCACGTGTCAGGCCTTTTCACCCATGAGGATGACCCTGGCGAAGAGATATGGTTTCGCAGGCCTGTCTCATTAGCGCTGGAACACAACATTCCTGTATATACGCCAGCGGCATTAAAGGATGAAAAATGGATACAGCTTATTGAAGGTACTACTCCTGATTTCATTTTTTCTTTTTATTATCGCTCTATGATTCCAAAGAGAATCCTTGATATTCCCCATGTTGCCGCCCTTAACTTGCACGGATCGCTGCTTCCGAAATTCAGGGGCAGGGCGCCGGTGAACTGGGTGCTTGTGAACGGTGAGAAAGAAACAGGGGTGACGCTCCATGAGATGGTTGAGAAGCCTGATGCCGGCGATATTATTGCCCAGAAAAAGATTGAAATAACCTTCGAAGACGATGTATACACACTGTACATGAAAATGACTGAAGCGGCGCGACAGCTGATGAAAGAAATACTGCCAAAACTAAGCGACGGGAGTTTTGTCAGAGTCCCTCAGACCGGCACGTCGTCGTATTTTGGTGGACGAAAACCTGAAGACGGGCTTATCACCTGGCAGAAGGACGCCCTTTCACTCTACAACCTCACACGGGCTGTAACCCATCCATACCCCGGGGCGTTTACCTATCTTGGTAGAAAAAAAGTTTTTATATGGAAATCATTCCCCGAAAATAATCTCCATGATGCGGCTCCGGGAAGGATTTTATCGTCCCGTCCGCTGAAAGTAGCCACGGGGGAAGGAACATTGACGCTTCTTCGTGTGCAGCTGGAGGGGGAGCGGGAAATGGATGGAGAAGAATTCGCGTCTATTCACAACATGAAAAATGAAATATTAGGAGGGGACGCTTGAAAATACTTGTACTCGGTGTCAACGGATTCATTGGAAACAGTCTTGCTGAAAAGGTTTTGAAGAATACAGACTGGGAACTTTACGGACCGAATACATAAGCAGGGGAACGAGGGTGGCTACGGAAAAGGTATTGAAAAATACGGATTGGGAACTTTACGGGATGGACTTAAGAGATGATAAGCTCGATTCCTGCCACGGCCATGAACGTTTTCATTTTGTCGAAGGTGATATAGCGATAAACAAAGAATGGATTGAATATCATGTAAAAAAATGTGATGTTGTCATGCCGCTCGTTGCTATAGCGACTCCGGCAACCTATGTGAAGGAACCACTTTGGGTTTTTCAACTTGATTTCGAAGAAAATCTTAATGTCGTCAGGCTCTGTGTCAAATACAAAAAAAGACTGGTTTTCCCATCAACCTCAGAGGTCTACGGTATGTGTGCTGATGAGGAATTTAATGAGGATACAAGTCCCCTCACACTTGGCCCTATCAATAAGCAGAGATGGATATACAGCGCGTCGAAACAGCTTCTCGACAGGGTCATCTGGGCCTATGGTTTTCAGGAAGGGCTGAAGTTCACGCTCTTCAGGCCCTTTAACTGGATTGGCCCCAAGCTTGACGAACTGATAACTGATACCGAAAAAGAAGGCAGTTCGCGAGTAGTAACGCAGTTTATCAGCAATCTGCTCCTTGGGGAACCGATACGCCTTGTTGATGGCGGTAAACAGAAACGGTGTTTTACCTACATCGATGACGGGATCGCCTGTCTCATGAAAATCATTGAAAATAAAGAGGGAAAATGCGACGGTGAAATATTTAACATCGGTAATCCCAACAATGAGGCCACAATAAAAGAGCTTGCGCAGAAGCTGAAAAAGATGTTTATAGAACATCCATCAACAAAAAAGTTCAAAAAACATTCGGAGATTATTGAGGTCTTTTCGAAAGATTATTACGGTGAAGGATATCAGGACATAGACCGGAGAGTCCCATCGATAGAGAAGGCAAAGCGACTGGTAGGATGGAAACCCAAGGTCGATCTCGATACGGCACTTAAGAAAACCCTTGCCTATTACCTCAATACGAACCTCTGATGATTGTTAAAAAAACAATCGGCATCGCGGTGCATGTGGATACCCGTGAGGGTATGAAAAAGGGTGTCCCAATATTGCTCGGCTTTTTTCGGAAATATGGTATCAAAACCAGTTTTTTTGTACCTATGGGAAAGGACCACACTGGTTGGACAATAAAAAGGGTTTTCAAGCGAAAAGGTTTTTTAAAAAAAAGCGGTACAGGTAGAATCTGGTCAGCGGCGGTCAGCAAAAAAACACTTATGTATGGCCTTCTACTACCGGGGCCGCAGATAGCAAAAGAGAACAAAGCGCTTCTGCATCGGATTATTAACGAAGGGCATGAATTAGGCATTCATGGGCATGATCATGTGTACTGGCACGATCATATTAAGGATTTTGACCGGAAAAAGACAGAAGAGGAAACAGAAAATTTACAGGCGGCTCATCGACCTTGCGGAAGAATACGCCCACAATCCCGATGTGCCCACATATTCAATCGAATATGGTTTTGTAGAGGGGAGGGCAGGGGAAGTCTGTGTGCAAGGAACAAAATCAGTGAATAGCGAAGATTGAAGGACATTCTTTGGTTATACTGTTCACTATTCACTAACGACTATTCACTGTTTTTTTCATAGCTTGACAGATTTATTTTATGTGATATAAGACCTTATATGAGTTTAAAATCAAAAAGGAGGGTTATTATGGGAAACAGCGTATACAAAATTATTGAAATTGTCGGTACGAGCACCAAATCATGGGAGGATGCGGCAAAAACCGCGTTGGAGACCGCCTCAAAAACGCTGGATGATTTAAGGGTGGCAGAGGTCGTGAAACAGGATGTAACGGTTGAGAACGGTAAGGTGAGTGCTTATCGGGTAAGACTTAATATTTCTTTTAAGTTTCATGTGGGGAAATAACATAATACAGTTAAACCCGGATATTTCATTGGAACCGGTATCAGATTACAAAATAATAAAAAAAGGGGACTTTATGTCCCCCTTTTTTTATGAATAGTTACTCTTTTAATACATACCGTCCATACCGCCCATACCGCCCGGAGGCATCATAGGCATCTGGCTTTTTTCCTTCGGTTTTTCTGCGATCATGCAATCGGTTGTCAGAAGGAGTGAGGCAACAGAAGCGGCGTTTTGCAGTGCTGTTCTCGCTACTTTTGTCGGGTCGATAATACCTGCTTTTGTCATGTCATCGACAAATTCTTCCTTGCCGGCATCAAAACCGAAGTTGCCTTTTCCGTTCTTGACTTTTTCGATGATAATTGAGCCGTCATGACCGGCGTTGGTAGCAATCCAGCGAAGCGGATCTTCGAGTGCTTTCTTGACGATGTTAACACCAAACTGCTCTTCGGCGCCAAGTTTCATGGCCTCGAGTTTCGGGATGCACCTGAGGAATGTTATACCGCCGCCGGGGATAACCCCTTCTTCAACGGCTGCTTTTGTGGCGTGCAGGGCGTCTTCAACGCGCGCTTTCTTTTCTTTCATTTCTGATTCGGTCGCGGCGCCGACATTGATGACAGCGACTCCGCCGACGAGTTTCGCCAGTCTTTCCTGGAGTTTTTCCCTGTCATAATCAGAGGTTGTTTCTTCGATCTGGGCCCTGATCTGTTTCACGCGGGCTTCAATTTCTTTCTTGTCTCCGGCTCCGTCAACGATAGTAGTATTGTCTTTGTCTATGGTAATTCTCTTGGCTGAACCGAGGTCTTTCATACTGATTGCTTCCAGTTTGATGCCCAGTTCTTCAGAGATCATCTGGCCGCCGGTAAGAATGGCTATGTCTTCGAGCATTGCCTTTCTCCTGTCGCCAAAACCGGGGGCTTTGACGGCGGCAATCTTCAGGGTGCCTCTCAGTTTGTTCACGACGAGTGTCGCGAGGGCTTCACCTTCCACATCCTCAGCGATAATGAGGAGCGTTCTTCCCATCTTAGCGACCTGCTCAAGGATAGGGAGGAGGTCTTTCATGTTGCTGATTTTCTTTTCATTAATGAGAATAAGCGGTTCGTCAAGCTCGGCCACCATCTTTTCCGGGTTGGTTACGAAATAGGGAGAGATATACCCTTTATCAAACTGCATACCTTCGACGATGTCAAGGCTGGTTTCCATGCTCTTTGCTTCTTCGACAGTGATGACGCCTTCTTTGCCGACTTTTGCCATCGCGTCAGCTATAACGTTACCGATAGTCTCGTCGTTGTTGGCGGAAATGGTCCCGACCTGGGCGATTTCTTTCTGGTCTTGTGTCGGTTTTGAAAGTTTTTTCAGTTCTTCAACAATGACTTCAACGGCTTTTTCGATGCCTCTTTTGAGCTCCATCGGGTTGTGACCGGCGGCGACGAGTTTCGCGCCTTCACGATAAATGGACTGAGCAAGGACGGTTGCGGTTGTTGTTCCGTCGCCCGCGACGTCGCTTGTTTTACTTGCCACTTCTTTTATTAGCTGCGCGCCCATATTTTCAAACTTATCTTCCAGTTCAATCTCTTTCGCAACGGTTACGCCGTCTTTTGTCACGGTGGGTGAACCAAAAGATTTATCGAGAATAACATTGCGTCCTTTAGGCCCAAGAGTCACTTTGACGGCATCCGCGAGAGTATTAACACCCTTGAGGATAGATTCCCGTGCATTCTGATCGTATCTTATTTCTTTTGCCATTGTAATTCCCTCCTTAATTAATCTTCTACAATACCGAGAACATCGTCTTCTCTGAGGATCAGATGTTCTTCGCCGTCAATCTTGATCTCTGTGCCCGAATACTTGCCGAAGAGTATCTTGTCGCCTGCTTTTACGCTCAGCTTGACCTTCGTCCCGTTGTCCAGGGTTTTGCCGTCGCCTACCGCTATTACCTTACCTTCCTGAGGTTTCTCTTTCGCGGCGTCGGGGATAATAATACCTCCCTTGGTCTTTTCTTCCTCTTCAAGTCTCTTAACAAGGATCCTGTCTTGCAATGGTTTTACCTTCATTGTATCACGCTCCTCTCTTAAAATTTATGTATTAGCAATAACGAAATATTATTGCTAAAGTTAATATAAGAATGTTAATGGGTTTTTGTCAATACCGGTTGTTAAATTTTTAACAATAATTTCATTCCGTCTTTATACCACTTGGAAAAAAGCTCATTTTCGTTTTTATTTGTTGTTTTATCCGATTTTATTGTGGAAAATATGTTGTCTTTTTCAATTGTTATACCGAATTCTTCTTCCGACTGAACGGCAAGCCTCTCTACCATTGAACCGAGAATATTATCTGTGTCACTTTTACAGTTCCACGATTCCCACCACTTTTCATAGCTGTCCCTTACCTTCTTTTTACTCTCATCGTAGTAGCTTGCAAGCGACGGGAGCCATTCGTCGAGGCGTTTTCTTGATTCCTGAAAGATGTCTTCAACAAAGGGGAAACGTTCGATAGCGTCCATCTCTATGCGGATTTTCTTGATAAAACCCTCAATAACATCCTCACCACCGTGTTTTTTTGTGTAAACTTTTGCCTTCAGCGTATTCCAGACTTCAATGACAGGGTATGTTTCCATGCTTTCTTCAGAATAGTTAATGGTTTCAATGTTTTTGATGACATTTTTTCTGGTTTTTGGGACCCCAAACATAAGCAGGCCCAGAAGGTCTGATATGCAATGGTAGAGGAGAGACCTGTTTTTCGGTCTCTGCGCCGGGAACATAAAACAGACAAATTCATTCAGTTCCAGCGCCTCCACAAGGTGGTCCTTTTTAGGTTTGTTGTGCATGAATTTTACCGCGTCGATAGCAAGCGACAGGGTCGACATCGAAAGGAGGTCGTCCTCGTTTTTTATCATAAGTGAGACGTCAAGTATGTGTCGCCTGGGAAGCACTATAAACCTTCCTTTTTATAAACCTTCCTTTTTCAATTCCTCTACGAGGTTTTTTTGCTTTTCTGTCATTTTTTTCGGCAGGTCGACAGTGACTTCCACGTATTGGTCTCCACCGGTGTCGGGGACCCCGAGTCCTTTAAGCCGTATCTTCTTCGCTCCCGGAGGTATAGTGATCCGTTTCGGGCCGTCAATAGAAGGGACTTCGGTAACAGTTCCGAGGAGAGCATCAGTCAATTTTATCTCTTTTGTGACGATGAGATCGTTGCCGTTTTTCCTGAAGACCGGATGTTCCCCAACTTTCATGATAATGTAGAGGTCGCCCTGCCTTCCCGTTCTGGGATCGACATTGCCTTTTCCCTTAAGTTTCAATTTTTTGCCTGTCGAAATCCCTTTCGGTATTTTCACATTTACTTCTTCAGAACCCCTGTTTGTGGCAAACGAAATCCGCTTTTCACCACCCTTAATAGCGTCCATGAAAGGGATTTCCAGTTCATAGTTGAGGTCCAGGTCTCTCGGAGAACGCTGCTCCCGTGTGATATAATCGCCGAAATCATAGTTCTGGTAGGTCTGTTGTCTCCCGCCGGGCCGCCCTGTTGTTCGACCTCTTTGTTGATTTCCGAAGATTATGCTGAAAATATCGTTTCCGCCGAAACCAAGGTCTTTGAAGAGATCACCAACGTTGAATCCACTGAAAATGTCTTCCTGGGAATACCGCTGTTGGAATCCGCCCATACCGAATGTGTCGTACTGTTTTCTTTTCTCCGGGTCACTGAGGACTGCGTAAGCCTCATTGATGAGCTTGAATTTCTCTTCCGCTTCTTTGTTGCCGGGGTTTCTATCGGGATGATATTTGAGGGCCAGTTTCCGATATGCCTTCTTCATCTCCTCATCTGTGGCTGTTTTCGAGACCCCCAGGAGTTCATAATAATCCTGTTTTGCTGCCATAATTATTCACCACCTGTGAACGCGATATGGTTACCTTCATCCTGTCCGGTTGTATGTGCAATCGCGGGGCATTTCACTTTCATTATATGGACGACCGGCCGCTCATGATGAAACTCGGAGATGGTTTCATAATTACCCATCCCTTTCGCAATAACAGCCGCGTCACTTTCCCATAATGTTTTGACGATCCCCTGCATATCTTCTCTCTTTATGCCTACTTCATCGGTGCCGGTGGATATGATGCGTCCGAATGTTTTACTCAACCCGAATCTGTCTGCATCATCCATCGAGAGGTCGTTCTGCACCGGTCTTTCCCGGACAGCGTAGTATACCCGTTTCCCTGTTTCCTCCAGATATTCCACGAGAGGCATGTCAAAGATAAAGTCACCCAAATTATCACCGATCATGAGAATATCTTTTCCTTTAATATAAATCGTATTTTTGATTTTATCCATAGTTCCCACGAAATTAAATTTATTCAGGTCGTAATGGCCGCTGACGAAAAAGTCCATTGAGTTCCCGAGGGCGGAAAGACGGACAGTGTCTTCGAGGGTGTTGCCGAAGCGGGGGCGGATGTCGTGGAAGGCTTTTATGGCCTCCTCGAATTCCTGTGTTTTTATTGATTTGTAGGGGTCGAGGGCGCCTGTTTTTTCCTTGATAAATTTTAGGAGCTTGTTTGAGATTCCTGGAGGTGTTGCGTCGGGGCCCCAGAGGCTGTCGATGAGGTTGTAACAATCAGTGGTCAGCTCTTCATTCCCGCCGGAGAGGGTAACGGTTTTTTCTGCGAGCCCTTTGAGGCAGGGTAAACAACAATCCTGTACTTGCATTGTTATGATTATAGGATATATGTG
>JAEAMG010002211.1_pt1 | contig 12687 bp, 9 predicted proteins | sample 8958741 | NCBI WGS metagenome assembly JAEAMG01 (sample SAMN16933256, study PRJNA681125) | bioreactor sludge metagenome | isolation source: anaerobic bioreactor treating anionic surfactant - SDBS | place: India: Bengaluru | collected 2019-02-28
TGATTGGGATTGCCAGAGTTCCCCCTACTGTAATCCTGAGCGCATTTGCAACGATGCTATAGACAATGACGGCGACACTTTTGTGGACTGCGATGACTACGATTGTGTCCGTTCCCCCTATTGTCATAAAAAGTGATACGGAATTGGACCTTTGCGACCGGGTATCGCTTAGCGAGAGTGTGCCCTATGTCTTATCCTGTACGTCCCGGTGCATCGTACGTGGTCATGCCTCTTGAATTCATTCTTTTTGAAGGTGAGACATCATGAAAACAGATGCTGTAATAAAATCTGAAGGGTTTCGCGTTTTGTTTGAGACTATGGGTCCCGTCGAAGCGGAGCGCTTTATCATTTTACTTAAACGTGAAAATTTTGATTACACCCAATGGAGAAGGCCACTTTGGGCGGGCATGGGTGTTGAAGAAATTTCGCGGGAAGCCATGCGCTATAGTTCTGCGACCCAATAGGTAATTTACGGTTATTGCCAGGCAAACAATCGTTCTTCGGATTTTTTAACCGACCTTCATTTTCCAAAAGACGTTCCCAAATGCCGCAAGACCGCCCGGCGCATACCGAGCTGGAATTGTGTCGCGGACAATTTCCTATTTTGAAGCTTGAGGTTGTAAACCGGCCTTCAAATATGGTTTCATACCGTCGTTCAGTACGTCTCCCCTTCAACCCGCACAGGAGTGCTTTGTCATGACCCAGAAAAGAAAAACCATCCATGTCGTTTCCAACTCCCACTGGGACCGCGAATGGGGTTATCCCTTCGAAGAGACCCGGTTGCTGCTGCTGAAGTTCATGGACGAGTTGCTGGACCTGCTGGAAACGGATCCCGAGTTTACCTCGTTCACCATGGACTCACAGACCCTGTGCGTGGAAGATTATTTGGAACTGCGTCCGGAGAAGCGGCCTCTTATCGAGAAACACGTCAAGAGCGGGCGGCTTCTCATCGGGCCTTGGTATTCGCTACCGGAAGAGTATGTGTGCAACGGGGAGTCGCTGGTGCGCAACCTGGTGGTGGGCCACCGGAGTGCCCGCGCACTGGGCGGTGTCACCAAGAGCGGTTACACGCCTTTCAGCTACGGACAGACGTCGCAAATCCCCCAGATTTACCGGGGCTTTGGCATAGACGATATCATCTTTTACCGGGGAATCAACACACCGAAATGTGAGTACATCCTGGAGGGGCCCGATGGGTCGCGCCTGCTCGGATCCCGCTTCGGCTGTATGAGCCGCTTCAGCTATTATATATACGTGTACCGCGTGCTGCGCTACGGGTCGGACGACGTCTACAAACGTTACGACTGGGACCGCGGCGCGGCACCCTTCCGCCTTATTGCCGACAGTCGGCCCCGGGACCATTATTACATCCTGGACGACAAGAAGAAGCAATGGAACGACGCGCCCCTCCGTGAGCAGCTGCTGAAACTGGTGCGGGATGAGTCCGAGCATTTCAGCACGAGCCAGATGGTGTGCATGCAGGGTTTCGATTCCTCGAACCCCGACCCGGAAGAAACGCGGATCATGAAACTGTGCCAGGAACTGCTGCCCGAGCATGATATTCATTTTTCGACCCTCGGGGACTATATGAAGGCCATGGCCAAAGAGGTGAAGGACCCCGTGGTGTTGCGTGGTGAATTCCGCGACCCCGGCGCGACCGGCAGCTGGACCCACCTCTTCGGTGACATCATCAGCGCGCGGCCGCGCCTGAAACAGCATAATCACCTTGCCGAGGTGAACCTGCAGCGCCGCGCCGAACCCTGGGCGGCTATCAGTGCCATGACGGGCGGCGAATACCTCAAGTCCGCCCTGGACCGCTGCTGGAAGTTCCTGCTGCAAAACCATCCCCACGACACCATCACGGGCGGCGGCATTGACCAGATGGAGCGGGATTCCATTTTCCGCTTCAACCAGATCAATATTATTGCCGAGGGCGTGGTCCGGCGCGGTTTGGAGAAACTACAGATACAGATTGACAACGGCGACCTGCCGGCGGCGGACAGTGTGCTTACCGTGTTCAATCCCTGTTCCTTCCCGCGCAAGGCGGTTATTTCCTGCCTGGTGGACATGCCCCAGGACATGGGCTATACCGCCTTTGCCGTGCAGACGCCGGAAGGCAAGACCTTGCGCGTGCAGCAGCAGGAGAAATTCCCCATGGGTGTGCTCGTGCGCAACCTGCAGGACATCTCGGTAGAATTGCGGACGGAGCGGGTGCGCTGCCATGTGGAGACGGAGGATATCCCCGCCTTCGGGTATAGCACCTATCATCTGACGCGCGCGCCTCGTTTCGCCTACCTGCCCGGTACGCTCGCGCCAGAAACGAATGTGCTGGAGAACGAGTACTTGCGGGTGGTCTTCAACAGCAACGGCACGCTCGACATGACGCACAAGGAAAGCGGGCGCGTTTATACGGGATTGCATTATCTCGAAGACAGCGGTGAGACTGGCCACTCGTGGGTACATACGGCGCCGGAACGGGATGAAATCATTACGTCTCATGGTGCGCCCTGTCATATCGCCCTGGAAGAGTCGGGCCCGCTCTTCACGCGCATGCGCGTGGACTATCACCTCCAGATTCCCGTCAGCGTGGAGGACGAACCCTACGTGGACTTCCGCGAGGGCGACATCAACGACACGGGCCGCACGCAAGAACGGCGCGAGATGATTGTCACCAGCCGCTTCACCCTGCGCGCCGGCGCGAAGCGCCTCGATGTGACCACCTCGTTTGAAAACACCTGCAAGCATCACCGTCTGCGCGTGGTGTTCCCGACTCGTCTCGACTGCGACCGCACCGACGCGGAGATCGCGTATGACGTTATCGGGCGCGATATCCACATCAAAGAGACCAGTCCCTATTACGGCCATCCGAACCCGCAGTATCCCATGCACCGCTTCGTGGACATGACTGACGGCACGTGCGGCTTCGCCGTAATCAACAACTGTGGCCTGCGCGAGTACGAAGCCCTGGACAAAGAAGACCGGCCTCTTGCCATCACGCTGCTGCGCGCGTTCACCTACCGCAACTCGCCCGTGTTCGGCCGCTGGGAAACCTATCCCGACATGGAACTCGCCCAGTGCATCGGCAAGTTCGAGTGGAACTACGCCCTTTATCCCCATGCGGGCGACTGGACGAATGGCTGTTACCGCGAGGCGGAAGATATGAACCTGCCGCTGGAACCCGCCCAGGCCGGGCCTCATGAAGGCGCGTTGCCCAAGGCATTGAGTTTCCTGACGCTGGAAGGGGAGAACCTTCAGATTACCGCGCTCAAACAGGCGGAAGATCGCCCGGGCAACTACATTCTGCGCCTGTTCAACCCGACGGAAAAAACGGTGAATGGCGCCCTGGTTCTCTTCAAGGAGTTCAGGGAAGCCTGGCTTACCAACATGGACGAGGAACGACAGGAACCATTACAGCCCAAAGGCAATCGGCTCGACCTGGAAGTGTTGAAGAAAAAGATACTGACCATCGAATTCATGTTGTGACACAGATTCCGATGTGAATGAACCTGGTAGGCGTACCTTCCCAGGTGCGCCATCGTGTGGTACAAAAGTCTGTAGGGTTGTTCCAGGGCGCACCTGGGAAGGTACGCCTACTTGAGCTCTCTTGCTTATACGCCGTAGAATTTGAATTGGATGCATGATACTGGGTGGCAGGAAAATCATTTTCGTGCAGTTACAAGGGAGAGCAACGATGCAGGAAGACAACATGGTTTTCAGAGGTTCCATCGTGCGCGCGTTTATCTATCTTCTTGCGGGCGCTTATACCGGGATATTCCTGCTTGCTCTTTTTATGCGAATCCCACCGCTGCGGCTCCTTATGATTGGTGTGGGGTACGCGGTGGGGATGGCGATAGTTGCCGCTTACGTTTATGTAAAGGACGCGTTCAGTATCGTTTTTATCCGGGATACTTTAGAGGGGCCTGTGGGGCCGGGTTTATGTTCAGGGCGCAAGTCCGTTTCCGTAAATGAAATCCTTCTCGCTGCGAGCAGGCTGCCTTCCCCGATGAAGTCCGGATATCTTTCCCTCGCCGATGAAAGCCGGCTTACGTTGTATTGTCTTTATTTCAGCGCCAGCCGGGGTGCGGAAATTATTGAGGAGATTTCAAAACGTCAGCAGGCGGCAGGCGTTCCCGGGCTTGATGATAATGCTTCTGCTGTCGACATATGTGATACGGAGTAAAATGGCATGTCCCTCTCCGACGAATTCATGGCCTTTGTGCTGGACCAGTTTTCCGGCTGGGGCGGGGTGACCGCCCGGAAAATGTTCGGAGGCGCCGGGCTCTTTCGTGATGGCGTCATGTTCGGTTTGATTGCTAATGATGTCGTTTACCTGAAAGTGGACGATTCCAACCGTCTGGATTTCATCCAGGCCGGCTTCGTCCCCTTCAAACCCTATCCCGATCAAGCCGCCAGCATGTCCTATTATGAAGTGCCGCCGGAGGTGCTGGAAGACCGGGAGATGCTGACGGCATGGGCCCGGCGTTCCTTGAATATTTCCCCAACGCGGCGGTGATCTTCCGAACAGGAGACGGCAGTAAAAAAGTCGCGCCGGCCCAATTCACCCAAAAGAGGCAAATATGGTACACTTGCCCTTGTTGCCGGAACACTGGGAGCGTTCGGGGCAACGCGAATGAGATGCAGGATAACCTTTAATTTGAGGGACGGCGTTTATTATGGATATGCAGTATTATCTTGATTTAATGAAAAAGTTTAAATCTGTGCGGATCATGGCGATAGGGGACATCTACCTGGACGAATACGTGCATGGCGCGGTGACGGAAATCAGCCTGGAAGCCCCTATCCCTGTTTTTGAGGTGCATGAAAAGCGGTATAACCCGGGTGCGGCCGGAAACGCAGCCTGTAACGCCGCTGCCCTGGGCGGACAGGTGTATATGGTCGGCGTGGTCGGCGCGGATATAAACGGCGGCATTATCCGGCGGGAATTTGAAGCTCGCTATGTGGAGGTGTCTCACCTGGTGGAGGATCCATCCCGTCCGACAAACACCTATGGCAAATGGCGTGCCGGGGGACACAACATTCCCAGTCAGGAAATCCTGCGCACGGACACGCCGCGCCCGAAAATGATAACGGGTACGGTGGAAGCCTGTGTCATTGAACAAATACGCACCTTGGCCGCCCAAGTGGACGCCATCATGATAGGCGACCAGGTATCCGCCACCATTTCGGAGCGGGTGCTGGAGGTCATTCTGGAATGCGCCGCGAAATACCAGCTGGTCACCGTGGCGGACTCGCGCGCCCGGGCGGGCTTTTTCCAGGGGGTTACCCTGGTAACTCCCAATGACAAGGAGGCCGGCCTGGCCGCCGGCATCGAGGTAACCGACGAGGCGACCTTGCAACAGGCGGGGAAATTTCTACTCGCCCGCGCCGAAAACGTCATGATTACCCTTGGCCCCGGGGGCATTGCCTGCTTCTCCCGGGATGGCGTCATTGAAACCGTTCCGATTCGGCCCGTAAACGTACGGGACGTGACCGGCGCCGGCGATACGGTCACCGCCGCGGCCACATTGGCGCTGTCGGCCGGCGGTTCCCTGCATGACGCGGCCTTTCTGGGCAATCTGGCCGCGGGCATTGCGGTCACCCAGACCGGTGTGGTAACCGTGTCGAACGCGGAAGTATGCGATGCACTGCTCGAAGGTGATTCGATTCAGACGGATAAACTAAAAAGCCTGGAGCAAGTACGCGCCCTCGTCAAACGGCTGAAACGGGAAGGCCGGCGCGTGGTCTGGACCAATGGCTGTTTCGATATTCTCCATGTCGGGCATATCATGTACCTTCAGGAGGCCCGTAAAGAGGGGGATGTCATGATTGTGGGGTTGAACAGCGACGCGTCCGTCAGGCAGAACAAGGGCGCCGAGCGGCCCGTCGTCAATGAGCGCGACCGTGCCCAGGTGCTCTCCGCCCTGGAATGTGTGGACTACATCATTATTTTTGACGAAAAAACGCCCTTGCCCCTCCTTGAAATTCTGGAACCGGACATCTACGCCAAAGGAGGCGATTATACGGTGGACACCATCGTACAGGAAGAACGGCGCCTGGTGGAATCCTATGGCGGACGCATTGCCATCATCCCCGGCCGGGAAGGGAAGTCAACCACCTATATAATCAATAAGATCACCGGAAAATCCTGAAGCGTCACCGGGAAAGTGTAAGGGGATATACCGGAAGGAGATGGCCCTGCTCAACTCACCGTGCTTACTCCTGCGCCGACCGGCCTGGGGAACGCCATTCCCAGACGCGCACCCTTTGTTGCATGAGCCAGGGACGCCTCATCTTCCGGGCCGTCCTATACCGGAAAAACGACTGTTGGATTCAGAAGCGGTTTTGAAACCAAGGGACATCAAGGACGAAAGGGATTGTAAAACGCACTCCTGATTGGTACGTCTTTTAAGTCCCTTAAGTCCTTTCGGTCCTTTCTTTTGACAGGCTTTTCCGACGGTAACTGCCGTTTAAAGATTCATGGGCAGATCTTGTATCGCACCGTACGCTGCCCCAAAGACTCTTTACAAAAAGAGGTGTTTTTCTCTTTTTATATTTCCCGGGTAGAATTGAAAAATTTTGTTGCATTGGGATGTGGAGTGTTGTATACTTACCCCTTGCATGTTTGTAAGGAGCGTATTTCCGGCCCGCCACATGCGGAAACGATGCCTGTTATTTTGGGCATCCTCCGGAAGTACATAACAATCGGGCGATGTGCGTGAATCCGGTCGAATGGGCTGTATGCCGGAGATTCAGGCGCGGCAATTTGGAGTATGAGATACGAATGCCGTCGCTACGCGTATACCGCCAGATGGAGTCGAGCAAACACCAATGCTGGGAATAATCGCTTTTGTGTTGTTTTCCCATCAGCCGATGGCGGCTGATGCGGAGGGGTTGGCTTCCTACTATACGGTGGAAAGCGCGAGCGCGAGAACGGCTTCAGGCGAGTTGTTGGACGACAATGATCTAACCTGTGCCATGCTACAGGGAGAATTCGGCGAGTATGTGCTGGTGGTGGCTGAAAACGGCCGCTCGGTGATATGCCGCTTAAACGATCGGGGCCCCTTCTCCAAGGGACGCGTGATAGACCTCTCGGAGGCCGCCATGCGGACATTGCATCCCACAGCAGGCTTGCTCCCCGTAAAGGTCTATCGCCTGGGCTTCAATCCGCCGCCTGAAGTCATTCAGAAATCACTCCACTGAGCCGAAATCCACCCATTCCGTCTTGGTAACCGTGACAGGGCGCTCTTCCTGTTCCGGGTCGTACATTCCAATATCCACCTGATAACGCAAGGGTGGCGCCATTACCGGCCGCGTGAAGACCATCGCCTGGTTTTGCTTCCATTCGGTGGATGGCGGGGTGGGAGTGAAATCCCAAACCAGCGCGGATTGCTGCTTCTGTGCTTCAAAAAGACCCTCCCGGTCCTCCTCGTGAACAACAGCCCGCAACCAGACCCGGAGGTTTTTTTCCGGTACCGCGCCACAGTGTAGCACCAGCCGTATCAGAAACCAATCCTTGACCGATCGCTCTACATGGAAACCCAACAGGTTAGCGTAGTTGTTTATTTTCTGGATATTATTAGTATACTGTTGCGCTTCACGGGTATATTGCCTTTCCAGGGCTGCTCTTTCTTCGTCCGGCAGCAGGTAGTTTTTGCCGTCCCCCGCCAGTAAGTCATATAACTCAAAAATGTTTTTCACGTTTTCGGGCGTGGGGATCGCTTTACGTGCCAGTACGTGCACCCAGGCGGGTTCCCCCTCTTCGCGGACGGCATTCAAGAGGCTTTCAAACCCGTATTCCCGGAAGAAATAGACGGAGTGTTCCAGAGTTTCAATGTAATTGTCCGTCAAGGGCTGATACAGGATAACGTATTCTGTTTCGGCCAATTCAGGCAGGGTATCTTCGGGCGTGGGAGACCACGGTTTGATGGCGGCGAAGGGGCGCGGTAATATCGGCGCGTCCAAGCCGGTCTTTCCCGCGGCGGGCGCATAGTGCCGGGCATAAAAATCGAGGCTCAACGGCGGATATACCGGGGATACCACCTGGTACCAGGCGGCGGCGCTTTCCAAAGGCGCCTCGGGAGTTGTTTCCCGAGGCCGGGATTCGTGTGCGGCTACCGCTTCCAGCACCACCGTTTCCATTTGCCGTCCCCTTCGCGGGGCCTGGATGGTATAATGTCCGCTTTGGATTACATCCTTGTAGACGGTCATGCCAAAATTGCCTCGATCCCGGACTTCCGCCTCCCCGGTGAGCAAGGGAACTTCCAGGCGATTCAGCGAGCCCAAGGACTTCAGATTGAGATTTACAAACTGGAATACCAGGATAATCAGAAATATTCCCCAGAGCGCGCGCCGTAATCGGACGAAGGGAACGGCATCGAGGGCAAGGACTGCAAAAAAGGCGAGCGCCGGCGCGGCGCCGTACAGGAACCTGGGACCGTGCAAAGAAAACAAGCCGGTCAGAAGAAGGTAGGTCCCAACAGGCCATGACACCAGTATCACTGCCAAAGCGGTACGATTGCGCTTGAGCAGCAGGGCGAGCGTACCTGCCAGCGCTACGAGGGCCAGGGGCAGGAAAGCCACCTCATTCACCAGGTAGATGAGATACCGTTTCCAGAACCGGTGAAAGGGCTCCAGCAGCGAGGTAAACGGATAGGAAACAGAAGCCGGGGGGGATTCCGGACTGAGCCCGGATATGGTCGGGTCCAGGGTGATATGGGTTTCCGGCATCGCTGTGGCGGCAGGCAGGGCGTCGGCCAGGCGGGATGCGATACCCGGCTGGAAAATTCCCTGACCGTGGCCCCGCTGGGTGCTCCACCATATATACAGGAATTCCAGATGCCTGAAATACCACCAGGAACATACAGCGACTGCGATGAATACGCACACTCCCAGGTTCAGGAGAATACCCGTCCACGCGCGTGTTCTTTCCTTGCTGCGGTTCTTCCCGGAAGCGAACAAGGCCTGTGTGATTCCCATGAGAAGCACCAGTATCATTGGAAAGGCCAGGAAAACAAAAGCGGTCTGCTTGGTCAGAAGGGCCAGGCTGCAGAAAAGGCTGAAAAAGGCGACCCACGCCGTTTTACGAAACCCATCGGATTTTACAAGGCCATAGAGCGCCCATACGACCAAAGCGCCACACAGGGTATCCGGCATGACCAGCCTCGAATAGCCGGAGACCATGGGCGTCAATGAAACCACCAGGGCGGTCAAAAGAGCATTATGCGCCGCCATGCCCTGACGGGCGAGGACATATACGCCGAACAGTAACAAGGCCAGCGAAAGACTTCCGGAAAGAGCTATTCCATCGGGGGTATTGCCGAAGAGCAGAATAGATACCGCCCCCAACAGATGCGCCAGGGGCGGATAGGGCGATTCAATACCGACCGCCGCCAATATCCGCGCCAGAGTACCATCCGCGCCGGGTGCGAACAGCGTATGATAAAACTCTGTGGCGCGTCCCATGTGGTGCGCTTCATCCAGGCAGACGGGGTGATTATCCACGCGCAACCAGTAGCAGTTTACCGCGATGTGCGCCAAGAGGATGAGAAGGAGGAACAGTATCCCCGCAACGTCCCCCCGATACTTGGGCTTGACGGGTTTGGGCTCCGGAGGCACGAGACGCCATCCTGCAGGCATTTCGACTCCCGGGGTGATATACAAGCCGGGCGGGGACGGAGGAGGCGGTGTTTCACCGAACAACATGGGTGATTTCCTTCCGGTTGCATACAACACACATGGCGATAAATCCCTTTTTCTGCTGGGCTTTTCGGACGGCTTGCCGTGCCCGTTGCCCCTATTCTCCGATCAGGATACCGGCAACGCAGGCAGTCATGAATGCCGCGAGACTGCCGCCGACAAAGGCGCGCAAACTCATCCGGGCGATGTCGCCGCGCCGTTCCGGGGCGATGGCCGACATGCCTCCGATGAGAATACCCAGGCTGCCGGGGTTGGCGAAGCCGCACAGCGCATAGGTGGCGACGGTAATTGTCCTTTTACTTATAGCGCCGTCCTGGATAAGCGTTTGCAGATGCTGATAGGCGATAAACTCATTAAAAACGGACTTGGTGGCGAGTAGTTCGGCAAACGGCCCCACGTCGCGCACCGGTATGCCCATCACCAGGGCCAGGGGACGGAAGAGATAGCCCAGCAAGGTGGTGATCGGGACCCCGGTGACAGCCAGCGCGGCACGGTCGGCCAGATAGATTAGTCCCACGAAAACAATCAGCATGGCGGCCACATTCAAGGCCATGTTCAATCCCAGCGCGGCACCGCGCGCCGCGGCATCAAACACATTCCTGCTTTCCACCGGCAGGGTGACCCGTCCCGTTCCCGCAGTTTCCGGAGTCTCTTTTTCCGGCACCATCAGTTTCGCGATGAGAATGCCTGCAGGGGCACTCATCAGGGAGGCGGTCATCAGGTGTCCGGGTTCCGCGCCGAAGTTGGCATACGCAACCATGACACTGGCCGCAATGGTGGCAAGAAATGTGACCATGATTGTAAACAGTTCGGACCGGGTCATGCGTTGCAAATACCCTCCCAGCGCGGCCACGGATTCGATGCCTGTAAAAACGAGTAAAGCGGCGCCAAAGGTTTCCGCGCCGGAGGTTTTCAGGGTGCGCCGCATGAGCCACGTCATGGCGCGCACCACGGCCTGGATAATGCCCAGGTGCTGCAGGATAGCCGCTACACCGGCGACAAAGATGATGACCGGTAAAACGTTGAAAGCGAATATGGCGTTGATAACAAAGGAATCCTGTGCCGCCAGCTGTCCATCCGGCCCCGGAGTCATAACGCGTTCGATTACGAAGAACCGGGTAAGATTGCCAAAAACAAAGGCCGCCCCTTCGGTGCTGGCGGCGGTCAACACATCAAACACGCGGTTAACCCCGGCAAACAACACACTGCCCAAGCGGGTGTGCAGCACGATAAGGCCGAGAAACAGCTGTAGCCCAATACCCCAGTTTATTATCCGCCATGGGATGCATTTCCGGTCTTCCGAAAGGAGCCAGGCAAGGACGATCATGCAAAACAATCCCGTCAGGCTCACCAGCCGCATGTTCAGACTGCCATCCATACACATTTCTCCCACGGCAAAGCCAATCGAAACTCAGTTGCCGCCGGTTCCGGTATTCTGTTTCAGAAATGCCGCCGCCTCTTCACACTGATCCGTGGCGATGAAATCCACTCCCGCGTCACGGGCGGCCGCCCAACGCTTCTGTACCGCCTCCAGGGAGCCGAAGTTATAGCTCGAACTCCAGCCGAAACGGACGCCGGTCACCTGGTTATGACCGTCCAGCGAGTAAAATCGTATCCAAAATCCGCGCTGGTGCGCGTCCGTAACCAGCGCAGCGAGCCTTGCGGCATCCTCTTCAGTCCAATCTCCCGCATTGGGTTGCCCTTCGGGTTCCACATCCTTCCAGGAATGGTTCAGCCAACGCCGGAAATTATCAGCGGGATTGCTGCCAACGCCATGGCCGAAAATACGCAGCCGACCCCCGACAGGCACGGGGTCATAGAAATGTTCCATTTCCCAACGTCCGCCGCCTGAAAGAATCAGGATGGGTTTGATGTCCAACGAGGCCGGCGGATCGGGAGCGGGACCTTTTACCGCGGTGCACAGCCATGATTCATATTCACCGGTAAGCGCCCAGACCGCAGGATGCATCTGTTTGCTGTTGCCCCGGATGTCATTTATATTGAGGGTGATCAGCGGCCAGTCGCTTTTGTCGCCGGAAGCCAGGGCTTGTTCGACAAGCGGGCGCACGCGTTCGAAAAAGTAGTCTCGAAATGTCGGTTCTTCATCGGTAAAGGGCCCTTCATGAGCCACTACCAGCCTTCCCGCGCCGCCATTGCCTTCCGCATGCCAGCATAAATCAATCTCGATGCCCAGCGGGAAACCCGTTTCCAGGGCGCGGTCAATACGATTTTTCCATAGCCCGTGATAGGGATAGCAGTTGTGGGCCTCCATCAGGACACGTTGTCCAGGTAGAAAACCGGCCGGCGTTTCCGCATTCACGGGCATGGAGGCATACAGGGCCAGGACAACAAGCAACGTTATTTTTTTCAGCTTCATTAGATGTGCCTTTGTTGTTTTATTCATTAACGTATCGGTCGGAGCGGTCCAATCAGACGATTACAGGGTATACAATTGCCCGAAGTACTGTCAACGATGCTGCCCGTGTTTCAAGATGGGCTTGACCCGCCACTGGGCCTCCATGCCCCAGCGCTTATGATTTATCTGGCCGGACTCGAAGGGAACATTGCCATAGAATACCCGTGCCAAAACCGCCATGAGCAGCAGCGCGCACGCAATTAGCGGCAAACACCGACGCCAGAGACGCCTTACCAAAGGCGCATAGGCCTCGGGTTCCTGTGTCTCCGGCACGGGGGTCTCGCGCGGCAGAACCGCCACCAAAAAGGTTGCCAGCGCGGCGTTCAGCAGAATAACCCATTCCGTTACGAGCCGGTTTTCGTGGAAACTGACCAGGGCGCGCTCGAAGTTGGCGATGACCATGATCCATAAAAATACAAGATAGAGCAATTGCCCGCGGCCCGTCCATGAAGCGGGTACAAGGTGCAGGGGACGCTTGAGATGCAGCGCCATCAACGCCGCCACCGTCGCGGCAAGGAGGAACCAGGTAAGGAGAAACCAGGTGGAGGCGCTCAATTCAATCCACTTCAGCAGCG
>JAEAMG010002218.1_pt1 | contig 12640 bp, 2 predicted proteins | sample 8958741 | NCBI WGS metagenome assembly JAEAMG01 (sample SAMN16933256, study PRJNA681125) | bioreactor sludge metagenome | isolation source: anaerobic bioreactor treating anionic surfactant - SDBS | place: India: Bengaluru | collected 2019-02-28
CGGGGCTATTCATCTGTCTGCATCTGTAAAGATAATTCATTGACGGCTCCTAACAAAGGGAATAGTTAGAATGAGCACGCCCTTATAACGGTTTCTTTCAGCGGTAAAACCCAAAGGAACCTGTTCCATGTCACAGGAAACATGATAACATCCTCCCTATTGACAGTCAAAGTAAACATGACTGTTCGGATGAAAAAAAGGGTTGGGTATAAGTGTAACCTTATCCCTTTTGGTTACAAAAATGGAAGGAGCAGACGCTCATGTCAGCAGGATACGTCGCTCTTGCCATACGCCGACAAAACATTCATGAGGCTGAAACAGTTGGAGGATGAGCGTCACTCACAGAGACTCAGAATCGGATGTCCGTCTCAAAATAGAGGTAGTCGGCATCTTTTTGATCGGTACCGCCGTTGTAGGTCAGGCCATTCAGGTCAACAAAATTGCCGTCCCGCAACGCATTCCCTGTAAACAGGTGTGACCAGCCGGCCTCGAAGGTCAAGTCGTCGGAATAGTGATAGCGTCCCCATACCCCCAGTTCCCAGCCGATGTCTGTGTCCGCGGTACGGGTCAGAAAACTGAGGTCCCGCGCCAGGGTAATCCGACGGCCGTTCAGCCAGAAGTGCAGGGGTAATTCAAAGGGTTCGACAACCCGGAACAGGGCCAGGTTCATCCCCGCTTCCACGGTTTCGGCAGGCTGGACACTGAATCCGCCACGCACCATCCAGAAATTGGACAGTTCGCCCATTTCATCCATGAAATAGCTGTGGACGGTATTTGAGAACATACGGTTGAAACTAATGCTGGATTCGGGGCGTTTCACCGCCGTTAGCGGATTCAGCCATCCCCAGAAGGACAGGTCCCGATTATCTTCGCCATAGAAATACGCCGCGCCCAGGAATAGGCGGGGACACCAGGACAGGTCCAGAGTATAGCCTATTTCTGTCTCCGCCGCCCAGGCATCGAACGCCGCTTCGTCATCCCCATAGGAAAAGGGTTTGAACAGAAACCCGGCCGCATCGGCCTCCCCAAACTGATAGGCGGATTCCAGGTCGTAATCCAGCTTCCCTGATGCCCCGGCCAGACGCATACCCAACGTGTGTAACTGGGTTGTACCGTAATCGTCACGACCAAAGAGGGATTCTGTCCAATCACCCAGGAAAGAATCCTCCGTATCTTCCAAGTGTGCCGCATCGCGCACCCAGAACCAGTAGGCGTCCAGTGTCAGCGCATCTGATACGGCATAGGAAGCATATACCCCCGCAAAGTCCGTATCCCCGTCTTCTTCGACAGCCATACGTTCAACCAGTTTAGACCAGAACGCGTCCAAGGTCAACGCCCCAGGCGTATAGGTAAGCCGTACGGCATCAAAGGAAAGCCCGGCAAACTCGGGCAGGGCATCGTTGTTGCCGGTCAGCCACCCCTTGCCGAAGAACAGTTCCTGGCGGCCGACACGGATGCGCACGGGCAGGCCCCAAGCCTCAGCCACCTCCACATACCCCTGATGAAGCTGAATATGGTCGCTTTCTCCATCGCGCCGGTCCGCCCCGGTCAGATAATTGGAACGGAAAGTTTCCCCCCATACGGAAAAGGCATCGAACTCCGCCACCATTGCCACATGCTTCGTAAAATCCGCACGGAGATGCAGCCGCGTCCGCTGTTCGATCACGGCATAGTCTTTCCCGGCATTATCCCAGTCGAAAAAACTTATAATAGTCTGGCCACCAACCGGATCGCCGATGGGCCGTCCCCAAAAGGCATCGCTTGACCAACGGATATTGTTCCCCACCAAAGCGGGGGCGGAACGGGTGTTGAACGCATTACGCCAGTAATTTCCCCGAACGCGGATTTGACCGCCCACAGATACGGATTGCAGGTCCGCCCAGACCGGAGTCGCCAGCATTACCAGTAACACCAGTACTGCCCCGGCTACTTTAAAGAAACGCATACGTACTTTCCTTCACACTAAAGACTCTGAACAGATCCGACAGATCCGTCCGATCAAATCAACAGAACACTCCAGTAATTCATACCAATCTACCTGTCAAATTCCGGCGGGGCAACCTCGCCCGCGACCAGATTTACCGAACCATCCTGTCCGCTGTCGTCTCCTGTCGCGCCACCGGAAGCGGTCACCGTAATCGTTGACACATCACTTACCGTTTCCTTATAGTACACGGCTATCCTGCCGCCGCCACCGCCCACATCATTGCCGCCACCATCCGCGGCAATTGCCCCCGCCCCGGACACTTCGGGGGCATAGATTAGAATACTGCCGCCGGACCCGCTACCGGCCTCATAGTTTCCGCCTGCAGCGCCGGAAGCGCTTATCCTGCCCTCCAATTGTAACTCACCGGCATGAATCCAAATCCAGCCGCCGCCGTTGCCGCCAACTGTGCTATACCCGCCGGAAGAACCGCCGGAACCAAGCCCGACAGGATATAAAGGATCTCCGTACAGAAGATTGGGCACACCGCCCGCCGAACCACCCAGGCCACCGTAGGAGCCGCCGGAACGATAGGTGGAACCCGCCAGATTACCCAGGGTGAGCCCGTAATTATTGGCATTATCACCGCTATAGCCGCCAAGGTATCCCCTGCCATCGGCGATGATGGCACCGCTTCCCCCGACAACCACGGCGCCGGCCGTAATTTCAAGCCGGGACTCGAACTGGGTGGTCGCGTTATAGTGGGTAATCCGGCCGTATTCATCCAATATCACCGAGCCAGGAACAAACATGGGGTCACCCACCAGCAGCGCGCCGCCACGGCGGAAATACACATTATCGAAAACATACACGCCAGAGTAGGTGTCTCCGGGTGCGGCAATGGTATTCAGCATTGGGTTGACGCCCAGGTCCACGCTAATGGCGGAGTCTGTGTTTCCGGTAATGGTGTAGACATACTCATATTCCAGGTTGGGTTTCAAACTGAGCCCGGCCAGCCCGTTTGGAAGCATTCGCACCAGCCCATCCGTTGTCAGCGTATTTTCGGTCACTTCCAGAATCTTTCCAAAACCGATGTGCGGCAGGGGCGTAAACTTCCTGGCCGTAGCATCCACGGCACCGTCATCAATATATAAATCACCCCGGACCTGGTCTGTCCGGCGCAGCACTACGGTTCCCGCGCTGGCCGGATAACTGGGCGTCTGGCCGCCAAAAGCGCTAATTTTGCGCAGGCCATCAAAATCCTCACTTGCGCCGCCCAGCGTCACATAATCAATGGCAATACGCCCACCGCCGCCACCAACATCATTGGCGCCACCGTGGGCCTGAATAGTACCCGTTCCGCGGAATTCGCCGGTGACAATTCGTAAGGTGCCTCCGGAACCGCTGCCAGCTTGGTAGTTGCCCCCATTTCCACCATTTGCGGAGATGGTGCCGTCCACGGCAACCGTGTCCGCTTCCATATAGATCCAGCCGCCTCCGTCACCGCCGACGGTGCTATACCCCCCCCTGGAACCACCGGCTCCCAGTGCGGCCGGATATAGGGGGTCACCATAAACGGGATTGGGCACTCCCTCCAGCGCACCGCCGTAACCGCCATAGGAGCCGCCCGAGCGATAACTTGCGCCGGGCAGATTGCCCAGCGTAAGCCCGGAATCCAAAATGTTGGCACCGCTGAAGCCACCCAGATACCCCCGGGAATCCACATTCACGGAACCGGTTTCCGCGATGTAAATGGCGTCTGCATATATTTCGAGGCGGGACTCAAAGTTGGTGGAAGCGTCAAAGTGGGTCATCCTGCCATAGGTGTCCACCACCAAGTCCTCCTGGACAACCAGGCGGTCGCCCACCACCAGGAAACCGCCATTTTGTATATAAACATTGTCAAAGCGATAGACACCCACATAGGTGTCGCCCGGCGCTGCCACGGTATCCAGGGCGGGCTTGCCGTCAAGGTCTACCGTGATAGAGGCTTCGGTATTTGACAGGACGGTGTAACCGATCTCCTGTTCGAGATTGGGATTGATCTCGAGCCCGGCGAGGCCGTTCGGAATCATGCGTACAACGCCGTCCGTAGTTATGGTATCGGTGGTAAGCGCCTGGATAACCCCGAACCCGATATGTGTCAGCGGGGAATACAGGTCCGATGTGGAGTCTGCGCGCCCGGCGTCTATGTACAGGTCTCCATAATGCTGCGAGGCCTGCTTAACGAGTACCGTCCCCGCACTGCGGTTGGACCCGCCATAGGCGGTGACATTGGCCAGGCCGTTCAAATCATTGCCGGGGCCGCCAAGGGTGGCATAGGTTACCGCAATACGTCCGCCGCCACCGCTCACTTCACCACTGCCGCCGTTGGCGGTAATAGCGCCCGTTCCTTCCAGGCGGCTGGTTTCTATGAGAATGGAACCCCCGGTCCCGCTTCCGGCATGATAGCCGGCACCCGTGGTACCGTTGGCATAGAGAGCGCCATCCAGCCGAATCGTGCCCGCCGTAATCGTCAATCGCCCGCCGCCATTTCCTCCGGGAGTGCTATAACCACCGCCAGAACCGCCGGAACCCAGGTAGACCGGATTCGCGGGATGGCCATAAATAGCATTCGTGAGGGCACCGGCCTCCACGACGGCCCCCAACCCGCCATAACTCCCAGCGGAACGGTACTGCGCACCGGGCAAACCGCCGATCGTAAGACCGGTGACCGCCCCGTTCGCGCTGGTATATCCTCCTGGATAGCCCTTGCCGGTAACATCGATGGCGCTGTCGGCGTCCACTTCAAGCGTGTTCGCTTGTATTACCAGCCCAGATTCCAGACGCGGGGAATGGGTAAGGAGGCTGCCATTGGCCAGACTAAGGGTATTCGTAACCCGCACAGGCGTATCTGCGACCACATAAGCCTGATTCAGCAAATGAATATTATTGAAGGTATACCCATCGGGAAGCGGCGTGGAAGCCGAAGGGGTTGCCTGTAGATTGCCGTCAATCACCAAATCGCCATAAGACTGACCTGATCCTTTTAAAAACACAGTGCCATTGCCGCCAGTATATCCGGGGCTGGAACCCTGAGCACCCAGGGACATAATATGACTGGTCTCCAGGGAAAGTTCCGTATAATGAACAGCGATACGGCCGCCGCCGCCGCCTATTTCATTGCCACCGCCGTTGGCGCTTATGTTCCCGCCACCGGACAAAGTTCCAGCATGAATATGGATGGACCCACCGGCCCCGCCGCCTGCGTGATATCCGGCCCCAGTGCCTCCGTTGGCGGAGATAGTACCCTCCAAAGACACTGTGTCCGCCCAAATCTGTATCCAGCCGCCACCATCGCCACCCGCGGAACTGTAACTGCCCCCGGAACCGCCCGCACCTAAAGCGGCTGGAGCGCTAAGATTGCCATAAATGGCATTTGGCATGCCTTCCGCCCGGCCGCCCAGCCCGCCATGAGAAGCACCTGAGCGGTAGGTGGCGCCAGCGCCGCCGCCCGGAATCAGCCCGGCGGAGGCACTGTTATCAGCGTGATTGGCGCCCAGACAGCCCCGCTGGTCCACATTGATAGCGCCTGTCGTGCCAATCTCAATCGTGGTAGCATCTATCTCCAAATGGGACTCCCATTGGGAGCGGGCATCATAATGGGTCAGCACACCGTGCTCGTCAATATGCAGGGTATTATTGACTTCGAGCCTGTCGCCCAGCACCAGATAGCCTCCCCGGCGGAAATAGACGTTGTCAAAACGATACACGCCGACATAGGTGTCACCGATTTCCGCCACCACATTGAGAGGCGACTTTCCGGTGATATCCACGGTGATGGTGGTCGCGGTGTTTGCCGTGATACGATAGGTTTCCGCCTGGTTCTTGTTCGGATTGATATCAAGGCCCGCCAGCCCGTTGGGCATATACGTTACGCCGCCGTCTACGGTAAGGGTATCTTCGGTGACCTCCACGATCTCCCCGAAACCGATGGGCGTAAGGGGGGTGTACATGGACGAGGTGGCGTCCGCGATCCCTTCATCCACATATAGATCACCCCGTGTCTGGTCATTGCGCCTCAGCACCACCGTCCCGGCACTACCCCAGCCATTGCCGGCATGACCGCCCCAGGCGGTAATATTGCGCAGCCCGCCGAGATCGTTTCCGGTGAAACTGACATAATCATAAACTATGGCGATACGGCCGCCGCCGCCACCCACCTCGCCGACACCACCATTGGAGGAAATGTCGCCCTCCCCTTTCAGCAGCGAAGTTGTTATGCGGATAGAGCCGCCGGAACCGCTGCCGGCACTGTAACCAGTACCCGCTTCGCCATCGGCACGTATGGCCCCATCCACATGCAGGCATTTTCTGGCCATCAGGTCGACCCTTCCACCGCCATGGCCGCCGCCGTAACTATAAGAACCGCCCGAACCACCGGAACCAAGATAGACGGGTTCCAACGGGGAACCGTAAGGCACGTTGGAACCGGCGCCCTCAAGCACACCGCCATAGCCGCCGTAACTGCCGCCTGAACGGTACCGGGCCCCGGCAATACCGCCGAGGGTAAGACCGGCACTATCGCCACCCTCGCGAGTGCCGCCCCGGTAACCCTTGGTACTAACGTCCATACTGCTGGTTTCATCCACATAGATATGGTCTGCGAAAACTTGGAGTCCAGACTCATTACCCCGCGTATGGGTCAGGATGCTGCCGGTCACTATACTCAGGGTATCGTTGACTTCGAGAGGCGTATCCGCCACCACCCGGGCCTCATTACGGATGATGATATTGTCAAATATATATCCGGGCGGGATGGGCAAGGCCGAAAAAGCGGAGCTCACGCCCTGGCCGTCTATGACCAGTGTGCCGTTATCCTCATCAATTCCCTTGAGAAATACGGTTCCATTGCCGCCGTCGCGTCCCCCTTGTCCGCCCAGGGCGGTAATCAGGGAGGTATCCATGGTCGCCAAGTCCACATAATGAACGGCGACACGCCCACCGCCGCCGCACACCTCGCCGCCGCCGCCGTTAGCACTGATCGCGCCCGTACCGGAAAGGGTAGACGTCACCAAGAAGATGGCGCCGCCGGAGCCACTGCCCGCGCTGTAGCCGGTACCGGCCTCGCCTCCGGAGGCGATTCGTCCATCTACCATGATATTGATGGATTGCACTTGAATCCGACCGCCGCCATCGCCGCCATCGTAGCTATAACTACCGCCGGAGCCGCCGGAACCCAGTTCCGCAGGCTGCGTCAAATTACCGTAAAGCGGATTTGACGTGCCGTCGATCACCGCGCCGGGGCCTCCGTAGCCGCCGCCCGACCGGTAGGTAGAACCGTCCGTATTCCCCAGCGTTCTTCCCGTGCTACCGACACCTGGTCTGTTTCCGCCAAGATATCCCCGGCCGGACACGTCTACGGCGCTGTCCCTGTCTATGGTCAGCGTCCAGGCATCCAGGTCGAGAGCATACTCCAGTTCCGCATCCGTTTCCGGGTGCGTAAGGATCGCTCCACCGCTGAGTTCGATGTTGTGGAAACTATGATGACCGCTCAAGATAAGGGGCACCCCGATTACCCGAATATTCTTCCCGTCATAGTCGGTATCCTCGGAGGTAAGGATGGTTTCCGTGCTAATCTCGGCCCACACTGTCCCGGCGTGTATCTCCACGCTCTGATCAGCAACCACAACCTCCTCGCCGGGAATGTCTCCTTCACCCTCACCTTCGCCTTCCGTCGGGATAAACTCCATTGGCGGGGCTTCGCGGTTGCCGGCCTGGTCCACGCCCACCGTGTAGAATTCGTATTGGCCGTCCCCACCCATACGGGTAGATTCAAACGCTATGGTTCCCATCGCACCGCTTTGCGGCACAAATTGGCCCAGCGGATTGCCGCCGGCGGCATTCGTGTACCGGTTGAACGTGCCGAAACCGTCCCGTCGGAAATATAATTCCACATGATCAAGATCATCCAGTCCTTCCGTCACCTCATAGGTCACCACGCTAATGGTGGACGCGCCGGGATTGGACACGGCGGTAGCCACGGTCTGGGGCGCGGTAATATCCGCGTCAGTGATGGTGATGTCCACCGGAATCGCGGCGCCTTCATTGCCGGCGGCATCTTTCGCGAATGCCCGGATGCGGACATCGGGCGAAGCAACCCCGTACGGAATCATGAAGGTAAATACCGCTTCCGCAGCGGTTACAGGGGACGCAAAGGCCCGGGTATCGGCGTATTCCAGCGCGCCCTGGGTGTAATAGCGGATTTCACTGACACCGACGGCATCTTCAGCGGATACGCTTACGGTAACCAGGTCGTCGTAATTGTAGGCGCTCAGGGGCGCGGGCTCGAGTATGGCGACAGACGGAGCCGTTTTGTCCACTACAGTAAGGCTTATCTGAACAATTTCCGACAGGTTGCCGCCGCTATCTTCCGCGCGGACCGCGACCGTGATAATGCCGCCTACAGCGGCATCCGCCGCAATGGTTACCGGAAATGACCTGATCACAGACAAGGCCGGCGGCGCTACCTGCATCTGTTCTTCATACGTCATGGCGCCGCTGAGTTCCAGGTCAAACCGTGCTACGCCACCGACCGAGTCAACCCCCTGAACGGTTATAGAGACGGATTGTCCCCGTTCCACCTGCGCGCCGTTCGCCGGGCTGAGTATTTCAACCTCAGGGACAGTATCGCCGGTCACGTCCACATACACAGGCACCACCACGGGCGCGGCACCGGGCAGGTACACCGTGACGGCGGTTTCGCCTTCACGGACCGCAGTAACGACACCGCCGGAATTCACCGTGGCAATAGAGGCATCGGCGGACACGAAGGTCAATCCCGCTCCCGCCGGGCGGCTGCTTTCGTCACTGTAATGTGCGGTAACGACAAGTTGTTGTATTTCCGAAATGGCGAGAAGAATTACCGGGTCCGGCGTTACGGTTATATGTGTCAGCGTTATCACGTTTACGGTCACCTGGACCTCGGCCTGCTTGCCATCCACCTCCGCCGTAATAACAGCCGTGCCGTTGGCGATGGGCGCGACGCGCCCGGCGGCGCTCACCCCCGCAATGCCGTTTGCACTGGAACTAAAGAACGCCTTTGACGTCAGGTTCTGCGTAGAACCACCCTCGTAATGACCCGTCACCGTAATATCCTGGTACTGCGTGAACGCCGTGAATGTTACGGTTGCGGGCTGAACTTCAATGTGGTCAAGAACCGGAACCCGGCCGACAACCACTGTGGCGGCCGAACTAGGATCCGGAGACTGGCTAAAATCATAGGCTACCAGAACGAGAATATTTTCCGGGTCGGCCTGGAGGTTGGCGGAAAAGCGGCCTGTGCCATCCGCGTACACGCTAAGGGTAAGCCCTAACGTGGTATTGGTCACGTCCACACGCGCCCCCGCGGCCGTGGTCCCTTCCACCGTCGCCACACCGTTCTCCGACAGCGGTGTATTGGTGATTACCGGCGCCGCCGGCGGGTCGCCCGGAGGCGGTTCCACCACGGAGAATTCCAGGACCGAATCGGGGTCATCGGGGTCATTAGATACCCCTAGAAGATTCGTGGCGACCACGGTGATATGATGCGCCCCCAGCGACAAAGAATTGGTATCCACCACAAAAGGCGTGGTACCCGAGGTAATCGGATCGCCTTTGCTGTTGTCAAGATATACGTAAACCGATGCGATGCCGACGGGATCGTCCACACCGATGTTAACCACGAAAGAACTACCCGCGCTGTATTGGACGCCGTCCGCTACCGCGCCAAAATTAACGACCGGCATGTTTTTGTTTTCCGAAAGTTCGAAAGTATAGAGTGCCTCTCCGGTCTGTCCCAGGCCATCTACCGCCACGGCGCGCACCTCATGCGCGCCCAGCGATAGCGCCAGCGTGCGGACGAAGGTTTGGTAAGGACGCAGGAATGCCGTGGAAAACGGCTCCACAGCACCGTCCAGGTAATAGCGGATTTCACGAACGCCACCCGTATAAGAGAGGGGTGTTACGTTTATGGAAATGCCCTGCAGTGCGGCTTCTACGGGACTGGACGGCAACACCAGTGTTGGCGGGTCGGCGGAATCCGCCATGGTCAACGCGAGCGTGCTTTCCCTCATATTGCCCATATAGTCGTATGCGATTGCCTGCAGGAGGTAAGCATGGCCGACCACCAGAGAGATGGTGTCTATAGAGAAGATATAAGGCGGTTCATCGCCAAGCAGCACACTCCGCTGGTCTCGCAAGGTAAAGGTGGATTCGGGGTCGTCCAGGTCCTTGAGGCGCGTTTCCACCCGTACCACACCGCTTCCCTGATCCGCCGCGTATGCATTAACCCGCACCAGCTCGCCGGGCAAGACAAAATTCGGGTCGGTCGGCGGTTGCACAGTAAGTGACAGCGTGGGCGCGTCATCGTCCTCGTAATATTCGCCCGTCGTGGTAAAAGTGCTGGTCCATTCGTTGTACAAAAAGTTGCCATCCAGGTCGGCAATTGTCTGGCCGAGTTTGACGGTCAATTCAGTGTTTGCGGGCAGGCGGCCCCCGCCGACATCATGCTGCCAGACAGCCACCGTTTTCTCCATCACTTCTTCCAACCGAAGCACGCCGGGCAACAGTTCCCCAGACTCGCTATATACGTTGAAGGAACCGCCCTCGCCCGTGGTAATGGTGTCTGCATCTATTTCCTCGCTGAAAAAGGCAGCCACGGGAGAATCCAGACCCACAGCCTGTGCGTTGGCATAAGGCAATACGGTCACGGTGGGCCGCCCGTCCGGCGACCCCTCAATTGGCGGGAAATGGCCGGTCAGGCAGCCGATATCCCCCACGTAAACCTGAAGACTGATGTTCTGATCCGAGATGCCCATGCAGGAACTGATGCGCCCCTCGCGCAGCGGGTTGACCAGCACCGTTTCGCTGACGGTTTGCCCCGGCAAGATGTGGCCGAAATTCCGCACACTTGGCCCCTCGATAGGGTCACAGGCAATTTCCCCCGTTTCCTCGCTCAGTTCGCATTGGACAATCTGTCCATCACCGCCCACATCGAGTTCCAGGCTGGTATACAAGGCGGGCATATCACCCGTGTTGGTAATGTCCACCCGTAGTTCATAGGGCTCATCCTCCACTACGTATTCGGGGTGAAACACCTCTACCTGGAACGTCGGCGGCCCTTTGACCTCTACGGTGGTCAGCGCGCTGCCGTTGAAGGGAATAGCGCCATCGTCGGGAATGCCGGGACCGGTGACCAGGCCGCCGAAATTCACCTGCACGCGGCGCACACCAATTTCATCGCCCCGGATAATAAATTCTTTTTCCACCTGTCCGGGAACGGCGCCGTCTCCGGGCAGGATGCTGCCGAAGGACACGACACCATCTACAGGCAGCACGTTGGAAAGGCCACCATCCGGAAAACTTAAGGTAGCCGTAATATCGGTCAGCGTAAAGATGCCGGAGGCGTTCATCAGGAGCAACCGGCAACTGTAAAATTCCTTCAGACTTTTAATGCGCCCTTCAATGATGAGAATGCCGGGAACCGGTGGGAGCGCAGGTTCACCCGGTCCCGAGGGTATCGGCTCCTCGAAAATCACAATCTCCAACTCAGGTTTGTTGCTGCGGTAACCGCCGGAGTCCCGGCCCCACGGAAGCCGGAGATTTTCGTAACCGGTAGACTCTGGGGCATTAATGGGTGTGGCTATGGGTACTTCTATGGGCATGGGCGTGTTGTTAATTGTAAGGACTATGATAAACATCGACACGTTGTAGTTCTCAGGGTCGTCCAGGTCTATCACGCCGTCATTTACCAGTTCCTCGATACGCTCCGGGGAAAGCGGTTCAGAAGTGAATTCCGAAATGACCACGTTATCAAGAGAAACCTGGGTAATACTGAGGTCCTTGCGAGCGCTGTTCCCATGAATGTCTGATGCCGTCACGGAAATACTGTTTACGGCATTTTTAGTCAAGGGCAGGTCCAGGGCAAAGGCGCCTCCTTCATCCGGTAGGCTTTGCGTCAGATTTCCGCCGGGACCGGAAATGTTTACCGTGACTTCCGTCCATGACGGTGCAATCACCATGAAACATAAAAGGCTCAGGAATACCGGACCGGCAAGCAGACGCCATGAGCATTCCCCGGCCATCACGTTGCGCATCGGCTTTATAACGCCGCAATTTCCCTGTTTTCCGATCATCTTCATTTCCCCGGCGCAATACGCGTTCGAACAGGCATCGACATTTTATTAGACTCGTATTTTTCATCCACCACAAATACGGCCTTAACTGTTTTCTTAAAATCATCCATAAGCACATACGTCGGATTTTCGGTACCTTCCAAATCGCCTTCCCAATGGTCAAATTCCCATCCTAGTTCCGGAATTGCACTGACCAGCACCCAGGACAGATATTCGTATGACCAGGGCGAACCTTCCACGGACGGATCTGTTATCCCTTCGCCTTCCGACTCCATATACAACTCAACATACAAAGGCGGCTCGCCTTCAGCAGGCTCACCTTCGGTAATCTCTCCTTCTGTAACTTCACCTTCGGATATCTCGCCTTCGACAGGGGTCTCCCCTTCGACGACTTCGCCCTCGGCAGGCTCGCCTTCGAACTCGCCTTCTGGTACTTCACCTTCGGGGATTTCACCTTCGACAGGGGCCTCCCCTTCGACAATTTCGCCCTCGGCGGGCTCACCCTCGAACTCGCCTTCTGGTACTTCACCTTCGGGGATTTCGCCTTCGACAGGGGCCTCCC
>JAEAMG010002169.1_pt1 | contig 12639 bp, 10 predicted proteins | sample 8958741 | NCBI WGS metagenome assembly JAEAMG01 (sample SAMN16933256, study PRJNA681125) | bioreactor sludge metagenome | isolation source: anaerobic bioreactor treating anionic surfactant - SDBS | place: India: Bengaluru | collected 2019-02-28
TTCATAGGACTTCAGCCACAGCTTTTCCTGATACCTCGTCTCAGCCATTCTCGTCCACCCTCCCTTCTGTTTTGTTGATGATCCGTTTGGTTTTCTTTGGATGCCTCATGTTAGAACAGATTATGGGATTTTGCCATAAAAAAAAGCCCCTCCTGCTTACGCAGAAAGAGCTTTTAAAGGTTTCAGCGAGAAAGCCCGCGGCCCTTCGGCTTCATCCCCGTACCCTCACGACATTCACCGAACAAACGGTCGGTTCCGTTGAACCGAATCCCCCTCCGGATCAGGAGGCCGGCGGCGCGCAGACGTCCACCGGCGGCTTCTCCTGCTCGAGGTCCATTGACTTCCAGACGATCTCGGCGATGTCCAGCGCGGCCATCGACTCTTCCTTCTTGCGGTCCTTGATCCCGTCGGAGAACATGGTCAGACAGAACGGACAGCCCACGGCAACCGTCGAGGCGCCCGTGGCGGCCGCCTGATCGGTCCGCAGGTTGTTGATCCGCTCGCCGATGTCCTCCTCCATCCACATCCTCGCTCCGCCCGCGCCGCAGCAGAAACTCTTCGCAAGATTCCGCTCCATCTCCGTCAGTTTCAGTCCCGGAACCGCCTTCAGAATCTTCCGGGGCTGATCGTAGATCTTGTTGTAGCGGCCGAGGAAGCAGGAGTCGTGGTAGGTGCAGAGGCCTTCGACGGGCTTCTTGAGCGTGATTTTCCCCTGTGCGATCAGGTCGGCAATGATCTCGGTGTGATGGAACACCTCGAACTCGCCGCCGAGGTTGCGGTAGTCCTTCTTCAGCGCGTTGTAGCCGTGCGGACAGGTGCAGATGATCTTCTTGACGTTGTATCCCTTCATGGTCTCGATGTTCGCCTGGGCCAGGGCCTGATAGCTGTACTCGTTTCCGCCCCGCATCAGCGAATCGCCGCAGCACCCCTCCTCGGTTCCGAGGATGCCGAAACTCACCCCGGCGGTCTGGAGAATCTTGGCAAAGGCCGTGGAGACCTTCTTGCCCCGGTCGTCGAAAGAACCGGCGCAGCCGACATAATAGAGGTACTCGACGTTCGCGTCCTCGGCCAGGGTCTTGACCCCCAGGTCCTTGGCCCAATCCGCCCGCAGATGAGAGCCGATCCCCCACGGGTTGGAGTTGTTGTCGATGTTGCGGTAGGTGAGCTGGAGCTCCGCTCCGAAGTCCGCCTCGGTGAGCACCTTGTACTGCCGCATTCCGATGATCTTGGGAACATGTTCGATCAGCGCCGGGCAATGCTCCTGGCAATACAGGCAGTTCGTGCAGGCCCACAGTTCGTGGAGATCCACCACCTCGCCCACCAGCGTTTTTTCCGACGGCGCCTGCGTCCGCGTCGCTCCCGCCATAACGGTGTCGACCAGCGTATCCACGCCGTCGAGGGCCTTATAGACGAGCATCTTCTTCGGCGGTTTTCCGTCGCCTTCCGGGAGGGCAAGCGCCGCCTTTTTGGCGACAATCGCCGCGGGCGCCTGCTCCAACCAGTAGGTCTTCAAATCCTGCAGAAGCTTCTTCGGCGACAGGGGCTTCCCGGAGAGGTAGGCCGGGCAGCCGTCCTGGCAGCGCCCGCAGCGCGTGCAGGCATCCGAATCGAAGATCTGCTTCTTCGTGAACTCCTCCAGTTTGCCGACGCCGAACGACTCCGCGTTCTCGAAATCCCGGATCGGCTCGATGTGCCCCACCGGCTGCAGCGATCCCATGAAGTGGTTCGCCGGCGTCGTGATGATGTGCATCAGCCTGGAATAAGGGATATAGGCGATGAAGCCCAGGGAGAGCAGGGCATGAATCCACCAGTTGACCTTGTGGAGGATCATTGCCGTGTCCTGCCCGACGCCGGTGAGCGTCTTCGCCAGAATCCAGCCGGCAAAAGACCAGTATTCCCAAGGGGGATGGGTCACATGGATCCGCAGCGCCTCGCTGACGAATCCGGTCACGACAATCGCAAGGATCAGCAAAAGGACGATCCCATCATCGGGGGTGTTCTCCGGAGCGCCCTTGTAACCGAGACGGTCGGGCTTCCGGATATAACGACGGTCGATCGCCAGCAGCACGCCGATCAGGACGAACAACCCGAAGAGGTCCATCATAAACGAGAAAATCAGGTAGAACCACCCCCGCAGAAAGACCCACCCCAGGAGAGGACCCGTGATGTAGGTTTCCTTGGCGATCAGGGCCGTCCCGATGAAGAGGACCACGAAGCCGAAGAAGATCAGGCCGTGCATGATCCCGGGATAGGGGTCGCGAAAGGTTTTCACCTGGAGGAGTCCGTTCAGCAGCAGCGACCGGATCCGCTCCCCGAGGCGATCCATCCGGATCTCCGGCTTGCCCAGGGCGACCCACATCTGCCAGCGCCGGTAGACCCCGTAGGCGAAGATTGCCATGGCGAGGGCCGCCAGGGGATAAAAAAGAACACCGAAAGACTCGGCGTTCCAGTAGATCTGCCTCCCCTCGTTACCAACCGAAAACGCGACGTGCTCCATAACCCCTCCCGGTAAGAATGACCGACGGGACACAGGCGACGGGGGCAGGCTTCCGCTTCACGGGAACCGACGGCAAATCCGTCCCCCTGACTCCATCCTCGCGATCCCAACCCTGTGCGAACCGACTCGGCATCCGTTTCGTTGCCGCTGGGACAGACATCTGTGGTCACCCTGTGGGGGCGGATTGGACATCCGCCCCCACAGGGCCCTCGATCATGCCAGCAGTTTCTTGCACTCTTTGGTGAATTCGGGAACGACCTTGAACAGATCATCCACGATGCCGTAGTCCGCCTTGGTAAAGATGGGCGCCTCGGCATCCTTGTTGATGGCCACGATGAATTTCGAGGAGCTCATCCCGGCCAGATGCTGAATGGCGCCGGAAATGCCGCAGGCGACATAGAGGTTCGGGGAGACGATTTTGCCGGTCTGCCCGACCTGATCGGACTGGGGCCTCCAGCCCGCATCGACCGCCGCGCGCGACGCGCCGACGGTGGCGCCGAGAACGGCGGCAAGCTCCTCCAGGATGGCGTATCCCTCCGGGCCCTTCATGCCCCGTCCGCCGGAGACGATGATGTTGGCCTCCGTCAGGTCCACCTTGCCGCTCGCGTCCTTCTGCACCTCGAGGACCTTCGTCTTGAGCTGGCCCGCGTCGAGAGCCGGATCGAACTTCACCACCGTGCCGGCCTTCGCGTTTTCGACCGCCGGGAAGACGTTCGGCCGGAGAGACGCCATCTGCGGGAACGTGGCGGTCACCACCTCGCCGAAGCACTTCCCGGCATACATCGGCCGGATCGCAAGCAGTTTTCCGTCGGCGATCTTCACATCCGTGCAGTCCGTCGCCATCCCCGTCTCCAGCTTCCCGACCAGGCGGGCGGAGAGGTCCTTTCCCTGGGTGGACGCGCCCAAAAGCAGGATGGCCGGATCATTCTCCTTGACCACCTTTGCCACCGCCGCCGCGTGCGCATCCGTCGTATAGGGTTCGAGGGCGGAGTGATCCGCCACAAAGACCTTGTCCACTCCATACTGACCCAGTTGCCCGGCGATCCCCTCGATCCCCGAACCGCACAGAACGGCGCAAACCTCCTCGCCGAGGGCGTCCGCCAGCTTCCGGGCCGTGCCGGCCAGTTCGAAGCTGATCTTCCGGAACGCGCCGTCCCGCTGTTCTGCAACTATCCATACCCCTTTTGCCATCTTCATATCCTCCTATATGACCTTCGCCTCTTCGCGAAGCAGTTTCGCCAGCTCCGCGGCCTTCGCCGCCGGATCGTCCCCGCAGATGATTTTTCCCGCGGCCCGGGCCGGGGGCGGCACAAACCTGGCCACCTTGGCCTTGGCCGACACCGTCACGCCGAGCGCGGCGGCGTTTTTCACATCAACCGGTTTCTTCTTGGCCTTCATGATCCCGGGGAGGGACGCATAGCGGGGCTCGTTGAGCCCCTTCTGGGCCGACACGATGCAGGGAAGCGCGCACTCGATCAAGAGCTGCGCCCCCTCGATCGGCCGGATGACCTTGACGGAACTGCCGGCAAATTCGAATTTCGTGACGACCGTGACCTGGGGAATGCCCAACAGTTCGGCCAGAATGGCGGCCACCTGACCGGAATCGTCATCGATGGCCCGCTGCCCGCAGAAGATGATGTCATAGGGGATCCCCTTGATCGCCGCCGCCAGGGCAGAGGCCGTGGCGAAGGCATCCGCGCCGTCGAAAACGGGATCGCAGATATGGATGCCCTTGTCGGCGCCCATGGCCAGCGCGGTCCGGATCGTCTCCATCGCGCGCTGCGGTCCGACGGAGACGATGGTCACATCGCCGCCGTTCTTCTCTTTGAGCCGCAGGGCCTCTTCCACACCGAATTCGTCGTAGGGGTTCATGACCCACTTGATGCCCCCCTCTTCGACCCCGGAGCCGTCGGCCTTGACCTTGATCTGGGCCTCTGTGTCCGGAACCTGTTTTACGCATGCAACAATATTCACTTTCGCCTCCTTCGTTTCGATATTTTACAGTCTGTTGTTCACCAGGTCCGTGACCACGGACGGATCCGCCAGCGTGCTGGTGTCTCCCAGGTCGCTGACGTCGTTTGCGGCCACCTTCTTCAGGATGCGCCTCATGATCTTGCCGCTCCGGGTCTTGGGGAGACCGTCCGCCCACTGGATCTTCTCCGGGGTGGCGATCGGCCCGATGATGTTCCGGACATGCGCCACGAGTTCCTTTTTCAGCGCATCCGACTTCTCGACGCCGGTGTTGAGCGTGACGTAGGCGTAGATCGACTGGCCCTTGATCTCATGCGGATAACCGACCACGGCCGACTCCGCCACCTTCTCATGCGAGTTGAGCGCGGCCTCGACCTCGGCGGTCCCCATCCGGTGGCCGGAGACGTTGATCACGTCGTCGATGCGTCCGGTGATCCGGTAGTAGCCGTCCTTGTCCCGGAGCGCCCCGTCGCCGGAGAAATAGAATCCCGGGAACGGCTCAAAGTAGGTCTCCTCGTATTTCTTGTGATCTCCGTAGATCGTCCGGGTGAAGCCGGGCCACGCGCGCTTGATGCACAGCGCGCCGCGGCCGACCAGCTCCTTGACCTCCTCGCCGGTCGAGTCGTCCACCAGGGCCGGGACGATGCCCATGATCGGCAGCGTCGCCATCGCCGGCTTGATCGGGATCGCGCCGGGCAGCGGCAGGATCATGAAGCCGCCGGTTTCCGTCTGCCACCAGGTGTCGACGATCGGGCAGCGGTTCTTTCCGATCACGCTGTAGTACCAGTGCCAGGCCTCCGGGTTCAGCGGTTCGCCGACCGAGCCGAGGATCCGAAGCGAGGAGATGTCGATGCCTTCCACCCACTGGTTCCCCTCCTTGGCGATCGCGCGGATGGCCGTCGGGGCGGTGTAGAACTGGGTCACCTTGTACTTCTCGACGATCTGCCAGAAGCGGCTGTAGGTCGGGTAATTGGGGACGCCCTCGAACATGATGGAGGTCGAGCCGTTGCAGAGCGGGCCGTAGAGGACGAAGCTGTGTCCCGTCACCCAGCCGATGTCCGCAGTGCACCACCAGATGTCGTTTTCGTGCACGTCAAACGCGAGTTTGTGCGTGTAAGCGCAAAAGAGGAGGTAGCCCGCCGTCGTGTGAAGGGCGCCCTTGGGCTGTCCCGTCGAGCCGGAGGTGTAAAGGATGAAGAGGGGATCCTCGGCATCCATCGATTCCGGTTCGCACTGGTCGCTCGCCTTGGCCATCTCCTCATGCCACCAGAGGTCGCGGCCCGCTGTCCAGTCGATCTTGACCTTATCGCCGACCCTTTTCACCACGATCACCTTTTCGACCGTCGGGCATTCCTTCAGGGCCGTGTCGGCGTCTTTCTTCTGCGGGACGGCCTTGGCGCCGCGGAAGGTTCCGTCGCAGACGACGAGAATCCGGGACTTGGAGTCCTGGATCCGGACGGCCAGCGCGTCCGGGCTGAAACCGCCGAACACCACGGTATGGACGGCGCCGATCCGCGCACAGGCCAACATCGCGATACCGGCCTCGGGGACCATCGGCATGTAGATGCAGACACGGTCTCCCTTTTTGATCCCATGGGATTTGAGGACATTCGCGAATTTGCAGACCTCTTTGTAGAGTTCGCGGTACGTGATGGCGCGCTCTTCGCCCGGCTCGTTGCCGACCCACTGGATCGCCACCTTGTCGCCGCGCTTCTCCAACTGCCGATCCAGGCAGTTGTAGGCAACGTTCAGTTTCGCGCCCTCGAAATACTTCAGATAGATCGGCCCTTTGCGGATATCGAAGTTGAAATCCTCGACCTTGTCCCACTTCTTGAAGAAGGTCAGGTATTCATCCGCCTGCTTGGCCCAGAAGCCGGGCGGGTCGGCCAGGAACCCCGCTTGGAGCTTCTCGTACTCCTCCCGGCTTTTGATGTACGCGATTTTACGAACCCTCTCCTGTACCGGATAGACCTCTTTCAACTGTACCTTTTCCTCTTCTGCCATCGTGACCTCCCTTTTTATACTGAAATCGTTTTTAGGCTTGAGCGACCCTTCCTACCGTCAGAATTGCTGCTTCATCCGATCCGGGACGACGGTTTTCCGCGGCATCCCACGCCCGTCATCCCTTTGTTCCTTATCAATACCGTATGGTTAATGGCGATCCTTCAACACCGACCCGCCCTGGACAAAAAGGACCCGTTCCGGTGAAAAACCGGGAAAGCCCCTTCCAAGTCAATCGGTATCGCTCCATGGCCAGAAAATAAGGATGCGTTGGTATAGCAAAATCCGGGCACAGATTCGGACCGCCCGGAGATGTCACTGATTGTGAACGGCGGTCACTATATGACCAGAGGTCATGTCATTTCGGTTGAGCTGTATATCAAGACGTTCTGGTTGTCAAGAACTATTTTGGGATGAAAAGATGACCCCTTCCCGGCAGGAAATCGAGCCCGTGCCGATGCCTTTTCGCCCCTCCGTGGATCGACAGTTTCCAGAAAATCCGCGAAGCGTTCCCGACACTATGCCGCGGCAATGTGTGTCCTTTTCAACACACTTTTCCCTGGATTCAGTCTTTCCTGTCCCATTGGTCGACGGTTTGCCCGATTCACCCACCCGCCTTGAAGCCCAAGATGAGAGGAAAAGTCAGACTGAACACGGTGCAGGACGCCGTTTTTTATGGGTTCTATGGGGCACGCACTCCCGTCCGGCCCCGGCGGGACTCCCGTCCGTCCCGGGGAATCGGCTGATGGTATGGGGTTTGCAGGTCGGAGGACAGCGGTTGCAGACCGCATCCCGCAGTTGAGAGAAGAAGATTGGGGCTTGACATCGCCCGCAAGCGGTGTTAGCTTTCATCGAAATTTCCGTGAAAGGAGGTGATCTCCCGGGTATCGGTTGAAGCGGCCTTTGGGGAATGCAGCGAGATTCCCCGCCGGGTCCGGACCGGCGGAACACGGGCCGAAAGCGGAGACGCGAAAGCGTCTGTGATCCAGGGTTTCCCCATGCCCGTGGGGACAGAAACCAAACCAAATATTCAGGAGGAAAACCATGAAGAAGCTTTTGATCGTTTTGCTGTCGCTGGGGCTGGTCCTCGCCTTCAGCATGACGGCGTCCGCATTGGACGTGAAGTTCAGCGGGCAGTATTATCTGATGGGCGCCTACCGGGCTAACTCGGAGGCGGCGAAAGAGGATGATGCCACGTCCCGCGCCTTTTTCTACACACGGACGAGAGTCCAGACGGTGTTCAAAATTGCCGAGGGGCTGGATTTCACCACCCGTTTCGACGCCCTGGAGAAGCAGTGGGGGCAGACGAACTGGAAGGGCGGGTATTCCGACGAGTCCCTGAGCCGTCCGATGCCGCCCGCGGCCAAAGCCCCGCGTCATACCCAGGAGAATTTCGAGTTCGAGCGCGGCTATGTGACGTTTAAAACCGCTATTGGCGGGTTCCAGATCGGTTATCAGCAGGCGGATGTCTGGGGAACCGCGTTCAGCGACAGCGAGACCTCGCGGCCCCGGATCATTTATATGCTGCCCCTGGGTCCCGTAACCCTGAATGTGATCTACGAGAAGTTCTATGAGTCCGACACCGCGATCGTCTACGGTTCCGCGAACCGCCATTCCGACGCGGATTACGACACCTACGCCCTCGCCCCGGTCTACAATTTCAAGGGCGGGAACGCCGGTCTGCTCATCAAGTATTACGCCAACGCCAGCCAGAGAGACCCGTCGCTGGGCGCCTACAGGTCCAATACCTACCTGATTGCGCCGTACATGAAGGCGACCTTCGGCCCGATGTATATCGAGGCGGAGTTGGCCTACTGGGGTGGAAAAGCCGCCGAGTTTGACGCAGGCGGACACGACAAAGACCTGGAGTCCTGGGCCGGCTACATCAAGGCGCAGGGGAACTTCGGCCCGGCCTTCGTCGGCTTCCAGTACGGCTATGCCTCCGGCGACGACGGAGCGGATGCAACCAAATCGAAGGCGTATCCGGGCGGCGGCGGCACGAGCTGGAATCCCGCGATGCTCCTTCTTAACGATGACCTGAACACCTGGGGCAGCGGCGGCGCCACGACCAGCCCGACCGGCATCACCAGCAAGAAGCTGAACATGATGCTGGCCAACCTGTACGGCGGCTTCAAGGTGACGCCGAAATTCCAGATCGACGGCGCGATCACGTGGGCCAAGGCCAACGAGGTGGCGGATCACTGGGATGAGGATCTGGGATTCGAATTCGACCTGTCCTTCACCTACAAGATCTACGACAACCTGAGCTACATGGCGGGTGCGGCGTATCTTGTCACCGGCGATTACTTCAAGTACGGCGTTGCCGGCAAGGAGGTCGACAACGACTACCTGCTGATCAACAAGCTGACGCTGAGCTTCTAAGTCGGCCTGTTTTCGAGCGGATCATGAAGGTCGGCGAAGAGAGGCCGGCCTGTCCGGATTGCGGGAAAAGGGAAACCCAAAAACGGATGGTCTCGTTCCGGACCAACGCCTGGGCGACCTTCCTCGACGGGATGGAAAGAAAGGTCAGCCCGGAGAAATTCAAATAGAGACCGTTCGCGCCGTTTGAAAACCGGACCCCGGAAATACGCATCGGATTTTGGATGGAACATCCGGCGGTCCCGCCATCGCAAGGAGAGGCCATCGAAAGGATCCACGGAAACCTGACCGGACTCGGCGCCGATGAGATCCGGCGCATCGGGCAGATCTACCGGCGGCGCATCCCGCCGGAGCGGATCGTCACCCATGAACTGGCCCGCCGGCTCACCGAACTTTCCCGGGAGATCAACCGCCAGATCGGCATCCTGATTACCCGAAGGGGCGAAGTGGCCTTCGTGATCGTGGGCTCCCACCACGGCATCCTCATCCCCGGTCTGGACAGCTTCCGCTCCTCCTCCCGCCGTTTCCGGGGACTTCGCCTGGTCCACACCCACTTAAGCGGCGAGGAGCTCACCCTGGACGACCTCACGGACCTGGCGCTGCTGAGGCTGGATCTGGTCTGCGCGGTCGAGGCCGGCGAGGACGGCCTCCCCGGTTTCGCCCGAACCGCTCACCTGATCCCCGAAAACCCGGACGGCCGTTACTGGCAAATCCTCCCCCCGCAGCGTCCCGCCGAACTGGATCTCGATTTCACCGCGTTCATCGCGGCGCTCGAAGGGGAATTCGCAAAGCGGCAGGCCACCCGCAAGGTGGAGGCCGCCGATCGCGCGATTCTCGTGCGCGTGGAGACAGGGTCCGCCTCCGACGGGGAGGCCTCGCTTGCGGAACTCCGGGAACTCTGCCGCACGGCCGGCGTGGAGGTGTTCGACGCGATGGTTCAGCGCCGCCCCGAGATGGATCCGCGGTTCCTGATCGGCAAGGGGAAACTGTCCGACCTCGTGATCCGCGCCATGCAGATGGACGCGAACCTGCTGATCTTCGACCATGAGCTGACGGCCGCCCAGATCCGTTCGATCGCCGATTCCACCGAGATGAAGGTGATCGACCGCACCCAGGTGATCCTCGACATCTTCGCGAAGCGCGCCCACAGCCGGGAGGGAAAGATCCAGGTGGAGCTCGCCCAGCTCAAATACCGGCTGCCCCGGCTCACGCAGCAGGACGCGGGCCTCTCCCGTCTGGCCGGCGGCATCGGCGGCACCGGCCCCGGGGAAACCAAGCTGGAGGTGGACCGCCGGCGCCTCCGGGATCGCATCCATCACCTGGAAAAGGATCTGAAGAAGATCGAAAAGGCCCGGGGTCAGCGGCGCATCCGCCGGGAACGGGCGGGCCTGCCCGTCATCTCGATCGTCGGCTACACGAACGCGGGCAAATCGACATTGCTGAACGCGCTGACGAAGAGCGACGTCTTCACCGAGGACCGCCTCTTCGCGACGCTGGATCCGAAGAGTTCCCGCCTCCGCTTCCCGAGGGACAAGGAGGCGGTCATCACCGATACGGTCGGCTTCATCCGGGAGCTCCCGAAAGAGCTCGTCGCCGCCTTTTCGGCCACCCTTGACGAACTCCAGGAGGCGGATATCCTGCTTCACGTGATCGACGCGGGCAACCCGGCCTTCGAGGCGCAGATCGCGGCCGTCGAAAAGATCCTCCAGGAGCTGGACCTGATCGACAAACCGATCCTCCGGGTCTTCAACAAGATGGACCGTGTCGCCGACCGGTCCCTCCTCGAATCCCTCTGCAGGCGGTTCGACGCCATTGCGATCTCCGCGCTGGCTCCGGACACCCTGCCGCCGCTGATCGGGAAGCTCGAGACATGGGTCCGGATCGGAACCGGCCGGGAGCAATCGAACAGCCGGTTTTCAGCGGAGGATCCGTTTCCGGAAGAGAAGCGGGGGTGAGCGCCATGAAGAAAATGGATCCCTCCTACCGCCGAACGGCCGGCGTCCTGCTGCTGGTCATGTTGACCGGTTATGCCGTGCTCAATCTGCTCTGGGAGAACATTCAACTTCGACCCAGCCTGCCGAAGACGGATCCGGTTACGATCCACGAGGAAAGGATCGCCCAGCTCCGGCCGCTGCTGCCCGCTTCCGGCGAAGTGGGCTATGTGACGACGGTTGAAAACCGTGAGATCTTCGACGCGGAGGCCACCTTCACCAATGTCGAATTTCTCGCCCAATACGTGCTGACGCAATATACGCTCGCCCCGCTGCTGGTGCGCAACCGCCCCGATCTCCCGCTGGTCGTCGGCAATTTCATCAGCGGCCCGCCCGCACCCGGGTTTCTGGAAAAGAACGGCCTGGTTCCGCTCCGGGATCTGGGCGACGGCCTGATCCTCTATCAAAGGGGACGAACGCCATGACCGCTTCCGCCCTCGCGTTCGCCATATCCCTTTTTCTCTCCGTGGTTGCGGGCGTCCTGCTGACCGTTGTTTTTCTCCCCTCCAAGGGTGGAGGGAATCCATGGATGTTCCGGATCTTCGTTGGGGGCGGTCTCGGGATCGGGGTCATGTCGTGCCTCTGCTTTGCCTGCATGACGGCCGGACTCTCTTTTCCAGCGGGATGGACTGGTGGACCCACTGGGACTACCCGCTGCTGCTGCCGCTGTCGATCGTCCGCTCCTGGAGGTATATGGGCAGCGAAAGCGTTTACGTCCCGGCCGTCTTCGCGTTTCTGTTCTCGCTGCTCACCGTCGGCCTGCTGCTGTCCGCGCTGTCCCATCTGCGGGGCCGGTCGCAAGGCTATTTGGGCGCGATGGTCCTGCTGGGCACCCCTCTGTTCCTGCTGATGGGAAGCTCCCAGTTCGCCGACGTCCCGCTCGCCTTTTTCATCCTGGCCACCCTTGTCCTTCTCCAATGTTACGGAAGCTCCCCGGACCGCACCCCAGGCCCGCTGATCCTGGCGGGGCTGACTGCCGCTTTGAGCGCCTGGACGAAAAACGAGGGGATCCTGTTCTTCCCGATCGTCGCGGCAGTTCTGCTGTCCACGGAGGCATATTCAGCCGGATGGAAAGCGGCATTGCTCAGAACCGCCCTGTTCCTGGCCGGCGCGCTGCCGGTCCTGCTGACGATCGGCTATTTCAAGATGCAGTTTGCCCCGTCGAATGATCTGATTGCCGGGTTCGGCGCGGCCGCTGTCATTGCCAAACTGACGGATCCCGGCCGCTACGCGGAGGTCGCGAAGGCCTTCCTCATCACCGGGGTCAGCTTTACACAGGGGCTGTTCGACGCCCGCAAGGGGATCAGCCTGAACGTCGGCGGAGCCGTGGCCACGGCGGTCCTGATCGGTTATCTTTTTCTGACGGGCGTGCGAATCGATCGGCGGGACCGGATCGCGGTCGTCCGTTCGGCCGCCATTCTCGGTCTGATGCTGTTCGGCTTTTTCTTCGTCTATGTGCTGACCCCCCGCGATCTGGGATACCACCTCGCCACGTCGCTGAACCGTCTTTTTCTGCAGTTGTGGCCGGGCTTTATTTTCCTGTTTTTCATGATCGCCGGTTCGCCGGAACCGGCCCTGTTGCCAGGGAGCGGGCCGAGCGTGGACGGCTCTCATCCGGGTAAAAGATCGGCCGGGAGAAGGAAGTCCGGAAAAAGGAGGAGAGTGAAATGAACCATGACGGCAAACCGGGAGGGATCCTTTCCGTCGTGATCCCCGTCTACAATGAACGGCGAACGGTCCTCCAAATGATCGAGAAGGTGCTGAAGCTGGAGATCGTCGCGGAGGTCATTGTGGTCGACG
>JAEAMG010002221.1_pt1 | contig 12631 bp, 9 predicted proteins | sample 8958741 | NCBI WGS metagenome assembly JAEAMG01 (sample SAMN16933256, study PRJNA681125) | bioreactor sludge metagenome | isolation source: anaerobic bioreactor treating anionic surfactant - SDBS | place: India: Bengaluru | collected 2019-02-28
TCACCGAGGTGGTGATGGAGATGCCGCGCTGCTTCTCCATTTCCATCCAGTCGGAAGTGGCATGGCGGTCGGACTTGCGCGACTTCACGGTACCGGCGACGGCAATGGCCTTGCCCATCAGCAGCAGCTTTTCGGTGATGGTGGTCTTACCGGCGTCGGGGTGGGAAATGATTGCGAAAGTGCGGCGCTTCGCGACTTCGGCGGCCTGGTTGGTCATGGGAAATCGCCTGACTGGGGGATTTGAAAGGGGCGATATCATACCTGAAGTTGGGCGGGGACCAAAATCTGCTGATTGAGAGGTTGCAGGTCTGGCAGCAGATTCACCACACAATCGCTTTATCACGACAAATGGCCACAGGGCAGTTATTTCAACGCCTGCAGCGCGCCAAGCCGCTGTTTTCTCGCGCCAGGTTTGCATTCCCCCAGTGATTAACGCTGGCCAAATGCCGCCTCAAATGGGAACCTTTAGGGCCTTGGAGACGTCCACTCCCCTGCAACCCGCTTCGGTTGAGGGCTGGTTTCATCAGCATTTTCGGGCCCGACGGGGTTCGGCTCATGGCCAGATCGCAGCCTGCGGTTTGCATCTGGCTGCTACTCGCGAACACACCACCCGCCGCCACCCCTGGCCGGCAACCAAGAAGTGTGCTCGCCGACAACACAAGGAGTCCGCCTGTGGCTAAACGCTACGGTAAAGGGCTGTTGGGATGGGCCGCCGTGCTCGTCATCCTGGCCCTGCTGGTCCACTGGATCGGCATCGACACGATCGCGCGGTATCGCGACGATCTTGGGTTCTACCTGCAAGCGCACCTGGTATTGGTGCTGGCTTCGATGGCGGCGGCACTGGCCGTGGGCATCCCCGCCGGCATTGCGCTCAGTCGGCCGCACCGGGTCGACCAAGCCGAGCGCTTCATGCAGTTCTTCAACGTTGGCAATACCATTCCTCCCCTGGCCGTTCTGGCCATCGCCCTGAGTATCCTGGGCATCGGCGCCGGGCCGGCGATCTTCGCACTGTTCCTCGCCTCCCTCCTGCCCATCGTGCGCAACACCTACGAAGGCCTGAAAAACGTCCCCGCCTCGCTCAAGGAAGCCGCCACGGGCATTGGCATGACCCCACGCCAGCAACTGTGGCAGGTCGAGCTGCCCAACGCCGTGCCAATCATTGTCGGCGGTGTTCGCGTGGCCCTGGCCTTGAACGTGGGCACCGCACCGCTGGCATTCCTGATTGGCGCCAATAGCCTGGGCAGCCTGATCTTCCCCGGCATCGCCCTGAACAACCAGCCCCAGCTGCTGCTGGGGGCCGCCTGTACCGCACTGCTGGCCCTGCTACTGGACGCGGCGGTGAGTTTCTCCAGCAAGCGCTGGCTGGAACGTGGCCTGGCCCACTAAGGATAGGGAACGCATGAAGAAAACAATCGCCTTGCTGCTGGGCGCGGCCTTGCTGTTCGCAGGAGTTGCCCAGGCAGCGGAAAAGCCCCAGATCCGCATCGGCGCGCGGGTGTTCACCGAACAGACCGTACTGGCCGAAATCACCGCGCAGTACCTGCGTGCCAACGGTTTCGACGTGCGCGTCACCACCGGCCTGGGTAGCAACATCGCGCGCCAGGCCCAGGAAACCGGCCAGCTCGACCTGATGTGGGAATACACCGGCGTATCGCTGGTGTCGTACAACCACATCGAAGAACGCATGCCCAGCGCCGAAGCCACCTACGCCAAGGTCAAGGCGCTGGACGCGAAAAAAGGCCTGGTCTGGCTGACCCCGTCGAAGTTCAGCAACACCTACGCCTTGGGCCTGCCCAAGCAAGTGGCCGAGGCCTATCCGCAGGTCAACAGCATCAGCGACCTTAACCAGGTACTGCGTGACGAAAGCGAGCGCAAGCACTTGGTGGCGCTGGACACCGAGTTCGCCAACCGCCCCGATGGCCTGGTCGGCCTGAAGGCGATGTACGACCTGCAACTGGGCCGCGCCAACATCCGCCAGATGGACGCGGGCCTGGTCTACACCGCCATGCGCAACAACCAGGTGTTCGCCGGCCTGGTGTACACCACCGATGGCCGCCTGAGCGCCTTCAACCTGAAGCTGCTGGAAGACGACAAGCACTACTTCCCTGACTACACGGCCGCGCCGGTGGTGCGCAAGGCCGTGCTCGACGCCAACCCGCAGCTGGCGGGGCTGCTCAAACCGCTGGCCGAGCAACTGGACGATGAAACCATGCGCCAGCTCAACGCCAAGGTCGATGTCGAGCACCAGAACCCGACCGCCGTGGCCGCCGCCTTCCTGCGCGATCACCCACTGACCAGCGAGGGCCAGCCATGAACCTGATCGATACCTTCAACCACCTCGACTGGACCCAGGTACTGAACCTGACCGGCCAACACATCATGCTGGTCGGTGTGGCCGTGGGCCTGGCGATTCTGGTGGGCGTGCCGCTGGGCATCCTCATGACCCGCTTCCCTGCCCTGGCCGGCCCGCTGCAGGCCAGCGCCACGGTACTGCTGACCATCCCGTCGATCGCCCTGTTCGGCCTGTTGCTGCCGCTTTACTCCAAATTCGGCCAAGGCCTCGGGCCGCTCCCAGCGATTACCGCCGTGTTCCTGTATTCGCTGTTGCCGATCATGCGCAACACCTACCTGGCCCTGACCAATGTCGAACCCGGCATCCGCGAAGCCGCGCGCGGCATCGGCATGACCTTCGGCCAGCGCCTGCGCATGGTCGAGCTGCCCATCGCCGTGCCGGTGATCCTCGCCGGCGTGCGTACCGCCGTGGTGATGAACATCGGCGTCATGACCATTGCCGCCACCATCGGCGCCGGCGGCCTTGGCGTGCTGATCCTGACCTCCATCAGCCGCAGCGACATGTCGATGCTGCTGGTCGGCGCGGTACTGGTCAGCCTGCTGGCCATCATCGCCGACCTGCTGCTGCAAACCCTGCAACGTGCCCTGACTCCAGAAGGACTGCGCTCATGATCGAACTGAAGAACCTCAGCAAAACCTTCAACGTCAACGGCAAGGACGTCAAAGCCGTCGACGCGGTAAGCCTCACCGTCAACGAAGGGGAAATCTGCGTGTTCCTCGGCCCATCGGGCTGCGGCAAAAGCACCACGCTGAAAATGATCAACCGCCTGATCACGCCAACCTCGGGCCAGGTGTTCATCAATGGCGAGGACACCACCGGGCTGGACGAAGTGACCCTGCGCCGGCACATCGGCTATGTGATCCAGCAGATCGGCCTGTTCCCCAACATGACCATCGAAGAGAACATCACCGTGGTGCCGCGCCTGCTCGGCTGGGACAAGCAGAAATGCCACGAACGCGCCCGCGAACTGATGCACATGATCAAGCTCGAGCCCAAACAGTACCTGCAACGCTACCCGCGCGAGCTTTCCGGTGGCCAGCAGCAGCGTATCGGCGTGATCCGCGCGCTGGCGGCCGATGCGCCGGTGCTGTTGATGGACGAACCGTTCGGCGCGGTCGACCCGATCAACCGTGAAATGATCCAGAACGAATTCTTCGAAATGCAACGGGCGCTGAACAAGACCGTGATCATGGTCAGCCACGACATCGACGAAGCGATCAAGCTTGGCGACAAGATTGCCATCTTCCGTGCCGGCAGGTTGCTGCAGCTGGACCACCCGGACACCCTGCTGGCGCACCCGGCAGACGAGTTCGTGAGCAACTTCGTAGGCCAGGACAGCACCCTCAAGCGCCTGCTGCTGGTGCGCGCCGAAGATGCGGCAGACAACGCCCCGGCGGTCAGCCCGGAAACCCCGGTAAGCGATGCGCTGGAACTGCTCGACGAACACGACCGCCGCTACGTGGTGGTCACCAACGCGCAGAACAAGGCCCTGGGCTATGTACGCCGGCGGGACATGCACCGCCAGCAGGGCACCTGTGGTGACTTCCTGCGCCCGTTCAACGCCACTGCCTCGCACGACGAGCACCTGCGCATCCTGCTGTCGCGCATGTACGAGTTCAACCGGGCGTGGCTGCCGGTGCTGGATGCCGAGCAGGTGTTCCTCGGCGAGGTGACCCAGGAGTCGATTGCGGCGTACCTGAGTTCCGGCCGCTCGCGCGGCGCCAAGACCAGCATCGTCTCCCCGGCCGAGGCGGTGGCATCCTGAGGAGCGCTGCCCAGTGATGCGCAGCAAGGTGCGGATACGGGTTTCCCGCACCTGAAACGTCGCATCCGTTGGTCGGTAACAAAAAATTTATGCGCGATTTTCGGTACGTGGGTACCAGAAAAGCGTGGCCATAAATATGAACACCTCCGGTGCCATCGGGCATCAAGCTGCTGCCACAGGGTAGGTCAAAACCCTGTAGCAGCGGCTTCACCCGCACATGGGCCGGCGTGGTCCATTCCACAATTTTTTACGCTTGAAACACCACCGGGAACATCAGCCGGTCATATGAGTCGTTTATTCAAACGACAGGTGGCCGATCAACGCCGATCACGCCAGGATTGCCTGTTGATTCTGCATTCTTCACGCCCTAAAGTGCGCGCCGAACGTCCATGCTGGAAACGATCCATCCGGCTCAAGTACTGAGTAGGCGAACCAAAGTGGGGATACGGAGGACGTTCAGTTTGCAGCCACTTAATCTTTCAGTTTGCCCATGGAGTCCCTGAGCATGTCGATCCAGGTCGAAGACTATTTCGCGCGTGATACCTTCCAGAAAATGAAGGCGTTCGCCGACAAGCAGGAAACCCCGTTCGTACTCATCGATACCCAGATGATCAGCCAGGCCTACGACGACCTGCGCGCGGGTTTTGAATTCGCCAAGGTCTACTATGCGGTGAAGGCCAACCCGGCTGTCGAGATCATCGACCTGCTCAAGGAGAAAGGTTCGAGCTTCGACATCGCCTCGATCTACGAGCTGGACAAGGTGTTGGGCCGCGGCGTCAGCGCTGACCGCATCAGCTATGGCAACACCATCAAGAAGTCCAAGGACATCCGCTACTTCTACGAGAAGGGCGTGCGCCTGTATGCCACCGACTCCGAAGCCGACCTGCGCAACATCGCCAAGGCCGCCCCGGGCTCGAAAGTGTACGTGCGTATCCTCACCGAAGGCTCGACCACTGCCGACTGGCCGCTGTCGCGCAAATTCGGCTGCCAGACCGACATGGCCATGGACCTGCTGATCCTGGCCCGCGACCTGGGCCTGGTGCCCTACGGCATCTCCTTCCACGTCGGTTCGCAACAGCGCGACATCAGCGTGTGGGACGCCGCCATCGCCAAGGTCAAGGTGATCTTCGAGCGCCTGAAGGAAGAAGACGGCATCGAACTGAAGCTGATCAACATGGGCGGTGGCTTCCCGGCCAACTACATCACCCGTACCAACAGCCTGGAAACCTACGCCGAAGAAATCATTCGCTTCCTCAAGGAAGACTTCGGTGACGAGCTGCCGGAAATCATCCTCGAACCTGGCCGTTCGCTGATCGCCAACGCCGGCATCCTGGTCAGCGAAGTGGTGCTGGTTGCACGCAAGTCGCGTACCGCCGTCGAGCGCTGGATCTACACCGACGTGGGCAAGTTCTCCGGCCTGATCGAAACCATGGACGAAGCCATCAAGTTCCCGATCTGGACCGAGAAGAAAGGCGAAACCGAAGAAGTGGTCATCGCCGGCCCTACCTGCGACAGCGCCGACATCATGTACGAGAACCACAAGTACGGCCTGCCGCTGAACCTGGCCATTGGTGACCGCCTGTACTGGCTGTCGACCGGTGCCTACACCACCAGCTACAGCGCAGTGGAATTCAACGGCTTCCCGCCGCTGAAGGCCTACTACCTGTAATGCACAACGGGGCCGCGAGGCCCCGTTTTCATGTGTGCAGATGCCGAGATCAGCGCTGTCGAGGTGGGAGCCGGCTTGCCGGCGATTGGGCCAGCACAGGCAACTTCAAGCTTCGCGCCGTTCGATTTCCTCGGCATAGCGCGCGGCAAACGCCATGAGCACCGGCCCCGCGCCCTGCAGGGTCACCAGCGCCGCACGCAGGAAATTCAGGTTACCCTCGACCCGCGCACGCTCCAGCCAAGGCGCAGCCTCGGCTACCTGGCCACGCTCGACCAGCACCAGCCCCAGGCTGAACATGCCGCGAAAATCCCCTGCCTCGGCCGACCGGCGATACCAGCGCACCGCACGCGCGGGGCTGGGCGCGGTGGCAATGCCCTGCTCCAGATAGCGCCCGTACAGGTTCATCGACTTGGCATGCCACTGCTGTGCGGCCTTCTCGTAGCACATCAGAGCCTGCGCCTGGTTGGCCGGCACACCACGCCCGGTCGCCAGCAGGTTACCCAGGTTGTACAGCCCCCAGGCAAGCCCGGCATCGGCGGCGCGGGCATAGTGCACGGCGGCTTGAGCCAGGTTTACCGCACCGCCCCAGCCATGCTCCAGGCAACGCCCGAGCATGTTATGCGCCATGGCGTTGCCACCTTGCGCGGCAATGGCAAACCAGCGCCGGGCAACCTCGGCGTCGGCTTCAATCCCGCGCCCATCGAGCAGGATCTGCCCGAGCAGCAACTGCGCTTCGACCACGCCCTGCCCCGCCGCTGCCAGGATGGCCTGGGCCGCCTTGCCCGGGCTTTGCTCAAGCATGGCCCGCAACCCGGCCACGTCCAGCACTTCCTCACGCCGCAACTGATAGCCCACGGTCAGACCTCGGCCCAGTTGCGCAGCAGGTTGTGGTAGGTGCCCGTCAATTGCAGCAACGCAGGGTGTTCTGGCACATCGGCCGTCAGTTGCTGGATGGCATTGTCCATTTCGAACAGCAGCGCGCGCTGGCTGTCCTCACGCACCAGGCTCTGGGTCCAGAAGAAGGCGGCATAGCGCTGCCCGCGGGTGACCGGGTTGACCTTGTGCAGGCTGGTGCCGGGGTACAGCACCAGGTCTCCGGCCGCCAGCTTGACCTGCTGCTCACCATAGGTGTCCTGAATGACCAGTTCCCCCCCGTCGTAGCTGCCCGGGTCGCTGAGAAACAGCGTGGACGACAGGTCGGTACGCACGCGCTCCGGGCTGCCCTTGGGCTGGCGCAGGGCATTGTCGATGTGAAAGCCGAAATTGCCGCCCTCGCGGTAGCAATTGATCAGTGGCGGGAACACCTTGTGCGGCAACGCCGCCGACAGGAAGCGCGGGGTCTTCCACAGGCGGTCGATCAGCGCGGTGCCGATTTCCTTGGCCAGCGGGTGCCCTTCTGGCAGTTGCAGGTTGTGCTTGGCCTTGGCCGACTGGTAGCCGGCAGTCACCTTGCCATCGGCCCAGTCAGCCTGCTCCAGCGCCTCGCGAATACGGGCCAGTTCGTCAGCGGCGAACAGGCCTGGGATGTGCAGCAGCATGGCAAGGTTACCGTCGGGAACTGTAAAGGCCCAATGATATTGATTCCCTTTTGCGCTACACAAGCCTTTTCGCCGCTTAGGACGTTTCAGCCGATTGGAAATTTAAGGGCAAATTGTAAAGATTGTAAATTCTTCACGAATGGTAACGAATCTCAATTGTTAGTCACAATCGATTACATTAGTATCCGCCGCCTCACCACCTTGGGGAAGGTTTCCAGCAATGCGCCAGTCCGTACCATCTGCAGTAAGCTCACCGCGTCTGATCGTTAGCGCCATAGGCATCGCGCTTGGCGCATCGTCGGCCTACGCCGCCGACCCGGCTGCCAGCAGTGCCATCACCCTGGATGCCACCAGCGTGAACGGCAAGGCTGAGCAGGCCAGCAGCGACTACAAAACCGAGCGCGCTGCTTCGCAGAAGTACACTGCGCCGTTGGTGGACACCCCGCGCTCGGTCACGGTGATCCCGCAACAGATGATCAAGGATACCAACGCCCTGACCCTGCAAGACGCGCTGCGCACCGTGCCAGGCATTACCTTCGGCGCCGGCGAAGGTGGCAACCCGCAAGGCGACCGCCCGTTCATTCGCGGTTTCGACGCCCAGGGCGACACCTACCTGGACGGCGTGCGCGACACTGGCGCACAAACCCGCGAAATCTTCGCCATCGAGTCGGTTGAAGTGGCCAAGGGCCCGAACTCCGCCGTAGGTGGCCGCGGGGCAGCGGGCGGTACCATCAACCTGGTGAGCAAGCGCGCGCACCTGGGCAACTCGCTGGACGGTGCCTGGACCTGGGGCAGCGACCAGACCCAACGCTATACCTTCGACGGTAACTACCAATTCAGCGATACCGTGGCCGGCCGCCTGAACCTGATGACCCATGAAAGCAACGTCGCCGGCCGCGACAAGGTGAACTACGACCGCTGGGGCATCGCCCCGTCGCTGGCCTTCGGCCTGGGCACGCCAACCCGCGTCAACCTCGACTACTACCACCTGGAAAGCGACGACCTGCCGGACTCGGGCATCCCGTACAGCATTCCGTTGGCTGGCAGCGCTGCCCGTACTTCGGCCCACCCGAGCAAGCCGGATGATGGCGGCGACAGCGACAACTTCTATGGCCTGAGCGGTCGCGACTTCCGCAAGAGCCGGGTGGATATCGCCACCTTCGCCATCGAACACGACCTGACCGACGCGCTGACCGTGAAGAACACCCTGCGCCACGGCAACAGCATGCAGGACTACATCCTCACCCAACCGGACGACAGCAAGGGCAACGTCAACAACGGCAGCGTCTGGCGCCGGGCCAACACCCGCGTTGGCAACACCGCCACCACCACCAACCAGACCGACCTGTTTGGCGAGTTCTACCTGGGCGGCATGAAGAACAGCTTCTCCACCGGCATCGAGCTGGGCCGCGAAGAAAGCGACCGCTCCAGCTACACCGTCAACACCAACACCGGGCTGAACGCATCCGTGTGCAACCCCGGCCTGATCGGCGCCAACAGCGGCTACAACTGCACCTCGCTGAGCAACCCGAACCCGGATGACCCGTGGAACGGCAGCATCGCCCGCAACTACGCCGGCACCGACACCAAGAGCGACACCCGCGCCCTGTATGTATTCAACACCCTTGAGTTGTCGCCTGCATGGCTGGTGAACATGGGCCTGCGTTACGACCACTTCGATACCCAGTACCGCACCTATGACGCTGCTGGCGCCACCGTGGTCAATGCCAAGGGCGTAGCCGCCAAAGGCAAGGATACCAGCGAGTTCGTCACCGGCCAGCTGGGCCTGGTATGGAAACCGGCCGACAACGGCAGCGTCTACGTGTCCTACGCCACCTCTGCTACCCCACCGGGTGCAATGCTGGGCGAAGGCATGGAGGCCAACCCACTGGGCAACACCACCGACCGTGCCGGCAACCTGTTGAGCAGCGACATGGAGCCGGAAGAAACCACCAACTACGAAATCGGCACCAAGTGGGACCTGCTCGACCAGCGCCTGTCGCTGACCGCCGCGCTGTTCCGCACCGAGAAGGAAAACGCGCGCGTTCAGGTCGGTACCACAAGCTACGAGAACGTCGGCGAAACCCGCGTGCAGGGTATCGAACTGTCGGCCAGCGGCAAGATCACCGCCAAGTGGCAAGTGTTCGCTGGCTACACCTACATGCAGGCCCGCCAGATCGACGGCGGCCCGCTGGGCAAGGCCAACGACGGCAACCAGTTGCCGAACACCCCGAACAACAGCGCCAGCGTGTGGACCACCTACGCGATTACACCAAAGCTGACCGTGGGCGGCGGTGCGTTCTACGTGGATGACGTGTACGGCAGCGTAGCCAACACCACCATGGTCGACAGCTATGTACGCTACGACGCCATGGCTGCCTACAAGCTGACCAAGAACATCGACCTGCAATTGAACGTGCAGAACCTGACCAACGAGGTTTACTACGACAAGACCTTCTCCACCCACTTCGCCAACCAGGCGGCTGGGCGCACGGCATTGCTGACCACCAGCGTGCACTTCTGACAGGGGTTGGGTTGACCGGGCGGCGCTGGTAAACCGCAACACGCTAAAAAACACCCACCCCGGCCCCGTTCATCTCCGTGAGCGGGGCTTTTGCGTATCAAGGCATAATGCACGCCGCGCAGCATGCGGCAGAAACACAAGGTGATGATGTGGTGAAGAAGACGCTGTTCCAATTGCACTGGTTCTTTGGCATCACCGCTGGCCTGGTGCTGGCCTTGATGGGCATTACCGGAGCGCTGTACTCGTTCCAGGAAGAACTGCTGCGCGCCTTCAATGCCGACGTGCTGAAGGTCGAGGTGCGCGCCGAAGGCGTACTGCCGCCAGCCGAGCTGGTGCAACGGGTCGAAGCCCAGCAACACGAGAAGGTATCGATGCTGTGGGTGGATGTGCGCGAAGGCAATGCCGCCCGTATCTTCTTCATGCCCGCACCGGGCGAACGCCGTGGCCTGCTGCGCTACGCCGACCCGTACACCGGCGAGCTCAAGGGCGAAGTGGCCGGGCAAGGCTTCTTCAACCTCATGCTCACCCTGCACCGCTTCCTGGCGATGGGTGATACCGGCCGGCAGATCACGGGCGCTTGCACCCTGCTGCTGGTGTTTTTCTGCCTGTCCGGCCTGTACCTGCGCTGGCCGCGCAAGGCGCTTAACTGGCGCACATGGCTGACCTTGGACTGGGCCAAGAAGGGCCGCGCCTTCAACTGGGACCTGCACGCCGTGGCCGGCACCTGGTGCCTGCTGTTCTACCTGCTGTTTGCCCTGACCGGGCTGTTCTGGTCCTACGAGTGGTACCGCGAAGGCCTGAACAGGCTGCTGGCCGATGTCCCGGCCGCTGGCCAGCAGCACAAACGCGGTGAGGGCCGCGGCCGCCACGGGCCGCAAAAGGTCGACCCCAATGCGCCGCCGCGGGTGGTCGACTACGATGCCATCTGGGCCAGCCTCAAACAGGCTGCCGGGCCCGGCCTGGCGGCGTACAACCTGCGCCTGCCAGCGGCAGGCGGTCAGCCGGCCAACCTGTTCTACTTGCTGGACAGCGCCGACCACCCACGGGCCTTCAACACCCTGGTGCTGGACCCGGCCACCGGCCAGGTCAGGCGCCAGGAGCGCTATACCGACAAATCCTTCAAGGCCCAACTGCTGCAAAGCGTCTACGCCCTGCATGTGGGTGAATACTTTGGCCTGCCGGGGCGCATCATCGTCACCATCGCCAGCCTGACCATGCCGCTGTTCTTCGTCACCGGCTGGCTGCTGTACCTCGACCGCCGCCGCAAGAAGCGCCAGGTGCGCGCCGCTCGCGGCAGCGTGGCCGCCAACAGTGGCAACGGCGACAGCTGGCTGATCGGTTTCGCCAGCCAGAGCGGCCTGGCCGAGCAACTGGCCTGGCAGAGCGCCGGCCAGTTGCAGGCAGCCGGCCTGCCGGTGCAGGTCCGCGCCCTGGCCGAACTGGGTGAGGAAGACTTGCGCCAGGCCCGCCGCGCACTGTTTGTAGTCAGCACCTTCGGCGACGGTGAAGCCCCCGACAGCGCGCGCGCCTTCGAGCGCAAAGTGCTCGGGCAGCCCTGGGCGCTGAACAACCTCAGCTACGCCCTGCTCGCCCTTGGCGATCGCCAGTACCCGCACTTCTGCGGTTTCGCCCGCCGCCTGCAAGCGTGGCTCGCCGAGCGCGGGGCCAACAGCGCGTTCAGCCCGGTGGAAGTGGACAATGCCGACCAGTCTGCCCTGCAGCAGTGGCAGCAAGCGCTGGCGCAACTGACCGGGGCCCAGCCGGTGGCCGCCTGGCAAGCCCCAAGTTTCGCCAACTGGACGCTGGTGCAGCGCAAGCTGCTCAACCCCGGCAGCCAGGGCCGGCCGGTCTACCTGCTCGGCTTGCAACCGCAAACCCCGGTCAGTTGGGAGGCTGGCGACCTGGTGGAAGTGCTGCCACTCAATGGTCCACCGCGGGTAGCCGCGTTCCTCAAGGGCATGGCGGTCGATGCAACCACAGCGGTGCAGGTCAATGGCCTGAGTGAAACCCTGGCCCAGGCGCTGGCCGGTCGCCAGTTGCCCACGCGCCGTGATCACTTGGTCGGGCTGCAGCCGCAGGCGCTGGTCGATGCCCTGGTGCCGATTGGCAGCCGTGAATACTCCATCGCCTCGATTGCCAGCGATGGCGTGCTCGAGTTGATCGTACGCCAGGAGCGCCACGCCGATGGGCAGCTGGGCCTGGGTTCCGGCTGGTTGACCGAATACCTGCCGCTCAATGGCACCTTGAGCCTGCGCCTGCGCCGCAACAGCAGCTTCCACCTGCCGGGCCACGCCGCACCCATGATCCTGATCGGCAACGGCACTGGCCTGGCCGGCCTGCGCAGCCTGATGCGGGCGCGGGTGAATGCGGGGGAGCAGCGCAACTGGCTGCTGTTCGGTGAGCGTAACCGCGCCCATGACCTGTTGTGTGGTGAAGAGCTGCAAGGCTGGCTGGCCAACGGCGACCTGGCACGGCTGGACCTGGCGTTCTCTCGCGATCAAGCCGAGAAAGTGTATGTGCAGGATGTGTTGCTGCAGCAGGCCGAGGCGTTCAAGCGTTGGCTGGCAGAGGGTGCGTGTGTGTATGTCTGCGGCAGCCTGCAAGGCATGGCTGCGGGGGTGGATGCGGCGCTCAATGGCATCCTTGGGGAGGCTGCTGTGCAGCAATTGATCGAGGATGGGCGGTATCGGCGGGATGTGTACTGATCAGCCTTTGATGTAGCCGGCACGGGCCCTATCGCTGGCAAGCCAGCTTGTATGGTTAGACTTGAAGGGAGGAGGAG
>JAEAMG010002222.1_pt1 | contig 12625 bp, 8 predicted proteins | sample 8958741 | NCBI WGS metagenome assembly JAEAMG01 (sample SAMN16933256, study PRJNA681125) | bioreactor sludge metagenome | isolation source: anaerobic bioreactor treating anionic surfactant - SDBS | place: India: Bengaluru | collected 2019-02-28
GCGCCAGATCAGGGGAAGGCTTCTCGTCATCTGGGACGGCCTCGCCGCCCACCGCCCACAACAGGGTGGTCTGTACTACATCGCGTTTTCGGATGGGTGCTTTCGCAACCGCAACGGGTAAAGCAGAAAAACGCCCCGAAAAAAGTTGTTTTTCGGGGTTAACTGACGAACTCGGGCTAAGTCGTTACTCACTTATGCAAGTCTCAATAGAGCGGTTTTGCTAAAAGGGCAGCCGGTTTGGTAGGGACGCCTCCCCGAGGCGTCCGCGGCGGGTTCGGGGAACCCGCCCTACCCTGACGACAGGCAACGGTTGAACTTTATTTTAACCCGCTCGACTAGCAGCGCTGCCGGCTGAAGCCGGAACAACATGGCGTGGCCGAACAGGACCGCGCGTCCGCACGTTGTGCCGGCTTCAGCCGGCCCCGGTCATGGAGCGTGCCGCGGCGTGCAGACCGAGGTAGAACGCCTTCTCGCGCCAGTCGCCCAGGCCGACGAAGGTCAGGCCGGCCTGCGCGGCGCGCTCGTAGGAGTCGACACGGTTCGCGTAGTCCTTCTTGGGGCCGCTCGGATGGAACCGCGCGTAGACCTCCGGGTTGTAGGTCTCCTGAAACATGGTCATGCCGTCCACGCCCGCCTCGACCAGCAGCCGGTAGTCCTCCAGCGAGAGCGAGTAGATCTCGATCTGGATGGAGGCGAAGCGGGGGCGGATGCGGCGCGTCAGCTCGGCGAAGTAGGCGGGCGGCGTGTGCTTCAGGTCCTTGCCCGCGACCAGCAGGATATGGCCGAACCCCTGCGCGGCCAGGCACTCGGCTTCGGCCACGGCCTCGTCGAGCGTCAGCGCGCGGCGCACCGTGGAGCGCGTGTCGCGGCTGAACCCGCAGTAGCTGCAGCCGTACACATCCGAGTTCTCCATGCAGGCGCACCAGCGCCCGTCCGTCAGCGTTTTGCATCCCGACCGGAAAACGGCCCCAGCATACGGCTTTTGGGGCCTACCGTCAACGCCGGGCGGCAATATATACCCGCTGAATGGGCCCCGGGCACTTCGCGCCGGGCACTCTCGCCGTGCCCGCGACTTGACAGTGCCGGTGTTGTCCGGCATTGCCCCGTCATTCCCGATTCCCCGCCGCTTCCTCGAAAATGCAGCTTATATGTCCTATCCGTCGTTTAACTCTTCAAACCCGCGTTTACTTTTTCACGCGGCATCTTAGAAAAGTTATGGGGAGAGAAGGTTGCTTTATTTTTGTTCAAGAACGAGGCAGCGGTTACCAGGGCCAAAGGCGTCGATGAACGCCTGGGTGTCAGCCCCATAGGTCAGACGCTTGTTCGACGTCTCGGACACCGTGCCGAACTGCGCCCCCGCACGGCCGATGATGACATTGTTTTCCAGCCGAGGCAAAGAAGAAGAACCGTCAACATTCTTCAACCCACTGAAGATCTGTACGAGCATGTCCTTCGCACCACACATCGCATTGCCGCGTACGACATAGTTCTTCGCCCGATTTCGTCCTGGGCAGTACCACGCCTTGATATGCGCGCCTTCATTACCGTCAGGCCGTTGTTCACAGAAACCCACACCTGCATCGAACATCAGATTGTTTTCAAAAAGGATGTTCTCCATCAGGCTTTCATTGCCGTTCAGCGCCGTGAGGAAGTATTCGATTGAATAGTTGCACTTCTCGAACACATTGTCGGCATATCGTACATTCCGTTCGTCATAACGTTTCGAGCCCACCTTTTCGGGAATGTTGAACTGGTGCGTCACGCCCGCATCATAGACCTGGTACATATAGCAGTTCGTTACCGCATACCCATCGCAACCACCATAGATTTCCACGGCATTACCCAGACGCGTGGGATAGTCACGGCCAAAGATTGCTTCCGCCTGGATCGATCCGCCAATCCAGCCGAACTCACAGTTCGACACCGTCAGATTACGGCACGTCCCCGCACCAACGCCATGAACTCCCGCGTATTTAACAGTAAAATTATCGATGATCACATCGCACGCGCCGCCCACGGCAAACCCATGTCCCTTCACATTAAACTCAATGGAGCGGAAACGACGCCCCGGATTTGTTTCACTGTAGAGATAGACCTTTCCCGTCCCTTTCGAGTAGTAATCATGCCAGAAGTGAAGGTCGGTATCCAGATCACGATAGGAATTGAACGGCCGCCCCGTGAGCTTGTTGAAAGTCTGCTTCGTCTTTTTATCCGTACGAATCACAATCTTGATCGCATGTGCCGCGCCCTCATCAAAGACGAGCGTTCCCACATCGCGCGTGCCAATCGGATACGCCCACACGCGTGGGTTCTCCGTCTGTTCCCATTTCGTCGGATCCGCACCGTTCACCGGCGACCCATAGGTGCACGGCTTCGGCCCCTCTCCATAAGCGGTATAAGTAACCCCTGCGCGTACAGGCACCGTGCCACGATAAATCCCGCCGCGTTCAAAGAGGACAAAGGATCCCGCCGCAATCTTCTCGCGGCCGAGCCGAGTCGCCGTTCGCCAGGCCGTCTGTGGCGTCCGGCCGTCTGCAGCGTCATCGCCCGTCTTTTCCGAAAGATAATAACACGAGGCACCTTCAGGAACCGTCTGGTTCGGTGTGGCACGAATCGCCGCGATCCGCTGCGCGGCCTTCGCCCGTAACTCCGCCAGTACCTTCTCGGCCTCCTGTGCGTATCCTGTCATCACACATGCAAACCCCAGCAAAAAAATGCCGAATTTCATTTCATTCACCTCTCATTTGCAACTTCTCAAGCCTCCCGAGCTTCTCAGCCCCTACACATTCATCTTCAAGTCAAAGGACTGAATGTTGGGCGAGGTTGCTCGTCCACACCCATCTTTGAAGGCGATCCCCTCGTCGCGTCCGTCGATGTCGAGTTTGATGCCCGCGCCGTCGAGCGCGACCGCGGCGCACAGCAAGTGCGCGGAAATATGCGGCCAGAAACACAAGCCTCGCCCCCCAGTGTTCTAATCAAGCCTTTCTGTTTCGTTGTCATCATGATACCCCTCTCAAAACGGTCAAAAGGCCCGTTATTTGTCTGCGCCATAGAACTCCGCCATACCCCTGGCGAATGAGTGTCCCCACGCAAAATAATCTTCCTGTGTCGCTGCCGCATCGCCGAATATTTCTATGCAGAAGGCAAGGCGCGCTTTCCCTTCGAATTTCATCCAGCCCTCCGAAAGGCGGCGAATGTCCGTTGGCCCCATTGTGACATGCTCGGTCATTTTCTTGAACATCCTCACGTGCGTCTTTCCAGTTATGCGCGCCTTTACCAGATCCACGAACCGCAGCGCCTCCTTTTCGTCCGCCTCGCTCGTAAGCTCTTTCCCGATCGTGTGGAACTGCGTCTCGCGTGCCGGCACGCACCAGCCGTGAAAATCAAGAAACAGATCAAGTTTCTGGCCGCGCTTTGCAAGATCCCTGGCAACGTTCTCCACGGCTGTATTTTCCGGTGTGGTATTGATTCCCCACTGACGATTCATATTTCCCGCGGGGCAATAGAGGTTCCCCTGGGCAATCCCGTCAACGTCCATCATCGGCACAACATAGAAGACGGACTGCTTCAGAAGCTCGCACGCCTTGGGATCGCCGGACAGCAGGAACTTGACGATGCCTTCAACCGTCATCGCTCCGGTCGATTCGAGGTCATGTTGAAGCGTCGTGAACAGGATTGCGCGTTTCTGCGCTTCCGGAACGCCGGGATCTGTAACGACATACATGCGGATGTCACGTCCCTGCGGAGTTTTGCCGATGCATGTCGCCTTGAAGCATGGATGATCCCGGTGACGTTCTATGAAACGTGTGATATGCGCCGCCGTGAACGGAAAGAATGAGGCGATCCAGACACGGTCGTTTGTAAAACAATGGCGAAACGTGAGCACATCGCCATCGGTACTCCACGATTTGTCGTCTATTCCGAACCAGGTGTCTCCGTCATAACTCGCAACCGGCGAACGCAACCCATTGCCTCCGGTTTTCGAAACCGAGAAGGGAGAAACATTGACGTGAAACACGGCTTCCTTATCTTTACAGCCATTCACGAGAAAATGGAACCAGAGAAAACCCGAGCGGTGCCTGTCCTTATCCCGCGCATAAACGTAGAATTCATTGTCGTTGATCTCTTTCACCTTGCCAATCGTACCGTTTTCAAAATCCCCGGAAAATGTTATTGCCCCGCTGCCTTTTTCCGGAGCCATATCATACCTGAAGAAAGAATCCGTCGGTTCGAATCCACCGTTCTTGAGAAGATTAGGGGCGCCGTCTTTTGCTTCTCCGAAGAAAACATCGTCATAGCAGATCGTCCCTTTGCCGTGGAGATACAGGAGCATGCGCGTACGCACAACACCTGCAGGCACCGTCACTTCGCCGGAGAGGGTCTTCCATTCTTTCGAACCACTTAATTTTTCAGAAACAAGCTGCCGTCGCCCCTTTTCGCCCTCGGCGGTATAGGTGTCGATGAGAATACTGCCCGAGCCCTCAAACGGCATAGCGGTCCGATAGCTGACGGAATAACGGTAAACGAGGCCGGTCTTGAGTGCCGAATCTTTAACAAATTCCTGCGTAAAACAGCCGCGGGACCTGTTCTCTGCGGTAAGCCCGTCAATCCTGCCGCACGCCTTCCCGCTTCTCTGGTCGCCGCCCATATCCATCGACAATGTGTGTGTCGGCCCCGTGGGCTGTGATGCCTGCCATCCGACAGGCAACTGAGTTTCCCCGGCAAAGGCCCATGTTGAGAGGATATACGGAAGGACGCGGTGCATTTTCATAGGACTTCTTGTTTTCTGTTTCCGACAGGGCGACAGCCGGCGCACGCGGGAAACTCAGTCGACCGTCACGAAGACGCCCTCTCCGGAGGGGAGCAAAAGCCGGACAAAACCCTGCGCATCCGGTTGAAGCTCGGTCGGGAAGCCCCTGGGGTGGGCGACGATTTTCCTTCCGCGGAGCTTCAGGCGGACATCGACGGTCTGCACCTCTTCAAGCTCGCTCATGTTCACGACGGTGAAGGCGCTGCCGGTGCCGCCTTTCTTTGAAAAACAACCGATCAGCAGCGGAGCGTCGCAACGGAGCTCTTGGATGGCATCGAAGTCGGTATACGGCTTGCTCAGGCGCAGGTAGGGGACCGCATCCGTGCTGTTGTGATTGAAGGCTCCAAGATTGGTGTACGTCACATACAGATCGGAGAGTCGGCGGATTTCCTGGAACACGGTTTTTACGTCATACCAGGAGTCGGTCCTCCGGCCGCGCGCGTCCACGAGGGACGGATAGGCGGGATCGGTTCCCGCATAGGTCCAGCACAGGATTCCCTTGCAGCCGAAGGAGAGAAGGGAATAGGTCTGCCAGCGGAACTCGGCCTCGGTAGGGGTGCGCTTGGAGGGCGTCCAAGCGAAGGTCTGCAGGAAACACCAGAAGTCCTTGCGGTGCTCCCGGGCGGAAGCCGCGATCACGTTGATCGACTCCACGTAGTCCCGGTAGGTGGCGCGTCGTCCTTGGAGCCAGTTGAGCGGGTAGATGTCCGTGCAGATATAACCGACATCGAACTTTGTGCAGAACGCGTCACAGTACTTCCGGAAGAGCGCGGGGTCGGCATCGTAGTACTGGATGGCGTCCGCAGAGGCTCCGTATTTCAGTTGCGCCGCGTTGGCGTACATGGGGAGCAGGTTGATGTAGGGAACCTTGCCGCCCGTGAGTTTCACATAGCCGTTGCAGAGGGAGGCCAGCCGGTCGAAGTCGTCCGAGCCCGGCTCGTCGACGATGAAATGTCCCCGGAAGCTCGGGTGGACAGCATAGGAGGCCGTTTTCGCGACCGGGTCAAAGTGGCCGCCGTCGGCGATGTAGGCTTCAATCCCGTAGTGGTCGCACCATTGAAGAAGGGGCTCGCGGAGCAGGCCGCCCGAGATGCCGGGCATGGCGAGGAGCCAGTCGAACCCGCAGCTCGCATACGTGCGGATGTAAGCCTCGTCGAGATCGCCGGGGCGGAAATTACCCCACGCGCCGATCCGGATTCGGTCGCGCGAGAAATACTTCGGAGGATAGGCGGTGGCGGGGGCCGGTTTCGGGAAGAGCGTTTCCTTGGCGGGATCGGGATTGTCGTTGGCGTCGCCCAGGAACTTCCGCGCGTCTGTCTCCGAAGGGTAGAAGCCGAAACGCGAGATTGCCAGGACTGAGTTCGTGTCGCTCGGATTGGTGGGGTCGATGCGGAACCCGGTGATGGTCCCTTTCCAGTTGCCGTGGGCATAGGCCCGCAAATCGACGATTTGGTCATGCCATTGCTCATCACCCTGTACAGGGAAGGGCGAGTAGCTGCGGTCGGTGAGGGCGGTGAGTTCGTCCGTGGTGAAGAACAGGCCCGCCTGCCGCAGGGCGGTGCGATACTTGTAGCGGAGCGCGAAATAAGGATTTCGCGCCGCATCGAACCGTTCCTCCGGCGCGAGCGGAACGGTCAGGGTAGCGTCAGTTCCGGTCGGAGTGATGGTGATCAGTCCCTGCTTGAACGTGAGGTCAGCTTGTCCCGCCGCTAGCTTCAGGGCATCCTTCCCGTTATTGAGCACCCAGCGCGGCTCGGCGGCGGTCGGTAGCGCTCCAGACAGGAGCAGAAGGGCCAACAATGAAGTACGCATGTAAGAGTACCTGTTCCTTTGGCGTGTATCCTTTGGGCCGCGGGTGGTGAAGACCATCCACGTGTCCGCAAGAACCTGCGGGCCATGAAAAACGAATTTAGTGCTGGAAGGATGACAGAAGGGGGAGGAGCTGTCAAGCACTCCGCCCGGTTTGGTTTTTTTGGAGGAGCCGAATAATTTTGGCGTGGGGAACACACTTTCATTACCCTCTTTCCCCGCCGTTCGTTATACTACTCTAAGTTCTTGCGGGTAGTTTCCCGCGGAGCTCAACCAAGAAGGAGAAGAAATGAAAGTTCGGGGCGTGTCGAGGCGTTCTTTTTTGGCGACAAGCGCGATGGCGGGATTTTTCATCCCGGCGGGTAAGGTTTTCGGGCAGGCCGTGAAGGATAGTCCCGGGCAGCAGCTCAGGTTCTTGAAGGTGGGCGTCGGCGGCATGGGCGGCCCGGATCTCAATTCGCTGACCAGCAACGGGGCCATCTGCACCGGTCTGTGCGACGTCAACCCGGGCACCCTCGACATCGCGGCGAAAAAATTTCCGGGTATTCCGACCTTCACGGACTATCGCCAGATGCTGGATAAGATCGCCAAGGAATGCGATGCCGTCTGCGTCTCCACGGCCGACCACACGCACGCGACCATCGCGTTGGCCGCAATGCGCCTCGGCAAGCACGTCTACGTGCAGAAGCCCCTTGCCCATTCGTACGAGGAGTGCGAAATGCTGATGGAAGCGGCCAAGAAATACGGCGTTGTGACGCAGATGGGCAATCAGGGGCACCCCGGCGTTTTCCGCTATGAGAAACTCATGGAGAACCAGTTCTGGGGCGATATCTTGGAGGTGCACTCGTGGACGGACCGCGCTGGAGGCCGGTGGTGGCCGCAAGGCATGTCCGCTCTTCCGCCGGAAGAGAAGGTCCCGGAAGGTTTCAATTGGGATTGCTGGCTCGGGCCGGCCAAGATGCGTCCCTATGCCAATGGCTATCAGCCCTTCAAGTGGCGCGGCTGGTGCGACTTCGGCTGCGGCGCCATCGGCGACATGGCCGTGCACAATTTCGACCCCGCGTTTTTCGTATTGAAGCTGGGCTTGCCCGAAACCATCAAGGCGTGGTGCGACAAGCCCGCCGACCTCGCCTATTCGACGTACTCGACCATCGATTACCATTTCGGTCCGTCGCCGGTCTGCCCGAAAGGCCTCAACGTCTATTGGTACGAGAGCGGCATTCTTCCCAAACGTCCGATCGGCTCGCATCCGAAACTGAACGTGGGAGACAACGGGTGCATGATCGTCGGTTCCAAGGCGACCACCCTCGGCGGCTCCCATGCCAGCAAGCCGCAGGCTGTCGCGGTCGGCGGCCAGCAGTTCGGTCCTGAAACAAAGGAAGCCGAGCGTGCCTGCAACAAGCTGTTGGAAGATCCAGGCAAGTGGCAGTACAACCATTACAAGGAGTGGGTCGATGCCTGTAAGGCACACACCCCCGACGCCACGGGCAGCCGCTTCGAATACGCCGCCCGCCTGACCGAGGCGCTCCTGTTCGGTTGCATCGCGCAGCGTTTTCCCGGAAAAGAGCTCACCTGGGATAACGATAAGCACGTCTTCAGCAACAGCCCCGAAGCGACGGCATTCTTGCAGGGCTTTAAACGCGAAGGTTTTGAACCGAAGGTTTAGAAGCGATCGGGGTTTCTCCTCTCGCAGCGCCCGTGAAAGCGGGCGCTGCGAAGTTTTTTTAGATAATGAATGAGAGTCGTAATCCGGGCGGAATTTGGTATAGTCTAACCGATATTTGTTTAGGGACGAAGTCTGTTGGTAGGGTCACGGACGATAGGGGGAATACCATGCGGGCAATCAGGAACATTGGAGCCGTTTTCACAGTGTCATTGTCGCTTTTGGTCTGCGCCGCGCCGTGTGCGCGGGCTGCGGCGCAGGCCGGTCGGCCGGTCTACGCGCTCGACCGTCAGGATCTGCGCCTCTCCGCCGGTAAGCCGGTCGAAGTCGCCGACCGCCCGGAGCTGCGCGTGCGCCCGGGACTGGAGATCGCCTGCCGCTTCCGTCTCGACGCGCACAAAAGTTGGGCGCAGAACCTGGTCGTCAAGGACGGCGAGTATCTGCTGCGCGTGGATAATCCGGGCGACGGCGGGAATCTGGTTTTCTTTGTCCAGATCGAGGGCAAGTGGGAGAGCCGGCTGCGCGGCCCGGCGATTCAGACGAATACCTGGTACGACGTGCGCGCGGCGTGGAACGGGCAGTCGATGGAGATGGCCGTCAACGGTGAGTGCTTCAGCCAGCCGCGCCTCGGCCGGATCGGCCCGGGCCCCAAGCCCGTGCAGGTCGGCCCGATCGCCGGCGAGCTGGCGCGGCTCGATCTCTTCAATCCGAGCCTGGAGCGCACGGCCCTCCTGGCAAGCCTGCCCGTTGCGGCGGCTCCCGCCCAAGCCAAGCCTGGTTTTTTCGCTTCGCTGTGGCGCGCGCTCTTCGGCGGCTCCGAAAGCCAAGGTGCGGCCCGCGTGTTGGGCGGCCCCGCGGCGTGGGACGGCTGGCAGCCGCGCAACGGCGCCGCTGTCAAAGCCGACAAGGCCGCGCTCGCCGTTGATTTCCCCGGCGCCACGGCCATGCTGGTGAGCCCGGCGCTGGCGGTCGACCTCGCCCCGTATCCGTTCCTCTGCCTCGACGTGGAGGCGGGCGGGCGCGGCGTGACCGGCACGCTCGACTTCACGACCGACACCGGCTCGGGCTCGATCAGCTTCCAGCCGCAAGCGGGCGGGCGCCCCACGGTCATTTCCGGCACGATGTCCGACGCCTGGACCGGCAAACTCCGTCGTCTCGCGGTGAGCTTCTCCGGCGTCTCGGCGCCGGTCCGCATCCGCAAGTTGGCCCTGGCGGATCGGCCGATCGGAACGCCCGTCTTCTATATCCGCTCGCTCGCCGCCGGCCGCGCCAAGCTGCGTCCCGGCCGCGAGGAGAGCGTGGTGGCTGGCATCCAGAACATCGGCGGCGAGGCTGAAGGGATCACCGCCCGGCTGGAGGTGCCCGAGGGCGTCAAGGTCCTCGGCGGGGCGAAGCGGACGTTCTCTTGGCTGGGTATGGATGATTTCGATCTGGCGACCTGGCGCATCCAGGCCGAGCGTCCCGGCACCTACACCGTCCGCGTGGCAATCGCCGCCAAGGGGGCGGAAATGAGCACGCGGGAGCTCGCGCTGAAGGTCGAGCCGTGGCCCGACGTGCCCCGGACCGGCTACGTGCCGCAGCCGCAGCCGGCCAAGACCGACTACATCAGTCTCATGCATTACTGCGCGCTCTGGAAAGAAGGCACGCACTGGGGCTGGAAGCGCATCGAGCCGTGGCCCGAGAAACGCCCGGCCATCGGCTGGTATGACGAGGGAACGCCCGAGGTGGCCGACTGGCACATCAAGTACGCGCTCGACCACGGCATAAACGGTTTTATCTACTGCTGGTACCGCGCCGACTTCGAGCCGACGATCAGCCAGAGCCTCGGCCACGCGATCCACGAGGGACTCCTCAACGCCAAATACCGCGACTCCTTCACCTTCACCATCATGTGGGAAAACGGCTGCGCCAAAGGCGTGAAGGACGAGGCTGACCTGCTCGACAACGTGCTGCCGTTCTGGATCAAGAGCTACTTCACCCATCCCTCGTACCTCAAGATCGAGAACAAGCCGGTCCTCTTCGTGTGGCAGCCGCGCGTCATGCTCGCCCAGTTGGGCGGGCCCGAGAAGACCAAGGTCGCGCTCGACAAGATGCGCGAGCAGTGCCGCAAGGCCGGCTTCAGCGGTCTGCGCGTGATCGCCTGTATGGACGCGGCCAACGCCAAGCTCGGCGCGGACATCGCCGCCAGCGGCTGGGACGCGGTCACCGGCTACGGCCTGTCACCCTCCGGCGTCCAGACGGTAGGCGAGGATCCGGCAGGGCTCTCCTACCGCGACCACGCGGACGTGCTCAGCCGCTATCGGCAGACCTGGATCGACCGCGCCGCCAGCACGGCCCCCGTGCCGGACATCCCGAACGTGATGATGGGCCGCGACGACCGCCCGTGGGGACGTGTCAAACGCGGCAGCGGCAACTACATCAAGGACCCCAAGGCCGAGAACTTCGAGGCCGCCTGCCGCGACGCCAAGGCGCTCGTCGACGCCAAGCCGGCCGGGCGCTGGGACAGCAAGATCGTCGTCTTCGACAACTGGACCGAGTTCGGCGAGGGCCACTACATCGAGCCGACCACCGGCACGGGCTTCACGTTCGTCAACGCCATCAAGCGCGTCTTCTGCACCGCCTGGGCGCCGGAGGCCGTGACGGACATCATCCCCGAGGACGTGGGTCTGCCTCCGCCGCAGCGGCGCTACGAGGCGGTCCGTGCCGGCTTCGGCAGCCGCATGCCGTGGCAGTCGATCCGCATCACGGGTGATCTGCTGGCCGACTGGACCTTCGAGAAACAGTCCGCCGACGGCCTTCTCGCGGACGCCTCGCCGAACGGCTGCAACCTCAAGTGCGAGGGCGTCAAAGCCGAGGCTGGCCGAGGCGGCCAGGTGCTGCGCTGCGGTGAGGGCGGCGCGACCGCGACCTTACCCGCGCCGTTCTTCAGCCCCGGAGGCGTGACGGTGGCACTCTGGTGCAAGCCCTCGGAGAAGGGACAGAGCGACCGCTGGATGCTCAACACGGTGTCGACCGGCACGGACGGCTACCGCCTCGGGCTCGGCGGCGGGCGGCCGGACTGGCAGGTTCCGCGCGAGCACTGGAGCCACTCCCTGATTGGCCCGGAGCCGCTGCCCGTCGACGTGTGGTCGCACGTGGCGGCCACCTTTGACAACAAGGTCATGCGCCTCTATGTGAACGGCAAAGAGGTTGGCACGCTCGAGCGCCGTGGCTTTATCAATCCCGGCAACGCCATCACCGTCGGCGCGCACAGCGCCGACATGGACCGCGCGCGCTTCCGCGGTTGGCTCGACGACGTGCGCGTCTACCGGCGCGTGTTGACCGCCGCCGACATCGCGAAATTGGCAGAGCGGGACAGGAAGACCGACAGATGACGACAGGTGGCAACCGGATCACCTGTCGATACCCGTCGAGGCCTGTCGCAACCTGTCGAAACAACGTCAACGAAAGGAGTCGCCATGCCGCTGGATCTTTCCCCTGCCGGCGGATACCGTCGCTTGGATTCCTGGGCGCTTGCCACCATCGCGCAGCTGGCGACCTACCGGTTCTGCCGGAGATTCCTCACCCGCGAAGTCGACCCCACCGGACGCCAATACGACCAGATGACCCAGGCCGCCCGCTCCGGCAAAGTGAACATCGTCGAAAGCTCCGCCCGTGTCGCGACGTCCAAAGAAACCGAGATGAAGCTCACTGACGTCGCTCGCGCCTCACGGCTGTCCGCACGGAGGCGCGGGCGGCCAAAGAGGATGTACCGTCCTGTCCCGAATGTGGCAAGCCGATGAAGCGCCGCAAAAGCACCCGCGGCGAATTCTGGGGCTGTACCGCTTATCCCGATTGCAAGGGCACGCGGGAGATGGCTTTTCAGACGCCATGAACCGCGAACCGTGAGCGTTCAGGCTGACGGTAAGAAACAAAAGCCAAAAAAGACGAGAGTTTTCTCGTCATGTTTGCGACAAAGGAAAGAGCCATGAAAACTGCGGTGTCGTTGTTGGTTTCGTTCTCGGTTGCGTTCTTGGCGAGGGCGAGGGCCGAGGACGTAAAGGTTTTCGGCGAGGCGTTCCGGGTGGAGGGCATCGGCGACAAGGCGATGGCGCTGTGCCTCGAGGGCAATAAGCTGTACGCGGGCGCAGGTTCGTGGCTGTCGGTCTACGACGTCTCGAAACCGCTCGCGCCGCGAAAACTCGGCGAGGTGGACGGTTTGGGCGGAGTGCGCCAGATCGCCGTGCAAAAGGGTTTGGCGTATGTCTCCACGCGTGAATACGGGTTATGGATCGTCGACGCGACGAACCCGCAAAAGCCGCGTATCCGTTCCCGTTTCGACTGCTGCGAACTCGCGACCGGCG
>JAEAMG010002224.1_pt1 | contig 12618 bp, 9 predicted proteins | sample 8958741 | NCBI WGS metagenome assembly JAEAMG01 (sample SAMN16933256, study PRJNA681125) | bioreactor sludge metagenome | isolation source: anaerobic bioreactor treating anionic surfactant - SDBS | place: India: Bengaluru | collected 2019-02-28
AGTCTGCCTGCGCCGGGTAGATCACGCTGCTGTAATTCGCGCATCCTGTTCAGGGCTGTTTCCCAGGCCGAAAGGGGTGGGGCGGTTTTTATCCTGGCGCGGCGGCGGTACAGCCACAGCGCGAAGAGAGCGGCGCCGGCGGCAACCGCCGCCGCCATACCGGCGAGCATGGCTGGCCAGGAAAATCCTTTTCCCGGCAGGAGCGCGTCTGGCTGCGTGATACCCGCAAATTGGGCCGCCGCTTCTGCCTCCGCATCGGTGAGCGGTCTTGCGTTAAACATCGCTCCGGGAACGGTCGCGGTTCCTTTTTCTTCTCCTTCCTGCCAGGATATAGAAAAAGGAGGCAGATGGTACAGGCCCGGCGCTACCGGATTGATGCGATAGTATTGTGTGCGGCGAAGCCGGTGTTCCCCCAAAGGTTCGCTTGTAAGCTCCGTTTTGCGCGTCTCGATTTTGTCGTTTTCAACAGACAGATCCGGAAAATCGTAGCGCGTCTCGGGCGAGGCCTCCACCGTTACGGCATACAGGAGCGACCGATGGTAAGGAGTTTCGGGGGGGCTCAACCGGGTTTCCAAAACCGGCGGGTCCCCCGCCGCCGCAATACCGGCGACAATCATGAATATGACGAGACAAGGCGTTTTCATACGGCGGCCTTTCCTGATTGGCGCCGCTCCCGCATTTTGAAAAAGCGATATATTTCTTCGACATAGGGCTTGTCGGTGGAGGTATTCATCACATCCACATGGTTGCGCCGCAATATCTCGTCGCGTTGTTGAATTCGTTTTCGGGCATCGCGTTCATAGGCATCGCAAAGCCGGGGGTCACTGGTGTTTACCAGGGTTTCACGGCCTGTTTCCGCATCGCGTACCGCGACTCTGCCGATATCGGGCAATGTCAGTTCCCTGGGATCCGTGACGGTAACGGCGATAAGATCATGACGTTTGGAGGCCACGCGCAGGTCTTTTTCATACCCCTCCGCCATGAAATCGGAAACCAGGAATACTACCGCTTTGCGGTGCATCACCCCATTGAGGTACCCCAGCGCTTTGGGAATATCCGTTTTGATACCCTTGGGCGTGAAATATAGCACTTCGCGTATTACGCGAAGCACATGCTTGCTCCCTTTCTGCGGCGGCACGTACAACTCAATATCATCCGTAAAAATAATGAGACCCACCTTGTCGTTGTTCTTGATGGCGGAAAAGGCGAGAACAGCGCACAATTCCGCGGCCAGTTCATTCTTGAAGCGCGAAACGCTGCCAAACCGGCCGGAACCGCTCATGTCCACCATGAGCATCACGGTCAATTCGCGTTCTTCAGCCATGACCTTGACGTGGGGTTCACCGGTGCGTGCCGTCACATTCCAGTCAATACTGCGGATATCATCGCCCGGCACATACATGCGCACTTCCCGAAATTCCATGCCCTGGCCCTTGAATACACTTTCATATTGGCCGGCAAGAATCTCGTTGACCATGCGGCGGGTTCGAATATGAATCCGCCGTATCTGTTGCATGATCTCCTGCGGGATCATTACTTGAAATCCTTTGCTTTCTTACACCCTGTACCGCAAAGCGAAAGCCCGGACTTCCGCAGATCAGGGTACGGGAACATTATCCAGAATCTTACGAATAACATCCTCACTGGTCATGTTTTCCGCCTCCGCTTCATAAGATATCTTAATGCGATGGCGCAGAACGTCCATGGCCACCTGCTTGACATCATTGGGAAAAACATTACCTTCGCCCTGCAAAAAGGCCATGGCACGGGCTGCCTGTTGCAAGTAGATGGTTGCGCGGGGCGACGCCCCATATTCAATAAGCTGCTTTATGGGCAAACCGAAAGCGTCCGGTTCGCGGGTGGCATATACCAAGTCCACGATGTAATTCTTGGCCTTGTCATCCACATAGATTTGATTCACCACCTCGCGCGCCTGCAACAACTGTTCGCGGGTAACTACCGGTGCCACCTGCTGCTGGTGCAGCAAGTCCACGCGGTCCATGATTTGGCGCTCTTCCATACGGCTGGGATAGGAGATCTTCAACTTGAGCATGAAACGGTCTACCTGCGCTTCGGGCAGCGGGTAGGTGCCTTCTTGCTCGATGGGATTCTGGGTGGCCAGTACCATGAAAGGATCATCCAACTTGTAGGTTTCTTCGCCTATGGTCACTTGACGTTCCTGCATGGCTTCCAGCAACGCGCTCTGTACCTTTGCCGGCGCGCGATTGATTTCATCGGCCAGAATAATATTGCCGAAAATAGGCCCCTTCTTGGTAATGAACTCCCCGGTTTTAGGCGTATAGACCAAAGTGCCAATCAGATCCGCGGGCAACAGGTCCGGCGTGAACTGAATACGCTTAAATGCACAGTCCAGCGCCTGGGCCAGGGTGGTGACTGCGGTTGTTTTTGCCAGACCTGGAACACCCTCTATCAGGACATGCCCGTGCGCAAGGATGGCCGTCAGAAGGCGGTCCACCATATAATGCTGGCCTACAATAACGCGTCCAATCTGTTCCCGCAACCGATTGACCATGGGAACATGCTGTTCCACGCTGCGCCGTACGGCTTCCACATTCACAGCCATATACAGAATCTCCTTGTTATGGGCGCTGGTTCATTTGCCCTATCCTTTGTTCCACTTCTTTGAAATCACCTTCCAGATCGTCTTCCGAGGGGCGATAAGCCCGATAACCGGTGTCTTTGATGCGCTGGTCCAGCCTGATACACAAGCGTTCGTCGAGGCGCCCGGAAACACGCGCCGCCAAGTCATAAGTCTGGCGCAGCACGCGGTAAAACGAATAGTAGTTGCCGTCGAGGCGGTGACGGCGTGCTTCATGAAGAAGCGCGCGCCCCTGCTCCTCCGGGCTGGATTCCTTGACTTCCCGCCGCGCAGCGTCACGGCGGCGCCGGCGCCAGAATAAAAGCCCGCCCCCAAGCAGTAGCAGCGGTGCCGCTAGTGCTGCGACGAGGGGCGCCCTGAGGGACTTAACGGTAACAGTGACCGGCCCGGCAGTCAATACCTGAGCCGCCGTTTCCGGCGCTACAGCTGCTATTGCCGGATTCCGCTCGCTTGTCCATTCAATGACACGAATATCCAAGGCCGGCACTTCATAAGTACCCGCTTTGGGAGCGCGAAATGCCATTGCGAGACATACTTCATTTTCCTCGCCAACGGACTTTGTGTTCATGGCGCGTAGTGTTGCTTCTCCCCAGTCTACTGGGGGTAATACAGGCGGCAATACAGTATAGGCGCCCGGATCACCCTGCCAGGTTATTTTATAATCCACTAGAAAGGATTTTCCGGGCCACGCGGTATCCCTTTGTGTCACGACCTCGAGTGTGGGAGCGCCAAAGGCGCTGATACACAAAAGTACGGCTAGTGAGGATGTGATACTATATTTGGAGAACAGAGATATCATGCTTTTTGTTAGCACATATCATGCCAAGCAGGGCACATTCCTAACATGCTCATTTTATTGGGATTGAGAATGCAGAGAAGGTCAACGGAAGGACTCAAATCGGGTTTCATCTCTAAAGGGACTTTATTTCAGGAGCACGCAAGGACTTTAAGCTTGGGAACAACGCTCTTTTCCTTTGCATGTACGGTATTAGGCTCGTTATTTTGCGGGGATAGTGCTGTTCTATGTGAATAAAACGCCTTAAAATAAATATGTTATGGGCTGAATCTTTCATCCAATATGCTAGTCTAAACATTTAAGAATACATCATCTGCTCTTTTTTTAAATGAATTGCAATAAATATATATTTTTTATTAAGAAAAATCGAGTTTGAATCAATCAAATTGAATGTGTTAGAAATTTAGACGGTAAATTCATCAGAGGAGTATATCCGATGAGTTCAATATTTCGATTTCATCAAACAGTAAAAGGGTCTTTTAAGGGTCTTGTGCTTTTGGTAGGATGCGTTGTGTATTTGAGTACGGGTGTAGTCTATGCCGGAGAAGGGGTGTTTCTTTTGGGCAATGACGCGCTTCAATTAGGGAGGGCTTCCAGTGGGATCGCCAGTCCACGCAGTGCCTATTGGAGTTATATGAATCCAGCGGCCATGGTGGATTTGAAGCGTCGCCTCGACCTGAATTGGTACACCGTGTTTTCCCATGCCGAGTTAGAACCCCGAGGACTAGCGGGAAATCGTCTGGACGGAACGCTTGTCTCTGATGGCATCTTCAATATTGTTTCGACAGGGCTCATCTGGCCGCTGAAAGAGGGTACGCTCGGCGGCGGCATATTCATTCCGAGCGGCGCCGGGGTTGAATACCCGCACTCGCGCAATATCCTCAGCCGTCTCTTTGCAGGCAATGCGGACAGGCGGCTTGCTTATCAGCATGTTCGGGGGGTATTGGCTTATGCCCATAAGTTTGATAACGGGTGGTCCTTGGGTTTCGGGTTGCATCTTTCCATGAATCGGTTCCGCACAGACCATATTACACTCGGGCTGACACCTGCCAAATACAATAATGAGTGGGATAATGCCTGGGGCGCCGGCTTTGGTTTGGGGGTCTATAGGCATTGGGACCGTTTTGCCTTGGGCCTTAATTATAGTTCTCGTCACTGGACTGAGCCCATGGACAAGTACAGCGATCTTCTGAGGTCACCCTTGGACACGCCTCGTGTCGTACAAGCCGGTATTGCCTATAAACTCACGCCGAAACTCGAGTTTACCGCGGACTACAAGTGGTTACACTGGAGACGAATCAACACTTATGGCTCTCCCATTTTCCGGGGAGGCGGGTATGGATGGACCAATCAGAACGGGCTCAAAGTAGGCCTTGAGTGGAAAGTCAATCCTGGATGGACTCTCATGGCAGGCTATGCGTACAGCAACTCACCGATTCGGGAAGATGGCGTGTTTCTGGCCGGGCTGGTCCCTGTCATTGTGGAACAGCACTTCACAGCGGGGGTCTCCCATCAATTCAATGACAAGCATGCCGTCCATCTTACAGGCGTTTGGGCCCCTGAAGAAAAGATGCGCGAGAATGGCAAAGGCGATTTGATGTCAAAACTTGGAAAGGGAACCACCATAGCGGCTACTGCCGTTTCCGCCGTATTAGGATATACCTATGCGTGGTAGGGCGTTCCTTTATGCCCTTTGCAGACATCACACCTTGTAGCGACTATACCCCTCGTGATACACAGGGCTTCAGTCCTTACTATTTCAGGGAACGTTGAAGCTAAAAGAACAGCACTTGGATTCGGAAGCCTTTTTCAAATTAGAGGACTTAAAGATCAATACAACATACATTAATTACGGGGAAATAAGAAACGTTTCTGGGGTTCTTCGTTGGAATTCAACTCAAGCCGTATGCTATCCTGTTTACACTGTAAATGGATGTGCGGGGCGCGTTACCGAGGGTGTAAACCGTGCACATTCCTCCGACTATTTCGCGAGTCGAATAAGGCCTTGAAGTACTTTAAATCCTCATCATGTGAAGGAGAATGATCCCCATGGCCGCCACAACAGGGCAAAAGCAAATCAATCTTTCCGTAAATGATCGCATTGAACGCGATCGCCAGATGATCAATGAAGCGCGGGCTCGGGGCAGGGGGCCGCTTTTCGGTGTTTTTGTGCGTCTGTCCGGTCCCGGATGGCTGCAGAGTGCCATTACCCTGGGGGGAGGCACTTTATCGAACAGCCTCTACCTGGCCGTGCTTACCGGCTTTACGTTCTTATGGCTTCAACCTGTCGCGATGGCCGTCGGTATTGTCATGCTCAGCGCTATTGCCTATGTTACGCTTTCCACAGGGGAACGGCCGTTGCGTGCCATTAATACTCATATCAATCCCGTACTGGGCTGGAGCTGGCTTTTCGCCTCGATGGCGGCTAACATGGTATGGAGCATGCCGCAATTTGCCTTGGCGCTTGCCTCGCTAACGAAAATGTTGTTTCCTCAAATTCTGGGGGTGGATGGACCATTCGGGTCCCAGGGACGCCTTGTCGCGGCCTTTTGCATTCTCGCCATCAATATCATTTTCCTGATCCTGTACAGTTCAGGGGGGCGCGGAATGAAAATCTTTGAGACCATAATAAAATGCATGGTGGGACTTACGGTTGTATGCTTTGTCGGTGTAGTTTTCGTTGTCACCAAAAACGGACTGGCTGACTGGCGGGAATATATGGGTGGATTTATCCCCCGTTTCAACATGATGTTTGAGCCGGGCCCCAAGCTCCTGCCCTTCTTGGCACAGGTACCCGAGCAGTTTCGGGCATTTTGGACGGGCAGGATTCTCAGCGACCAGCGGGATTTCATTATTTCCGCCTTTGCCACCGCCGTTGGCATCAACATGACCATTATGTTTCCCTATTCCATGATGCGAAAAGGTTGGGACAAGGATTTCCGGGGTCTGGCGATTTTCGATTTATCCACAGGCCTCTTCATCCCCTTCCTGATAGCCACTTCCTGCATCGTTATCGCTGCGGGCGCTCAATTGCATGCCAAGGCGCAGGCGGGTCTTGTCTCTCCCGTGGATGAACAGGGAAATCCAATTATAGTGGAGGCCAGTCTTAAAAAAGGGTATGACGGACTTCTCGCGGCAAGAATAAAATCGGAACTTGGTGAAGCCGCTTATGCCGCACTCTCTCCGGAAGAGACAGTAGCACGGGGGACCGCCTTGCCGGAGTCGGAAAAAGTAATGGCTGCCATGCTTGTGCGCCGCGACGCGCCCCAGCTGGCGGCATCTCTGGAACCCCTTACGGGCTCTACTGTTTCACGTTACGTCTTCGGCATCGGCATTCTGGGCATGGGCATCTCCGCAGCCACCATGCTCATGATTATCAACAGTCTGTGTTTCTGTGAACTGCTGAACCGTCCCGCCAAAGGATGGCCCCAATTCGTGGGCGGCGCCATGACCTCCATTTCTCTCTTCGTGATGCTTGCCTGGGACGGAGCGTTGATGGCGGTCGCCACGCCCACCTCGGTCTTCTGCATGACCCTGCTGCCCCTGGCTTACCTTTCCTTCTTCCTGCTCATGAACCAAAAGAAGGTCCTGAAAGACGCCATGCCCACCGGCGGCAGGCGTGTACTATGGAATGTCCTGATGTTGGTAGCGCTGTTCTGCGCCTTTTTCGGCAGTATCTGGGGTATTTACGGCAAGGTTGGGCGAAACTGGACCGTGATCATCGTCGCCGTATTTACCGTGCTGGTCGTTATAGGGCATTTCTATCGGAAGAGCCGCATGGAGGTTTGAGGTTGGTCTGAATCGTGGGGATGGGTGTCAAAGCGACATCGGCTTAGATTAGTACTTCGTTTTCCAGCATGTGTTCCATGGTCTGGCGGTGCCGAATCAGTTTCAGGGACCCGTCTTTTGCCAGCAGCACTTCCGGCGATTCCGGGAAACTGTTGTAATTCTTTGCCGACATGCTCGCGCAATAGGCCCCCGCGCCGCCTATTGCGAGGATGTCGCCCACTTCGGCGCGTTTCAGGATCCTGGTCTTCAGACCTTCCGGATTACCGGGTTCGGGGGAAAGGATATCGCCACTCTCGCAGCAATGGCCGACGACCAGGTATTCGGCGCGTTCGCCATTACGAGACGAAAGAGGCAAGAGGGTAATGGGATGCTGGGCGCCATAGAGCGCAGGACGGATGATATCGTTCATGCCCGCATCGGTCTTGATAAATGCATACCCCTCGTCACCGGTGTCCACGACGTCCGTTACGGAGCACAACATCACGCCCGCGTTTGCGGTCAGGTAGGCGCCGGGCTCAATTTCCAGCCGCAGTTCCCGCCCTTGTGAATTGGCAAAGGCTTTGAATTCCGGGATCAGTTGGTTGCCGATGGCCTCGAGATCGGCATGATCCTCGTAGTCCATGCGGGCTGGTTTGAATCCGCCTCCCAGGCTCAGGCGCGTTACCTCCGGCAGCCGTGCCGCGATATCCAGGGCCAATTGCGCGCAATGCAGCCACACCTCCGGGTTCGTGCCCGATCCGATATGGGTATGCATGCCTGTTACACGCAAGTCATACCGCCGGGCAACTTCCAGCACCTGGCTCACATATTGGTGCCAGATGCCGAAACTGGAAGAGGGGCCGCCCACGTTGGTGCGATTGCTGTGGCCGGAGCCCAGGCCGGGATTGACGCGCACGCAGGCTTCCGTTCCAGGGAAAAGCTGTCCGTATGTCTCCAACTGGCGCAGCGAACAGGCATTGAACAGGCACCCCTTCTCTACCAGTTCCTTGAGGTTCCAGGGCAGGTCCTGGGAGGTAATCTGAATGTGCCCGGCCTCAATGCCCGCGCGCATGGCGCGTTCGGCTTCATATCCGCTGCCGGCGTCCATGTACAGCCCCAGGCGATCGAAGATGCGCAACACCGCCGCCGTAGGCAGAGCCTTCATGGCAAAGCGGGCCGTCAACCCGAAGGCGTTGGGAAAGGCGAGCACGGACTCGGCAGACGTTTCGAGCGCCTTTTCATCATACACATACACGGGAGTTCCGTAGGCTTCGCGTGCGGCAAAGGCTTGTTCTTTGGATAGAAATAGGGTGGTGCCCATGTAAAAATTCCTGACCAGTTTAAATCTACCTTAATGCCGGACTCCATTCCTGCCGGCAAACTTCGGACCTATAGTGTATACGGTTGCCCTCCGCCCGTAAAAATCGCTTGGCTGACATTGAAACCAGTCTTCCATCAAGAAAGCACTATCCCGGGATACCTTCTGGTTACGAGTTCTGTTTCGTATCGAAAATAGAAATTAGTATCCGCCTCGCATCTTCCCCGGTAACCTCCCGCGGATTAGCTTTTGTGGAACCGGAGGCCAGAATTTCATCTACGACCGCATCCGGATCACGCAGCGTTTTGCCGGTAAAGGGACTCTGCAATTGCAGCCTGCCGCCTAAAGTCCGGATATACCCGAGAAGATCCTCTCCCACGACTTCGCTCATGCGCATGTATTTCTCGGGGATGACGTCCTTGTTGTATTCAAGCACATAGGGCAGGCATACGGCGCACACCAGTCCATGAGGCGCATGGAACCGTGCGCCAAGCGGGTGGGCAAGGCCATGCACCAGACCAAGGCGGGCATTAGACAGGGCAAGGCCTGCGAGATAGCTGCCGGTCATTAATTCATCAAATGCGCCGTTATCCCCGTAATACGCCCGTTTCAGGCTTCCATGAATGTGGGCAAGCGCCTGCAGGGCCAGCGTGTCGGTCAACCAGGAGGCCCCCTTGCTGCAATACGATTCAATCGCCTGGGTTAGCGCGTCCATGCCCGAGGCGGCCAGCACGTTTGGCGGGCATGTTCCCAACAGGTCGGGGTCTAGCAGAATTAACCGCGCCATAAACGAGGGGTGTCGTATGGATTTCTTGACGCCTGTATCCGCGTTGGTCAATACGGAGACCATGGTCGCCTCAGATCCGGTGCCGGCGGTCGTGGGCACCGCGATGAAAGCCGTAGGCGAGGGCGGAATGGATTCTCCGTCATGATAGGCGGACACGGGCAGTGGCGCCCCGTGCAGGCCGGCCGCCGCTTTAGCGACATCGAGCACGCTGCCGCCGCCGATGGCGGCCACCCAGTCGGGTTCCTGCTCGCGGAGCAGGGAAAGCAGGTCGTCCAGATGTGCCAGGGTCGGCTCATCACCTGGATGCAGCCACACGCGCACATCCACGCCGCCGGAATCGCCTTGCTGGATTCTGTCCAGGTTGCCGCTGCGTACCTGGGAATGGCCGCATACCAGGCAGCCTTTAGGGCCAAAGGACTCGCATAACGTCAACAACTGCAGCGACACGCCCCGTCCCAGCCGGGTATCAGGTGGCAATGTCAGGGTGTCGGGAAGTACCGGTATCATGAGTGCGGCTCCGGGTAGCAGGTGATCAAGGCCATCAGTTCCAGCGGTTCTTCGCCATCATTCAAGATGGCGTGCGATTCCCCGTTCCCTGTCAATACGGCATCGCCGGCCTCCACCCGCGTTTGCGTTTTACCATCATCCAAAATACCCGCGCCCCGCAGAATGACATAAACCTCATCTTCGGTTGCGTGGGTATGAGGGCCGATGCCCGCTCCGGGAGGCAGGGTCAGTTGTGCGCACAAACGCACGGGCGCGGTAAATTCCTCCTGCTTGAAAATGTGACGTATAGAAACGCTGCCCGCACCGCCGCGCATGCGCTCGCGAACTTCACAAGTCATATCGGCGTTTTTTTTAATCATAGGAAAGCCCTCTGTGTTTTCATGATAACCGTGTATTTACCACGATTGTGTACCAACGCGGGCGGTGCGCGCAACCCCGTGTCGAGTAGCAAGCACAGAGCAAAAAATGGGACTGCCTCCGGCGCACGCGAAGACTATGAATGTTGTAGCCGAACTTAAACTGCGCCGGAGGCTGTCCCAAATTTTTTGCGAGCCTATGGAACAAGACCGAAAAAAGTGGGATAGTTTCCGCCGCTTGATAAATTTTGCATATCCCAGTCCATAATAATGCCATCGTATGAACGCTTTATCATGCTCGTAAGGCACGATGCGGTGGAAACAGTCCCATTTTTTCTCAGCGCACCTAACTTCTTGTTTTTTAGCGGCTACGAGCCGATAGGGTCCTAAAATGCCTCATCTCGTCCCCTAAAAGGACAACAAGGACACAAAGGATATAGTGCCGAAATCCCGGCAAAAGGACTCTCATCACACGATCTTTGTCCTTTGTGTCCTTTATGTCGTTTACGTCCTTTGATACGCGTTGCGTTCCTGTCACCGCTGCGCTGAAAACCGTGCTATTCCCGCTTTCCCGGACGGCATCGCAGTACTCCGATGCCCGCAGCGGCAAGCGCCAGCGTCCCCAGGAGTGCGCCCGCTGTAAGCGGAAGGGTTCCGGCTGCCAGTATCTCGAGTATGAAAGGAGGACTCGAGTAAATTCCCTTGCTTTCATCCGTTACTTGAAGTACATAGGAACCGGCATGACTTTCTTCCACCGAGGAAATAATGTATTGCTGGCCCGTCTGGCCGGGAAGGGGTGCTTCATCCTTGAACCAGGCATAAGTTGGCGTGCCGGTCATATTTTCCACTGTACCTTTGAGTTCTACGCGGGAGCCTATTTCCGCCCGGGGGTTACCCACAATACGCACCGAGGGGGTGGGCGGCGGTATCTCCCGCACACCGGCGATGGCTTTAATGCAGACGTTGGTATTCTCGTAACCTTCGCCTGAATAGCTAATCTCCTCGAAGCTGACGCCGTCTTCACTAAGGTAACTTTGTCCGAATGTGGCCGTGGTTGCGGCATATCCCGGCACCGGGCCCTCCAGAGGAACCGGATACTCCCAGCCGGGCGTCTGGTACCGCACCGTAATGGCGAACTGTTCGCCGTTCAGCACCGGTACATTGTCCGGCAAGGGAATGACGTAATATCCCGCATGGACCAAGGTTCCGGCTGTCGTAAGGACTGGATTTACAAACCGGTCTCCCGAGATGCCACTGTCATACACGGTAATTTCGTAGGTGGTATTGTTGGCCACGGCATAGGTGCCTACCGCAATGATGGTTTCATTCGCCAATGCGGTAAACACATTGGCGCCATAACTGATATTGCTCGGCGGCGAACCCACCATGCCCAACAACCCCAGTTTATCATGTTGATATATCCGGTCTGTGACCACGGGCGCAGCCAGGTCGTAGAAACCGACGGCTTCCTTGACGGCCTTGGAATCATAATAGGAGATATAAAAATACCCGGAGTCGCCCCACAACGTGCTCCAGCTATTCTTGCAAATCCACGCCCCCGGCCCTGGCGCGCCGGCCACCGCAATGTTACCATCCCATCCGATCACCGTGATCATGTGGTTGGTTGCCGCTGTGCCGTCATAATAATAGGTATAGGCCGGACTGCCGGAATAATACCCGTCATAATAGGCCATCGGTGAGGACACCGGCCCGTGCTGCATGATGGCATTTTGAACCTCCGACCGGTCTTCTTCGGTGGCAGTATAAATGGGCGCGGCCCACAACCGCTTTCGAGGCGGGACATTCGACGGCGACTCATCACTATCCGGATTGTAGGGATCGTCCTCTTCTGACACCGGACCTGTCCACCGAGCAAGATAGGCCGTTGCCATACTGTTGTTGCCGCCGTAACAATGTCCCACGGAAAAGTCGTGGTTATTCTTCATGTGGTTCTCGGAGAAATCCCAGGTTTCCCCGGCATGAATCAGGGACCAGGATTCCAGCACGCCGCAGGCGGCAAAAGCCCAGCAGGCGCCGCAGGCCTCTTGGTACTTCACGGGAGTCACCAGCCCTCCATTACGCAGGTCATAGCTGGACGGCACATCAGCCTTGCCGCCCTGGGGTCTTAGGTGCGACCAGTCCACAGGCTCCGGTACATACCCGTAGTTCTGTCCTCCCATGGATTTCCCGACCTGTAAGTCCGGGTTTTGGGGGGCGATTTGAAAGGTGCCGGCTGCCGCGACGCCGGCAAAAAGTAAAAGCGCAAGCAGTGTGCCTGTCATCCTGCCCGCCCCGCAAATACATATCTGCCTCGACATAAATAATCCTCCTTTTGTTACGTGCACATGCCTGAGTAGGAAAACCAGACTAACATATTTTACCACATCTATGAAATTCTGCATAAAAAAACTCAGTGATAAAGAACGTAAGGGTCCTGTGACGAAACGACGGGGCATGGCGGCGAGG
>JAEAMG010002225.1_pt1 | contig 12615 bp, 9 predicted proteins | sample 8958741 | NCBI WGS metagenome assembly JAEAMG01 (sample SAMN16933256, study PRJNA681125) | bioreactor sludge metagenome | isolation source: anaerobic bioreactor treating anionic surfactant - SDBS | place: India: Bengaluru | collected 2019-02-28
CATAAATGTCTCCTGCCGGCAGGATGCCGGCGCTCCCAGTAACACAATACAAAGATAGTTGCGCCGAAGGCGCCCCTTCTTCCGGGCGAAGTCCCGGACGAAGCGTAGTATCTTATTATGGAAATACTGGCCATCTCGAAACGAAGAGAAAAATTATGTATCCTGTTATAGTAGTAGATACAGGGAAACGTTGGGGCGTTACCCATATTTTAAGAGCGTTTTCTGCAAGAACGAACAGAAATCATGGCTGCTTCAGTGAAACTTATTTTGTGTTTTGAAAAGCAAAAAGATGCGGATTGCCTTTATGTATAAAACCTTTACCGAAATCAGTAGTGTCGTAGACTTTTCAGGGGCGGCATGCACCGCTGTTATCTTCGCATCTTTATTTCTGCTTTCTTGTTCATCTCCTATGCCTCAAGAATCTTCAGTCCCAGCAGCCACCTTGCGTACATCTTCTGTTCAATCTTCCGTGTCCGAACAGGAAGATAGCACGACTCCCGAAAAGGCGTCTGATTCCTCGGAGGGAAATGACAGCAGGCCCAGAAGGCGTCCCAATATCATCTGGATCATCCTCGATGCCTGCCGCCCGGATTTTTCCTGTTACGGGTATGATCGGCCCACATCGCCGACGATAGATGCCCTGGCCGCAGAGGGAGCGCTTTTTGAATCTCATTACACCCAGGGCCTGTGGACCAAACTTTCCGTGCCGACCTATATGACGGGGCGGTACTATCCGGTGTCCTGCCTGGACTTCATTGATTACGGCAGCAATGCGAACTGCCCTCGGGAAGTACCGGCGGGCGAAATGCTCCTTCCGGAAATCCTCCGGGAAAACGGGTATCACACCCTCCTCGTTTCCGCCCAGGTATATATCACTCCAAGGAGCCGTCTGTACAAAGCCTTTGACGAAAGTTACGCCGTACAGCCGGCTGCGGGCGCCGCCTATGCGGATTTTGAGGCGCTAAACGAGATAATCCTGGATAAGTTGGCGGAGCCGCGCGACAAACCGCTCTTCCTGTATATCCACGCCATGGACACCCATTTCCCGCATATTCTGCAACCACCCTATAACCGGTGGATTGATCCGGAGTACACCAGTGCCACGATTCAGAATGGCCAGCCGGTACAAAAGACCGGGAGTCAGTTCAGCAAAGAAGACCAGCAGTTACTGCGGGGCATGCATGACGGGTCCATCTTGTACTCAGACCACGGTATCGCTACCATTGTTCAGGCATTAAAGGAACAAGATTTATATGAAGATACACTTCTGTTGATAGGCGCCGACCACGGCGATGCGCTTGGTGAAGACGGCACGAGCTGGGGTCATGAAGTCACCTTCGACGCAGTCACGCATGTTCCCTTTGTGGTTGCGGGGCCCGGCATCCCCAAAGGCCTGCAGGTATCCACCTTTACCCAGAATGTGGACATTGTTCCCACCTTGATTGAGCTGCTTCAACTCGATACCACGGCCCAACCGGAAGGTAAAAGCCTGCTACCGCTTCTTCGGGGAGAACTTGATTCACTTTATGAGTACGTGTTCACCCGATGGTACAGCCGGGGCTATGATAATCCCAACGGTTATATTATCCGCGACGACGCGTTCAAGTATGAATATGATCCCATGGACGGTCATGAAGCCTTACATCGCGCCCCGGACACGGTCGGCAGCCGTGTTCCCTGTCTCACGGCTCAACCCGAAGTAGCCGAAACCTTCCGTAAGATAAGGATTGACGTTTTTGAGCCGCTCTGGCAAGCTTACGACCAGCAACCCAAGCTCTATCATGATGTGCGCTTTTCGGAAACCTTTACCACTGGTTTTCTAACGCCTACAGACGCCATCGTTGCGCTATCGGGCGACCGGCCAACAGCAGAGACGACGGTGGACGGCAGGTGGGCGCTTATGAAGGACATGCTGTGGGCCGCCCCCTGGAATACGTCGCCGGACCCGGTGACCGTGCGTTGCGAGACCCCGCCCGGCCGTTACTTTCTGACCCTGCTGATACTGGGCGCGGAAGACATCCTGGGACATCCGGCGACCATGGTCCGCATTAAAACAGCTGGCGATGCCAAATTCCGGGATATCCTGTTCACCCCGGACAAACATACCCCCGAGCGTCTTTCGCTCGTGGAAGCAGGTTTTGTGGAAATACCCGACGGTAGATTTGAGATGCAGATCAAGCCCGGAAGTTCGCCCTATTGGAGCGCTATCGGCGGCTTTCGTCTGACCGCGGTGGAGACCCTGGAATCCAAGGCCCCCCTGCCGGAACAAGAACAGACCCTGGACCAGCTGCGCGCGCTGGGGTATCTGTAATCTGGCAACACATTGTCGAACCTGGTCTGACCCTGTCCGACAGTGTTCGACCCAGTCCGACACGGTGAGGCTTTCTGACACCTATGATTTATCCCGTATATCATAGGCCATCAGAGCATCCCCATGCCTGATATACAGCACACCGTTCGCGATGGCCGGGTGCGCCCAATGTCGTCCGTTGCCGTCAGTTACCCGGAACTGGCCGGCAGGCTGGAACACTTCCGGGTCGGCCTTCACCAGGTGAACGATGCCGCGAGAGGGGCCTTCGTAGACATACAGCATACCGTCGGCATATTCCACGACGCCTTGGCGTACCTCTTCCGTCTTCCATATAACCTTGCCGGTTTTCATTTCGATGCAGACCAGGTGGTTGCCGCGCATGTGACTCGTCCCATACAGATATCCTTCGTGCAACACGACCCCGTGATGCTGGCAATCCAGTAGATTGTCCTGCCAGGCCTTTTCAAATGAGGAGCCGTCTTGAGACAGGCGCACCGCGCCACTTTCCGCCTCGTAGCCGCCCGTGTAATAGACAAGCCCGTCCATGTATACCGGTGTTACCGCATGAATACCGTCCCGCGTGGGATGTTCCATCTTCCAGAGAAACGTGCCGTCCTCCGCGTCGGCGCAAACCAGGTAGTTGGCGGTTTCCGTGAGTAACAGCCTGCGGCCGTTATGGGTATAGATGATGGGCGCACAGTAGGACGCGGGGTCGCTGAACCCTTTTGTCGTCCAAATCGTCTCTCCCGTATGTTTGTCCAGCGCAGCCAGGCCCGCGTCCGGACCGCCCGGCGTACAGATAACCCGGTCACCGTCCACGAGGAGCGATTCTGCAAGGGTGTACATGATGTTCGATCCTGAAAAACGTTCAAGAATATTGACGCTCCACTTCTTTTCCCCGGAGGGAATGTGCAGGCAATAGACCTCACCCAACCCCGAAATCATGTACAGGAACTCCCCGTCAATCGTGGGCGTGGAACGCGGCCCGGGCGCCTGGGTGTCTTCCGTTTCCGGTCCCACAGAAATCGTACGCTCGATTATGCCATCCAGGTTCAGGATGAATATTCCCGCTGTCTTCTCATCCACCATGCCGGGCACATAAATCTTACCGCCCGCGATGGAAGGCGAAGAATACCCGTTACCCAGACCCATAGCCACCCACAACTGCGGCGGGCCGTTCTCGGGCCACGTTTTCAAGAGGCCCTGCTCCTCAAAGCGCCCGTCACGCCAGGGACCCCGGAACTGGGGAGACTCTCCCGCAAGAGCCGCATACCCGAAACATAGACACAATAACAGGAATACTAGCGTTTTCTGCACGATTTAATACCTTATTGTGGAGATTGATTTTATCCCCCATCTCAAACCACAGCCGAAAGTTTACAACATGCGAAGCAAAGAATCAAAGACGGTAGGTGAATTCTGGGGACAGCCGCTCATGAGGCTTTGCCTCCCCCATAAACGATGAAATTGTACTTCACTGGGATCGCTGGCATCCCTGCCGGCCAGACGTGACAAGACAGTCATTTGCTTTGAATCAGCCGGCAGGGATGCCAGCGATCCCAGTAGATATAAAATTTCAGAGCAGTCATTCATGAGGCTATACCTCCTCCGTAAATGATGAAATAGGAGTAAGTTGTCAGGCTTATAGGACCCTTTTTGCGGACACAGGAAAGAATATCCACGGCGAAGCCGTTTAGTCCAACAGTCATTAAAAAACTTTGACATAAAAAAACTTTTACTATGGCGGCGGAAATATCTGCTATCATAGGCCTGCGGCAGTGGGAAACTGCGTACTATGCATTCACGAGCGGCAATGCTACTGTGAGCGCCCCGGAAATGAAAAGTATAGGACCGTAGCAGCAGAACTGTGGTTGGGAAATGCTGCCGCGCACGAGGATTCTTTAGAAGGTGTCAGGATAACCAGCATTTTCCAAGGCAACTGACGGGCGTATAAAAAGGGAAATCTTGCATATAAAATATCAAATAAAAGTCTTGCAGGACGGAAGCCTGCCGCTGAAACCTGATGGTCGGATAACACCCTCTATCGAGCACGTATGCACGTCCACCGTCATCTGGCCAGACAATGCTGCGATAGAGCCTTGCAACAGCCTTCTTGTTGATCCGTGCTTTAGCGAAACCGGCATGCATGAGGCGGTTAAGCGGCTTGATGAACCAGGCGCTTCGTTTGAAGAAATTGGGAATATTTTTGTAACCCATGCCCATTACGATCACTGTCCCAAGTTTCCAGGCAACTATCGTATACCCAAGTGGATTCCTCTTCACTATGGAAAGAATGGCCTGTTTGAAGGTATTCTTGAAGGTGTTCGGTGCATCCCTTGCTCCGGGCACAGTCCGGACCTTATTGCCCTGGCCTTTGACACAAAAGCGGGTGAATGCTGGATAGTCGGCGATGCGATAATTGATAAGTCATGGCTTGTAGAGTGGGCCTACTACTGGCCCAATGGATACACAGCCGAAGAAATTGTGCAGACGTGGAATAGTGTGGCCCATATTGTGCATGAAGCGGACATTATCGTTCCCGGCCATGGGATTCCATTTAAAGTCAACAGTGAACTTGTTGAGAATCTGATAAGCAACTGGGATAAGGCTCGTTGTTCTAAGGTATGCCCATACGTGAAGGGTCTTCTATATCAACGATTGAATATACTCAAGGGAGCAGAATAATTCACCAATCACGGAGTTCTGGGGAAAGTATTCTTAAGAATGCCCGGTACTGCTCATCCTCCCAAAAAGGGCAGTGGAATTCAGAAGCGGTTTTCAAAGTACGGGACTTAAAAGACATAAAAGACATAAGGGACAAAAGGGACTGTAAAAACGCTCTCCTGAGGGGTGAGTACCTTATGTATCGTCGGATAGATTCCGGGGCGGACGCGCCGTTGTGCTGGGTGCTCGCGCCTTGACAACAGCCAACATCGTATTCATTATCGCGTACTGGTATCTGTACCCGCTTTCGCGATCACTGGCGCCAAGACCACAAAGAATGTAAACAAGCACACAAAAGCAGCCGTGCTTTTCTCCACGGCGAAACGGTTTAGTCCAATAGACTACTCAGGGTACCATGCGCATCTCTGCCCATACCACCTGCTGTTCGGGCGAATCGGGCGCGCAGGATAGTGTAACGGTGTTATAGCCGTCTTTGACCGCGGACAAGGGGCATTCGAATGCCGGCGCCCGCACTGCGCCCGGGAAACCGCCAGTTTCCTTCAGGTCGGGCAGCGGTACGCAGGAAACACCATTCAGGGAAGCCTGCAATGCCGCTTTGGCGACATCCGGTTTATCGGCGAGGGCGGTGACAACGATGACTCTGCCCTGTTTGGGCGCGGGACCGATATGGAGGGTAAACGTCGGGCTTGCGGCCGGGTTGGCGGGAAGTACCGCAGCATTGGACATGCCCGACGCCACGGTGTCCCGGTATGTAACCGGGTGGCGGCGCGGCAGCCGGGTTACCGTGTCCAGGTCAAGGCCTTGTTCAAGCAGGGCGCGATAGGCCGTCTCTCCGCCGGTCATGGGCGCCGGGTCCATATAATTGAAGGTGTAAATCAGGTCCGCACCCCGATGCAGGCACGAGGCTGCAAAGCCGCGCACGGATTCGAGGTCGTTGAGGGTCTGTCCTGCGGCCGGATAGGCGCGTAACAGGATTTCAATTCCGGCGGCCAGTACGACGGCGCCTCCCTTCCCGTCCTCCCCCTCGTTGATTTGCCTGCGCCATTCCTCGATGGGGATGTCAAAATCGGCCGTGGCCCAGAAGGGTGTGGGCACCAGCATATCCACCAGGCCTTCCCGCGCCCAGGCGACGCCGTCCATGCCGAGGCCCCGCGCGGATTCCGGCAGGGTAGGTACGCGCGCCCCCAGCCGAACGGGATGCCCCCGCTTTTCGGACCATTCCCGGGTAAGTCCCCGTACCTCGCGCATGAACGCGTTCAAAATGTCGCGACCTTCCTCCTCCTTGCCCGGCGCAAAATGATAGCCGAAACGCATCCAGTCCAGCTCCAGCCCGTCCGGGTCATACCGTTCCAGCAGTTCACGGATAAATTTCAAATGATGTTCGCGCACCTCAGGAATGGCATAGTTGAACGCGCGGTCCGTCCATCCCGCGCCGCCGGGTATGCGCCAGTAGTCCGGATGTTCCATCCAGAAGCGGCTGTGGATGTAACTGTCCGGATCGTCCACATTATGCACGTCGTTCATGCGCATGGACAGCCAGGGTGAGATGCCCTTCTCGCGGCAGCGGGCAATCCAGACGGCGTACGGGTCAAGCCCGCGCTCGTCCAGCAGTTTTGCGTTGCTCATCCACCGCCTCGCTATCGGCGCCGCATCATCCTCTTTTACCCGCTGGTTCGGCGCCATGTCCCAGATGGCGTCCCAGGCCTTCGAGCGAAAGCTGGCCTTCATGGCGTTGGGACACAGAAACAGATGCGAGATTTTAGTGCCTGCGTACTGGTCCACAAAGGCGTGCAATCCCTTAAGCGACATTGCTTCGGGTTCCCGGAACATAAAGAAATGGCTGTCGTCCTCGTTGATACCAAACCCGGGCGCGGCGGCAGAGGCGCAGGCCGTCCAGGCAACAAGCGATACAAGCATTCCGACGACATGAACACATAACGCATATTGTTTTCCCACAGACACGTCCTTTCATGGTTACTCTATCGTGTACCACTATACATGACGGATACGGGAAAACACCACCAGTTGCGCAAAAAGGGACAAACAACCAAGTAGCAGCAAGGACTGACAAACAGCCTTTATGCAGGAATCATGGGCTATTTGGCAGTCAGTCCCCTTTTTGCTCAGTCTTCTTACTTGCGTTTAGTCCAACAAAGTTTTTCAGTTGGCAGGGCAACTGAAAAAGCTTATTCGTTTATAGGATAAACGTGGGGAGAGGGAGTTTGATTCAAATAAAAAAGGCCATACTGCCTTAAAGCAGCATGGCCGTCTATAGACGCGTTAAATGTCGGCGGAAATTATAGGGCAAAGAGCGGGGCGAGCACGAGCGAAATCACGCACATCAACTTGATGAGGATGTTGATGGACGGGCCAACCGTATCTTTGAGCGGGTCGCCGACGGTGTCGCCGACCACGGCCGCCTTATGCGCATCGGAACCTTTGCCGCCGAAATGGCCTTCCTCGATATATTTCTTGGCGTTGTCCATGGCGCCGCCGGAATTGGCGGTCTGAATGCCGAGCATGACGCCCGTGGCGATGGCGCCGACGAGCATACCGGCGAGGCCGTGCGTGCCAAGGGGCGAAAAGCCGATGATGACGGGGAAGAGGATTGCAAGGCCGCCGGGCAGCAGCATGCCCTTGATGGCGCCCTGGGTGGCGATGCTGACGCACTTGGTGCTGTCGGGATGGACGCCTTCTTTACCTTCTCTGAGTCCTGGGGTTTCACGGAACTGGCGTCGCACTTCCTGGATCATGGTATCCGCGCACCGGCCCACCGCGCCAAAAAGCAGGGAACAGAAGAAGAAAGGCATCATGGCGCCGATAAGCAGGCCGGCGAGTACCAGGGGATCACTGATGTTGATATCCGAGATGTTTGCGGTCAGCATGAACGCGCTGAGCAGTCCAATGGCCGCGAAGGCGGCGGAACCGATGGCGAAGCCTTTGCCGATGGCGGCGGTGGTATTGCCCACGGCGTCCAGGTTGTCCGTAATCTTGCGGACGCCCGGATCCATGTGGGACATCTCGGCAATGCCGCCGGCGTTGTCGGCGATGGGGCCATAGGCGTCTACCGCGACGACCATGCCCGTGGTGGCCAGCATGCCGAGGGCCGCGATGGCCACGCCGTACACACCGGCGAAATGGGCCGCAATGACCACGGCAAGGCCGAGGATAATAACCGGCAGTGCCGTACTCTGCATGCCTACGGCCGTACCGCCGGTAACGGCGATGGCGGGGCCGGTCTGGCACCCTTCCGCCAGTTTCTTTACGGGATTATACTTGCCGGAGGTGAAATATTCGCTGACGAATCCGACTACCATGCCGCTGATAATGCCCACCAGACACGCGACAAACGGGCCAAATTTACCATATTCGACGCCGTCGAGGGTAAAGCCTTCCCCCTTGATAACGGTATAAATGAACACGCCCGCAATGGCCAGGACGGCGCTGATATAGGTACCGAACATCAGGGCGCTCTGCGGATTGTTCTGCGCGAATTTCTTGACATACATGACGCCGATAATAGAGGCGATAATACCGATGGCGGCCACGAAAAAGGGGAATGCCCTCACGAACTCGGAGGTGGCGGGATTGGCGGCGAACATGACGCTGGCCACCGCAAGCGGGGCAATGATGGATTCCACATAAGACTCGAGAAGATCGGCGCCCAGACCGGCCACATCGCCCACATTATCGCCCACATTGTCCGCAATGACGGCGGGGTTGCGCGGGTCATCTTCGGGAATGCCCGCTTCCACCTTGCCCACCAGGTCGGCGCCCATGTCGGCGCCCTTGGTGAAGATGCCGCCGCCGGAACGCCCGAACAGGGCAAGCAGCGACGCGCCCATGGCATACCCGTTTACGATGGTCGGGTTACCGTTGAAGACCTTGTAGACGATTACCAGGCCGAGGAGTGAAATACCCACCACGGAGAGCCCCATGACGGCCCCGCCGCTGATGGCAACATCCAGCGCGGACTTGACCCCGCCGCTTTCGGCGGCCGCCGCCGTGCGCGCATTGGAACGGGTGGCAATCCACATGCCGACCACACCGGCGCAGGCGCTGGCAACAGCGCCGGCGATAAAGGACACCGAGGTCATCCAGTTTAATCCAAGCGCCGGATTGACCGCGCCGATCACCGCGAGAATGACAGCGATGGCGATAACAAATCCGCTCACCCAGGTATACTCACGCTTAAGAAACGCGGCGGCGCCTTTTTGGACCTCCTTGGACAGGAACGCCATTCTTTCGGTTCCCTGCGGTTTCGAGAGCACGTATCTCACCAGGTACACTACAAAGAGTAGCGCAGCGATGGCGGATACCCCTGCGACTTTCAGGAACATATCCAGGAACATACACTTCTCCTTCCTATTCATTGGGTTGAAAACCGGGAATCGCTGCCGGCGCACGGCACATTCCGCCGCCCGCATCACCACGTATTCCCTATACCACTTTTTCTATGGCAAGCAGCGCCTGATGCGCTGCCTGTTGTTCGGCTTCTTTCTTGCTGAGTCCCGTGCCGCGCCCCAAGGCGCTTTCACGTACATATACTTCCACTTCAAATTCTTTGCGATGGTCGGGACCATCGCTACGCACCACCTCAAAACGAGGTAATGAAATATGGGCCGCCTGGCAATAATTTTGCAGTTGCGACTTGTAGTCCCATACCGGCGGCACTTCCTGCAACCCTTCAAGTTCGGGAGCGAATATGCGCAACACACAGTCGCGCGCTCCCGGCCAGCCGACATCAAGATATACAGCGCCAATCACCGCTTCCAGACAGTCGGCCAACAAGGCAACGCGTTTCCTGCCCCCACCGGCCTCTTCACCCTTGCCCAGACGCACCAAAGGCGCTATTTCCATGCGGCGTGCCGCCCGTGCGACACTATTTCGATTGACCACCGTGGCCCGCAACTTTGTATAATCACCCGGACGCCTTCCAGGCAATTTTTCAAACAAATAATGAGAAACCGCCAGTTCAAGAACGGCATCTCCCAAAAATTCAAGCGCTTCATAGTCTCTTGTCACCTGGTCGGGACATTCCATCAGGCTGGACGCGTGTGTCAAAGCCTCATCCAACAATTCATAGTCGGATAACTCAATGCCCAGACGTCCCGCCAGTCCGTGAAGCGCCTCATAGCGTTCCCTATTCGTATCGAGCGTATTCATAGCGCGTGAAGACCACAGTCGTAGTTGTGTTGCCTGCTACATCCAGAAAATTTCAACAGAGCGAAGAACGCCTTTGGCTCCCGCGCCGTATGCGCCACGAAATTTACCGGGTATGCCGGGCTTGTGGTAGCACCCCGGCTGCCCGTATGGAGGGTATTATACCGAATGGTAAGTACGCTTGCAAGTGCTCCAACCTTCCGTGAAATAGAGGATTTTGCTACAGGCGTTCTTGGATATATTTGATCGCATCGCCTACGGTAATGATATGAGCTGTTTCATCGTCTATTACGATATTAAATTTTTCTTCAAGACTCAGTATCAATTCCGTCTGACTCAAAGAATCCAGCCCCAAGTCTTCACTAAAAAGGGCATCATCAGTAATTTCTTCGATTTTTCGTTCAAACTGGTCTGCAATCATCTGCTTTACCATACGGGCGACATCTTCGCTCATGTTGATACTCCTTATGTTCACAAAGGGTGTGTTTTATGCTGGTTCCCCCGCAGGTAAATAAGGCATTTTCACTCCCCAGGAGTATACCTTTTTTTCATATCAGGGAACAAGCAAGCAAGGCCCGGGGAAGTGGCCGGGTTGCAAACAACCACCGGCCAAGGATATTATGGCATATCCGGTGTTTCAATGCCAAATTGTTTGTAGGCTAACAGTTTAACGGATGGGGTATAGATATCCATGGCATTGCCATTCCTGCCTTCGGGCCTTTCAAAATTAACAGGCTTTCTCTTTTTGAGTGTGGCGCTTATTTTGGCCCTGGCCTCGGAATGGATGCCTGTGACGGGAACAGATGGTGCCCAGGTCCTGGTCAAGGCCGTGTTTATTTTTATACTGTTATGGTTTTTCGGAGCGTGGTTGCCACACCGTACCACCCTTCCCATGCAAATCATGGCAGCCATGATTTTGGGAATCCTGGTTGGCTGGCTGCTTCCGAAGTGTGGTGCTCAAGCCTTTATCAGTGAATATTTGGGTATTTTTGGGCGTTTATTTATCCTATTGCTTACTTTTGTTATCCTTCCGCTCATTTTTGTGTCGGTGTTGAACGGGGCCGCGGGTATCGGCGACCCGAAACGGTTGGGAACCGTCGGGTTTAAGTGTCTCACCTATTATTTTTGTACAACGGCGCTGGCGGTAGTCATTGGACTTACCCTTGTGAATACTCTTCAGCCGGGACGGGGGCGTGAATCCCTGCGTGCGGAAGTCCCGTCTGAGAAGGCCACGGGGATTCCTGATGTTGCATCCGTGGAAACGGTGACCGGGGTCCTGATACAGGCCGGTCTGGTCAAACCCGAAGCGGGGGCAGCATTCCTCAAAGAACAGGAGTCGCGGCGGAAAGCATCTGAGCGAAAGCTATCTCTGGGATTGCGGCTCCAAGACCAAATTCTCCCGGCACTGATTCAAAATCCGATTATGGCCGGTCAGAATCCTGTGGCGGTTATCTTCTTTGCGATTTTGCTCGGTGTGGCTCTGGCCTCATTGGGGGAGTGGGGGCAGCCGGCCTTAGGCATATTCCAAAGCCTGGACAAGGCGTTCATTACCATTATTCTCTGGGTGATGCGACTGGCCGCCCTGGGGGTGTTTTCGCTCATGGCCCGTGCCGTAAGCGAGTTGGGCATGGAATACATGTTCACCCTCGCCAAATATTTCGGTACGGTCATGCTGGGCCTGGGAGTACATTTCTGCCTCCTGACCTGTGTCTTATGCCCGGTCTTGAGCGGCATACGTCCCCGGCGGTTTCTGAGCGCCATGCTTCCTGTGATTCAAGTGGCGTTCAGCACTTCCTCGAGTTCCGCCACGCTGCCGGTAAGCATTACATGCGCCACGAAGCGTATGGGGGCCGATCCCCACATCAGCAACTTTATGCTTCCCGTCGGCGCCACGGTCAACATGGACGGGACTGCCCTGTATCTTACGGTTGCATCCCTGTTTATAGCCCAAGTCTATGGTATCCGCCTGGGATTTCAGGAACAGTTCATGGTCTTTTTAATGGCGGTAATGGCGTCCATCGGTACTGCGGGCATTCCGGGCGCCAGTATCGGACTGATGGGCATTGTGTTAGCTGCAGCCGACATTCCTGTGGAGGGGATCGCCATAGTCATCGGTGTAGACAGATTTCTTGACATGTCGCGTACGGTTGTCAACGTTATAGGCGATTGCGTAGGGGTTGTTTACGTGTCCAAGAGTGAAGGCCTGCTTGACACCGTTTACGAAGAAAAGGCGTAGCCTCTAATCGCTCAAGTACCATCATGAAAAACAAGAAGTTGAAGGCATGGACGGAGACACATGGAACTGTTGCGCCCGCAAAGAATCCGTGACCGCCACCGGCGCGATTCGGGAGTAGGTACATCGCTCATGTTTGGACTAAACGGCTATCGCCGTGGGTGATCGCTCCAGTAGGCGTACCTTCCTTGGTGCGCCAGAAATACTACCTACGGCGCTTGTG
>JAEAMG010002206.1_pt1 | contig 12613 bp, 10 predicted proteins | sample 8958741 | NCBI WGS metagenome assembly JAEAMG01 (sample SAMN16933256, study PRJNA681125) | bioreactor sludge metagenome | isolation source: anaerobic bioreactor treating anionic surfactant - SDBS | place: India: Bengaluru | collected 2019-02-28
GAGCACCGCGTATCCATGGCGATGGTGATTGACGAGTATGGCGGCATCGATGGCCTGGTGACTCTGACCGACATCATGGAAGCCATTGTGGGGGAGATGCCGCCGCCTGGCGGCGCGGAAGACGCGCGTGCCGTGCAGCGCGAGGATGGCTCCTGGCTTTTGGATGGCCTGTTCCCGGTGGACGAGCTGGGGGACTTGCTCGGCATCGGGCCACTGCCCGAGGAGGACGAGGGAGAGTACCAGACCCTCGGCGGCTTTGTCATGGCCTACCTCGCCCGCGTGCCGGCGGTCGCCGATGCATTCGAGCACGCCGGCCTGCGCTTTGAGGTAGTGGACATGGACGGCTACCGGGTCGACAAGGTCCTGGTATCGCGGGTCTAGCCATGTTCCTTCCGCAGTTGTTACTGCGGGTCGTGGGCGCCACTGCGAGTGCCCGGGAGCGGGCGATCAGACGCTGAGGGTTCTCCTGAACCCCTGGCGTCTCGACCGCACGTGGGGTAACCCCTGCGAGCGGTCAGTTGTAGGGAGGCGCTGCGTGTGAAAAGCAGACCACGGATCGGGCTCTTGAGCAAAAAGCGGGGCAACTATGCCCTGCAGGAGAGATTTGCCGGATCCGGGAACGTTGTCGATACCACCGCAGATGAGGTTGAGCACCATTACCAGTCGTTAACGAACGCCGGATACGAGGTGCATCTCGTACGGTGGGGGCCGGATTTTGCTCGTGCGGTCCGCGATGCACCTGTGGACCTCTTCTTCAATGTCTCCAGCCTGGTCGAGGCGGCCATCCTGGAAGAGCTGGAGCTCCCCTATGTGGGCTCGGACACGCAGGGTATCGTCAGCGCCGCCCACAAGTCGCTGGCCAAGCGCCTGTGGCAGCTCGCCGGCCTGCCTACGTCCCCGTTCCGCGTGATTCACACGCCGCAGGAGTGTGCCGTTTTCCGCACCAACCCGCCGCTGGAATATCCCCTGTTCATCAAGCCGGAAGGCGGGCGCGGCAGCTCGGGCATCGACGAGACATCGGTGGTGGCGGACTATGAGGCGCTGGTCCGCGGCGTGACCCGGCGGCTGGAGACCATCGGCCAGCCCGTGCTGATCGAGCGCTACCTGCTGGGGCGGGAGGTGACCCTGGGCGTGGTGGGCAACGGCGCGGAGGCGCGGGTCCTGCCTCCGCTGGAGATCGCCTACCATCAGGGTGACATAACTCTCTCATTCGACAAGAAGGAGCGCGACGACGACCAATTCTTCTGCCCGGCTCGTCTAGCTCCGCCAGAGCGGGAGAGGATGCAGCACCTGGTGCTGCGGGCCTACTCCGCGCTGGGCCTGCGCGATTTTGCGCGCATCGACACCATGCTCACTGCCGAGGGCCCTTTTCTGCTCGAAGCCAACTCGTTCGCCGGCCTGACCTGCACGCCGCCGGAGAAACCGCACAGTTACATGGGCTTTATGGCCCGCGCCGAGGGCAAGGACGGCAGCGCGCTGATCGACGAGATTGTGCAGGCCGCTATCCGGCGGCTCAATGGGGGGTGACCGAGGCCGCATGGCCACGCCACGACTGGAGATCCGGCTCGACCGCATCGCCCACAACGCGGGCCACCTGCTCGCTCTCTGCCGCGCCAGAGGCATCGAGATCGCCGGGGTAACCAAGGGCGTGTGCGGCTCGCCCGAGATCGCCGCGGCCCTGGTACGGAGCGGCATCCGCGTGCTGGCCGACTCGCGCCTGGCCAACCTGCAGCGCATGCGGCAAGCGGGCATTGCCGCGCAGTACATGCTCATCCGCCCGCCCAAGCTGAGCGAGATTGACCAGGTGGTTGAGCTGGCCGACGTGAGTCTCAACAGCGAGATCCAGGTCGTGCGCAAGCTGGCGCGGGAGGCGGAACGGCAGGGTCGGGTGCACCAGGTCATCTGGATGGTCGAGCTGGGCGACCGCCGCGAGGGCCTGCTCCCGGACGCACTCCCCGCGGCGGTGCAGCAGACTCTCTGCTTGCCCGGCGTCAAGCTGGCCGGCATCGGCACCAACCTGGGCTGCTTTGCCGGGGTGAGGCCCACGGCGAGCAAGATGGGGGAGCTCTCCGTCATCGCCACGGGCATCCAGCAGCACTTTGGCCTCCGGCTGCAGGTCGTCTCCGGCGGTAACTCGGCCAACTGCGAATGGCTGCGCTCGGCACCGGATGTGGGCCTGATCAACCAATTGCGCATCGGTGAGGCCATCCTGCTGGGGCGCGAAACCTGGCATCACAAACCGGTGCCCGGGCTCTACACCGATGCCTTCACGCTCGTAGCTGAGGTCATCGAGAGCCAGCGCAAGCCCTCGGCGCCCGATGGCGAAGTGGGGCTGGACGCCTTCGGGCGCGCCGCGCGCCTGGAGGACCGCGGGTGGAGCCAGCGGGCTATCCTGGCCCTGGGCGAGGAGGACATTGCCGCCTCGGCCGTCCAGCCGCGCATCCAGGCGGACATCCTAGGCGCCACCAGCGACCATCTGGTCCTCGACACAGGGGACTGTGCTCTCGAGGTGGGAACTGAGGTGGCGTTCGATGTCCGCTACCGGGCACTGCTGCGGGCGATGACCTCTCCGTATGTGCTCAAGACCTACTTGTAACATGGGGGCTACGGCATGGAAATCATCGTAACGTATGACCCGCGCTGGAGCTACTTACCCGCAGGCCAGATTTCGTACTGGGAAAGCCTCGGCACGGTCGATTATGTGACCGGACTGTTACGCGAGACAGGCAATGCCGTCTTGCTGGTCCCGGCCGACGACGCCTTCGAGTCCAGGCTGAGAGAACTCGCGGACAAATACCCGGGCTCTCTGGTGTTCTGGCTGAACGAGTTCCTGCTACCCGCACCTGGCCGGAAGCTCGCTTCCGGACGCCCATTCACCGTCAGCGTGATCGAAAAGCTCGGGCTGATGCATACCGGGCCGGGATCTCAGGCATTGCGCATGGGGCTGGACAAAGAGGCAACCAAGGGTGTCTTCAGGAGGCTGGGGCTGTTAACCCCTGAATCCTATGTCGTCTATCCCGGCAACCATTCGCCCATTGATCAGCATGGCTATTGGAATGGCTATGTGATTATCAAGCCATTGCAGCACGGCGACAGCATCGGGATAGACGATCTCTCCGTCGTTTCCGCCGCTGATACCGCAGCAGTCAGAGCGAGGGTCGAGCGACTACAACACGAATTCGAAGAGCCGGTCCTTGTGGAGAGGTATATCGGTGGGGAGGGCGCGAGAGAGCTCACCGCGCCCATGCTCATTGCCTACGATGGAAGAGCCGCCGCGCTGCCCGTCACAGAGATCGACCTATCCTGGATACCCCTTGCGCAGGGTAAGTTCAGGTTCCTGACTCACGACATAAAGCAGGAAGAGTACCACCTGAAGATACCGGCAGAGCTCTCGCTGGAAATCGTGAGCACGATACATGCCGATGCCGCAAGAATCATCCGGGCGATGGGTTGCAGGGACATGGCCAGGATTGACATGAGGTACGACTCTACCGGCTTGTATTACCTCGAAGTGAATGTCGATCCGGGCAAGGATCGCTTCACCAGCTACCTGCCGGCCGCGGCATTTTCCATTGGCCTGGAGTATGCGGCGATCATCGCCTTTATCCCGTATCAGGCCATGCGCAGATATGGTCTGGATCCTCCAGGCCGGATGACGGAGCTGGTAAGGCCGGTTATGGCTCTGTTTGACACGGCTCAACCGGCCGCGGTGAACCCGTAGGGGCCCGGCGAGCAAGATTGCATCAGACCCTAAGGGTTTTCCTAAACCCTTAGGGTCTGTCTCCCCATCCCCCCGCTTGCCTCCCTGTCCATCCTGCGGTAGAATCATGCGCAGAGGTGCGATGAAGACAGTAGTCGCCGGAGCACTGGGTGAATGCGTCCACGTTGCCGGGGTGGTCAGCTTTCTGCGTCTGGCCGAAGCCGCCGGCTGGCGCACCGTCTTTCTCGGCCCGGCCGTGCCCGTGGCCGCGTTCCTGGATGCCGTGCGCCGGGAAAAGGCCGACCTGGTTGGCGTGTCCTACCGCCTGACCCCCGAGACGGGCGAGGCCCTGCTGGGCGAATTCGCCGAAGAGGCCGATGACCTGCACGCCGCCGGGGTGCGCTTTGTCTTTGGCGGCACTCCCCCCGTGGCCGAGCGCGCCCGCGCCTTTGGCTTTTTCGAGCGCACGTTTGACGGCAGCGAGCCGCCGGAAGCCGTGCTGGCCCTGCTCAAGGGCCAGCCCCAGGACGTGCTCACCGGCACCGATTACCCGCAGACGACCGTCGAGCGCATCGCCTGGAAGGCGCCTTTCCCCATCATCCGCCACCATTTTGGCCTGCCGTCGATGGAGGCCACGGTGGAGGGCATGGCCCGCATTGCCGAAGCGCAGGTGCTGGACGTGATCTCGCTGGGCACCGACCAGGACGCGCAGGCCAACTTTTTCCATCCCGAGCGGCAGGACCCGCGCCGCCGCCTATCTGTCGGCGCACAACGCGCGCGCCTTTGGCGTGCGCGACTATATCGCCCAGCTCATGTTCAACAGCCCGCCCGAGGTCGCGGATGCCATGGACCTGGCCAAGATGCTGGCCGTGCTGGAGCTGATCGCGCCCCTGGCCTCGCCCGATTTTCGCATCTGGCGGCAGACGCGCACGGGCCTGCTGAGCTACCCGCTCGATGCCAGCGCCGCGCGGGCGCACCTGGCGGCCAGCGTTTACCTGCAGATGGCCCTGCGGCCGCACATCGTGCACGTGGTGGGTTACTCGGAGGCGGATCACGCCGCCACCGCCGACGATGTCATCGAGTCCTGCCTGCTGGCCCGCCGCGCTATCGACAATGCCCTGCGCGGCCAGCCGGACATGACCGCCGACCCCGCGGTGCAGAAACGTCAAGCGGAGCTGGTGAGTGAGGCGCACGTGACCCTGGACGCCATCCGCGCGCTGGGCGCGCCCGGCGTGGTTGACCCGCTGACCGACCCGGCCACCCTGGCGCGGGTGGTGACCGGCGGTATCCTGGACGCGCCGCACCTGCGCAACAACCCGTTCGCCCGCGGCCAGGTGGTGGTGCGCACGGACGCGCGCGGCGCCAGCGTGGCGGTAGATCCGGCCAGCGGGCGCCCCCTGTCCGAGGCGGAGCGTCTGGCCGGTCTGCCTCGCTAGCCGGCCTGTGGACAGCCAACTGGATTACGAGGAGGGAGACGTGGTGAAGAAGAAAAAGACGACGAGGTACACGGTGATCGGCGCGGGCCATGGCGGCAAGGCCATGGCCGCCCACCTGGCGTTGATGGGCTTTCCGGTCACCCTGTACAACCGCACGTTCGAGCACGTGGATACCATCCACAAGCGGGGGGGCGTGGCGCTGGACAGCTATGAGGGCGGCCCTGCCGGCTTTGGGCGGCTCGAGCGCGTCACAGCGGACATGAAGGAGGCGCTGGAGCAGGCGCAGATGATCATGGTGGTGGTGCCTTCATCGGCCCACGCCGAGATCGCCGCCCGCGCTGCCCCCCACCTCCGCGATGGCCAGATTGTCCTGCTGCACCCGGGCCGCACCTGCGGCGCGATCGAGTTCGACAAGGTCGTCCGCGACAACGGCTGTACGGCCGACGTTACCATCGCCGAAGCGGAGACCTTCATCTATGCCAGCCGCTCGGACGGGCCGGCCCAGGCGCACATCTTTCGCATCAAGGACACCGTGCCCATCGCCGCCTTGCCCGCGCCGCGCACGGCCCGCGTGCTGGAAGTAGTGAGCGAAGCGTACCCGGAGTTCATCGACGGGGTGAGTGTGCTGCACACCAGCCTGAACAACATGGGCGCCATCTTCCATCCCGCCCTGACCCTGCTCAACGCCGGGCGCATCGAGTCCACCGGCGGCGAGTTCCAGTTCTATATCGATGGGGTCACTCCCTCCGTGGCGCGCGTGCTGGAGGTGCTGGACCGCGAGCGGGTGACCGTGGCCGCCGCGCTGGGCATTCGCGCGCAGACCGCGCAGGAGTGGCTGAAAAAGGCCTACGATGCCGAAGGCGCGGACCTGTTCGAGGCCATCCACAACCAGCAGGGTTACTACGGCATCCTGGCGCCCAAGACGCTGAATCACCGCTACATCTTTGAGGACATCCCGTGCAGTCTGGTGCCCATGGCGGCCCTGGGCGGGGCCTACGGCGTGTCCGTGCGCGGCATGGAGAGCATCATGCGGCTGGCGTCCATCATCCACCGCACCGACTACTGGCGGCGCGGCCGCACGCTGGACAAGCTGGGCATCGCCGGGCTCAGCGTGAGCGAGCTGACGCGGTTTGTGATGGAGGGCGTGCGGGAATAGCGAGCTCGAGACCTTACAGGTCTCACAGACCTGTGAGGTCTATGAAGGAGGTCCCCATGGACAAGTATCAGGACCTGCGCCAGGTGCTGGACAAGCACCCCACCGGCGCGCCCGCATCCGAGTACGTGGATGAGATCCTGCGCATCCTGTTCACGCCGGAGGAGGTGCAGGTCGCCCTGGGGCTGGGCTTTGCGCCGCGCGGCGTCGAGGCCATCGCCGCGACGGCCGGCGTGTCCGCAGAGGAGGCCGGCGCTCGCTGTGAGGCAATGGCCAACAAGGGCATCATCTTTGCCCGCGAGAAGGACGGTGAGATGGGCTACGCCCTCCTGCCCACCATCCCCGGCCTCTTCGAGTTCCCGTTCATGCGCGGCGGCGAGACGCCCGTGCTCGAACGCCTGGGCAAGCTGTGGCAAGAGTACCATCATGCCGCCCTGGGTCGCGAGTTCGCCGCCAGCCCGACCCCGCTGACGCGCGTCGTCCCGGTCCAGGAAACGCTGGGCACCGCGATCGAGGCCCTGCCCTATGAAGTGCTGGCGCGGATGCTGGATCAGGTCCACACCTTCGCCCTGGCGCAGTGCGCCTGCCGGGAGAGCGTGGGTGCCTGTGACAAACCGCGCGATGTGTGCCTGATCTTCGACCGCTTTGCCGAGTTCCTCTCCGCCCGCGGCTTCGCCCGGCTGATCACGCGAGCCGAGGCCGAGGACGTTCTGCGCCGGTCGGAGGAGGCGGGGCTGGTGCACACCACCCCCAACACGCAGGAGCGGCCCGGCTTTGTCTGCAACTGCTGTCCCTGCTGCTGCACGATCCTCCGCGGGCTAACCGAGTTGGAGCTGCCGAACGCCTTTGTCCGCAGCCGCTGGCATGCGCAGGTGGATGTGGACCTGTGCGTGGGCTGTGGGGTATGCGAGGAGGAGCGCTGCCCGGTGGGGGCGGTGAAGGTGGATGACGGTGTGGCGGAGGTGGATGCGGCGCGCTGCATCGGCTGCGGCCTATGCGCCACGGCCTGCGACGCGAGAGCGATCACGATGCAGCTCCGCGCGGAGCCGGTCCCCGCACCGCCAGTCACTGCGGCGGAGATGGGCATGCAGATAGCGGCGGAAAAGGGCAGGCTCGAGGAGTTCCTGCCGTTGTTGGCGAGTTGACGGACACGGACCTCACAAGTCTGGAAGACCTGTGAGGTCTTGTATCTGTCACGCTGTCCTTGCGAGCCGCCTTCTCTGCGACACCTGCATCTGCGCCGCAGATGCAGGCGCCGCGAAAAAGCGGCTCGCCCCGCCAAAGAGCAGGCGAGATCTTCGACAATGACAGTCTGAGTGATTTGTCTCCAGGCAGGCCGCAGGTTCTCCGCTTTTCCCTTTGGCCTGCGGTAGCCATGCTGCCGCTTTCTCCCCGACAAGCCGCAAGGTTTCAACTTTTCAGGTTTTCCGCGGTGCTAGTGGCGCCGCGCTGGAGGGGGCAGGGGCTGGGCGCTGGTGGAGGCCTGCCAGCGGCTGGTGCCAACGACGCGGCTCGACTTGCTGTCGACGGCGTCGGCGGACGGGTTTTACGAGGCCACGGGGTTCTGGCGGTTGGCAGGGTTTCGGAAGAGCTAGGATCTCACCGCGGAGATCGCTGAGAACGCAGAGTCTTTTTTGAGTGTCCGCGCTCAGGAGTATGCGTCTGGCGATGGAGTACCTTAGAGTCCCGATCAGGTTTCGGGAGAGAACTGAGCCTTTTCGGCAGCCGGGAGAACAGAAACCAGGTTTCCCAAAGGCAGAAACCTGGTTTCGCTACGCTAATCTAGCTACGCTGGTTTGGTTTCTACACCGCGTCTGCGGGTCTCCCCCTCTCCGTGTCTCCCCCTCGCCCCGTCTCCTCGCGCACCCCCGCCATCCACAACCCCAACTGCTCCGGCGTGGCCGTCTTGCCGTCGACGATGCCCATGATCTGGCCTTCGTAGATGACGGCGATGCGGTCGGAGAGGGCCATGACTTCGTCGAGGTCCTCGGAGATGAGCAGGATGGCCGCGCCCTCTTGCCGCTGCTCCATGAGTTGCGCGTGGATGTACTCCGTAGCGCCGATGTCCACGCCGCGCGTGGGCTGGGCGGCGATGAGCACCCGCGGCTGGCGCGACAGCTCGCGCGCGAGCACGACCTTCTGGATGTTGCCGCCGGAGAGACTGCGGGCCGGCGTGTCCCGCGAGGGGGTCTTGACCTGGAAGGCCTGGATGAGCCGGTCGGCGAACTGGGCGATGGTGCGCAGAAAGAGGACGCCCCAGCGCGAGAAGGGCGGCCTGTGGTGGTCGCGCAGGACCGTGTTCTCGGCCACGGTGAAATCCTGGATCATGCCATCCCGCATGCGCTCCTCGGGGATGTAGGCCATGCCCCGCTCGGTGTGGCCGCCGGGCTCCAGTGCAGATACGTCCTGGCCGTCGAGAAAGACTTGCCCGCCGGTGAGCGGCCGCAGGCCGGTGACAACCTCCGCCAGCTCGCGCTGGCCGTTGCCGGAGACGCCGGCCAGACCCAGGATCTCGCCGGCATGCACGTCCAGGTCCACGCCGCGCAGGGCGGGGGTGCCGCGGTCGCTGTGCGCCTGCGCGTCCTTCAGCACCAGGCGCGCGTCGCCCGGCTGCAGCTCCATGCGGTAGGGCTTGAGCGTGACCTCACGCCCGACCATCATCTGCGCCAGGCTCTCCCGCGTGCAGCCATGGATGTCGCAGGAGTCCACCCGCTTGCCGTCGCGCAGGACGGTTACCCGGTTGCAGATGGCCAGCACTTCGTGCAGTTTGTGCGAGATGAAGATGACCGCGTGGCCTTCGCGGGTCATCTGCCGCAGGGTGGCGAAAAACTCGTCCACCTCCTGCGGGGTGAGCACCGCGGTCGGCTCGTCGAGAATGAGCAGGTCGGCGCCGCGGTAGAGCGCCTTCAGGATCTCCACGCGCTGTTTCTGGCCGACGGCGAGCTGCCAGACGTAGGCGTTGGGGTCCACCTTCAGGCCGTAGAGCCCGGCCAGCTCGTGAATGCGTTGGGTGACGGCGTCCAGGTCGGTCAGCGGCTCGCGTGAGGAGGGCAGGCCCAGGGCCACGTTCTCCGCCACGGTGAGCGATTCGACCAGCATAAAGTGCTGGTGGATCATGCCGATGCCCAGGGCGATGGCGTCGGTGGGCGAGGTGATGGTGACCGGCTGGCCGTTGATGAGGATCTCGCCCTCGTCCGGGGCGTTCATGCCGTAGAGCACCTTCATCAGCGTGCTCTTGCCCGCCCCGTTCTCGCCCAGCAGGGCGTGCACTTCGCCGGCGTGGACGTCGAAATCGACGCGGTAGTTGGCCAGCACGCCGGGGAAGCGCTTGGTGATCCCTCTCATCTCCAGAGTCTCGATGTGGTTCGCCATGGGCTGCTCCTTCGGTCTTCTTCAACGCAGAGAGCGCGGAGACGGGGAAGCAGGTATCAGGTATCAGGATACAAGATACAGGATACAGGATACAGGGCACAGGATACAGGATACCCGTTACCTGATGCCCGACGCCGGCCAGAAACCGCGTGTCACAGATAAGAGCCCCGGTTGCCTGCTGCCCTGTTTCCCCGCTTTCCTGCTTCCCCGTCTTCCTGCTTTCCTGCCCCTCTGCGTTCTCTGCGGTAGATGCCTACCCCACAAGAAGGGGTACGCAGTAGCTATTTCAGCGGGACGATGGTGCCGTTGGTGATTCCGGCGATGGTGTCTTCGGCCAGTTTCTTGACTTCGGCGGGCAGGGCAAAGCCCGAGTTAAAGTCCATCACCTGGCCTTTGTTCTTCAGGTTGATGACGTAGGCCTTGCCGCCGTAGACGCCCTTGTTCATTTCGGCGATGATCTCTTTGAGCATCGGCGTCCAGTCGTAGATGAGGTTGGCCACGACGATGTTCGGGGCCAGCTTGGTCTGGCTGGACTGCGTGCCGAACCACAGCACGCCGGCATCCTTGGCCTTGCCGATGGCGCCCACCACCATCTGCGCCGAGCCGGTCAGTACGTCGGCCCCGGCAGCGATGTGCGTGCTGGCGGCTTCTGAGGCCAGTGCGACGTCGGAGAAGGAGCCGATGTAGTTGACGTTGACCCTGGCGTTGGGGTTGGAGGCCTTGACGCCGGCCACGAACCCGTCGATGTACAGCTTGGCATCGCCGGTCTCGATGGGGCCGACCACGCCGAGGATGTTGCTCTTGGTCAGCTTGCCAGCGATGACGCCATTGACATAACCACCTTCCTGCGAGGCGGCCTCGTAGGCGTAGACGTTGTTGATGCCTTCATCCTTGAAGGTGTTGACCGTCGTGCCGTGGGCGAACACCGTCTTGGGAAAGTCGGGGGCGATTTCCTTGAGCGAGCTGCCGTACTGCGAGCCATGGGCGATGATTAGGTTGTAGCCCTGGCTGGCGTAGTCGCGGATGGCCGCCGCCGCGTCGTCGACGACGAACATGTTCTCGGAGTAGGCCAGCTCCAACTTGGACGCGCCGCCCATTTCCTGCTGTACCTTGAGCAGGGCGTCGTACATGCTCTGGCTGAAGGCTAGGTCGGTGACGGTGCTGGGCATGATGACCGCTACCTTCAGCACTTTGGGCTGGCTGCCGCCGCCTCCGCCGCAGCTGGTGGCCAGCAGGGACAGTACCACGAACAGAATGACCAACATACGCTTGCGTGACATTTCCATTTCCTCCTATGCTCTCTGCTTCGTAGTCTAGGGCCTTGTGCCCGTCTTCGTCACACGAACATGACGCCCACAAGGGGCTAAACTGCGTTTGTTGCCTGATGCCCACAAGGGGCTAGGCTACGGTTGGTACTGTTAGGCACGGCGCTCGAATGGCTTGGTGAGCGCCGAGGGCGCGCGGACGCGCTGCATCGTGAGCACCAGGGCGACGATGGTCAGGACGTAGGGCATCATCACCATCAGGTCGGAGGGGATGCCCACGCCCTCGACCTGCAGGCGCAGCTGCAAGGCATTGACCATGCTGAACAGCAGAGCGCCCGACATGACCCCGAATGGCCGCCAGCCGCCGAAGTAGACCAGGGCCACGGCGATAAAACCCAGCCCGCTGGTCATGTTCTGCTGAAAGACGTTGAGCGTGCCGATGGACATGGACGCCCCGGCCACGCCCGACAGGATGCCGCCGAGGATGACCGTAATGTAGCGGATGCGGCTGACACTGACCCCCAGCGAGTCGGCGGCCGCCGGGTTCTCTCCCACGGCGCGGATCTTGAGCCCCAGGGTGGTCCTTTCCAGCAGGAACTGGACCACCGGCACCAGGGCAAAGGCGATATACACCAGGATGTTCTGCCGGAACAGGATCTCGCCGATGACCGGGATGTCGCTGAGCAGGGGGATGTGCACGGGCGGGAAGCCGCTGACCGTCTCGACCGTGCCCAGCAGCATTTGGAAGAGCAGGGTGCTCATGCCCAGGCCGAACAGGTAGAAGCCGATGCCGCTGATGCCCTGCACGGCCTGCAGGTTGATGGTGACATAGGCCATGGCCAGGCCCATGAACGCGCCGATGAGGACCGCGCCCAGAATACCCAGCCACAGGTTGCCGGTCTTCATAGTGACATAAAAGGCGACGAACGCGCCCATGAGCATCTGCCCTTCGACGCCCAGGTTGACCACGCCGCTGCGCTGGCCCAGCGTCTCGCCCAGCGCGGCGTACAGGTAGGGGGTCGCCAGGCGGATGCCGCCGGCCAGGATGCCGATGAAGAATGAGGCCGTCAAAATGCCGCTCATGCCTGCACCTCCGGCCCGGTTTCGGGTTTTTCGTGGTTGATGCCTCCTGGCGGGGCCCGGGTGTCCTCGATCTGCCGGCGGCGCTGGCGTTGCCGGCGCCAGATGTCACTGCTGACCACAAAGACCACCACCAGCCCGTTGAGCGCGGTGATGAACGACGACGGCACCTGCATCACCCGCTGCAGCTTGTTGGCCCCCACCAGCAGCGCGCCAAAGAGGAAGGAGGCCGGGATCGTGCCGAGGGGATGGAGCTGGCCGAACAGCGCGGCGACGATGCCGTTGAACCCGGCGCTGCCGGTGAATCCGGTGGCCGATCCGTCGGTGATCATGCGGTAGTTGAGGCCGTAGACCTGGATCACGCCGGCCAGCCCGGCAAAGGCGCCGCTCAGCAGAAGGGCCATTACCACCGTGCGCTTGACGCGGATGCCGCCGTAGCGGGCGGCGTCGGGGTTCTGGCCCACGGCGCGGATGCGGTAGCCCAGGGTGGTGCGCCACAGCAGGATGTAGACGACCACGGCCAGGATCACCGCGATGAGCGCGCCCAGGTGCAGGCGGGTCGGCACGAGGCGGGGCAGACGGAAGGCGACGTCCAGCGCCGCCGTCT
>JAEAMG010002226.1_pt1 | contig 12611 bp, 9 predicted proteins | sample 8958741 | NCBI WGS metagenome assembly JAEAMG01 (sample SAMN16933256, study PRJNA681125) | bioreactor sludge metagenome | isolation source: anaerobic bioreactor treating anionic surfactant - SDBS | place: India: Bengaluru | collected 2019-02-28
CCGGTCCCCACCCCTGCAACCCTCCCCCCGCCCCCCAAGCCCCGCCAACCACGCCCCCCCCGATCAGTCCTGAAACAGTCGACAAAATCAAAGCGCGTATGGCGCTGGCCAGTGTATTTGAAGAAGACATCGAGGAGTCGTTCATCCTCGGTTCCGGGCCGGGCGGTCAGAAAGTCAACAAGACGGCCTCCACGGTCCGGCTGTATCACGCGCCCAGCGGGATCACGATCAAGTGCGGACTGAACCGCTCGCGAGAGATGAACCGCTGGCTGGCACGCCGAGAACTTGCGGAGAAGATTCTGGAGAAGGTCAACTCGGCGCTCTCCGCCCGAACGCAGGCGTCAGAAAAAATCCGCCGCCAGAAACGCCGCCGCTCGCGTCGTCAGAAAGCGAAAATGCTTGATGAAAAACGCAAGCACGGCGAAAAAAAGGCCTCACGAGGCAGAATCTCAGGCGAAGAGGTCTAAGCCTGTTTGTGACTGGGTCGCTTCTTTGCCGACAGCCTCTCTACCGGCGGCACTTGTAGAGGCAGACGCCTGCGGCCCAGAGTTCACGCGTCTCTGGGTTGTAGCGAAGGATCAATGGCTTGCGGTAGGGTAGCCCTTCCGTAATCTCCTGCCACGTCGCGCCGTCGTCAACGCTTTCGAACACGCCACCATGCGAACTGCCGTCCCACGTGGAGGTGGAGAGCCAGAGTCGGTTCTTATCAACGGGATCATCGGCCAGGCCGATGACCTCCCAGTGGGTGTCTTTGAATTTCGTGAGCTGTTTCCAGGTCTGACCGTGGTCCGTACTGCGCCACAGTTGCTTGCCCGGACAATAGACGGTGCCGTCGGCAGTCACGTGGACGTTAAAGAGCCACTGCTCGCTCTTGAAAACGTGTTGCCACGACGCGCCCGCGTCGTCGCTGCGCCAGAGGCCGCCGCCGGTGCCGCAACACGCCCAGTAGAGGCGCCGCGAGTCGGTGGGGTCCACTGCTAGGCCGAAGAACATGCGCCGGCCGCCGGGCTGAGCGGCGAGCTGCGCCCAGGTGGCACCGCCGTCGGTAGACTTGAAGAGGCCGCCGCCGCTCGGACACTCGGGGGAGGGGTCGCCGTCGATGCCGAGATACAGGGTTTGGGGGTCTTTGGGATCGGCTGCTAAAGCGCGCGGGTAACCCGTACCCCACATGGTGTTGGCGTGTGGATTCATGGCAGGCAGGCCCTCGATGGTGCGCGAGAAAGTCTTGCCGCCGTCCCCGCTGATGAGGATTCGGTTCGGTTTCGACGAGTCCCAGGGGCTGCAAGTCCCGACGATGCGGTCAACGCCGTTGTTGTCGGAGAGCGCGAGGCGCCAGTAGTGGCCACTGACTTCGGGGTCGTACTTGAAGGGCCAGACCGCGCGCCAGTTCATCCCTTTGTCCGCGCTGACGAGGATGCCCTCGTCCATGGCCGATGCGTAGACCTTGCCCTTGTGGAAGCGCAAATCGTAGATGCAGGAGATGTCGGCGCCGCGCACGCGCTCAGTCCACGTCTTGCCCCCGTCCGCGCTGTGGCAGGGGCGCCAGTTGGCGGCGATGTAGAGCTCCTTGGGGTTGTTAGGGTTAATCGCGATGTTCTTGGGTGCGCTGACGCCGGTGGTGCCTGTGTAGTCCTGCGGCAACGTCGGGCTGGCAACCGGATCGGGCTTCAGCTGCGAGGCATCATTCCAGGTCTGGCCGCCGTCAGCGGAATAGAAGCATCGTCCGTTCCAGCCGGCCGAGCCGATCACATAGACGTCGTTGGGCGTGGCCGGGCTGACGGCGACTTCGTGCAGGGAGCAGTCTGCCGGCAGGCCTTGCGATTGTTTTTTCCACGTCCCGCCCGTGTCGGTCGATTTGTAGAGTCCGTCCTGAAAGAACGTGGCATAAATCACCTTCGGGTCGCTCGGGGCGACCGCCACGCTCCCGGCCCTCTTGGGCGTGTCAAGTTCGCGCCATGTCTTGCCTGCGTCGCGGCTGAGGATTATCCCCGCGTCATCGGTCGCTGCCAGAACCAGGGAGGGTTCTTTTTGCGCGACGGCAACGCTGTACACCGGGTTTCCCTGCAGGGAGCCGATGCGGATGTTGCCATAAGCCTGCACGGACTTGTTTTTCGAGAACTCTCTGACAACGTAAGGCTGGCCGCTGAGAGTGAAGTAGAAGCGGGTGAACTTGCCGACCGGCGCTTCCTTCATCAGCGGGCCCACGCAGCATAGGTCCATGCGGTTGATCGCTGACCAGTCGGGTGTGCCTGAATACGTCTGCGCCTTATCGGGGTTTTTCTTGGCGAAGTCTGGATCGAGCATGAAGTCCTTCGCGCCAAGAGTCACCTCGCCCCACTGCAGTTGTTGGAACAGCGCGCGTAGGTTTCGGCTGCGGTAGGCGGTGCCGTCCTTGGCTTTGAGCGTCAGAAAACAGTCTTGCGGTACGGTGCCGTCTCCCTTGAAGGTGAACCCGAAGCCGCCGCAGTCGGCTGACGAGTGGCCCTCCGGAAAAGCGAGCGGCAGCCAGAGGCCGCCAAAGTAGGCTTCGTTGGCCTTGCCGAACTGAACGCGCAGTGTCGCGGGCGGCTCTTGCTCGGAGGCCTTCTCGTAGCTTACGTTCCAGCTCTCGCCGCCGTCAACGCTCTTGTAGATCATGCCGGAGGGGCTGGCCGCATACACGACGTTGCCGTCCGTGGGATCGATCGCGACGCAGCGGATGCTTTTTCCCTTCTCGCCGGTGACGCGCAGCTCTTTCTTGCCGGTGTTGGGAAGAAGCCGCCAGTGTGTGCCGCCGTCGGCACTTTTACACAGGCCCCCTGCGGTTGCCGCATAGACCGTCTCGGGCGCGGTGCGGTCCACCGCGAGCGAGAAGACGCCGTAATCTGCGAGCCCGTCATTGATGAGCTTCCAAGTTAAGCCGTGGTCTTCGCTTTTGTATACGCCGCAGACATCGCCGCCCATGTAGATCACGCCGTCCTTGGCCGGATGGAAGACGGCCGAGTAGTAAAAGCCGCCGCCGCCCCAGCCCGCCCATTCCCACTTCGGGGCGTCCGCCAAGGTGAGCGAAGCAACAAGGAGTGCTGGAAGAAATGCGGGATTTTTCATAGGCGGTGTTCTCGTTTCGGGGCGAGTGATCTTTCGTCCTTACGCAGCGTGATGGTTGGATGTCGGGCCGTGCGTTGTAGCGGGCGTTGCCCGGCGAAATCGTTAATGCGACGTTCGTGCCGGTTTGAGTCATAACGGGTAAGGCTCGTTACGGTTGTCGGAAACATTCCCCGGAATGATCAAATGGTGTGAATGAATGATAACCTCATGACAGGATTTGGACAAGGATGGAAAGAGGGAAAGAGGGAGTTTTGAGGCAACGCGCGTCTGCCCTGCACGAGTGTGCGCTTGCTATGGGATGCGCGCTCTGGTAAATTTAAAAATTATCAAACTTGGTAAGCGGACAAAGAGTGGAACTTAAGTGGATATGAGAAGATGAGTCGAGGCCACTTGTGGATTTAACCGTTTGATTGATCCGTGAATCAGCTGGTTGGCGGGATCCCCAAGGTCCGTGTCCTGCTGAAAGGAGTATGGCATGAGACGATGCCTTCTGCGGGTGCGACGATTCGCAATGGAGTGGGTCATGTGTGTCAGCCTGTGTGCGCCTCTGGTCCAAGCGGCTCCGACTTTCGCAGAGCTTGACCGCCGGGACACACCCTCCGGTTATCTGGCCAGACTGCTCATCAACGAGACGGCGTTTCCCGGTGAGCGGGGCTTCCTCAGCGAAGCCGATTCGAAGGGTTCCATGCTCGCCGTCCTGTGGGTGCTCCATGGGCGCATCCAGCATATCCCGAACGGTTATCGTCAAGTGCAGATCGCGGGCGTCCGGTCTTCGAATATCATCGATGTCATCACCGGTGCCGGCGGCAAGCGGCAGTGTGAGGGCTTCTACCTGAATGCGGCAGGACGGTATGTGACCGCGGCCCGTGTGGAGGAGCGGATTGACAACCTCATCAGCATTGCCAACCGCGGCAGCAAACCTGGCCGCTTTGCCGGACTGCTCAACTATGCGCAGGGTCTGTCGCGGGCGTATATTAAGGACGGAATTGAGGGCGTTGACCGCTTTGCCGGGTTGAAGCGAGTGGGTAATACGGAGGTCACCGGGCGGGCGTACTCCTGGATGACGGACGTGGGTTCCTATCATCCTGGCGGCAATTTCGTAGCGATCCCCTCCACACAGGAAGGATCCCTGGCAGGCAATCGTTTCTTCACATTGAGAAAGGTCCCCAAATGAGCAGAGTAAGAGCGTTCGCCGTTGTCTTGTCCCTGATGCTGGTCGTCCTGTTGTCTGCTTGTCAGAGCATGGAAAGCGCAAAGACCGCGAGCGCCTTGACTGTGACTCCTGAACTGGTTCAGAAGCCGTACCTGTTTGAGATCGTCCGTTATCTTTACCGCTGGCAGTTGGACGAAGTGGAGGTGGACCGCCTTGTTGGGGCCAAGAACGTGGTGTTTTGGGTCCAGCGTGTGGAAGCCCCTCTCGATCCGGGCGATCGCAGCGCCTTGGCTGAGATTCTCCTGCCGCAGGTGGGGCTGCGCGTGAAAGTCAAGAAAGCAGACTACCGTATCGAGGAATTGGGCACGGAAGTTAAGAGCGCGAACTTCAGGATTACTCAGGTGATCCGCGGGGATCTGCCCACCCGCTCACCCCGAGGCGCGGAGGTGGTCGAGGTCGATATGCAGGAGCTGCGCGACTACCTCTTCCGAACCCGCGCCCAGCATGATTATCCCGATCCGGCGCTGGTCGTGCGCCTGCAGCAGGCTCTCCGTAAAGAGGCGGCCAGGGAAGGGCTGCTCGCCACCAATGACTTTGCCGGAAACAAGATCGTCCATGTCGCGCCGCTGTCCCCGGTGGCGAATGAAATCTGGGTGTTTTGGGAGGCCGGGCGCCGACTGTTCAGTTTCGCGTCGGACATCGATCTGGCGAATCCTGCCGTGTGGCAGCATGAGACCTTGCTGGCTCGACTTTATGACTTGGATCAGCAAGTTGTGGTGTCGCATGAGGAGGCCCCTGGTAGCAACCGTTTCTTGACCCGCTATGAGGTCAGCCGCGCCTTGTTCAACTGCATTCTGTTCGGTCAGCGGCTGACGGTACAGCCTCCCGGAACTGAAAGTGCCGCGCTTCTGAAAGAGTCCTCGAAATGATGGATCGAGTCCGAATCTGTATTTCTGAAGGTTGAAATCTGGCCGTTTCTGTTGGGGATTCTTGAAAAATGTGAATAGTGTCTTGGGTATGAACAAAAAGAAAGGAAATCGAATGATGAAATCGTCAATGTGGGCTTTGGTGGTGCTTGGTGTAACGGTTTGTCTGTGTGGGTGTCAGAGTTCCAGTTCGGATGTGAAGCTTCCGCGGCGCGCTACGCAAGCCGAGCTCAACCAGAACGCGGCAACGGCTCTGCAAGAGCTCTACAGGAGTATGCCGCTTTCCAAGACGCTGGTTCCCAAGGCGAAGGCGATTTTAATTTTTCCTCGGGTGTATAAGGCCGGTTTCATCATCGGGGGCCAGTCCGGTGACGGCGTGGCGTTGTCGCCCGCTGGAGTTCCTCTCGGGTATTTCAATATAAGCGCCGCATCCTACGGTCTCCAGATCGGTGCGCAAGGGCTTAGCTACGCGCTTTTCTTCATGTCGGATGAAGCCATCGCATACGCAAAGAATTCAAAGGGATGGGAGGTCGGAGTCGGCCCGAGCGTCGTGCTCGTCGACGAGGGTGTCGCCAAGACATTTACAACGACGACGGCCCAGAAAGACGTTTATGCCTTTATTTACGGACAGAAGGGCCTGATGGCTGGCATCGGCATCCAAGGGTCCAAGATCACACGCATTAACCCTGACCCTGGCACCCCTGCCAAGCCCTGAACGACAATAACCTGATATGAGGCATGCACGATAATTATGGGGAAACGCTCTTCGGCGGTGACCATGTGATGGAGGCTGCCGTATCGGAACTGTCTTGAATGTTCAGCATGTTGAGAACGATGGGAAGTGAATACCCATGAGCCTGAAGAAAAAGACGAAGACCTTGTTGCCCCGCCTGCCCAAAGTCGACGAGTGGGCCGATAACTGGCAGGAACGTTGGAGTAAAGTCGGGTTGCCCGGTTACGAAATGCCGGCAGGAGAGACCAGCGACAGTAAGTTCCTGATGCAGACGCGTACCCCCCAAAAGGAGCGGGCTCGTCTCAAGCGCATCAACGACGAATTGGCGCGCGGAATTAAGGGCCTGCACCACGTGGGTCCGGCGGTGACCGTCTTCGGTTCTGCCCGCTTTGAGGCTGACCACCGGTATTACAAGTTGGCGCGTGCCGTAGGCAACGAACTTGCAAAAGAGGGGTTCGCTACGTTGACAGGCGGCGGTCCCGGAATCATGGAGGCCGCCAACCGTGGTGCCCATGAGGCGGGCGGTGCGAGCTACGGTCTGAATATCATTCTGCCGTTCGAGCAGGCGCCCAACCCCTATGTGGACAAGACGATCAATTTCCGCTATTTCTTCACCCGCAAGGTCTGCCTTGTCAAATATTCGTGCGCCTTCATCATCATGCCCGGCGGGCTCGGCACGCTGGACGAGCTTTTCGAAGCCGCCACGCTGATCCAGTGCGGCAAGATCGGTCCTTTCCCGCTGATCCTGGTGGGAAAATCGTTCTGGTCTGGCATGCGGCGCTGGTTTCAGTTCATGATGAAGCAGGGCGTCTTCTCACGCGACGAGATCGGCTTTGCCCACATCACCGACTCGCCGGAGGAGGCTGTGAGCCTTATCCGCAGCAGCCTTCCGGCCGCGATCACGAAACGCCTGAAACCGGCGCGCCCGTAAGAGCAAACGCGAAGGGAGTTCACGGATGAAAATCAAATTAACGGGAGCCGCCGGCGGCGAGGTCACCGGTTCCGCCTATTTCGTTCAAACCAAGCACGCCCGCGTGCTTGTCGACTGCGGCATTTTCCAAGGCGGAAAACAGGCTGAAGCGCGCAACCGTCCCCCGGCCGGGCCGCGCCAGAAGCTTGATGCGGTCCTGATCACGCACGGGCACCTCGACCACACGGGCCGTCTGCCGCTGCTGTCCCGGTTCGGCTATCGCGGCCCCGTTTTTGCCACGCCCGCCACGATCGAAATGACCTCCCTGATCTTGCGCGATTCCGCCCGCATCCAGGTGGGAGACGCTGTGCGCCAGACACGAAAGAACCAGCGTGCGGGCTTGCCACCCAAAGAGCCGCTCTACACGCCGGAGGACGCCGAGGCAATCATCCGGTGTATGCGTCCCGCTCCCTATCAGAAAGTAGTCGATGTCGCGCCCGGCATCCAGGCGGTCTGGAACGAGGCCGGCCACATGCTCGGTTCCGCGAGTATCCAGCTGATCGTCGATGAGGATGGACAAAAAAAACGCGTGGTCTTCTCCGGCGACTTGGGGCCGAGAAACGCGCCGATCCTGCGTGATTTTGAGCCCTTCCGGGAGACTGACATGGTGTTCCTCGAGTCCACCTACGGCGATCACGACCATCGGCCTTTTAAGGATACGGTGGAGGAGTTCATCGAAATCGTCAAGACGGCGACGCAGAGTGGCGGCAAGATTCTGGTTCCCACCTTTGCGGTCGGACGGGCGCAGCTTCTCATCGGCCTGCTGGGTTGGATGTTCCGCAAACGCCACGTCAAGCCGTTCCCGCTCTTCCTCGACAGTCCGATGGCCATCGAGGCCACGCGGATTTATCAGGATCATCAAGAGCTTTTTGATGACGACATGAAACGGTTTGTTGCCGAGAAACCGTTGCGGGAGGACTTGCGCACCTTGCGGGCCACGGCAACGGCTGATGAGTCACGCCAGATCAATGAGCAAAAGGGGACTTGCCTGATTATGGCAGGCGCAGGCATGTGCAACGCGGGGCGCATCCTGCACCACATGCGGGCTAACCTGTGGAACCCCGATACGCAGATCATCATCGTCGGATATCAAAGTCACGGGACCTTGGGCAGGATGCTGGTTGACGGCGCAAAGACGGTCCGTATCTTCGGTGAGCAAATCGCGGTCAAGGCGCAGATTCACACGCTCGGCGGTTTCAGCGCCCACGCCGGACAGACAGACCTGTTGGCGTGGATGAGCTTTCTCGCCCCCTGTAGGCCGCGCGTGGTTCTGTGTCACGGCGAGGACCGGCAGCGCGATGCGCTGGCTTCAAAGATCCGCCAGCAGTTCGGTCTCAAAGCGGTGCTTCCCGGAATGGGCGATGTCATCGAGCTATAACCCTAATACCTTCCAGAGCGAAGTGTTATGCCTAGCGCTCTGGTAACCTCTTACGAAAGGACGCATGATGAATCAGCAAACAGGATTTCGGATCGCGGCGGTCGTATGTGTCGGATGGATCGGCACCGCACTGTCACAACCAGCCCCGGTCAAAGCAGACAAGTCGGTCGCAGACACGGCGGCCTTGCTCGCGCAGCGCAAACAGTATGCGGAGGTGCTTACCGTTGAGGCGGAGAAAAACAACGAACGGCTGAATGCGATCAAGCAGCAGTTGCAGGCGCTGGACAAAGATATCGAATCTCGCGTGGACCGGATTGTCGGGTTGCTGGCGACCGTTAAAGACTCGACCGATTCGCGCGGCAGGGTCCGTCGGTCGAAAGATAAGGCGATACAGGGCCTCCGGAACAGCATCTCGTTTTATGTGCGGGAGCGCGACCGGCGCAACCAGGATCGGGCGGCAGGAGGTTCGTCCGCCTCTAAGGAGGGGCTCGCCAAAGAAGTCAATGTGATCGACACCCGCATCGAGAAGCGCATCGACCAAATCCTGTCGCTCTCCAAATCGATGACGCAGCATGAGGAGTTCAACCGCTACGAGCGTTATCGCAACGATGATTACGACTACAACACAGAGACGAAAGAGTTCCGGCGGTTTGAGAAGGATGTCAACGGGTCGGCCAAGTCCAAGGCCGACGTGATCCAGGAGCTCAAGGCGGGTATCGAAAAGCAGACCCGCGAAATGAAGGACCTCCGTGACAAGTTGCTTGCAACCAATGACGCGGAGCGAAAAACGCGCATCCAGGAGCAGATCGAGGAGAAAGAGGAGATCGTTGCTAATCGCAGGGAACAGGTGGAGGAATTGCTGACCGCCGGGGAGCCGGCTACGAAGCCTCTCAGCAACAAGGGTGCCTTTGAGATCGACAAATTGTTGGCGGAGATGACCCTTGATCTGCAAAGCGACTTCCGTAAGTTTCAGCAATTGGTCTCGGAGTTCAACGAGGCCCGGTCCCGCGCCAGATACAGTCAGGAGCGGCTGGACCGTTTCCTTAAGGATATGGCACCGGCCGTAGCTCCCGTTCGGTAACCCGCCCCGCTTCGCTTCGTGACGAGAGGGGGTCTTAGTATCTGCGGAAGCCCTCTCTTTCGGGACGGCTGGGTGGAAGGGTCGATGTTTGATGTGCTGGATGATGAAAAGGATGACCTTCGTGCCGAATCAAAATGAAAAACGATTGCAGGGAACCCTGTGGCGCAGGGCCGTACTGCGTATTGCTTTCTTTGTTTTGGCCGCGCCCTTCTGGGCGTGGGGCTTTTTTGCGCTGCGTTATGGCAGTTGGCCGGAGATCCTCTGCGTCACGTTGGCGGTTCTGTATGGCGCTGTTCATCTTGCACTCGTCGTTTGGGCTCCGTTGCGGTGGACGGTGGGTGCTTGCTGTGCGGCTTTTCTTTTCCCGTTAGCGGCCTTCCATCTGATGTGTCCCTCCAACGACCGCGCCTGGCAGCCGGACGTGGCGCAGATGTCTTACGCCGAAATCAACGGCGACCGGGTGTCGGTGCATAATGTCCGGAATTGTAAGTATCATTCGGAAACGAATTTTGTCGTTCGATATGAGACGCGCGAGTACGATCTGGCCAAGCTGCGTACAGCCGACATTTTCTTGGTCGACTGGGGACTGCACAAGGTTGCGCATGCCATGATCAGCTTTGGCTTCGATGACGGTCAGTATCTCTGTTTCTCAATCGAGACCCGCAAAGAGATAGGCGAGGCTTACTCGGCTTTCAAGGGGCTGTTCCGACAGTACGAGGTCATCTTTGTCGCTGGCGACGAGCGCGATCTGGTCGGGCTCCGTACCAACCATCGGCAAGGAGAGATCACACGGCTCTACCGGATGGTAAAGGCTCCGCCGGAGGCCGTGCGTGGCACGTTTCTTGACTATCTGGATCGGATAAACGGACTTGCCCGCAAGCCGGAGTGGTACAACGCGCTGACCGAAAACTGTATGGTCGGTTTCTTTCAGATCGCCCGACAACATGCCGTCAAAGGTCGAGGCCGTTGGCACTGGTCAGTCATTTTAAACGGTTATGCGGACCGGCATGCCTATGAGAATGGCGCGCTGGATACGACACTCCCCTTTGACGAACTGCGCGAACACAGTATCGTCAATGATCGCGCACGCGCCGCAGGCGATGCGCCTGAGTTCTCGGCGCGGATCCGCGAAGGACTGCCAGGGATGGGGCGTAAGCCATAAGGATCAATGCAATGAATCGTAAACCGCTGATCTTCTGGACCCGGCTGTTGATGGCCGTGCTTCTCCTGTCTCTTGCCGGGGGCTGTGCGACGCCTGTCGGAGTGCGTTCCCTCGGACGGAATTACGGTTACGATCAGATCGACCGCTGCGCCCTTAACTCGAGAACATATAGCAGTTACACTGCCAGTGTGCTGCATCGCTATGATCTTGAACGTTGCTACGTTAAGGAGCCTACACGGTGTTTGATTCAGTTGCATGCGCAGGCGACTTCCGATAAACGCTATGACCCGCTGTTCGCTCTGGCCGAGCTAGCGTTTCTTCAGGGAAAGCGGGGGCGGTCCGATAAAGTCGATGGACACAAGCTGACGGCGAAAAACTATTTCGCCGCATCCGCCGTGTATGCCTATCTGTTTCTGGCAAAGCTCGGAAAGGAAGACTCCGAGGCGGCTTTTGACCGCCGCTTCCGTATCGCCTGCGACCTCTACAATCGCAGTCTGGGGTACATCGTTGCGCAACGCAAAGGCCCTGTTTCACAAATAGATCCGGTCATTTGGCTGCCGGTCGGCAGTGTCGGCGTCAAGAACGGGTATTCGGATTTGCCTAAACCGTTGGCGGAGTATGAAGTTATCGTCTCGGCTGACCGCTATAAAATTCAGGGGCTTTCCGTGCGAAACCGGAATGCGGGCATGGGCACGCCCATTGTGCTTGTCAGCGAGCGTAAGGTCAAGGAGGGTTCGGTGCCGGTTGGTTCTCCCGCCACGGCGTTCATGCGGATGCATGGCGGGCTGGAGGACTTCGCGAAGGGGACGTTGAGTTGCGAGGTGGAAATCTATTCGGCTGCGACGTCCCATTCGATTAAGGTCGAAGACCGCACCGTTCCTTTGGAGCAGGATATCACGACGCCGATCGCCTACACGCTGAGCAATCCGCTTTACTGGCAGATCGAAAAAACGTTGTTTCGTTTTGGACAAAGCGCCTTTGAGCCCGGCATCTACCAGAGCCATCCGTACAAGCCGGGGAAGATTCCGGTGCTGTGGGTGCATGGCACCATGAGTAGTCCGGTCTGGTGGGCCGAGATGTGGAACACGCTGATGGGCGATCGTGAACTGCGCGAAAACTACCAGTACTGGTTCTATCTCTACGACAGCAGCAAGCTCATTGTTCAGTCCGCTGCCCACCTCCGGAAATCTATCGAGGACCTCGTCAACAAACTCGATCCGGAGGGAAAAGATCCGGCACTTCGGCAAATGGTCGTGATCGGACACAGTCAGGGCGGATTGCTGACGAAAGCCACGGCCATCAATACCGGCGACACGCTGATTCGCGCCGTAACGGGCAAGACCTTGGGCGAAATGAAACTCTCGCCCGCAGACGAAAAGCTGGTTCGCGCATACTTCGAGTTCACCCCCCTGCCGGAGGTCAAGCGCGTGATTTTCATTTCAACGCCCCACCGGGGCAGTTTTCTCGCCAGTAACCTGGCGAGACGTCTAGCCAAATGGTTTATTCATCTGCCCCAAAAGACGCTCCAGACGACCGCCGAAGTCGTGCGGTTCATACCCCGGAAGGGTGCGCAGGTGATGCAGGCGGCCACGAGCCTCGATGGCATGTCACCCGACAATCCCGGATTACTCGCCCTCGCAGAGGTGCCTGTGAGCCCGCCTATCAAGGCGCACTCCATTATTGCCGTCAAAGATGATGCCGTTCTTCCTGACGGTGACGATGGTGTGGTGAAGTACACGAGTGCGCACATTGAGGGTGTCGAGTCGGAGTTGGTCGTTCGCAGCGCGCACAGTTGTCAGGGCAAGCCGAAGACGATCGAAGAGGTCCGCCGAATTCTGCTTGAGCACCTCGCTGGACTGGGGCTGGCCAAGCCTGTCGAACACAATCAGAAATGAGGTAACGGTGAATAAGTTTCTTAGCAGGGACTTAGGTTGCCGACAAACACAATACTACGACCTCGAAAGGGTGTTAACGATGAATCAACAGTGGATGATGGTGGGCCGGTCCCTTCGGACGGCATTTGCGACGATGATGAGCGAGAGGCGCTCCGTTTTCGCGCTCCTGCTTGGCGCGACCGTGCTTTCGTCCGGATGCCTGCTGACGCATCCCGGCGGGACCAGC
>JAEAMG010002227.1_pt1 | contig 12601 bp, 10 predicted proteins | sample 8958741 | NCBI WGS metagenome assembly JAEAMG01 (sample SAMN16933256, study PRJNA681125) | bioreactor sludge metagenome | isolation source: anaerobic bioreactor treating anionic surfactant - SDBS | place: India: Bengaluru | collected 2019-02-28
TCCCCTTCGGCGGGCTGCAGCGCGATTTCATGCGCATCGCCCTGGAATGCCAGCGCCGCGGCCATGCCATCCGCGTCTACGCGATGATCTGGGAAGGCGAAGTGCCGGACGGCTTCGAGGTGCTGATCGCGCCGGTCAAGGCGTTGTTCAACCACACCCGCAACGAGCGCTTCACCGCGTGGGTCGAGGCCGACCTGGCGCGCCGCCCGGTGGATCGGGTGATTGGTTTCAACAAGATGCCGGGGCTCGACGTCTACTACGCCGCCGACCCCTGCTTCGAGGACAAGGCGCAGACCCTGCGCAACCCGATCTACCGGCGCTGGGGTCGCTACAAGCATTTCGCCGAGTACGAGCGTGCGGTGTTCGACCCGCAAGCGAAGACCGAGATCCTGATGATCTCCGAGGTGCAGCAGCCACTGTTCGTCAAGCACTACGGCACCCCGGCCGAGCGTTTTCACCTGCTGCCGCCGGGCATCGCCGCGGACCGCCGCGCGCCGGCCAATGCCGCGGCAATCCGCGCCGAGTTCCGCGAAGAATTCGAGCTGCGCCCCGACGAGCTGCTGCTGGTGCAGATCGGCTCCGGCTTCAAGACCAAGGGCGTCGACCGCAGCCTCAAGGCGCTCGCCGCATTGCCGCGCGAGCTGAAGCAGCGCACGCGGCTGCTGGTGATCGGCCAGGACGATCCCAAGCCGTTCAAGCTGCAGGCCAAGGCGCTGGGCGTTTCCAGCATGGTCGAGTTCCTCAAGGGGCGCAGCGACATCCCGCGCTTCCTGCTCGGCGCCGACCTGCTGATCCACCCGGCCTACAACGAGAACACCGGCACCGTGCTGCTGGAAGCGCTGGTTGCCGGCTTGCCTGTGCTGGTCAGCGATGTCTGTGGCTACGCGCACTACATCGAGGACGCCGCCTGCGGCTGTGTGGTGCCCAGTCCGTTCGAGCAGGCGACGCTCGACCAGTTGCTGGCGCTGACGCTCGCCGATGACGAGCAGCGTGCCCGCTGGCGACGCAACGCCCTGGCTTATGCCGAGACCGCGGACCTCTACTCCATGCCGCATAAGGCGGCCGACGTGATTCTTGCGGAGGGCAAATGATTCGGCCTTGCTGCCTGCCCCGCAGGCTGGATAACACGCGTAGTGCTTATTCGTCGGCGCTGCCGCAGTGCGTCAGTGGTGGGCAAGGCTACACCGTGCCCCCTCTGGCGGAGGGGCCACCATGCAACTGATCCTCGCCGAACCCTTCAAGAGCCTGTGGCGGGGCAAGGATGCCTTCGCCGAGGTCGAGCGCCTCGAAGGCCAGGTCTACCGCGAGCTGGAAGGCCGTCGCACGCTGCGTACCGAGGTCGAAGGGCGCGGCTACTTCGTCAAGATTCACCGCGGTATCGGCTGGGGCGAGATCGTCAAGAATCTGCTCACCGCCAAGGCCCCGGTGCTCGGCGCCGGCCAGGAATGGCGGGCGATCCAGCGTCTGCACGAAGTCGGCGTACCGACCATGACCGCCGTGGCCTACGGCGAGCGCGGCGCCAATCCAGCCAGTCAGCATTCGTTCATCATCACCGAAGAGCTGGCACCGACCGTCAGCCTTGAGGATTTCTCGGTGAACTGGCGCGAGCAGCCGCCGCTACCGGCGCTCAAGCGCGCACTGATCGCCGAAGTTGCCCGCATGGCCGGTACCATGCACCGCGCCGGTGTGAATCATCGGGACTTCTATATCTGTCACTTCCTGCTGCACACCGACAAGCCCGTTACAGCGAGCAATTTCCGCCTGTCGCTGATCGACCTGCACCGTGCCCAGACCCGAGCGCAGACACCGCGCCGCTGGCGCGACAAGGACCTGGCCGGGCTGTACTTCTCGGCGCTGGGCATCGGCCTGACGCGGCGTGACAAGTTGCGGTTTCTGCGCGGCTATTTTCAGCGGCCCTTGCGTGACATCCTGCATGACGAGGCGCATCTGCTCGCCTGGCTGCAGCGCAAGGCCGAGCGGCTGTCCAGTCGCTATGCGCGCAAGTACGCGCCGGGCGCACAGGCGTGAGTGGCTGGCAGCTCGCGACCGGCACGCCCACCGAGGCGGTCCGGGCATTCGCCGATCTGCCGACGGTGTTCGCGCTGACCGGCGAGGCGATCGCCAGCGATCCGTTATCCGAGGTGATTCGCGTCGAATGCGGCGGCTTGCGCTACTACGTCAAACGTTATTGGGCTGCCGGCAAAGGGCTGCGGCGCTTTCTCGGGCGGCCGCGGGTCAAGGCCGAATGGCAGAATCTGCGGCACTTCGCGCGCTGGGGTATTCCCGTCGCGCCGGTGGTGGCCTGGGGCCTGGAGCGTCGTGGTGGCGCATTCCTGCGTGGCGCGCTGATCACGCTGGAAGTGCCCAACACTGTCGACATGGCGGCCATGGCGGCGAACAACGACCCGCGTCTGAGCGATCGCCACTGGGTTGCGCGCATCAGTCGCCAGCTGGCGCATGCTACCCGCACCCTGCATGATCACCATTTCGCCCACAACGACCTGAAATGGCGCAACCTGCTGATCAATGAGGACGGCGAGCTGTTCCTGATTGACTGCCCCTCGGGCAACTTCTGGTGGGGGCCTTTCCTGCGGCGGCGCATCATCAAGGATCTGGCCTGCCTGGATAAGGTGGCCAAGTACCATTTGAGTCGCACCCAACGCCTGCGCTTCTACCTGCAGTACCAGCGGCGTGGGCGGCTGATACCGGCTGATCGGGTGCTGATCGCGCAGGTGCTGGAGTATTTCGAGGGACGCGAATGAACGAGTTTTTTTCCGTCGCTGATCGGCCCCTGCTCGAGGCGCACGGCCTGGCCAGCTTCGATGCACTCTGGGCCGTGCAGCTCGAATCGGTCGATATGCCCAATACCGGTCGCGGCGGCTGGAGTAGCGTGTTTCGCCTGGAGTTGGGCGATACGGCCTATTATCTGAAGCGACAGAGCAACTACCTGACTCACAGCCTGCGCCATCCGTTCGGCGAGCCGACGTTCGCCTGCGAATTTCGCAACATTCAGCGCTACCAGCGCCTGGGTATACCGGCGCTGCAGGCCGTATATTTCGGCGCGCGGCGAGTCGCCGGCGAGCATCGTGCCATCCTGCTCACTCGCGCGCTGGACGACTGGCGGGACCTCGACAGCTGGCTGATTAGTTGGAGTGAGCAGCCTCTAGCGACTCGGGCGGCCGTGCTGCGGGCCTGCGCCGAACTAGCCCGCACACTGCATGAGGCCGGTCAGCGCCACGGCTGTTTTTATCCCAAGCACATCTTTCTGCGCCCGGTCGGAGAGCGCTTCGAAGCCTGCCTCATCGATCTGGAAAAGACCCGGCCACTGCTGCCTGGGCGCAACGATCGTGTCGTCGACCTCGAAGCCCTGTTGCGCCGTGCCGCTGCCTGGGGCCAGAACGAGGTGCGACAACTGCTGGCGGGTTATCTGCAGCAGGACGAGCATGATCCGGCTATCGACGCCTGGCTGGAAAAGATCGCTGGCCGCCACCGTAGCAAGCAGGCACGCGCATGAAACTGAACGAACTGACCCGCGCCGGCCGCTCGCCGGCGCTGCCGCTGACGCTTGTGCTGCCCGCCGGCGAACTGCGCATGTTGCAGTGGCTGCGCGTGCTGCCGGGGCAGCGTTATGTCGGTAGGGCCGAATGGCAGGGACGTATCGTGCTGGCCAAGCTGCTGGTCGGCGCTAAGGCTGAGCGCCATTTCCAACGCGAGCGCCACGGTGCTCGGTTACTGGCCGAGCAGGGCATGAGTACCCCGGCGTTGCTCTCCGAGGGCTTTGAGACTGGGCTGGGTGGCTGGTTGCTCTTCGACTTCCTCGTTGGCGCCGAAAGTCTGGAACAGGCCTGGCGGGCGGTGGAGCACGAACCGCCGCTGTCCGATCTCCAGCAGACGGTGCTGGGGGAAGCGCTGGGCGCCATCGCGCAATTACACGCGCGCGGCCTGTGGCAGGACGATCTGCATCTGGACAATCTGCTGCGGCATGACGGCCATCTATTCATCATCGATGGTGGCGGCATTCAGGCGCAGACTCCCGGCCAGCCGCTGGCACGCGACAAGGTGCTGGCCAACCTCGGCGTGTTCTTCGCGCAGCTGCCGGCTGGTCTGGAGCCGTACATCGAAGAACTGCTGGTGCACTACATCTTGGTCAACGGCGAGCATGCCCTGCCGTTGGAGGCTCTGCTGCGGGAGATCGCCAGCGTACGTCGCTGGCGACTGCGCGACTATCTCGGCAAGCTTGGCCGCGACTGCTCGCTGTTCAGCGTCAGGCGCAGCCTGAGCGTGCTACGCATCGTTCGTCGCAGCGAGGTGGCTGTAATGGAGGACCTGCTGGCTGCGCCGGATAGGGCGCTCGAGTCGGGACGTGCATTGAAGCGGGGCGGCAGTGCCAGCGTGGCGCTGATCGAGACAGCCAGCAGGCCGCTCGTGATCAAGCGCTACAACATCAAGGGCCTGGGCCACTGGCTGCGTCGCTGCTGGCGACCCAGCCGTGCCTGGCACAGCTGGGTCGAGGGAAATCGCCTGAGTTTTCTCGGCATCGCCACGCCACGACCGCTGGCCATGCTGGAACGGCGTTGGCTGGGCCTGCGCCAACGCAGCTATCTGATTACCGAATACAGCGGCGGCGAGGATATAATTGCGCGTTTCCAGCCGTACCTCGCCGGTTCGCCGCCCGAAATCGAGTTGCTGGCGCTTGATCAGTTGTTCGCCGCGCTACGTCGCGAGCGCATCAGCCACGGTGATCTTAAGGGCACCAACCTGCTCTGGAATCAGGGACGCTGGACGCTGATCGATCTGGATGCTGCGCAGCAACACCGCAGCGAGGCGGGTTTCAGTCGCGCCTATACGCGTGATCGCGCACGTTTTCTGCGCAACTGGCCGGCCGACTCGGCGCTGCATCGGCTGCTGGCCGAACGAATACCGAAGGACAGCTTGGAGCCCGATGCTTGAAGCTGGAAGAACACGCTCTGCGGAGCTGAACTAAACATCCGCTGTTGCTTCAAGCCTCCGGCTTCAGGCGTTCAGCTCGCTTTTCAAGAGGCTTTCATCCGTGGCATTGACGATTCTCGGCCTTTCCGGCGCCCTCAGCCATGATCCTTCCGCTGCCCTCTACATCGACGGCAAGCTCATCGCTGCTGCCGAGGAGGAGCGCTTCGTGCGCGACAAGCACGCGAAGAACCGCATGCCCTACGAGTCCGCCAAGTTCTGCCTGGAGCAGGCCGGCATCAAGCCGAGCGACGTCGACGTGGTGGCGATTCCCTTCGCGCCCATCAGCATTTTCGAGAAAGCCCGCTGGCACTATGCCAAGCGCTACTGGTACGCCCCGGACCGCGCGCTCGACGCCATTCTCATGGGCAACCGTCGCTATTATCGCTACAAGAAGCGCATCCAATGGTGCTTGCAACAGCTGGGCTTCGATCTGAAAAAGGTCAAGCTGCAGCCGGTCGAGCATCACTTGGCCCACGCCTCCAGCGCCTACCACTGCTCCGGCTTCACCGAGAAGACCGCGATCATGGGCATCGACGGCAAGGGTGAGTACGCCACCACGTTCTTCGGCTGGGGCGAGAACGGCAGGATTCATAAGATCAAGGAGTTCTACGATCCGGATTCGCTGGGCGGTCTGTACGGAGCGATCACCGAATACCTCGGCTTCGAGATGCTCGATGGCGAGTTCAAGGTCATGGGCATGGCGCCCTACGGCGACGCGGCCAAGTACGATTTCTCTCGCCTGGCGAAATTCGAGAACGGCGAGCTGATCATCAATACCGATTACGCTAACGTCATCGGTTTCCGTCGCTACAAGGAAAACGGCAAGGGCTACTACTTCTCGCCGAAGCTGATCGAGTGGCTCGGTCCCAAGCGCGAGGGTGATATCGCCGACGATCCATACATCCACTACGCCGCTAGTATGCAGGCGCTGTTCGAGAAGCTGGCGCTGGAGATGATGGACTACTACCTGGGCGACATCATCCGCGAAACCGGCAAGATTGCTTTCGCCGGCGGCTGCGCGCTGAACGTCAAGCTCAACCAGAAGATCATTGCCCGCGAAGAGGTCAAGGAGCTGTTCGTCCAGCCCGCCTCAGGCGACGCCGGTACCGCCGTCGGTGCGGCGGCCTATGTATCAGTGCAGCGCGGCGTACCGGTGGAAAAGATGGAGCACGTATATCTCGGTCCGAGCTTCAGCAACGAGGACGTCATCGCGGCCTGCGCGCGCCACCCCAACAAGCCCGCTTGGCAGCAGATCGACAATGTGGCCGAGCGCATTGCCAAGATCATGGTCGACGGCAATCCGGTCGCCTGGTTCCAGGGGCGCATGGAATTTGGCCCGCGCGCCCTCGGCGGACGCTCGATCATCGGCTGCCCTAGCGTCCCGGGCGTCGCCGACCGCATCAACGAGCAGATCAAGTTCCGCGAGCGCTGGAGGCCTTTCTGCCCCTCTATGCTCGATACCGTCGCGCCGCAGATGCTCAAGGTCGACCACCCGAGCCCGTTTATGACCTTCACCTTCGAAGTCAACGAAGGCTGGAAGGAGCGCGTCGGCGAAGTCGTCCACGAAGACGGCACCTCCCGCGCCCAGGTCCTCAAGCGCGAATACAATCCGCGCTGGTATGACCTGATGGTCGAGCTGGAAAGGCTCACCGGCAACGGCGTCTCGCTGAACACCTCACTCAACCGCCGCGGCGAACCGATGGTCTGCTCGCCCACCGATGCGCTGAACATGTTTTATGGCTCGGATCTGCAGTACTTGATCATGGAGGATGTGTTGGTGGTGAAATAGTACCCATCCATCTTTCGATACCGGCAGCGAAAATCGCTTTGCTGTCGGAACCTCAGCGCAGTTCTACTCCGATGCTTCGGAAGTACCTTCCCAAGGACTCTTTCTTATCGGTTTGAGTAAGTGATAGACCAAAAGATATGGACTGGACGTCGTCGGCGAAAAGGATCTTTGCTGTGGCCAGTGCGGCGCTGTAACAGGAAATGACTGCTACTGGTTGGAGCTCGCACAGTGCAATCTCTACTGGACCGTTCTGCTCGATCAATTGGTATCCATCTACGAAAAAGTCCAGAAAATCTCCTGCGCGGGGGTGCTTGCTGTAATAAATAATGTCGAAGCTATTGTTCATCAGCCAGTTATGCATTTGATCCCGCACGTGCGCATGTGTGGAGTCGCTAATATATCCGTTCTTTAAGAGCGGTTGGCCAATGATTATAGCTGAACGTCCGGTGCGTGCCTTTGGAGTGCTCTGGATGTAGTTCTTCAGGCCCGATAGTTCGATTATTTTCTCCGGGGCAACGGGTACGATAATGCTTGGGAATGTATATATATTCTGGACAATATCGTCCGCTCCACCAATTAAGTCTCCGGCCGGAACATAATACTCCAGCATAGGGTAAAATATATTGGCTGGGTTCCATTTTTTTTTGAAAAATTTTATTTTCCGTTTTCTGTTGAGAGGAATCGGTTCTATGCTCGCAAGTCCGTGAGGAATAAGGCATACGCGTATTAGGCTTTGAGGAAATTTTTTCTTTAAATAGTTTATTGCATAGTTGCTCTTTGATGTCGACAGGCGAGGTAGATGAATTCGGATAGTGTCGGGTGCTGTGTTGAGCCTGTGCACCTCTCGGGCGACCATTTCAAGGTTGCTTAATATAGTGCGTCGTTCCGGGAATATGCCTCGCTTTGGCTGGGTTGAAAGTTTCAGATGGGAGGCAAAGGATTCGGGATTTATGATGAACGGTGCTTGCTTTCCACTATAAGCTAGTAAGTTTTGACTATGCTTTTCATGTTGGCTGGCGATTATTTCGGAGGCTAGCACTTCCAGTTCGGTTTTAGCAAAATAGATGGCAACAGATCCGCTCATGTAAGTGCTCCATATTGCATGGTATTAGTTTGCGTGTTTTGGGTTTTCGGGGGCAGTGATATCCGGGTTGGCGATATGTGGTTATGCGGAGCATTGTGTCAGGAAAGCTTGAGCTCCGCTCCCGAAAAGGGACGGATCATGGTGAAGTGTAGATGTCTGCTGTGTTCATAAAATGAGGTTGCGCTCTGTTTGCATAACTGCGCGTTCCTGTTTTTTGGAAAAAGGGCTTCAGTCGTTTGTTTTCCATGCATTATATGTTTTTTAGGCGTTTCTTTGGTTTGTTTATCGATCCGACCATATGGCTTTATTCTCGATTAGGTGCCAGCAAGGCGGCTTATATCATCTTCAGTTCGGGAGTGGCACAGCTAGTTGCAGCAGAAGAAGGTAGTCTAACTCTATCGAGTCCCCATCTGAATGCTTGATAGCATCCACGCTAAACGGTTTATCTTGCGTATCGCGGCGGCGGTGTGGGTGAAGACTACCCTGCAGCAATGCTCCTTGATAGTGTGGATCATATCCGCATTGTGCTGGCGGGCGCCATGAGGTGATAAGCATGCTTGGTGACTGCAATACAGGAAGCCCCTCTAGGCCGGCAAGGGCGCTTAAGGGGTTCCTTTGTCGGTGAGTGCGCTATAGCGGGTTTCGGCGAACGAGGGTTGGTGGTGATGCAGGTTAGACTGCTGTTAACGTCGATGCATGTTCGCCTGGGAAAGTTCTGCTTTCGGCTCGCGAGGCGGAGGCCGGCTTGCTCAGGGCCAGCTTTACTTGGCTTTGGCGAAGAATCAATCGGGCTGGTGGCTACTGTGTAGGGCGACTAGCGGATGCAGGGCGTTGCTCGGCTAGGCAAACAGAATTCGGATATTAAACAAAAAACAAGGTAAAGTTCTAAGTTGGGTGAGCTGGCTGCGGCTGGCGGCTGAAGCATTTTGAGCCTAGTGCGGTCAGGATCGGTGTTGCTTTCCACAGCGTTTCATTTTCAAGGTTATGGAGACTGGTTCTTGTGAAAGTTTTGCTGCTTGTGATGGACAAACAGCGCATCAATCTCGATCACCTGTACGAATGTGTTCGCATGGCTATTGGTGATTGCGATATCGTGCGTGTGAGTAACACGCAGCAAAGAAAGCTATGGCTAGTGCTTCGCCAGCGCAAAAGTCGAGCCTATGACCGTATCGTGATTTTCTCCCGATTGAAACGCCTAAGACGCCAGCTTGATGTGTTGCGTTGCATTCCTGGTCTAGTATTTATCGAGCATGACGCCTGCCAAAACTACATGGTGGGAAGCAAGTACTACGGTCGTTATTCCCCTTTTTATGGGAAATTGCCGTGGGCTAAAGTCTTGGTTTCAGGAGTGGGAGTGGCGAAGCGCTTGTGCAGTGAAGGGGTAGATGCGCATTTCGTTTCCAAGGGATACGACGAGCAGCTTATCGTGAGTAAAAATGCGAAGCGAGATATATCGGCCGCTTTCATCGGTAGTGTAAATGGCCACTCCTATGAGAAACGCAAAAGGATGCTGGAGTCCATCGCCGCTAGAAGTGAGTTATTGATAACGCGTACGGAGTCAGGTACGCAGTATGTAGAGCTGCTCAATCGTACCCGTATCTTCGTTAGTGCTGATGTCAGTATGGGTGAGTACATGGTGAAGAACTTTGAAGCCATGGCTGCGGGGTGTGCGCTGTTGGCTTGGAGTCAGGGTGAGGATGAAGATGCAGCTTTGGGCTTTGAAGATGGCAAGAACGTCATGCTTTACAGGTCTGTCGAGGAGGGCGTGGCTAAGCTTGAGCTTCTTAAGAATGATCCAGTTCTCGCAGAGCGCCTCGCCAAGGCGGGGCAGGAATTTGCTCGCCAGCGCTATACCTTCGCACGGGTTGGACAAGATCTAGCGCGGGCAATTCTCGAGCCCATGCGCCCCTGGCCAGGGCTAACCTCCTGGCGGCGGGCATGGGTGTATCTCCGATATGGAATGAGAGTCTAAAATGACTATTAAGCTTTACTGGTGCCGGGGTAAGGGGCGTAGCGACCCGGGTCAGCAGAATTTCGGTGACTATCTGTCGCCTTTGCTGGTGGAGATGTTGGCGTCCAAGCCTGTGGTTTATGCGCCAATAGATCGGGCGGAGATGATGGCCATAGGCTCGATCTTGCCTAGGGAACGTAAAGCCAGGCGTTTTTTTCTACCACATCGCTTGCACATCTGGGGCTCGGGTACGGACGCACCAGGGCTTAGCTTCTCTTCGCGCCATCATTATCATGCCTTACGGGGTACGAAAAGCCGCGAGCAAGTGCTTGGACTCCAGGCTAGCCCTGCATTGGGTGATCCTGGTTTGTTGGCGCAACATTGGTGGGCTGGTCGTGCGAAGCCAGCTAAGAGTTATCGGGTCGGTATTATTCCTCACTATGTGGATCGTCAGCATCCCGCGGTGATTCAGGCGGCGAAAATGCCGGGAGTGATGTTGATCGATGTATTCTGGCCGGTGGAGGATGTGTTGCGAGCAATACTCGCTTGTGATTTCGTACTCTCCTCCAGCATGCACGGACTGATTGTTGCGGATTCATTTGAGGTGCCTAATCGGCGATTGCGTCTTTCGAATGGATTGATCTCCGATTTTAAGTTTGTTGATTACTATTCGGCGTTTTCGATGGAAGAGCCCAAGCCTCTCGGCGATTCTGCACTGCATACCCTTGGGCGGGCGGATATCGCTGAGTTAGTAGGCGAGTATAAGCGTCCGGGATTGCTTGATTTGCAGGCTGGCCTGCTGCGCTCCTTCCCCCGGTATTGAGGTTTTTAATGACGTGGTTTGGTAAGCAGTGGCTGTACTATGGCCCTTGGATGTTCGCCGTACTTTTTGGATTGTTCTGTGTTGCTTTCTATCTTCCGCTTTCTTCGAAGGCGACAAACAACATATTCTATGTTGGCTTAGCTTTACCTTGTTTGGGTTGGTTGTTGTTGAAGCCGAATGCGTTGGTCTTGCTGGTTCGGCCGTTTGGCTGGTTTTTTGTATTGATAATAGCTTTATCAGTGCTGGATGCTAGGGATGTGGCTGGCTTGAAAAAAGCATTGTATTTGTTGTTGTTTTTTTGTAGCTGCTTGTTGCTGCAGAGGCGACGCTGGGATGTGAACGCGCTGTATGAGGTATGTGCGTGGGTAGGCGTCGGTGTGTTGGCTTTTATTACCGTTGACTGGATATGGATATGGCAGAATAGTGGAAAATTTTTGCGCTACGGCCGTTTCCTTGGTGAACCAATAAATCCGGTACACTTCTCGCTCATCATTAGCAGTGCGATGATTTATATTTGGCTATTTCGATTGGCAGATACGTGCGAACGACGCTCGCCTTGGATGCTATCGGTGGGGTTGTTCTTACTGGTCTGTGCTGTTTTGCTGTGTGCAACTGTTTTCCAGTCCCGCTCAACGTTGGTGGGTTTGGTTCTGTTTTACGTCGGGTATTTAATATACAGGCGCATGATTTTTCTTGGACTGGCAACACTGCTAGCACTGGGGGCACTGGGAGCTCTCTTGTTCTTCGTTGGTGTCGATGAGTTACTTCTGCGGCGAGGCTTTAGTTATCGACTAGATATTTGGCAGGATGCTTGGGGACGCCTAATTGCCGTGTGCGGCTTTTGGACTGGCTGCGGTTCCGATGAATATCTCTTTTTAGGGAGATTCGAGCATCCGCATAGTGGCTATTTTGCCATGCTATACCGCAGCGGCCTGTTTGGGGTTCTGTTGTTCTTTTTGTTTGCGTTGCTGTGGTCTGTTTATGTGCTGCGTGTGCGCTCGAAGTGGTTTCTATTGTCGTTGTTTGGCTGGGGAAGTTTGCTGACAACAAGCAATGGTGTGCTTACCTCGCCGCAGCCCTTGTGGATTTATTTTTGGCTGCCCGTCTTTATGGCGATATTGGATAGTCAGCGAGGCGCAGTAACGAGCTATTTTCAGGAGCGCCGGATCTCATGTACTGCGCAGTCCTGATAATGAGCAATTAGGCTGTCAAGGGGGAAGTCAGTCAATTTGCGCCGGCGCAGGTAGTGCTTTAAGTGTGCGAAATTACGTTGCACCCGCCAGGAACTGAGTGGGTGTCGCTTGAACTGAAGGTCTAGAACATCAATCAGCCCATGTTCGCCGTCTGGAAGCAACAAAATATTTCCCAAGTGAAGCGAGCGAAAATATACTCCGCGCCGATGCAGTCGATATACGAAGTTGGCCAAAGAGGGTATGAGCTGCTGTGCCTTCTGTGGAGCTTGTCGGTAGAGTTGCTCGATGGACTCGCCTGGAAGCGGGCGATATATGCAGGCGCTTAGCCCTGCTTGGCGATCAAGCCAAAGTAGGTCCGTTATCTCAGGAGCTTGAACGCCGACTTGGCGCAGGCGCTCCGCGTTGTAGGCGAAACGGGAGGCCGCAGGCCTCAAGCGCGCCAGCCAACGCTGGCGGCGAGTATGAAATATCTTCAGAAACAAGCCATTTTCTAGCGCCACCACCTTCGGTCCCCGGGCATCCCTCTCCAGAACCTCTCCACTGGCCAACCAATCTTCCAGCTCCTGCGCTGATACAATCCGCATTTCGTTCCTCTAGCCGTCTCATGGGGCTTGCCGAATGGCCAATTCTACCCAGCAATCCAGCGTAAAGGTGTATCTGAGGTTGCTGCGCTATGTACTCCCCTATTGGGGCTTGTTCGCCATCAGCATCCTCGGCTTCCTGCTCTTCGCCTCCACCCAGCCCATGCTGGGCTACATCCTCAAGTTCTTCG
>JAEAMG010002228.1_pt1 | contig 12596 bp, 16 predicted proteins | sample 8958741 | NCBI WGS metagenome assembly JAEAMG01 (sample SAMN16933256, study PRJNA681125) | bioreactor sludge metagenome | isolation source: anaerobic bioreactor treating anionic surfactant - SDBS | place: India: Bengaluru | collected 2019-02-28
AAATGGGAAGTTGAATGTGTTATTTATGACTGCGACGGGGTGCTGTTTGATTCACTGGATGCGAATTCGCGCCTCTATAATTACATCGCCACATCAACAGAGCGGGGATCTCTTTCCCCGGATGAACTCTGGTACTGCCACACCCACACGGTCTATGAATCAATTAACCATCTCTTTAAACATGATGGCAAACTCGAACAAAAGGCCCTGGATTTATTGAAGACAGTCAACCTTGGTGACTTTGTTGTCTACCTGAAAATGGAACCAAACCTTATTGAGACATTGACAGAATTGAAAAAGCGAAACGTAGGAAGGGCGATCAGCACAAACCGAACCACGTCCATGAAGTCCATTATGGAACGATTCAACCTCGACCCATATTTTGAAATGGTTGTGACAGCCCTCGATGTAAAACACCCGAAGCCCCATCCTGAATCAGTTGAGAAGATACTCGCTGCGCTGAAATACGACAGGAAGAAGACACTTTATATCGGAGACTCTGGTGTGGACAGGGAGACTGCACTTTCCTCAGGTGTGAAGTTTATTGCTTATAAAAACAAGGAAATTGCGGAAGACGGCTTTATAGACGACCACCGTGCTCTGCTTGATTTTCTTTCGAGCGGGGAACATTCTCGAGAATAACCTTCTTTTTAACCAGAAGCGTATAGACTGGTCCGGACAGAACATACATCGACGTCGCAATAAAAAGCATCAGCTCAGGCTCAATGAAGATTATTACGAGAAAAAGGATTGCCGCAACGGTTGACCTGAAAGGCCTTCCCCTGAAGAATGCCATGTCCTTGAAACTATAGTAACGGATATCGCTCACCATGAGTAAGGCAAGGATATAGACAAGGATGGGCATGAAGATTGTTTTGATCCCGTCGGCGTAACCCATCCAGGAATAAAAAAGAACGCTTCCTGCAATTGTTGCTGCTGCCGCAGGTATTGGGAGGCCAAGAAAGTTCTTCTTCTGGGCATTCTCAACCTGGACATTGAACCGTGCAAGTCGCAAAGCTCCGCATGCCACAAACAGGAATGCCGCCAGCCATCCAAATCGGCCATAGCCTTTCAATGCCCACATATAGACAAGAATCCCCGGGGCAACTCCAAAGGCTATAACATCGGACAAGGAATCATATTCTACACCAAAACGACTTGATGAGCCTGTCAGCCTTGCCACCCTCCCATCCAGCATGTCGAATATTCCCGATACAAATACTGCATATGCAGCGTGAGTAAATTTCATGTTGATACTTGATACGATAGCATAGAAGCCGGCAAAAAGGCTTATTGAGGTCAATAGATTTGGCAGTATATAAATACCTTTATGTTTTCTTCTTTTCATGGTGTCCCCCTTTCCTTGCCAAGGGTGTTTTCCCTGCTGTTACCATCTGATGTAATCTTACCATACATTCGTATGACTTCGGAAAATAAATATCAACCCTTGAACCAAACGCGATTATACCTAATGGCTCACACCTGTTCACTTCGTCGTCCTTGTGCACGTATGAAGTAATCCTTCGCGCAAGAAAACCGGCAACTTGGACAACAAGGATCTTTTCATCATTTCCTGAAATAAGAATATAGTTCCTTTCGTTCTCTTTTTCTACATCGGTTTTCCATGCAAGGGCAAACTTCCCAGGCCGGTGCTCAACCCGTGCAATACGTCCGGCCATGGGAGCCCTGTTCACATGAACGCTTGCAAGGGACATAAAGATACTTACCCGTGTCGCTTCATAACCAAGAAAATCATTCTCCATAACTTCCTTTACCTCTGTGACCTTTCCGTCGGCTGGCGAGATAAGGCGGTCAATGGGCTCATTAGAAGACCGTTTTGGATTACGAAAAAAGAAGAGGCAGAAAAAGAAGAATAAGAGGCTTAAAACAGCTAAGGTATAATAAAAAAATATATAGAAAAGGATTGAAAGAACGAGGGAAGGGATAATGAGTTTCAGCCCTTCCCTCGCAATAAAGGTTTCTTTCAATCCTTTCTCCCGATCCATCCCATCATTGCCCGGAGCTGTTTTCCGACTTTCTCAATCAGGTGATCGCTGTCGATTCTTTTGATGGCATTATACACCGGCCTGTCAGCCATATTCTCAAGAATCCACTCCCGTGCGAACTCACCGCTCTGAATCTCCTGAAGGATTGCCCTCATCTCGTCCCTCGTCTCCTCGGAGATAACCCTTCTTCCCCTCGTCATATCGCCGTACTCTGCTGTATCGCTGATGGAGTAGCGCATGTAGGAGATACCTCCCTCATATAAGAGGTCAACAATCAGCTTCAATTCGTGGAGACACTCAAAATAGGCAATCTCCGGCTGGTATCCAGCTTCGACAAGGGTGTCAAAACCTGCCCTGACTAGCTCAGATGCACCCCCACAGAGAACGGCCTGTTCACCGAAAAGGTCTGTTTCGGTCTCTTCGGCGAAGGTTGTCTCGAGAACTCCTGCCCGCGTCGCACCGATGCCTTTTGCATAGGCGAGGGCCTTCTTCTTTGCCTTCTTCGAAGAATCCTGAAAGACGGCAATGAGTGACGGAACGCCTGCGCCACGCTCAAATTCCCGTCGTACAAGATGACCAGGGCCTTTTGGCGCAACCATGATAACATCTATGTCGGGAGGAGGTAAAATCTGGCCATAATGGATGTTAAAACCATGGGAAAAAACAAGGGTCTTGCCCTTCTTGAGATTATCCTTAATCTCAGTTTTATAGAGCTGTGCCTGGAGGTTGTCCTGGGCCAGAATCTGTATCATGTCGGCCTTTTTTGATGCCTCTGCGGCCGATACCGGCTTAAACCCATGGTCGATAGCGATTTTATAGTTCGGTGTTCCCTTTAACTCTGCTACAATAACATCAACCCCGCTGTCCCTGAGGTTTTGTGCCTGGGCATGTCCCTGGCTGCCATAGCCGATTATCGCAACTTTTGATCCTTTCAGGACTCCTAGGTCTGCATCTTTATCGTAGTACATCTTAGCCATTTTCCTCTCCTCCTTGAGATTGTTTTTCTTTCAATTTGATGATCTTCTCGCCTCGTGCCATGGCAATAGGTCCTGTTCTTACCAGTTCCTTGATACCAAGAGGTCGTATAAGGTTAATAAAGGCCTTTATCTTTTCATCGTCACCGGTAATGAGCAAGGTATAACTCTTTGGCGATACATCGATAATCTTTCCCCGAAAGATTTCCGTCATCCTGAGAATCTCTTCGCGGCTTCTCTCTTCAGCGCTTACCTTTATAAGAACCATTTCCCTCGAAACGTAGTCTAACTCCTTTAAATCTACGACCTTAATAACGTTTATCAGCTTGTTCAGCTGCTTCAGTACCTGCTCAATGATAGCGTCGTTTCCACTCGTCACGATGGTCATCGTAGAAATGGTAGGGTCAAGCGATTCTGCCACGCAAAGACTTTCGATATTAAACCCTCTGCCACTGAAAAGTCCTGCAACCCGGGACAGTACGCCAAATTCATTTTCAACCAGCACAGAAATAGTATGTCTCAACGTCTCCTCCTAAACGAGAAGCATCTCTTTCAAGGGCGCCCCGGCAGGAACCATTGGGTAAACGCTTTCCTCCGGGTTGACCTTTACATCAATCAAGGTTGGTCTGCCATTATGAAAGGCCTCTCGCAAAACTGATTCAACCTCATCTTCAGTCTCTATCCTATACCCTGCAGCACCGTACGCATCGGCAAGTTTTACAAAGTCAGGTGCGCACTCAACACACGTCCATGTATACCGTTTCTGATAAAAGAGCTCCTGCCACTGTCTTACCATCCCAAGGTAACCGTTGTTGAGAATAATAATCTTAACGGGAAGACCAAATTGGACGGCTGTTCCAAGTTCCTGAATATTCATCTGAATGCTTCCGTCACCGGCGATGTCAACAACAAGGCTCTTGGGATAAGCAACCTGGGCTCCAATTGCCGCAGGAAATCCAAAACCCATGGTTCCAAGTCCACCCGATGTGAGAAAGGTCCTGGGCTTGAGGAATTTGAAAAATTGGGCCGTCCACATCTGGTTCTGTCCAACCTCGGTGGTGATGATGGCCTTCCCTTTTGTCAGCTCAAACACCTTTTCAATTACATATTGGGGCTTCAGCGTGCCATTTCGCACATAGGTCAGGGGGAAATCCTTCTTCCATTGCTCTGTCTCACTGAGCCAAGGTGTAATGGATGCCTTGTAGGCCTTAAACTCTTCCTTTTCCTCGTCAGCAACCTCCACCATCTTCTTAATGACATTCTTTGAGTCACCCACGATTGGAATATCAACCTTGATGTTCTTACTTATAGAGGTCGGATCAATATCCACATGAATAATTTTTGCATGGGGGGCAAACTCGTCCACTTTTCCGGTTGCCCTGTCATCAAACCTAGCGCCGATTGCAATAATAAGGTCCGAACTGGTGATTGCCATATTCGCCGCATATGTTCCGTGCATACCGAGCATACCGAGAAAAAGTTTGTGGTTCCCCGGAAAACCTCCCAATCCCATGAGGGTATTTACAACCGGAATAGAGAGCTGTTCTGCGAGCTTCATGAGTTCTGCAGATGCACCGGAGGTAATGATACCGCCTCCCGTATAGAGAACGGGCTTCTTCGAAGCCGCAATCTGCTTCATGGCTTTCTTTATCTGACCCAAATGCCCAACATACGTTGGCTGGTAACTCCTTATATGAATCTTCTCCGGATATTTGAATTCACAGACTGCCGAACTGACATCCTTGGGAATGTCCACAAGGACAGGCCCCGGTCGCCCTGAACGGGCAATATAGAATGCTTCTTTTACGATCCGTGCAAGGTCTTTGACATCCTTAACAAGGTAGCTGTGTTTGGTGCAGGGCCTCGTGATGCCCACAATGTCTGCCTCCTGAAAGGCATCATTGCCGATGAGCATGGTGTTTACCTGGCAGGTAAAAATTACAAGGGGAATGGAATCCATGTAGGCGGTGGCGATTCCAGTAACCGTATTTGTTGCGCCCGGTCCTGATGTGACGAGAGAAACCCCTGCCTTGCCGGATGCCCGCGCAAACCCGTCAGAGGCATGGACTGCCCCCTGCTCGTGGCGCACCACAATCTGATGGATTTCGCTATGATCAGTAAGCGCGTCGGTAATGTTGAGCGTTGCCCCACCGGGATAACAGAATATGTTGTCAACACCCTCCATTTTGAGACATTCTACAAATATTTGAGCACCTGTTTTCTTCAACCCCTCTCCCCTTTTCTCGGTTCTTCGCCAACCCTCTCCATGATGTCTTTGAAGTAAAGCTTTTTCTTCTTTAAAACCTTTACTTCCATCTCTTCGTCGTCCGTTAGGTAAGGCTTTTTCATTAACATTTGAAGCCTTCGGTCAAGGGTGGCGTGTTGAGTTTTGGCCCGCTTATAGATATCTTCTTTACTTTCGCTTTGTTCCATGTGCAATGGTAGATTAATCTATAAAACTTATAAAAAAAAGTCAAATATTAACGCTAACAATCATAACCGAGCGGCAGCAAGATTATCCCCATAATAATTATTGAAAAAAGTCAGATATTGGCATATAAAAACCGTGAATGGATAACAAGCCCTATATTTCAGTTCTTATTCCCCTTCTTAATGAACAAGATTCCCTTACCGAGCTTCAGCAGAGGCTTCATGATGCCCTTGAGGGAATTGGCAAGCCTTATGAGATCCTCTACATTAATGACGGAAGCACAGATAACACGCAGAGGATTCTTGAGGACTTTCATGAACGCTTCCCGACCGTCAAAGTGATTGAGTTCAACAAAAACTATGGACAGCACATGGCTCTTTTTGCAGGTTTTCAGGGCTGCCAGGGAGATATTATCATTACTATAGACGGTGACCTCCAGAACCCTCCCGAAGAGATTCCGAAGCTTGTCAGTAAGATGGAAGAAGGATATGAGGTTGTAGCAACATATAGAAAGAATCGCCACGACTCCCTCTTCCGGAGATTCGCATCAAACATCGTCAACAAGATAACATCGAGGCTCGTGGGTGTTAAACTGAAAGACTATGGGTGCATGCTCCGTGCGTATTCGCGTCCCGTCATCGACCACATTAACATGTGCACAGAATCATCGAGCTTTATTCCCGCCCTTGCAAACACTTTTGCTCGAAAGATCGTTGAGATTGAGGTAGCCCATGAAGAGAGAAAGAAGGGCCAGTCGAAATACAGTATTTTTCGTTTGCTCCGCCTCAACTTTGATCTCATGACAAGCTTTTCCCTTCTTCCTATTCAGTTCATCGGCGTCTTGGGTAGTATCATAGCCGCTTTAGGCCTTCTCTTCGCTATCTTCCTTTTTATCCGAAGGCTGGTCGTGGGCCCGGAGTCAGAGGGGGCCTTTACCCTTTTCGGAATCCTCTTCTTCTTTATAGGGATTCAAATCTTCGCTCTTGGCGTAATTGGTGAGTATATAGGGAGGATATACCAGGAAGTCCGGAAAAGACCACGGTTTATCATTAAGAAGGAACTATTTTGAGGGCGGTTGTTTTTGCCTATCACGAGATTGGGTATGTCTGTCTCGAAGAACTAATTGGCTTTGGTACGGATATAGTCTGCCTGTTCACACACGATGATGACCCGAACGAAGAGGTATGGTTCAGAAAGCCTGCTGAGTTCGCCGAGCAAAAAGGCATCCCAATTTATACCCCGGACAACCTGAAGAAACCTTCATGGATGGCAATGATTTCAGATATGAAACCGGATGTCATTTTTTCCTTTTACTACCGGAACTTGATACCCGTAGAAATCCTCTCAATCCCATCAATTGGCGCCTTCAATCTCCACGGATCCCTGCTCCCAAAATTCAGGGGGAGATGTCCGGTCAACTGGGTGTTGATTGAAGGTGAAAAAAGAACAGGTATTACCCTTCATTCTATGGTGGAAAAACCTGATGCCGGTGATATCATCGCTCAACGGCCCGTGGATATCTCATTTGATGATACTGCCTATACATTGTTCATGAAAATGGCGGGCGAAGCAAGGATACTTATGAAGGAAATCCTGCCACATATAGAGAATGGGTCTTTCGCCGGTAAGCCGCAGGCTGACCTGGGACAATCATCCTATTTTGGCGGAAGAAAGCCTGAAGATGGTTTCATTTCGTGGCAAAAGGATGCGATCTCAATTTACAATCTGACTCGGGCGGTCACCCATCCGTATCCGGGTGCGTTTACTTTTCTTGACGGAAAAAAATTCTTTGTTTGGAAGGCCTACCCGTTGCAAGAACACGTAAACGCCCTTCCCGGTTCTGTTGTTTCGACAAAACCACTCATTGTTAATACAGGCAAGGGGACCCTTAAACTCCTAACGGTACAACTGGAGGGTGAGGACGAAATAGGCGGCGAAGTTTTTGCCGCAAACCATATCATAGAAAATAAAATCCTTGGAGGGAACACGTGAAGTTACTGGTGCTCGGCGTGAACGGATTCATAGGAAATAGCCTCGTAGCAAAGATTCTGAACGATACAGACTGGGAAGTATACGGCATGGATATCAGAAACGATAAGCTTGATGCATGCCTTGGAAATAATCGTTTCCACTATGTAGAAGGGGACATCGGTATCAACAAGGAATGGATTGAATACCACGTGAAGAAGTGTGATGTTGTCATGCCTCTTGTTGCTATTGCAACGCCCGCCACCTATGTAAGAGAACCATTGAAGGTGTTTGAACTCGACTTTGAAGAGAACCTGGCCATCGTTCGCCTCTGCGTAAAATATAACAAAAGGCTTCTCTTTCCCTCTACGTCTGAGGTTTACGGCATGTGCACCGATAAGGAGTTCGACGAAGACGAAAGTCCTCTGGTTCTCGGTCCGATTAAAATGCAACGTTGGATCTACAGCGCTTCAAAACAACTCCTCGATCGGGTCATCTGGGCCTATGGATTTGAACGGGGCCTCAAGTTCACGTGCTTCAGGCCCTTCAACTGGATTGGCCCGAAGCTTGACGAATTGACATCCGACCCGGAAAAAGAAGGCAGTTCCCGTGTGGTAACACAGTTTATTAGCAGCCTCATTAAAGGAGAACCTATCCGTCTTGTTGACGGAGGGCTTCAGCGCCGTTGCTTCACCTATATTGATGATGGCATTGAATGCCTCGTCAGGATCATTGAAAACAAGGACAATAAGTTCAACGGTGAAATCTTCAATATTGGTAACCCGAACAACGAAGCCACCGTAAAAGAACTTGCCCACAAATTAAAAGATATTTTTGTAAGTCATCCTTCAACAAAACACTACAAACAACATTCTGAAATTATTGAGGTGTTTTCAAAAGACTTCTATGGAGAGGGTTATCAGGATATTGATTTTCGGGTACCTTCAATCAGAAAAGCCCGGACACTCATTGGCTGGGAGCCAAAAGTCAACCTGGACACTGCTCTCAGGAAGACCCTTGAATACTATCTTGATACAAACGTCAAGGCAGGATGCTGAGAGACAGTTTACAGCTGTAAGCTGATAGCTCATAGCCAAACTGCAGTTATCGGTAAACGGTAATCGGTAATCATTGAAAATCTGTCACGCGTTACAGCGTCTAAGCTCTCTGCCCTCTGCGGCTTGTCACGGCGCCAGCTGAACCTGGTCGCCAAATCTTTCCTTCAGCGCCGCAGATAATGCCTCGGCAGCACTTTCGTCTTCAAATTCCACCATCAGTTCTCCACCATCGCCGACAACGAGGCGGCCGTTCTTCTTCACAACCTCTGCAACCTCAGTTGGTTCTACGGTCCACCATCCCCTCGTTCTTTTGAGCAACTCCTCGCCTTTGAGGGGTTGAGGGGTTACAAGATCTATTGAACGAAACCATGCATCCCATCCAATCTGCACCGGGGCACGCAGGACGGGAGACACCGGGTCGTGGTATATCCGACATCGACCAAAAAGGCGTAAACGGATCATTTGAATACCTCAGCGACAACATCATTGATCTTAGCGTTTGAAGGAAGCAACTCGCCGGGAACACTGATACGGTTTCCGGAAAGAATCCTTGCCAGGCAAAGAACGTAGAGGTCTCCAATTTCATCCTCGGTTTCTACAACTCCTTTTCTACTGGCAAGCATCCAGGCCTTCTCGAAATGCTTCAGCGTTGCCTCCCGAACCCTTTTCAGCCTGTAATCGGTCTGCACAACTCCGATTCGCTCTAATAGCTCGCTTTGCTTCTGTTCCATTCGAGCAAAAACCCGCCTTAAGTATCTGACCTGCGGATCCCTGCCAAATTGATCTTCCATCAGTCCTCTCGGACCCCGCATAGCGCAGAAAGCATAGCGCACGGAGTGTGGTTCCTTTTTCATGTATGTTATCAGCCAAACCTTCCTCTGTCAATAATTACAGACCTGGAAAACTTTTTTTGATGTGACAATATCCCCTTTACACAAAACCAGACATTGGGTATATTTAAATCCATGAAAAAATCAATTGATATCTCTCTCGCCACAGCAGTCATCATCTTGTTACTTATAGTCTCCTTCTCCTTAACTCCCTGTTCTCTTTACGCAAACGGTGTGCTCCTTCCCTCTTATGGCCAGGGCAAGATTGCAGTCAGAGTCTATACAGATTATTTCTGCGGTCCGTGTCGTGCCGGCGAGCCGAGAATCGAGGCCCTCCTTTCGGAACTGGTTAAGGCAAATAAAATTAAACTTATGTTTGTTGATACCCCTGCTCATCGCGAAACAGTTCTTTATGCACAATATTTTCTCTACATACTCAACAACAAAAAAGACTTCGATCACATCCTCACAGCAAGAAGAGCACTTTTCGATTCAGCAAGTAACAAGATTGTTACCAAGGAAAGGCTCGAGGAATTCCTTGCCCAGAAGGGTATCGGATTTCGGACATTTGATGCCAAATCTACGTTGACTGCTATGAATCAATTCATTAAAGACGATAAAATAAGAGCAACCCCCACCGTCGTTATCGATAATGGAAAGCAAAAGGAGCAGTTCAGCGGCGCAGACGCTATCGTTAAGGCCCTTGAACTGCTGAAATAGCTAGTAGCTATTTTGGTTGATTTCATCTACTTTTTCGAACTCTCCTTCATGTCTTCCCAATCCTCTTCAGCCTCTTCTTCCATCTCGATCAATCTGGTGTAATAGTCCGGAATTTCTTCCAGGTGATCCATTGTTATCTCCAATGCAATCATCTTATTTGTGGTATGCTCCTGCTCAATCTTAATCCCCATGAGAATCTGCTTCAAATCGTATTTTGTGATATCTTTTCCGTCAGCTCTTCCGCCTTTTAGCTGATCCTTAAACTCTTTAATATCGATACCGTAATCCTTCTTGATAGCGGTCCGATATGTTTCAAGCTTAATTGCCTTGCTGGTTGCCTGAGCGCTTGCCATAGCAGGCCCAAGTAATATACCCAAAGCAATCCATAAACCACATACCAATATCATATGCCTGTTAAACTTAACTTCTTGCATACATGCACCCTCCTATTGAATTTTGTTCACCTATGCGTATATTAGAGTATAATTCAAGGTATTGCTTTTTCAAGACAGAAAAAATGAAATTAACGGCCATGCAACTTTGGAGGGTATCATGGAACTTTCCGATGAAACAAAAAAAGAGCTTCTCTTGTCCTCAAAAATTATCGCTGTTGTTGGTCTTTCACCAAAGGCTGACAAACCAAGCAATCGTGTCGCACAGTATCTGATAGAACACGGCTATAGGGTAATCCCTGTTAATCCGAAGTATAAGGAGATCCTCGGAGAAAAATCATACAAGTCTTTATCGGAAATACCGGACAGAATTGATGTTGTGGACATTTTTATGCGTCCGGAAAACGTCGTTCCCATTGTGGAGGAAGCCGTCAAATTAAAACCAAAGGCAATATGGCTTCAGCTTGACATAATCAACGATGAGGCAAAGGCAATTGCCGAGAAAAACGGAATAGATTTTGTTCAGAACCTGTGCATCAAAGTGGAGCACGGACGGTTATCTAAAAAATAAGACGGGCAGAGTGGCAGTAGCTAAAATAACTGGAAGAAGATCAGTTCGACTTCCCTTCTCTGGACTTTTGGCGGGCCTCCACGACACAGCTCACCCCTTTTCCTTCAAAGCCAGGTTTGAAACACCCGCTGTCTGAAACGCACAAAGCCGGCCTCCTGTCCCCTGACTTCCAGCGATTTACAAGACCAGGCTCTCTGATAAATGGCCTGCACATGGCGATGTAATCTATCACACCATCTGTAACCAGTTTTTCTGCCGTCTCAATGGTTCGCAGACCGCCCACAAGCATGAGGGGGGCTTTAACTGTCTTCTTGTATCTTCTTGCAGCAGGCTCGTAGTAAGCTTCTGGCTTTCCTGGACCAGGCTTTCCCTGACGCGACGGAGAGTTTTTTCCTGAAAGGAAAGTTCCACCGCTCATCTCAATGCCTTCAATACCGGCTAGTTCCAGCATCTCACAGGCTTTGATCATGTCGTCAACCGTCAGCCCGTTCGGCAAAAAATCCTCAGAGTTAAGCTTAAAAAAAATCGGGAAATCCTGTCCGACTTTTTTTCGTATAGCTTTAAGAACATCTACAGCAAATCGTGCCCTGTTTTCGATACTGCCCCCATACTCATCCTTTCTTTTATTAAAAAAGGGTGAAAGAAACTGGCTGACGAGATATCCATGAGCCCCGTGAATCTGTACCGCATCAAAGCCAGCGGTTCGTGCTCGCTGTGCAACAGCAGCAAACGCCCGGGCAACCTGCACAATATCCTTTTTGGTCATTTCGCGCCCAACCTGTTTGCCCTCTATGTCTGCAATTGATGGGCCTATTGGTTCGAGCCCGCTCAATCGCGTCGCTGCCTTGGATCCTGCATGGGCAAGTTGCATGGCAATCTTTCCTCCGCTGTCGTGAACCGCCTTTACCATCTCGGCAAGGCCAGGGACAAGTTCGTTCGAATATGCTCCAAGCTGCCATGACCCTGCCTGTCCTTCTCTGCTTACATATGCATGACCGGAAATAATCAACCCTACCCCACCCTGGGCAAGCTTTACCGCAACATCAATAAGTCTCGGAGTAACGGAACCGTCATCAGCTGCCAAACCCTCCCACGTTGCCGAACGTATAAATCGGTTTGGCAAAGTTAGACTTTTTATGGTTGTTGTTTCAAACAGGTGCGGCATACACAATCTCCTTTTCTCGGTCAGACTTCCCTCTCATTCTAACACGTATCAAGGTCGCTTGCACACCAATGATTTTGAAAACGTTTGGCTTTCTTTCGTCTCTCATCCCAGTCCCACTTCAGCGGGACAATCTTCGCTCATCCCTCGGATATTTTCCCCCTTCCCTTTTTTCTGCTCTCTGAATATACTATATACTATAAAGTATTCTTTACGAATGGAGGACAAAAGACCATGCCAATGTATGAGTACGAATGCAGAAAATGCAAGGAAAAATTTGAGGTGCTGCAGAAGGTTGGAGAGGACAACGAAGGACTGTGTTGTCCAAAATGCAATGCCGATAAACCCGAAAAACTGTTCTCTGCATTTTGTTCAGGAAGCTCCAAAGGTGCATCGTTAGGTGGCTCTGCGCATTCGGCGCCAGGACACAGCTGAAGTCACTGTTAATGGAGTCGTGAACTCCTGGATATATGAATATTCAGAT
>JAEAMG010002229.1_pt1 | contig 12587 bp, 9 predicted proteins | sample 8958741 | NCBI WGS metagenome assembly JAEAMG01 (sample SAMN16933256, study PRJNA681125) | bioreactor sludge metagenome | isolation source: anaerobic bioreactor treating anionic surfactant - SDBS | place: India: Bengaluru | collected 2019-02-28
ACCGATAGCGGAGAGCTGGCGGACGGGGGTTCAAATCCCCCCGGCTCCACCAATTCAACACTGAAACCCGTCTAGAACGCGGGTTTCAGCCCAGATTTGATGGCATTGGATTACTCACAGTCCGTCTGTGAATCCAAAAGGTATGCCATCATGTCCAAGCGCCAAAGCAAAACGGGTGTCCCCCACCTGGTCTATCAAGCCAACACTGGCTTCCAGTACTACCTCACATTCCCTAAGCATTTCGCGGCCAACCCGAAACTGCCTGCGCAAATCCGGTGGTCGCTCAGCCACGACGAAGCCCTGGCCCGCGATCTCGCTAAGTACCTGAATGCTTCTTTCGAGCAGTTCCTTGCCAAGGCAACCGAGCACTATGTCGAGCTCTTTTCTGACCGCCTGCTGGTTGACCTCCAAAGGTTTCACTTAGCGGTAGCGGAAGCACTCAAATTCGCCGACCGGGTTTGGAAAGTCCGTCCGTCGCCCATGAAGCTCGCGAACCAAGACCTTTCGGTCGCCCACGCTCGCATGATGAAAGAGAGTGCCGAGCGTGTAGTGCTCTATAGCCACGAGCCAGGGGGCGAAATTTTCTTCGCACTGACACCAACGCCCGCACTGGTAAAAGCGCTTGGGGTCGGGTTCGTACGCTTTGACTGGCCGCTCGGAACCAACAACCAGAACGTGGCGAGCGACGCTGCCCGGTACATTTACGCCGCCCTTGATGTACTCGAGACCGTCCCACCCTCCCCAGGGCGCTATTCGAAAGAATCTCCTGCATTTGCAGCGATGACGCTTTATGAATACCTGTGCCATGCCCGCCCAGACCAGGGTCGGAATCTCATGCACATCCCCCCAGCACTACCGCAATCTCGGCAAGCTTTGCATTTTCATCTTCAGCAAGCCAACGCGATGCATCTGAAGCTCCGCATCATTGATCGAGCGCTCTTGGTGCAGGAGGGATCGGGGCTTTATGTGATGCTTATCGAACTCGATCCGCTGTGCATGAAAGCGCATCTGAGAGAAAAGAAAAGCTTTCGGGTTGAGCTGCTCACTAGCTCCATCATCATTGCGGTCCTCATGCTGACGTATACGCTGCAGAAGGTTGATAAGGTGCTGTTGCGTTACTTTCAGGAAGACGATCACCAAGATCCTTACGCCCAAGCCATGCAGGAAATCGGTGACCTGGTTCGGCGGATGTTGGGTTCTGCTGCAACCGCCGAGCCTATGCAGACGATTCCGGAGCTGAACTCGCCGACAGATGCTGTGGCACCGCCACAGGATCCAGGCACGCTCGCGTTGCTGAATGCGCTCGGGAGCGTTCTGCCCGACGCGCAGAAAGCCAAGCTTGAAACCCTCTTTACGCAACCCTCCGTCAACGATCGCATTGTCTCGCCGGCGCGTGGTTCAAACGCAGGGTTGAGCCTCGCAGCTTTGGTAAAGGAATACGAAGAACGGCAAATTCGTGAAGGCGCCTGGGCTAACCCGCGGACTCGCATTACCGCAAAGGCCCGCCTGGAAGGCCTGTGCGAGCTGCTTGGCGGGCACCGGCAAGTCGAGACGCTGACTCGCGCTGAATTCAACACGCTACGCGATCATCTGCGTAGCTATCCGAAGAACCGGCATCGCCTCCGTGCCACGCGTAACCAGCCGCTAAGTAAGATCATTAGCGACGGTAAGTTCGAGCCAATCAACCCTCGCACTGCGAAAAAGTTTTTTGAGCTGGCAAGGGCCCTTGTCACCTACGCTCATGATCAGGGTTACATCACCGAAAATATCGCGGCCGGATTGGCATTCAGCACCAAAGGAGCCGAGGCGCCGAGGAAGCGCACGTATAGCCCAAGCCAGATCGAGAAACTTCTTCACGGTCCGGCCTACACACTGACCACGCCGCCGCGCTGGCGCTTGGATGACTACAAGTTTTGGCTGCCGCTGCTTGGCCTTTTTACAGGCGCAAGGCTAAGTGAGCTGTGCCAGCTACGGCTCGAAGACATTCGGCAAGAACTCGGCGTCTGGCTCATCAGCATCAATCGAAGCGGGTCGAAACAGCTGAAGACGTCCGATTCGGAAAGGTTGGTGCCGATTCACCGGCAGCTTATCGAGTCGGGCTTCCTGGAGTTTCATCAAGCACGCCTGGAAGCTGTCGAGCGAGACGGCAAGGCTCCGCTTTTCGACAATATTCGGGTATACGGCGACCTTTCTCCCGGGCATGTTGCGAGCCGTTGGTTTCTCGGCTCAAGCCAGATTAGCCGGGGTTACCTTGGGCTTTGCGGCCTGGGAGATGACGGCCTGACGTACCACGGTCTGCGCCACACCTTTATCAATCAATTTCGCAGACAGAACCTTGACCTGGCGAAAGCCAAAGCGCTTGTAGGCCACTCGGATAAAAGTACCACCGGTGGGTACGGCGACTGCTATCCGTCTGACGTGCTCAAAGACGAGCTCGACAAGCTCGATTTCGGGCTAGGGCTGGGACACATCCATTACCGGCACTATCAAGAGTTACGAGAACGCCAGGGCGTTTTCAATGTCGGTCGCCCGGTTGGCACCCCCTTCCCCAACGTGCGGGTTGCTAAGCGACACTGGAAAACGTACGCATAATATTCAGCTAATAAAAGGTAGGGGCTCGCTCTTACCTTTTGCTCATCTTGCGATTATTGACAAGTTGTCAATAAAAACTATCGCATGGTAAATCCTAATAGATTATCTTGACTGTTTATCCATCCAGTAATAATCTCAAGCCTCACCCACTGTGAGGTATATATGAATGTAACTGCCCCCCTCTCCATTCCTTTTTACAAAGGCCTGAGTCTTATCGTCGAACCCGGCCATGAAGAACACTTGCGAATCGCGTTGGCAAACATTTCAGCGATTACGGATGCGATAAACCGCTTTCAGTCTTCTCCTTTGCTTACCGAGTTCATGGACATAACGCTGTCCCGCTTTCTGCGAGAAAACAATTACGCAGGGAAATCCGAGCACATGCTTCGAGCGCGGATGGAGAAACTAAAAATCGCTCTGACGCAAGATAATCCTACCCGCCGAGTTGCTGAGCTTGATCGGGCCGACGTACAGCGTCTGAAGGATCAGCTACCGTCGTTACTCAAGCAGAACGCTGCGTCGGGTAGCAAAGGCGCAAACCTCACGACCTACTATCAGTTGTTCAATCGAATGCTGGACGAAGCACTTGAGAGCAAGCTGATTACCGAGGCGATCAAAGTCGCGACCTGCAATACAAAACACGCCGAAATCACCAAGCCATTTCTGGATAGCAATCTGAATCAGATGTTCTCAGGCTGGCCCTACAGAAAGTATCTCGCAGGCGACCTGCCGAAAATCAACCAGGACGCCAAGCCCTATCGGTTTTGGTTGCTCCCGCTTGGGCTCTATACCGGCGCGCGGCTTAACGAGCTCTGCCAGCTACGTGTGCATGATGTGATCCAGGATGTCCACGGCGTAGACCTTATCGATATCAACGATAATGGCTACAACAAGTCGTTGAAGACGGGGCCGTCGGCTCGGCAGATTCCAATCTGCTCGAAGCTAGTGGAGATGGGCTTTCTAAATTTCGTAGAAGAACGGCGCCAGGCCGATGGCAATGACGCTCTGCTTTTCAACGAGCTGAGCTTCGATTCAAAGCACCTATACTCCCGCGACCCAAGTCGGTTTTTCTGCGGGCCGTGCACGGGTACAGGATACATCGGTCAGCACTGTCCGCCGGCGGTTAATGGCGGGCTCAATTTTAAAAGTCTCCGTCGCTCGTTTGCCGTTCGGCTGGAACGGTCAGGCATATCTCCATCCACGATCGCCTATCTGCTCGGCCATGAGGGTGGTGCACCAGAAGTCACAGCAGACCATTACCTGGAGCAGCCACTGAGTCTGAGATTACTGGAGCAGATGGAACGGGGACTGACATACAACGCACAGACCGAGCAGATCCGCTGGGAGCATTTTAAAAAGCTGCTCGCAAACCAAGCCGGACGCGGAAAGCGAGGAAGGAGAACTAAGCAAAAGCCTTGCTAGCGCGTAGCGTTCAAAACAATCATCGCCTGGAGATGATTATGAGACAGGATGAATAAAAGGCCGCAGCCAATCTGCGGCCTTTTTCGTTCTGAACACAACAGGAAAGAAACCGAATTTTCACGCAACTCCGGGCATCGCTTGCGGCGACGGTTGGCACGCCCTATCGCTGAGCACAGTCCACCATCGAAGAACTTGCATCCGCTGCGACGAGAATTCCGTGACAGTCGGCTGCTGCCACACAAATTTCAGTTGAAGCGTGGGCGCTTTGGCATCAGACCGGACACCGCTTCATAACGCCACTGTGACAGACACACGGCACGGTCACCCGGCGCATCGACACTCACTAACTGCCGCAAGCCCTACGAGTGACACGGCGAGACTGCAGCACTCGAGTCATGTGACATGGCGGTCGTAAGACAAGTGTGCCGCAGTGATCGGGCTTATGATTGAGGCCGGGGCGGCAGCGCCCGCGAATGGCGCAGCTCACGTCTGTGCACAATCGCCATTTCGGCCAGGCAACGCCTGGCGGCTATGATTTGACAACAAAATTGCGGGGGCATACTTGAAGCAGCGAAGCGTTCCTTCAAGTATGCCCCCGCGCCCCATACTTGAAACCTTCAAGTATGGGGCAGTTGAGCATTTTGGGCGTTTGCAGGTAAGCGAAACGAATGTGGAGCGAGACCGAGCAATAAGACCAAAATGATCAACTGCCTTCGCGAAGCGGCTGCCATTGTTGTCAAAAAAGGCAGCTTTCTTCATTTGCCGCAGGTAAATGGCTAGCTCCAATTTCGATGCTATGCATGGCTACCTCTGCTAAAGCAGAAGAAGCCTGCTCACGTCCGCTTCCTCTACGGGATGCGCGACGTTTCTATGCAACGGCCGCCGCTTGGTCACCTCCCATTTTGCTAACCCACCACTTCATATGTCAGGAAGTACGCACCTCTCTGGCTGACAAACACTCCGCAGCGCCATCCCTGTACCAGCCTTCTCGATGACTGAATTACTCACGAAATCGGTCGGTCCTTAGTTTTCTCCCTCCGTGCCCAAGCGGTAGACTGAGACACACAAAGCAGTTTCGTTCTCCGAAGGTTACCCATGTCCAAACTCGCCGAATTCAAAGCTCTAGAAGCCCAGCTCGCAGCCCAGCTCAAGCAGCTTGATGCTCTTAAGAATGACGACAAACTCAAGCGCGAAATCGAGTTCGAGGAAAAACTCCGCAATTTGATGGGGCAATATGACGTAGGCCTGCGCGAAATTATTTCAATATTGGATCCGCAGCCCAGCCGCACCAGCATCAGCGCCACCCCGACGTCTCAAGCGCCTCGTCGGCAGCGCCAAGTTAAGGTTTACAAAAACCCAGAAACTGGAGAGGTGGTAGAGACGAAGGGTGGCAATCATAAGATTTTGAAAGCTTGGAAAGAAAAGCACGGCGCCGAAAAGGTAGAGGGTTGGCTTCAGTAAGCTATCCGACCAACACAAGAGCCAGGCACTGCCTGGCTTTTTCTTTACGCTTTCAGCGGTCAACGGATGCAAGCGATCGCACTACAACCAGTACCTGGAATTCATCGGTCCTCGCATGCACTCGCCTAGTTGCACCGCACCACCCACAACTGATCCAGCCTGGTCGTGAAACTTTGGCTCATCATCTCCCGTCGCATGCCCCAGTCCGGCGCGGTGGTTACGCGGCCGGGCCGGAGGGTATTGCGGCCCCACTTGGCGTTGATTGCATCGAGCACGCCCATAACGCGCTCCGACGCGGCGGGCTGGGTTTGGGCGAATAGATCGTCGGTGTACTCGCCGCGCTGGCAGAGGTCCATCAGCAGGACCTCTGCCTTGCTGAACGAAAAGCCATCGCGATAGATGTGTTCCAACCCAGCGATCGCCGCCCGGATGATGTAGCGGGTGTCGTTGGTGGGATACGGCAGCTCACACACGACGCCTTTCGCGAACTTGGGCTCGTCGGGATTAAACATGCCGGTACGGATGCTGATTCGGACGCGCTTGCACATGGACTGCTGTGCCCTCAGCTTCTCGCTGGCCCGAGCGGCATATGCCGCCACTGCGTCCTTGATTGGCTCAAGCTCGCGCAGGCGCTTGCCGAACATCCGCGAGCAGCAGATCTCCTGTTTGGGTGACGCGACCTCCTCCAGATCGAGGCACGGCGTCCCGCGCAGTTCGCGTGCGGTTTTCTCGATGACCACGCTGAATTTTTTGCGCAGGGTCCAGGCATCCGCGCTAGCTAGATCCCAAGCAGTACGTATGCCCAACCTGTTCAGGTGCTCGGTCATCCGGCGACCGACACCCCATACATCGCCGACGTCAGTCACGCGCAGCACCTTGTCGCGCCGCACCGGGTCGAGAAGGTCCACTACCCCACCCGTCTGCTTCTGCCAGCGCTTCGCTGAATGGTTCGCCAACTTGGCGAGCGTCTTGGTCCCCCCAATGCCCACCCCGACCGGGATACCTGTGCTGCGCAGTACCTCAGCGCGGATCCGCCTGCCGAGCACTTCGACGTCTGGCACACCGGTAAGGTCGGCAAACGACTCGTCGATTGAGTACACCTCAACCGCAGGCACCAGGCTCTCGATGACCGTCATGACGCGCTCGCTCATGTCGCCGTACAGCGCGTAATTGCTGGAAAACACCACAACGCCCCAACGCTCCAGGTCGCGCCGGATCTGAAAATACGGCACGCCCATTTTGATACCGAGCTGCTTTGCCTCGGCCGAGCGCGCGATCACGCAGCCGTCATTGTTCGAAAGCACGACGATAGGCGTACGGCGCAAGTCTGGTCGAAAGACACGCTCGCAGCTGGCGTAGAACGAGTTGCAATCAATGAGGGCGATGGCCCGCTCAGTACTTGCCATGGATTCGGATGCTGTATGACACCACGCCCCATACGTAGAGTTCTTCGCTTTCGAGGAGGTACCGCGGCGGGAACTTCGGATTAGCCGAGCGCAGAATGACCTGGCTGCCGGCTCGGTCGAAAATCTTGACCAGAGGCTCGTTATTCAGCGCTGCGATGATCACCTCCCCTTTTTCTGCCTCCCGTCCCCGGTCGATGATCAGAATGTCTCGGTCGAAAATGCCGACCTGGATCATGCTCTCCCCGTCTGCGCGCGCCAGGTAGGTATGCGGAGCTCGGATGTTCATCAGCTCGTCGAGCGAGATGCTCCCCTCCATGTGGTCCTGCGCTGGGCTCGGGAATCCGGCGGGCACGCAGAAACTGAAAAACGGCAGTGCAATTGTGGCGGGAGCAGCAGGTCCCAACATATGGACGGGCATGGCACAGACCTCATAACTGTATGCATATACAGTATTCTGAAGCTAGAGTCCGGTCAATTGAACCAGATGTGCGGGGGCACCCATGTGTGGACGTTTCGCTCAGTACCGAATCGCCTATGAGTACCTGGACAAGATCGCGATGCAGCTGCCCTTGCCATTGCGTGGCAGCGTGAATCCTGAGCCAATCGGACGCTACAACGTGTGTCCGCAATCACTGGTTCAGCTCCTGCACCAGGACGATGATGGCCTGCGCATGGAGCCGGTCAAGTGGGGTTACGCCCCATTGTGGGCACAGGGGAAGCGACCACCAGCGATAAATGCCAGGGTGGAAACGGCCGCGACTAGCAAGTTCTTTCGCGATATCTGGCAAACCGGCCGCGCAATAGTGCCCGCTGATGGTTGGTACGAGTGGAAGAAGGACGCGGCCAACCCGAAGATCAAGCAGCCCTACTACATCACGCTCCGTAGCGGCGAGCCGATGTTTTTCGCTGCGCTCGGGCGGTTTCAGCGAGGCGCCTCGCTGGAACCCCGAGACGGCGACGGCTTTGTTGTCATTACGTCATCTAGCGCTGCCGGCATGCTCGATATTCACGATCGGCGTCCTCTGGTTCTATCGCCAGAGTACGCTGCGCTCTGGATGCAGCAGGAGCTTTTGCCGCTCAAGGCTGAGGAGCTAGCACTGGCGCATGGTTTATGCGTCGAGGAATTCGAGTGGCATCCGGTGGGTAAGGACGTCGGGAACGTGCGGAATGATGGGCCGGAACTTATCAATAGGATCGCCCAGCCGCTGGTATAAAGGCATTTCGCTTCAATGACCGTTGGTGACAACCTAAATCAAGTGCGAGCTTTGCTTTCAGGCCCGCCACTGTATGGGCTCGCGCGACGGTGAGTCGTCAGTTTAGAAAAGTGAGCCAGGGAAATTCGCTAAAGCTCAAACGACGAGCTTGAACACACCTCTTAGGGGCAGATAGCACCGCTTCCGCTTACGGCCAGAAGCGGAAGCTGGCGACAGTGCATCGGGTGCCATGTTGTAGCCATCTGTCGATGGCAGCTTGCTGCAGACTGGTTTGTAGCACCTGTTGACAGCCTGCTGCCCCAGATTGATTAATAGCGGCAGATGAAAGCGCTTTACCGACTTGCCTTAACGTTAGAGAAGAGATTGAAGGCAAACTCGGGCTTTCTTGCGGCCTCTCCGCATGCTCTAACCACTCCAATTTGAATGGATGGTTTTCGCATGCCTGTTCGTCAGACATATCTATGCCTGTTAATCCTCGGAACCGCGTTCTGGGGGATTTCGTTTGCCTTCACCAAAGTGGGTGTTGCGGACGGGTCACCCTTCGTATTCCTGGGGTACAAGTTCGCACTCGCTACGCTAGTGCTTTGCGTGATCTTTTTCAGACGGCTGAAACTGATCAACAAAGAAACGCTCCTGGCCGGCGTGGCCATAGGTCTACCCTTGTGTTTGGGTAACATTTTCCAGACTGTCGGGCTTCAGCACACCAGCATCACCAACACCGCCTTCATCACTGGCCTGGATGTATTGCTCATCCCGGTCTTCAAGTGGGCTCTCTTTCGGAAGCGCGTCGAGCCTCGAATCTGGCTCTGCTGCGCCGTCGCGCTGACAGGGCTCTATCTGATCGTTACGAGGGCCGGGCTTACTCTGAATCCAGGTGACATCTGGATCATGTGCTGTGCAGTCTTTTTTGCCGCATATGTGCTCACGGTTGGCTTCTTCTCGCATAAGTACGACTCGATGCTTACGGTCATCATTGCGCTGGCTACCTGCGCTACTGGATACCTTTTTGCTGCACTTTTCGACGCTAGGGCCGAATGGGCCCCAATGGATTCCTCCTTCTGGGAAGGAGTTCTGTTCTGCGCGTTGCTCGCCACAGCCTTCATGTACGCGGTTCAGAGTGCTGCGCAGAAGTATCTCGAAGAAGAAAAAGTAGCCCTGACCTACCTGTTCGAGCCCATCTTCGCAGCATTCGCGGGAGCGATGCTCCTTGGCGAAACCTTGGATGGAAGAACCCTGGCCGGTGCAGCTCTCATCTTTTCAGCTCTGCTGATCGCCGAGATTGATGTACCCAAGTTCTTATCCCGCCTGCTGCGCGCCCTGTTTGCCCCGTGGGCTAGGCGCCAATGAGTATTTGGATGGAATTCTGTGGAGGCTTTGGTCGGTAGCTGCCGGAGGCAGCATTTGGCCGATTGCCGCCGGTGACGACTGGCAGCTACCGGGCCAGAGCGGCGTTTCGGTTCACGTGCTTCAGCACGGCGCCGGCTCTTCGAGCAGGCTCGCTGAGCACTCTTAAACCCCGCAGCGCTGCTTCACCAATGAATGCCCTCTCTCTGCCGCTCACGAATCAACGCACACACGAATTCCGCGTATGCGTTCTATGGGTACATTGATTGAATGGTATCGGATGGATCTCATCCAATCCAGAGCTCTGGGGTGCTTTGCTGTACGTACTGGCTGGCCAGTTTGAGCACGCTGGGGTTCTTGGGGACATCGTTGTAAGGTCTGACCAGGCGTCGGTCGCCCATGAGCTTGGCGGCAATCCAGACAGAGCTGTGGCAGCACCGCGTAACACTCTTCAGCGTCAGCTCCTCGATGGGCTGCGCTACCTGGTGAAGAACGAGCTCAAGTTGAATCAGCCAGACGCTTCCGATGGCTGGATCACGGCCGATGCGATCTGGCTGGTCAGCAAGACCGTTTCGGATCGGCTGCGTGCTCACCTCCTCAGCCAAGGGATTGAGGGTGTTCCGGACCGCAACTCCACTCTCTTCAATGTCTTTCAGGATAACGGCCTGATTGTTGCGAATCCTGCTGGCAAAGCTATTTGGGATGCCGAAATCCTGAGCCCTACGGGATGGAAGAACGCATTCACGTTCTTGAGAGTTTCACCTTCACTCATATGGGCAGCTGGCGAAGACCGCCCGGAGCCTTTTGGCGGCTCGGTGCAAGTCCTCAACGAAGAAGCAGCCCCTGCCGCAGCTTCCGAAGCGCAGGAGGAAAAGCCCAGCCTTACTGCCGGGGGCGGCGATGCCGTTGCGGCAGAGCCTCAAGGGGACGAACCCGCAAGTGACCATGGACCGCAACCCGATGAGGTAGATGATACGGACTACCTTCTGGATCTGATGGATATGCGTGACGCGCCGACCAATTCGGTACCCGCCCCGGCGATGCCGGCGGCGTCCGAGGTCGAAGCTCAGTCAGACACTGCCGCGACCGCTACCATCGCTGGCCCGATCGGCGACACGCTAGGTCACCTTTTCATGCACTGGCTAAAAGTGGGTGTAGGAACCCACAAGATCATTATCAATGATGCAAAAGCCAAGGTTCACACCGTCAACGGCACGGCTTTTCTGGTGACTCCTGAAATATTCAGAAGGTATGCCCAAGAGCATCCGACCCTCTTCTCAGCGAGGGCTGGCGAAGGACAGCCATGGCTGCAGGTCCAAAAGTCGTTCGAAAAGCTGAAGCTTCACGTTAAGAAGAGCAACGGACATAACATCTGGACGTGCGAAGTCTTTGGACCTCGTAAAACGAAAACACTGAAGGGTTATATGCTCAAAAAACCCGGCGACGTATTCACAACTGAGATGCTGGATAATCCCAATCTCAAACTTTGTGAGAGTCAGGATGATCACTAGCTATCATTGGATAGTTGCGCTGAGGTCTGGACTACCCTAATTATGGCGGATTGACTTTGTTGATGACCGCTTGTGACTGGGCAGCTAGGCCAGCCAAGTAAGCGCCTAGGTCCTGGAAATTGTTTTCCTTGAGAATCCTCGCAACCATGGCAGAGCGCTTCTCCTTTAGCGGTAAAAAAATTGCGCAACGCTGGTGGTTGTGCGGGCGGGGCAATGTCTTCCAATAATACGTTGCCTTGAAGCGAGCCATAGCTTCGTTGAACCCCAACCAAGCATCAGGCTCATGCGACAACACGAACATGCCGTATTCACGCCTGAGTTCTGTTATAGCCTGCTCACATAACCCGTAGATCTTATAGGTTCCGGTCAGCTCAACCGGCTGTTCAAGCCGCGCCGCGATGTACTTGGCAGCTGCGAAGTGATGCGAACCGCCGGAGTTCATCAGAAAGACGCGTCCGTCCCAAGCCCAAGTGGCGAAATAATCGTGATCGACGTGGCTGATGATCCGAATTTCATCCCAGGCCAGATTCTTCGCCAGCTTCGCCGGAGATATCTCGTCGATCATCTCGGGTGAGTTCCTTACCACCATGTCATCCATGGTGGCGAACTCCTTGAGTTCGGATTTCGACGCGGAGAAGCCATCTACCTGTTGGATATCGCACCGCCACCGTTGGATCTGCATCTCGCTGCCAACGCGCAATAGTGGGGCGCATTCGATGCTAGTCGAGCCATACCGACCATAGGTGCGGCAGTGGGTCCATCCATTCAGCTTGTCGCGATATATCCCGCGCTCATAAATAAGAGATCCGAAGTCGTGCCACCTAACAACCGCTCCTGCGCCAATACCTTTTGCTGTTTCCTGGATGGGCGAATTAAGTTTGACTGGGCTCTTAATCAGCTTCATGAGCGTTGCAGGATACCCACAGTCCTCACGCACTGAGTCCCATAGAAATGTTCCTGCTCTGCGCCAGAAAGGGAGGGGCTGATCTATCGACATGCATTCACCATCGTCGGAGGCAGGCGTTCAGTATAAGGATGTACTCAGTAAGCGGGGTGCCGCGAGAGATTGTCCTAATCATAGATCCCACTCGCCAAGGCGTTGCGGGCCGCAACACCGAGCAGCACAGTGACGAATGAGAGGTGTGTTATGTGCAGTCGTTACGAAGCCCCTACCCCAGAGCGTCTCCAAGAAGAGTTTGGTGTCGAGTTCGACGCTCAGGAGAAGCTCGAATTGTGGCCAGGTTATGCCGGGCCGTTCCTGCGCAAGCCTCGCAATGTCGACCCGTACGATGACGCCGTGTTGCCATTTGAAGCTGAGGTGGGAGTGTTTGGGCTCCTGCCCTTCTGGGCCGACAAAAAGCTGGCACGGTCCACCTACAACGCCCGTTCTGAGACGGCCTCGGTCAAGCGGTCATTCAGGGAGGCATGGAAGAAGGCACAGCACTGCATCATCCCTGCGGTGGCGATCTATGAGCCCGACTGGCGAACAGGCAAGGCTATTCCTACTCGAATTTCCCGTGCCGATGGGCGGCTGCTAGGGATAGCGGGCCTATGGGAGGTAGAACGGCAACCTTTTTTGGGTCTGATGAGCGGATTGACCAACTACACCATGGCTGACGAGCTTCGCGTAAAGCAGG
>JAEAMG010002196.1_pt1 | contig 12581 bp, 9 predicted proteins | sample 8958741 | NCBI WGS metagenome assembly JAEAMG01 (sample SAMN16933256, study PRJNA681125) | bioreactor sludge metagenome | isolation source: anaerobic bioreactor treating anionic surfactant - SDBS | place: India: Bengaluru | collected 2019-02-28
CGGCTATCCAGATTGCCTTTCCAGAATCACCCTGTGGCCGATAGTGCCTTTCGCCTCTGCCACGTAAGCTGGTCGGGACGGCTGGCCAGACGGCCAGTGCATTCATGGAGAAACATCGTGGCTACCCTAGATGGCACTAAGAACAACAGTAGTAACAAGGCAGTCGAACCGGGCATGCGGCGCAAGCAGGCGTCCGTGCTGATCAGCAGTACCTTCGCGTTTACCATCTGCTTCGCGGTATGGATGATGTTTGCCGTACTGGGCATCCCCATCAAGACCAGCCTGGGCTTGACGGAAACACAATTCGGCCTGCTGGCCGCCATGCCCGTGCTGACGGGCTCCCTCGTGCGCGTGCCGCTGGGCATCTGGACGGACAAATACGGCGGACGCCGCGTTTTCTTCCTGCTGATGCTGGCCAGCGTGGTACCGATCTACCTGATTTCCTACGCCACCGCCTACTGGCACTTCCTCGTGCTGGGCATGTTCGTGGGCCTGGCGGGCGGCTCGTTCTCCGTCGGCACGCCGTATGTGGCGCGCTGGTATGAAAAGGAGCGCCGCGGCCTGGCGATGGGCATCTTCGGCGCCGGTAACTCCGGTTCCGCGCTGACCAAGTTCGTCGCACCGGGCATCGTCGCCGCTTTCGGCTGGCAAATGCTGCCCAAGGTGTATGCGGTGGCCATGCTGGCCACGGCCATCATCTTCTGGCTGTTTTCGTACACGGACAAATCGCACCTGGCGCCATCGGGCGAAAGTTTTTCGGCGCAGATGAAGGTGCTGAAGGACCCGCGCGTATGGCGCTACTGCCAGTACTACTCGGTGGTGTTTGGCGGCTATGTGGCGCTGGCGCTGTGGATGACGAAGTACTACGTGGCCGAATACGGTTTTGATTTGAAGCACGCGGCGCTGCTGGCGGCCTGCTTCTCGCTGCCGGGCGGCGTGCTGCGTGCGTTTGGCGGCTGGATCTCCGACAAATACGGTGCGGCCAAGGTGACGTGGGCCGTGATGTGGGTGTGCTGGGTGTGCTTCTTCCTGCTGTCGTATCCGCAAACGCAGATGGTGATCGAGACCGTCACGGGGCCGCTGGCCATCCATATCGGCCTGTCGCCGCTGTGGTTCACCGCGCTGCTGTTCATCGTCGGCATTGCCATGGCCGTGGGCAAGGCGTCCGTCTTCAAGTTCATCGGCGATGATTTTTCCGACAACATCGGCGCCGTCTCGGGCGTGGTGGGCCTGGCCGGCGGTCTCGGTGGCTTCATCCTGCCCGTGATGTTCGGCGCCCTGGTGGACTTCACCGGCGTGCGTTCGAGCGCCTTCATGCTGCTGTACGGCACCGTCTGCGTTTCCCTCGTCTGGATGTATTTCTCGTTCAAGCCGCTGCGTGCGGCACCAACTACTCAACCTGCAGGAGCTTCTGGCAAAACACGGGCAAGTCCACGGCCGCGCGCAATCTGTGGATCTCGATTCCCGCGCTGCTGCTGGCGTTCGCCGTGTGGATGGTGTGGAGCGTGGTGGTGGTCAACCTGCCCAACATCGGTTTCACCTACAGTAACAACCAGCTGTTCTGGCTGACGGCCTTGCCGGGCCTGTCCGGCGCCACCTTGCGCATCTTTTACTCGTTCATGGTGCCGATTTTCGGCGGCCGCCGCTGGACGGCCATTTCCACGGGCTCGCTGCTGATTCCCGCCATCGGCATCGGCCTGGCCGTGCAGGATGTGAATACGGGCTATCCGACCATGCTGATCCTGGCGCTGCTGTGCGGCTTCGGCGGCGGCAATTTCGCCTCGTCGATGGCCAACATCAGCTTTTTCTATCCGAAGGCGAGCAAGGGCTTTGCGCTGGGCATGAATGCGGGCCTGGGCAACCTGGGCGTGTCGGTGGTGCAGTTCGTCGTGCCGCTGGTGATCACCTTCGCCGTCTTCGGCGCCTGGGGCGGCGATTCGCTCACCTGGGTCAAGAATGGCGTGAGCAAGGACATGTGGCTGCAAAACGCGGGCTTCATCTGGGTGCCATTCATCGCGCTGTCGACCTTGCTGGCCTGGTTCGGCATGAATGACCTGGCCTCGGCCAAGGCTTCGTTTTCCGAGCAGGCGGTGATCTTCAAGCGCAAGCACAACTGGCTCATGTGCTGGCTGTACACGGGCACCTTCGGCTCCTTCATCGGTTATTCGGCCGCGTTTCCGCTGCTGATCAAGATCCAGTTCCCCGATGTCAACCCGCTCGATTACGCCTTCCTGGGCCCTCTGGTCGGCGCGCTGGCGCGCGTGGCCGGCGGCGTGATTTCCGATAAACTGGGGGGCGCCAGAGTCACCCTGTGGTCCTTCCTGCTGATGATAGGCGCCGTGCTGGGCGTGCTGTACTTCATGCCGCAAGCCGGCGTGGGTGGAAGCTTCAGCGGCTTCTTCTGGATGTTCATGCTGCTGTTCGCCGGTACGGGCATCGGCAATGCGTCGACCTTCCGCATGATCCCCGTGATCTTCTTGACGGAGCACCAGCGCGCGGCCGCCGGCAAGGGCAAGGCGGCGCAGGAGCAAGCCATCGTTGACGCCAACAAGGAAGGCGCGGCAGTCCTGGGCTTCACGTCGGCCGTGGCGGCCTACGGCGCCTTCTTCATCCCGAAAAGCTATGGCACCTCGATTTCGCTGACGGGCAGCCCCGACGCGGCCCTATGGTGCTTCATCGGCTTTTATGTCAGCTGCATCGCGATCACATGGTGGTGCTATGCGCGCAAGAACGCGGCTATGCCTTGCTAAAGTTGGAATGTCTGGCAAGTCGTTCTTGCCAGACGTTGAAGAAATGAGAGTATGTCATGGAAGAACTGGAAAAATTCGTCAACGGTTTCAGCCTGTTTCAGCAGCAGTACTTCAGCGAGCCGCAGACCTTGTATGACAGCCTGCGCGACGGGCAGCGTCCCACGACCTTGCTGATCGGCTGCTGCGATTCGCGCGTCGACCCCATGCTGCTGACGGGCAGCGACCCGGGTGACATGTTCGTGGTGCGCAATATCGCCAACCTGGTGCCGCCGTGCACGCCCGATGCGCCGCCCGGCGTCAGCTCGGCCATCGAGTTTGCCGTCTGCAAGCTCGAAGTGGCCAGGGTCATCGTGCTCGGTCATGCGCGCTGCGGCGGCATTCGCGCGCTGCTGGAACCGCAGCCGCGCGCGGAAGGCCAGGAAACGGACTTTGTGGGACAGTGGATGCGCATCGCCGAACCGGTGGCGCAGCGCGTGCGGCGCGAGCTGGCGCACCGCTCGTCGGAAGAACAGCACCATGCGTGCGAGCTGGCCAGCATCCTGCAGTCGCTGGACAACCTGCTGACCTACCCATGGCTGAAGCGCCGGGTGGAGCAGGGAGTGTTGAAACTGCATGGCTGGTATTTCGACATCGACAGCGGCGCCCTGATGGCGTATTCGGCGCGCCAGCAGCAGTTTTTGCCGCTCGTCTGCCCAATCGAACGGGCGCGCCATTTGCATGAGCGCCCTTGGCCCGATGCTGCCAGGTAGCAGGTAGGTTGGATTAGCGTAGCGTAATCCAACAGGGCGCCGTCAACAATGTGTCGGATTACGCGTGGCGCTGCCCCGCTAATCCGACCTACATCGCATTCCCACCCCAGTTGCTTCGTCTGGTAGGTCGGATTAGCCCGCAGGGCGTAATCCGACAAGTTCCCTCAGCTGAACCGTAACAAATCGCCGCTGCGGTCAAACGCCAGCAGGCCGTCGATGCGGCCTTGCTCGATGGCCGTCACCATGGCGCGCAGCGGCGCTTCACATTCCTGCGCGGCGGGCGGCTGGCCGTCCTGGCCCGCCAGTCCCGCCACGAAGACCACGTCCCAGTGCGTCTGCATCTGTTTCGACTCCTCCATCAATGTCTCGAAGCTGCCCAATTCATCGGGCAGCTTGTCGGCGCACATCACGGGCGTGAGGGACTTGCCCTGGCCGCCTGGCTGGGCTTGTGCCTGGGTAAAGGTGAACAGCAGGCGTTGCGGCTGTTCCTGGTCGCGGGCGCTGCGCAGCAGGCTGGCGTAATCGGTAATCGTAGACTGTTTGTATCGACGCTTGAGCCATCCTGCTTGCAGCGTTTTTATGACCTGGCGCCGCTCCTGCGGCGCAATGTGGAGGTAGCATGAGTCACTTTCTGGACCGTCTTAAATTTTTTAGCAAGCCTGCCGAGCCGTTCTCGAACGGCCATGGCACCGTGGTCGACGAAGACCGCACCTGGGAAAACGCCTATCGCCAGCGCTGGCAGCACGACAAGATCGTGCGCTCCACGCATGGCGTGAACTGCACCGGCTCTTGCAGCTGGAAGGTGTATGTCAAGAATGGCCTGATCACCTGGGAAACCCAGCAAACCGATTACCCGCGCACGCGGCCCGACCTGCCCAACCACGAACCGCGCGGCTGCCCGCGCGGCGCCAGCTATTCCTGGTACGTGTATTCGGCGCAGCGCGTGAAATACCCGATGGTGCGCGGCCGCCTGATGGAAATGTGGCGCGAAGCGCGCAAGACCATGGACCCCGTCACCGCCTGGGACTGGATCAGCCAGGACCCCGTGCGCTCGCAGCAGTACAAATCCATCCGCGGCCTGGGTGGCTTCGTGCGCGCCACGTGGGACGAATCGAATGAAATCATCGCCGCCGCGAATGCGCTGACGATCAAGAAATACGGCCCGGACCGCATCGTCGGCTTCTCGCCGATTCCCGCCATGTCCATGGTCAGCTATGCCTCCGGCACGCGCTACCTGTCGCTGATCGGCGGCGTGGCCCTGAGCTTCTATGACTGGTACTGCGACTTGCCGCCGGCCAGTCCGCAAGTGTGGGGCGAACAGACGGACGTGCCGGAATCGGCCGACTGGTACAACTCGACCTATCTAATGGTGTGGGGCTCGAACGTGCCGATGACGCGCACGCCGGACGCCCATTTCTACACGGAAGTGCGCTACAAGGGCACGAAAACCGTGGCCATCTCGCCCGATTACGGCGAAATGGTGAAGTTCGGCGATATCTGGCTGGCGCCGAAACAGGGCACGGACGCCGCGCTGGCGCTGGCCATGGGCCACGTCATCCTGAAGGAATTCCACTCGGAAGGCCAGTCCGACTACTTCCGCGACTATGCGCGCCAGTACACGGACTTCCCCATGCTGGTGCTGCTCAAGGAGCATAACGGCACCCTGGTGCCCGATTACTTCCTGCGCGCTTCGCACCTGGACAACAACCTCGACGAAACGAATAACCCGGAATGGAAAACCCTGGTCATCGACGAAACCACGGGTGCGATTACCGCGCCGGCCGGCTCCATCGGCTTCCGCTGGGGTGAGTCGGGCAAGTGGAACCTGGAACAGAAGGCCGGTGGCAGCGGCGTGCCCATCGTGCCGATGCTGTCCATGATCAACGACAGCGACGCCGTCACGGAAGTGGGTTTCGCCTACTTCGGCGGCAAGGATGCGTCCGACATGCTGCTGCGCAAGGTGCCGGTGAAAACCATCCGCCTGGCCGACGGCACGACCGCCCTGGTCACCACCGTGTTCGACCTGACCCTGGCCAACTACGGCATCGACCGTGGCCTCGGTGGCGAAAACGTGGCGGAAAGCTATGACGACGATGTGCCGTACACCCCCGCATGGCAGGAAAAGCACACGGGCGTGAAACGCGCCGACGTCATCACCGTGGCGCGCCAGTTTGCGCAAAATGCGGACCAGACGCGCGGCAAGAGCATGGTCATCGTGGGCGCCGGCCTGAATCACTGGTATCACATGGACATGACGTATCGCGGCATCATCAATATGCTGATGATGTGCGGCTGTATCGGCCAGTCCGGCGGCGGCTGGGCCCATTACGTGGGCCAGGAAAAACTGCGTCCGCAAACGGGCTGGACTCCCTTGGCCTTCGCCCAGGACTGGGTGCGCCCGATGCGCCAGATGAACGGCACCTCGTTCTTCTACGCCCATACGAGCCAATGGCGCCACGAAAAGCTGGAAACGGGCGACATCGCCTCGCCATCGGCGGCCGGCGGCACGGGCGACCTGACGCTGCTCGACTACAACGCCAAGGCTGAACGCATGGGCTGGCTGCCATCGGCGCCGCAGTTGCAAACCAATCCGCTGGAAGTGGCCAAGGCCGCCAAGGCGGCGGGGCAGGCACCGGCCGCATATGCGCTAGCCCAGATCAAGGCTGGCCAGCTGCAGTTTTCGTGCGACGACCCGGACAATCCGGCCAACTTCCCGCGCAATATGTTTGTCTGGCGCTCGAACATCCTGGGCAGCTCGGGCAAGGGCCACGAGTACTTCCTGAAATACCTGCTGGGCACGCAGAATGGCTTGCTCAGCGACGAAGACGACTGCATCACGCCGAAACAGGTGAAAGTGCGCCCGGCCGCCGAAGGCAAGCTCGATCTGCTGGTGGTGCTGGACTTCCGCATGTCGACCACCTGTCTGTATGGCGACGTGGTGCTGCCGACGGCCACCTGGTATGAAAAAGACGACCTGAACACCTCGGACATGCATCCGTTCATCCACCCGCTGTCGGAAGCCGTGCAGCCGCTGTGGCAATCGAAGTCGGACTGGGAAATCTACAAGGGCATCGCCGAGAAATTCTCGGAAATCGGTGGCGAGCTGCTGGGCACCCAGCAAGACATCATCCTCACGCCGCTGATGCACGACACCCCCGGTGAACTGGGGCAGCCTTTCGATCCCAAGGACTGGCGCGCCGGCGAATGCGAAGCCATTCCAGGCAAGACCATGCCTAACATGACGGTGGTCGAGCGCAATTACCGCGACGTCTACAAGAAGTTCACCTCGATCGGACCGCTGCTGGAATCGATCGGCAATGGCGGCAAGGGCATTTCCTGGAAAACGGGCCATGAAGTCGAAGTACTGCGCGGCATCAACCGCACGGTGCTCGATGAAGGCGTGTCGAAGGGCCAGCCGCGCCTCGATACGGCCATCGATGCGGCGGAAATGATCCTGACGCTGGCGCCGGAAACGAATGGCCACGTGGCCGTCAAGGCCTGGGCCGCGCTCTCAAGCATCACGGGACGCGAGCACACGCATCTGGCCAAGCCGCGCGAGCATGACAGCATCCGCTTCCGCGATGTGCAGGCGCAGCCGCGCAAGATCATTTCCTCGCCCACCTGGTCGGGCCTGGAAAGCGAAGAAGTCAGCTATACGGCCGGTTATACCAACGTGCATGAAATGATCCCATGGCGCACCTTGACGGGCCGCCAGCAGTTTTACCAGGATCACCTGTGGATGCGCGATTTCGGCGAAGGCCTGTGCGTGTACAAGCCGGCCATCAACACCAAGACGACGGAAGCGCTGCTGGGCACCAGGCCGAACGGCAACAAGGAACTGGCGCTGAACTTCCTGACGCCGCACCAGAAATGGGGCATCCACTCCACGTATTCGGACAACCTGCGCATGCTGACCCTGTCGCGCGGCGGACCGCACGTGTGGCTGTCGGAGACCGACGCGAAGACGGCCGGCATCGTCGACAACGACTGGATCGAGGTCTTCAACGTGAACGGCAGCCTGACGGCGCGCGCCGTCGTCAGCCAGCGCATCCCGGCCGGCATGACGATGATGTACCACGCGCAGGAAAAGATCATCAACGTGCCTGGCGCGGAGATGACGGGCAAGCGGGGCGGCATCCATAACTCCGTGACGCGCGCCGTGCCCAAGCCGACGCACATGATCGGCGGCTACGCCCAGCTGGCGTACGGCTTCAATTACTACGGCACGGTGGGCTCCAACCGCGATGAATTCGTATTGGTGCGCAAAATGAACAAGGTTGACTGGCTCGAAGGCCCGTTGCAGGAAGAAGGAGCATAGTATGAAAATCAGAGCGCAAATCGGCATGGTGCTGAACCTGGACAAGTGCATCGGCTGCCACACCTGTTCAGTCACCTGCAAGAACGTGTGGACCAGCCGCGATGGCGTCGAGTACGCATGGTTCAACAACGTGGAAACCAAACCGGGCATCGGCTATCCGAAGCAGTGGGAAAACCAGGACAAGTGGAACGGCGGCTGGCGCCGCACGGACTCCGGCAAGATCGAGCCGCGCCAGGGCAGCCGTTTGAAAATCCTGGCCAATATCTTCGCCAACCCGAACCTGCCCGCGATTGACGAGTACTACGAGCCGTTCACCTACGACTACGAGCACCTGCAAAGTGCGCCGCTGTCGCAGACGCCGCCGACGGCCCGTCCGATCTCCGTGCTGACGGGGAAGAAGATGGAAAAAATCGAGTGGGGTCCGAACTGGGAAGATGACCTGGGCGGTGAATTTGCCCAGCGCAGCAAAGATAAGCTGTTCGATAACATGCAGAAGGAGATGTACGGCACGTTCGAGAACACCTTCATGATGTATCTGCCGCGCCTGTGCGAGCATTGCCTCAATCCGACGTGCGTGGCGTCGTGCCCATCGGGCTCCGTGTACAAGCGCGAAGACGACGGCATCGTGCTGATCGACCAGGACAAGTGCCGCGGCTGGCGCATGTGCATCTCCGGTTGCCCGTACAAGAAGATTTACTACAACTGGTCGTCCGGCAAGGCCGAGAAGTGCACCTTCTGCTTCCCGCGCATCGAGGCTGGCCAGCCTACCGTGTGCTCGGAAACGTGCGTGGGCCGCATCCGCTACCTGGGCGTGCTGCTGTACGACGCCGACAAGATCGAGGCAGCGGCCTCCGTGCCGCAAGAGCAGGACCTGTACCAGGCGCAGCTCGATCTGTTCCTCGATCCGCACGACCCGGCCATCATCGCCGAGGCGCGCCGCCAGGGCATCCCGGACCTGTGGCTGGATGCGGCCGTCAAGTCGCCCGTCTACAAGATGGCTGTCGAGTGGAAAGTGGCGTTCCCGCTGCATCCCGAATACCGCACCTTGCCGATGGTGTGGTACGTGCCACCGCTGTCGCCGATCCAGGCGGCCGCCGAATCGGGCAAGCTGGGTGTGAACGGCATGCTGCCGGACACGCAAAGCCTGCGCATTCCCGTGCAATACCTGGCCAATTTGCTGACGGCCGGCGACCAGCCGCCCATCGTCACGGCGCTGGACCGCATGCTGGCCATGCGTGCCTATATGCGCAGCAAAACGGTCGAGAAGGTGGAGAACCTGACCGTATTGAAGCAAGTAGGATTGACCCAGGCGCAGGTGGAGGACATGTACCACATCATGGCCATCGCCAATTACGAAGACCGCTTCGTCATCCCCAGCAGCCACAAGGAAATGGCCGAGGACAGCTTCAACGAGAAGGGTTCGTGCGGCTTCAGCTTCGGCAACGGCTGCTCGGACGGCAGCAGCGAGCCGACCTTGTTCGGCAAGAAAAAACACGGTTCGGCCATCTTCATGCAGATGCCGAAGTCGCGCAAAACGGCGCCTGGCGCTTAAGGAGCTGAGATGACACACGCTATGAATCAGTATCAAATCCTCTCGCGCCTGTTGCTGTATCCCGAGCCCGAGCTGATCGCTCACCTGCCTGAGCTGGACTCTGCGCTGGCGGCCGTGCCGGAACAGCAGGCGCTGTTGCGGCCCTTGCTGGCGCACCTGGAAAGCAGCAGCCTGATCGACCTGCAGCAGCAGTACGTGGCCACGTTCGACCGCAATCCGTCGCACTCGCTGCACCTGTTCGAGCATATCCACGGCGAATCGCGCGACCGGGGCCAGGCCATGGTTGACCTGATGGAGGAATACAAACGCCATGGCTTGCAGATGACGGGCGACGATTTGCCCGACTTCGTGCCGCTGTTCCTGGAATTTCTGGCGCAGCTCGACGAGGCGGCATCGGCGCCGCTGCTGGGCGACGCCGTCCATGTGCTGGCGCATATCGGCCGCAAGCTGACGGCCAACGGCAGTCCGTATGCGCCGGTCTTCACGGTGCTCGAACGCCTGAGCCCCGTGGCGGCCGAAATGCTGGCCGAACCGCCGATCCGCGATATGGATGAAGCGCTGGAAACCTTCGGTCCCGGTGCGGATGGCGTCGAGCCCTTGCTGCGTCAAGCCCCGGGCGGCGTCCATCCCGTGCATTTTCACCCGCAGCCGCGGCGCGCCGCTTAATTGGCCGTTTGCGCCCGCATGAGGAGAGTACATCATGAGTAATTACTTGCATCAATTTGTGTATGGCATTTATCCATACATCGCGCTGGCCATCTTTTTCCTCGGCAGCCTGATCCGTTTCGACCGCGAGCAATACACGTGGAAGTCCGATTCCAGCCAGCTGCTGCACCGTGGCAGCCTGCGCCTGGGCAATATCCTGTTCCACATCGGCATCATCGGCCTGCTGTTCGGCCATGCGGCCGGCTTGCTCACGCCCGTCTGGGTGTGGGATACGCTGGGCGTGACGCACAGCCTGAAACAGGGCGTGGCCATGGCCGCTGGCGGCATCATGGGCGGCCTGTGCCTTGCGGGCCTGCTGATCCTGCTGGTGCGCCGCTTTTCCAATGACCGGCTGCGCGCCGTCACCACGGCCGGCGACAAGCTGGTGATGCTGTGGATTTTGCTGACCTTGCTGCTGGGCTTGTCGTCGATCTTTGTCTCGGCTTCGCACATGGATGGCCACATGATGGTCTTGCTGATGAATTGGGCGCAGCACATCGTCACCTTCCGCGGCGACGCCGCCAGCTTCATCGTCGATGCGCCGCTGGTGTTCAAGCTGCATCTGTTCATGGGCATGTCGCTGTTCGTCATCTTCCCGTTCACCCGCCTGGTGCACGTGTGGAGCGGCTTTGGCGCCATTGGCTATCTTGGCCGCGCCTATCAACTGGTGCGCCGCCGCTAAGGCGGTCATTGAAAGGAGAATCATCATGGGAATTTCCGTCAACGGCATCGATATCGACGATGCCGACATCGCGCAGGAACTGCCGCACCACCAGCAGGCGGGCAATCCGCTCAAGCAGGCCGTGCATGAACTGGTGTTGCGCCGCCTGCTGCTGGACGAGGCTCGGCGCCTGGGCTTGCAGGCAGATAGCGACGATGCCCTGGTCGAAGCGCTGTTCGAGCAGGAAGTGCGCGTGCCGCCGGCCGACGATGCGGCTTGCCGCACCTTTTATGCGCAGCGCCCGCAGCTGTTTCGCAGTGGCGCGCTGGTCGAGGCACGCCACATCCTGTTCCAGGTGACGCCGGAGGCGCCTTTGGAGCTGCTGCGCACGACGGCGCAAGCCGTGCTCGACGCCCTCAAACTGGCGCCGGAACGCTTCGCCGAACTGGCGGCGCAGTATTCGAACTGCCCGTCGGGCGCGCTGGGCGGCAACCTGGGCCAGCTGTCGCCGGGCCAGAGCGTGCCGGAATTTGACGCGCTGCTGTTCCGCCTGGAGGCGGGCGCGCTGGCCGGCCACTTGCTGGAAACGCGCTTCGGCTACCACATCGTGCAGGTGCTGCGCCGGGTCGAAGGCCAGGCCATCGCCTACGAGGCGGTGCAGGCGCAGATCGCCGACCGCCTGGCGCGCGCCGCGTGGCAGCGCGCCGTGCACCAGTACCTGCACTTGCTGGTGGGGCGCGCCGACATCGCCGGCATCGAGCTGGAAGGTGCCAGCGTCGAAGACACAGGCAGCCCGTTGGTGCAATAGGCAAGAAGGCGTAGGCCGCTAGGCCTTCTGGGGCACAGCCAGATCGTGCCCCAGCCTTTACAATCACGGAAGAATCAGGAGTAGTGTCATGGGTAGCGTCAAGTTGCAGGACCGTTTTGGCCGTTCGATCGATTATGTGCGGCTGTCCGTTACCGACCGCTGCGATTTGCGCTGCAGTTATTGCATGCCCAAGGGCTTTCGCGGGTTCGAGGAGCCGAAGGCCTGGCTGACGTTCGACGAGATCGAACGCTTGCTGGGTATTTTTGTTCGTCTCGGCACGCGCCGCGTGCGCCTGACTGGCGGCGAGCCGCTGTTGCGGCGCAAGCTGCCCGAACTGGCGCAGCGGCTGTCCGCGCTGCCCGGTTTGCAGGATCTGTCGCTGTCGACGAATGCCACCCAGTTGGGCAAGCACGCCGTGGCCCTGCGCGCGGCGGGCGTGGACCGCATCAACGTCAGCCTGGACTCGCTGGACCGCGCCTGCATGCAGCAGATCACGGGACGCGACAGCCTGCAGCCTATCTTGGATGGCCTGATGGCGGGCAAGGCGGCCGGTTTCGACCCGATCAAGATCAATATGGTGGCCATGCGCGGTGTCAACGACGGCCAGATCGAGGCCATGGCGGCGTTTTGCATCGAGCAGCAGTTCATCCTGCGCCTGATCGAAGCCATGCCGATGGGCAGCACGGGCCGCAATGCCAGCTACATGCCGCTGGGGCCCGTGCGCGAGCGCCTGGCGGCCCGCTTTGGGCTGGTGCCGCAGGCGCAAGAACTGGGTGGCGGACCGGCACGCTATATGGCGACAGCCGATGGCCGCTCGAGCATCGGCTTCATTACGCCGATGTCGCAGCATTTTTGCGCCACCTGCAACCGCGTGCGCCTGTCCGTCGATGGTACCCTGTATCTGTGCCTGGGGCAGGAAGAGAAATTCGCCCTTGGCCCCATGCTGCGCGGCGGGGCCACGGATGCGGAGATTGAAGCGGCGATCCGCGCCGCCATCGAACTCAAGCCGCAGCAGCATGATTTCAATACGCAGCCGGA
>JAEAMG010002232.1_pt1 | contig 12577 bp, 14 predicted proteins | sample 8958741 | NCBI WGS metagenome assembly JAEAMG01 (sample SAMN16933256, study PRJNA681125) | bioreactor sludge metagenome | isolation source: anaerobic bioreactor treating anionic surfactant - SDBS | place: India: Bengaluru | collected 2019-02-28
CCAGATCGCTAAATCATCCGGTGAATATGCCGCGCCATTGATGGTCAGGGTAATTTCGGCCTCAGCATCGCGACACACGTCCAGCACCGCTCGGAAGGTACGACGGCCGGTTTCGTCTGCCGAGCCCATGGCGCTCATGAGATCCCCGGCGAAATTGCCCGGCCGGAAATGCACATCCAGCCGTCGCCATCCTATCAGGGTCCGCAGCGTAAAGGTCTGGCCTGGAGGATAGCCGGCCGGCTGGAGTTCGAGCCAGCGCGTACCATCGTTGTCCCGTCCATCCCGACTGGAAAATTCCAGCCCGGTTTCAGCGGAGATCCGCTCCGCAAGCGAGCGCGGATCAGGCGACATCCTTGTCCACGTCCGGTTCGGGCAGAGTTTCGACAAGCTTCTCAAGGATACGCGAGACCTCAAAGCGCATGTCACGAAACATTGAGGATGTGTGGTCCTGAACCGTCGAAAGTTCTGCAACGGCTAGCGCCCACATCAGCGAGTCTAGGCCCTGCATGGTTACACTGCGATTAAGGTTCGGAATGTAGACCTTCTGGTAGTACGGGTGACTGGTGTTGATCCGGATGCCCTTGTGTCCCTCGATTAGCGCCGGTTCGAATAGCAAACCGTTGTTGATCCCCTCGACTGGCTGTACGAAAACTTCGCCAGGCCTTTTAGCAGACGTTATCGTCAGCTTGAGCCGGGTTGTCCCATGTTTGTTTTCAACGATGGCTTCGCCGGTATTCGGGTCCGCTATGTTGACCTTGGGGCCGCCGGCAGCTGCCTCGCGGTTGCGAATATTGTTGTTGGAGGTGTCGTGCGCACCTTCACCCTTCTTGGACAACAGCTTCTGCTGTCCTTCGCGCGATCGATTGTTTGCCTCGCGGCGCGGCGCAGTCAGGAACTCGCTTTGCAGCCAGCTTGCCAGATCATCATTGAGAATGATCTGGGATTTCTTGATGTCCAGATGAAAGGCATCGTCAAGCTTATGGTCGAACGAAAATTCGATGCGCAGACCAGTCAGATGTGGCTCCTTCTGGTAGAGGCCGAGCCAGTCGGCATCATGGATCAGGCGGTTTTCGCGATAGATGTATATGCCCTGCCTGTCATTAGAAAGCTTCGCAGCTGAAGCAGATGCATCATCTGGGAACTCCTCACGCCGGGGCAGGATGTATGCCCGTGCCGTGAAAGAAGCCATTCGTTCATCCGGTAACTCGGTCTCAATGGTCTCATTGGCAACCAGTTCGGAGTGTTTTGACTGGAACGGGTCCCATGCCACGACGGGCTTTCCGTTCATCTCCATGATGACGTTTCTCGCCCGATCATCTTCTGGATCAAGAAAGCGCTGATAGACCATGGAAAGATGTTCTCGCAGACCATCTTCCTTTGCCTTGAGGGCGTTTCGCGCCGGTTTACCCTTCTTGTCCTGATAATCCTTGATCAGGCGATCGACATCTTCCCACAGGACAACGGTGCCTGCATGGCCGGGAGCCACGGCGTCAAGGGCTTCGATCGCTTCTGGATCACATCCCTCGTTCAGGAGAAGCGACCATTTGTTGACCTTGGCGACGTGGTAGAGATCCCAAGTCGCCATCAGCGCCGGCGTATTGCCGTCCGGCCGGGAAATCACTGACAGCTTCTTGCAGAAGGCCGTTGAGGCAGTTTTCAGGCCCAAACCGTATTTGCCAAGGCTGGCGGCGCTGGGACGGGCTTTTGAGCCATATTGCATGGCATTGATCAGACCATCACGGTTCATGCCGTCGCCGTTGTCGGCAATCATCAAACGGATGTTGCCGCGCAGATCGGCGGCCAGCCAGAGCTGGACGTGGGTGGCGTTTGCGGCAATGGAATTGTCCACGATATCAGCCACTGCCGTATCGAACTCATAGCCAGTGTCACGCAGACCGACGATAACCCGTTCCGGGTCCGGTGGTAGTTCGATTTCTTCAACGTTGCTCATCTTCCCCCCTGAATTTCGATTACGCGCCAGCCTGTACCAAGCTTCAGGACGCCCTTGGCCCGTTCTGCCTGCTGCTTGCGTTTATGGGTTATCCGATACCGGTCATCGTCATCTCTCGCCAGAATGATTTCGTCGCCAGGAACCAGATTTACTTGACGGATGTATTTGGTCATTCTGGTCAATCTGTACTCATTACGTGTACCGTTAAAAAACTTGTTATTGTAATAGATGAAAGCAAATTCCCAGAAAGTGCCGCTATCATCTACAAAATTCAGATGACATCTCGGATTGTACTGGCTCGGGTCGAGGCGGGGAAAGAACGACAGAAGCCGTTCCTCCCTTGGCACCAGGATGCCGGCTTGGTGGCCACCGGTCTCACCCGTATCGTTGGCGCTCAGCACCTTTGCAATTGTCTGCTCTGCCATATCCTGCCATTAAGCCCCCTTCGATGGCGATCGCATCAGCGCCGCGACGATATCGCCGTAATCATCTTCCCTGCCTTCAAGGCCCACAACCGCAGTGCCGGAAATCGCCCTCTTGCGCGTCAGTCGTTCATCCACCACGTCCTCGACCGTATCGGCCACGAGGAGGCGGTGAACTGTTACCGGCAATTGCTGGCCACGCCGGTGAGCCCGGGCAGATGCCTGGTCCTCCAGCGCAGGGTTCCATTCCGGATTATAGTGGATCACATGGTTGGCGGCTGTGATGTTGAGGCCAGCTCCCCCGGCCTTCGGGTTTAGCACGAGCCCCGCACCGCCCTGGACGGCGCTGAAGCGGTCAATCAGCGGCTGGCGATCATCGATAGGGAGACGACCGTCGAGGACGCCGGCAAAGGCCCCGAAACGGGACTTGATGTGCCGGGCGATCATATCGGCCATTGCCGTAAACGACGTGAAGATGATCACCTTCTCACCACGTGCGAAAATCTCTTCCACGATCTCGTCCATGCGCCGGAACTTCGAGAAGGACATGGGATCGGCCGTAGCAGCATTACCGCTCATCAGGTCCGGGTGAGCGCAGAAGCGGCGCAATGATGTCAGCGCGACGAGCGTGGCGGCCGCACCATATTCCGCATGGATGCGTTCGCGCTCGGCGTCATAGGCCGCGATTTCGCCTTCATCCAGCTCAACCACCTGCGGGATGTCGATCCGGCCTGGCAGGTCCTGCGCTACCTCGGCAACGCGCCGGCGCAACATGAGAGGCGAAACCAGCGGTTCCAGCTTTGCCGCACCATCAACATCATTGGCATATTCCGACCCGAAGGCTTTCGCGTCACCGAGATGGCCGGGCAGCACGAAATCCACGATCGACCACAGGTCGAGCAGGCGGTTCTCGACAGGTGTTCCGGTCACGGCCAGACCAGCCTCACGCTGGAGACGTTTCACCGCTTTGGTCCGCTGCGCGTCGGGATTCCGGATAAATTGTGCCTCGTCCAGCACGATGACCTTCCAGAGGATCATGTTGAGCAGGCTGTTGTCGCGCACCGCATTGTCATAGGACGTCACGACGACATCGTAATCCTTCAACTCCGAGGGGCGACCCGTCCGAAGTGCCCCATGATGCTTCAGCACACTGAGATGTGGCGCGAACTTCGAGATTTCCCGTCGCCAGTTCTCCAGCAGCGAGCCGGGAGCAATGATGAGGGCTGGCCGCAGTGGCGCACCGCCGGAATCGCTAAGCGCGCTGATGATCTGCAAGGTTTTGCCGAGGCCCATTTCGTCGGCAAGCAGGCCGCCAATACCCTCTGCCAAGAGGAACTTCAGCCAGCGCCAGCCGGAAATCTGGTATGGATAAAGGGTTGCCTGTACCCCGGCCGGCACATCATCGCCGGATGGTGTGAAGGCCAGCGGCGAAATCGCCCGGTCAGATGTTCGGTCCTCTATAGATACTCCGGCTCCCGCAGCCTTGCGGATGGCAAGAAAGGCCCTGAGGGAGGCGGCTTCCCCGAGTGTTATGCCGGTGCTTTGCACCAGCTCCCGGATTTCGGCGCTGGCTGCCGGCTCGATCGGATACCAGACGCCTTCAGCAACTTTGTGGCCGCGTTCCAAGTCAGCGAGATCAATAGGGACTTCCACGCCCCGGCTGGTGGATATGATGCTGTAGGACGGGGCTTTATTATCGCTGCCTTCCGAAATCGTCAGGGTCGGCACAAGCGGGTATCGCGAGGGGCGGAGGCCATCAACGTTTGTCGGTATCCAGTCGGCCGAGGGCCGCTTTTCGACAAGAGCGCTATAAATCTCGTCGGCAGACAGAAGGCGCGTATCCCCGGCCTCATCGATGAGCGAAAGTGCGCCTCCCTGAATTTTCCACCCCGGCGTTATCATAGTCCCCTGAAGCTCAAGTATATCCGTGGCTTAATATATCGATTGCAAAGGCCGCGTGAAAGGCGCAGGGGCGCGAATTCGATTGCAGAAATTTGGCGTTGTTGCTGTTTTCGCGGGACAGGTTTGCATCCGGCTGAACGATTGCGCCCGCCATATGGAGCGCCGGGACTGCAAGCTGTCGCAAAACTCGGTCGCGAAACTCTGATTTTTGCGAAAGACTTTTGCGACAGAAATTCCCCTGAAAAATCAGCGCCGGCGATTTTGTCGCGAAACTTAGAAATTATGCGGCAGGCCCGAGTCAAGCTCCGCCAAGATTGCCTGCGCGGCCTCAGCCAATTCTGGCCAATTCGGCATATAGCTGAATATGTACCGCTTGCCGGTACTATCTTGGAGTTCTGGCCCTCTCGCGTGCATGGTTTCAATCATGCGGCGGAATAGCTTTGACCTTGGGAAATCGCCATAGAGCTTTTCCAGTTCTGGTCTCAGTGCGTATTCAATTAAATCGCTATCCCCACCCTTGTAGGCCACAAGCTTGAGCAACAAATCCTCGACCTCGGAACAGCGTCCATGAGCCTGCACGATCTCCGTCACAATGCTGTTTTGTTGCGGCGCGTTCGCGTTCTCCCAGACATCTAGGAATCGTGTGTAAATCGGAACAAACTCAAGATGCGCAACTGCAAGAATGCTTAATGGAACTTCGCCTACTAGCACTTCATCGGCTTCCCACATCGGGTCATGCATTTCGCGTATATGACGCGCGAGCAGCCGTTCCAAGTCCTCCAGCCATGCACGAAGGTCGGGCAGAGCCGTTGCTTGACCAGCGAGTTTGGCCCATGCCGCCACGTTGTTAGAATTCCACGGATCGAAATCACCGGCACCCAATCGCCATGTTCCGGACAGATCAATGGCGCGGAAAAACAACGATTTATCCGCCAGACTATCTGAGATTATTTCGAGCGATTTATTGAGATCATCAATTTTTCCACCATCGGCATCGCCACGTCCGACGCTTAGGGGAAGCAGCTTCGCGAACTGCTGACGGATCGCCCTGCCACTTCGGATGCTTAGTACAAGCATGTCCATGCCAGCGCGAATTGTTTCGACCGCCAAAGTACATCTCCAGAACCAGTCCCCAACTGTGCGTACCTATAGCATAGGGATGATGAACGATTGGTTGTCGCAAAACTCCCAATTAAAGTTACGGTTTTGCGACTGACATCCGCTCCGCCGCAGAATAGGGATTTTCGCGATGGATTGCACGCGGTAGCTTCCGACAGAACCATAGCGAACGGAAGCCGCCTTGCTCATCGGATATGCCCGCGTTTCGACCGACGACCAGACCCTCGACCAGCAGCGCGCGGCGCTGAAGGCGGCAGGATGCAAGCGCATCTATGAGGAAAAGGCGTCGGGAGCGAAGCGCGATCGACCGCAGCTCGCCGCGATGCTGGACCAGCTCCGCGCCGGCGACGTGGTGACGATTACGCGGCTTGACCGCCTCGCCCGATCGACGCGCGATCTTCTCGACATTGCCGAGCGGCTGGACGCGGCCGAGGCCGGCTTGCGCTCCCTGGCCGAGCCATGGGCCGATACCACCTCGCCGGCCGGCCGCATGGTGCTGACGATCTTCGCCGGCATTGCCGAGTTCGAGCGCTCCTTGATCCATGAGCGGACCAGTTCCGGCCGCGCGGTCGCGAAGGCGAAGGGCGTCCGGTTCGGCCGCCCCCCTGCCCTGTCGGTCGAGCAGGTCGCCCTTGCCCGTCAGCTCGTCGAAGCCGGGCAGCGACCGCGCGCCGTTGCCCAGATGCTCAAGGTTCATCCGGCGACCCTTTATCGGGCATTGGAACGTATCAACGTTGATACGTAGTCACGTATTCACGTTGAGTCCCGGCTGGTCGAGTCGAATTCATGTGAGCCTTTCGCTCCGCCGATTGCCCACTAATGAATTTATTAGGTTGCAGAATCGACGAAATTCATGTTCCTAGTAACATATGAGTCGAACCGGTACCCCCGTCAGAGAAAGAGTTGCCGCCCAACGCGAGCGCGTCCGGGCTGCCGGCCGCACTCACCTTTACACAGACCTTCCAAACGAGCTGATCGCGGCGATCGATCGGATCAAGGAAGAACGCGGCGCGTCATCGCGCGCGCCCATCATCGAGGAAGCCTTGAGGTTACTTATCGAGAAGCAGCAAGGGACATAACGGCAAAACGCCCGACCGTTCGCAGCGGTCGAGCGTTTTTGTAGGCCGTCAGACACACCGTAGAGAGGGGACCTCACCAAGGGGCCGATAACTCTCCCCTTATCTACGCTAGAGCCCTCCAGTCCGCAAGATCGATTCTTGCGGAAACGGGAAGGTTATGTCCGCCGTCCACGCCGTCATGTCCTCCGAACGGAAGGACGAATGGGCATATGTTGAGGACGCAAATCGCGGCCGCGATCGGCTGCGCACGCCGAAACGCGCTTGATGAGATCATGAGGGATGTCTGGACCCGATACGGTAAGGGCCAGCTCTCCGACGACGAGGCCGGGCAACTCTCCACGCTCGCCCATGAACGCCGGGACGCCTTGCGGGGATCGGGACAGACCGCCCTCGGCCTGGTGTTCCCTCCCCCGGCCGAGCGATGCCCGACGCCAGTTCGCCGGCACAGCCATTTCAAGGGCCGATCGGAGGCCGGCATATGGCGGCCGACGACACGCAAGGACGTGCAGGCGATCTTGAAGGCGGCAGAAATCTACAACGAGGCCGGACTGCACGAGAAGGGCGAGCGCAGCGGCCCGCTCGGTTCGGTGGCACTGGACGTGCTGCGGCTGTTCGTCAATCTCATCGACTTCCGCACCGGCCGGCTAGAGCCGTCGATCACCACGATCATGGACCGCCTGGGCCGTTCGCGCGATACGATCGTGCGGGCGCTGAAGAACCTGCGGGCGCATGGCTTCATCGACTGGCTGCGGCGCTACGAGCCGACCGGGAACGAAGGACGCGGCCCACAGGTGCAGCAGGCCAGCAATGCCTATCGCCTGTCCCTGCCGGAGAAGGCCCGGCAGTTCCTTGGGCGGTTCGGTAAGGCTTCTCCCCTGCCCGATGACCACAGCGCCGCACAGGAGGCGCTCGCGGCCGAGCTGGACGCCTATAGGAAGTCCTTACCTCTCGACGAACTGGCGCTGTTCGAGGCTGGCGACAACCCGCTCGGTCGGGCGCTCGCGGCCCTTGGCAAGTTGGTGCAAAAACGTGAGTCCAATAACCAGACTGAATCCCCCTCTAATTCTATTCTCTATGTGAAAACATAAGCGGACGCCGCTGTTCGGGCCGCTCTCGCGGCCCTGCGGCGGTTCCGGCCCGCGTATAGGCGGGCCGGCAAGCGGCACTCTCACCATCTAATCCGCAACGCTCGCGCCTGCGGCCACCCTCCTATGGGCTTTCGAGAAGGCGCAAGAAGCGAGGGCAGCGCTCAAGTTGTTACGTCAATACGTATTCACGCTTTAACGTATAAATCTCTTGGAACATGACACCGGCCAACAAACGTGCTAAGGTGTACACGATTCAACACACAGAGGCTGTTCCATGACCGCCAACACCACCATGACGATTCGGGTTCGACCCGATGTGAAAGAAAAGCTCGACCGGATCGCGAACGACACGCAGCGGAGCAAATCTTTCCTCGCCGGCGAGGCGGTCGCCGCCTATGTCGATCGTGAACTTGAAATCATCGACGGTATCAAGCGCGGCATGGCCGACGCAGCAGCGGGCCGAGTGATCTCCCATGCTCAGGCCGTGGCAGAAATGCGTGAGGTCATCGAGGACGCGAAGCGTCGGAAAGCGGCGCGCGGATGAGACCGGTCGTTTGGTCGATTGAAGCGCAGCGCGATAACCTCGAAATCTTGCGCCATATCGCGGAGGACGACCCATTCGCCGCCGAACGGGTCGTGGACGCGATCGAGGACGCCGGGAACAAGCTAGGCGAAATGGCGACCGGGCGGCCGGGACGGGTGAGCGGAACCTATGAAAAGTCTCTCGTCCGGCCCCCCTACATCATCGCCTATGAGCTGCGGAACGTAGCGGGCCGGGAAAGCGTCGTGATCGTGCGCGTCATCCACACGTCGCGGAACTGGCCGGCCGAGGAATGGCCGCACTAGCCTAAAGACGTAAGAACGTGCCTAGCTATGTACTCTAATACGTATTCACGCAAAGAAGGATTGACGCATGAACGTCATTGCGTTTTTGAGCCAGAAAGGCGGGAGCGGGAAAACCACGCTTTCGGTTCATACCGCCGTGGCGGCCGAAGCGACCGGCGAGCGCGTTTGCGTCATTGACGCGGACCCACAGGAAAGCGCGACCGCATGGGCGCGCGCGCGGGAAGCCGCAACGCCGATCGTCGCCACGGCCCAAGCCGGGGAACTGGACGCAGCGCTTAGGGCGGCCGAAGGCGAGGGTATGACCTTGGCCGTAGTGGACGCTCCGCCTCATGCCGCCCCGGCGGCCGGCCAGATAGCCCGAAGGTCGGAGCTGGTCTTGATTCCGGTTCGGCCGTCCGCGTTTGACCTCGCTGCGGTCCCGGCCGCCGTCGAGATTGTGACGGCGGCAAAGGTGCGCGGCGCGTTCGTCTTGTCCGCCTGCCCGTTCCGTGCGCCCGAGATCGGAGAGACGCGCGCAGCGCTGGAAGCCTACGGCCTGCCGATTGTCCCCGGCGAGATCATCGACCGGCGTGCGTTCGCCCGCGCTGTCACGACCGGCAGCGCCGTGACGGAGTTCGAGGCCGAGGGCAAAGCAGCGGAAGAAATCCGGGCTTTGTGGGGGTGGATCAAGGACACGTTAGAACGTAAATAGCTAAATACGTAAGATCGTATCTAAGGAGTGGAATTTATGGCAAAGAAAGCAACCGGCCTTGCGGCCTTCACCCGCCCGAAAGCCGGCGCGGAAGCCATCAGCCTTGCAACGATCGAGGACGACCGGCCCGCCGTGGAGATTCCGACGCCGCGGCGAAAGAGGGGAGGTGGCGAGACCGTCGCGCTTACTGTCAAGGTCCGGCGATCAGACTGGCAGCGCCTTCGCCAGCTCGCGGACGCAGAGGGAACGACAATTCAGGCGATGGCCGAAGCCGGGCTGTCGGCGGTGCTGGCGCAGCACGGATTACCGCCGATCGAACCTTATGCACGCTGATACGTGGATACGTATATAGCTTAATACGCTAACACCTACGGGCATTGTTAGCGCCGGGGTTGCTTGTCATGTCTCTGTCGCGCCGGAACCGGAGCCGTTGAGATGTTCGGCGCAGATGGCGGCGACGGTCTCTTGCAGCATCTTCACGCGGTCGACCAGCCAGGCCAGTTCCTCGCCGGTGACTTCGTAGGCCGGAAAATAGCGCGCGCCGACATAGGCACGATCGAGGCGGGAGAAACAGCGCTTGGCGGAACGGGTATCGCGCGGCCAGACGTCAATCAGCCGGGGGGCGATCCTCTCGGCGTGGGAGCGCAGGACGGACAGGCGGTGCGATTTCGGACTGTAGAGCGTCAGGACGGTCAGGGCGCAATGATAGAGGCGTTCGACGGTCTGATGCAGATCGAAGGCGGCTTCCTTGTCATAGCCCCGCCGAATGGCTTCCTGCGCCAGCTCGAAGTGGCGAGCGGCGTTCGGAAACCAATGGTCGAAATGCCGTTGCGCTTCGGCTCGTGCTTCCTCTGGCGCGAGGCTCTTGGGGGAGGCGAGAGGATACCCCGGCAACTCATAGATCACGATGCCGTCGCGGGCGATGTCCACGAAGAAAGGGCGGCCGTGGGCGAGCTGGTCGTTCAGGTCCGCAAGGGAATGGACGATGAAGTTGACCGGCGTTGCCAGATGCTTCGTGACGGTCAGCTCGCGTAAGAAGCGTTCGGCGGCCGGGTCCCAATAGTCGTGAGGATCGACGAAGGTTTCCTTGTCGACGACGACGAGCAAATCATAGTCGGAACGATAACCGCTCTTGTGGTCCTCGACCCAATCGCCGCGCGCGTAGGAGCCGAACAGGATCAGCTTGAGGATGCGCCCGCCTTTCTTCTTTTCCGATAGCTTGCCCTTTTGGGCGGCCTCGAACTCATCGAACAGGATGCGGGCAACCCGTTCCAGTTCGCGGCGCTTGTTGTCGGGGAGGTGGCCGAGGCGTTCAGGGAGCATCATATAGCCCCCTGAACTCTTGATCGGCATAGTATGCGAGCTTGCCGGCGACGATGGGCCGTTGCCCGGCGAGGAACAGCAATTGGAGATGCTGCGGCAGGTTGCGGACCTCGTCGGGGGTGAGGAGCGGCCGGGCGGTGTGCTGCTCGCCGTAGGAGATGCCGGATTTGTCGGAATCGAGCGCGCGGCTCATGGTCTGGAAGACGACGGTTTCCTGTCCGAGGAGATCGGAGACGAGGCGGGCGCTGTCGTGATCGTTGACGCCGAAGACCTGAAGGACGCCGGCGTTGGAGAGGAAGGTTCCGGCGCGCTGGCCGTAGGTGGCGCGGAGTTGGTGAACGTCCTGGAGGATCGGCCAGAGCTGGACGCCGTAGCCGGCCATCAGGCCCATGGCGCGCTCGACGGGAGCCAGGTGACCGAGAGTGGCGAACTCGTCGAGCAGGTAGAGGACCGGCGCGGCGGGCTTCACCGGATCGCGGGCCATGTCGGTGAGGCTTTGGCTGACGATGAGGCGCAGCCATCGCGAATAGGTGGAGAGGCGATCGGGCGGCAGGACGAGGAACACCGAGGCATTGCGGTGCTTGAGATCGGCGAAGCGGAAATCGGAGCGGTCGAGCACGGCGGCCATGCGGGGACTGTCGAGGAAATGGGTATGGCGCTGCGCGGCCGAGAGGACGCCGGCGGCCTCGCGGTCGGATTTGCCGAGGTGACGGTTTGCGGCGCGGGCGACCAGGCCGGCGGCGGCGGTTGACGCCTGCATGTCCTTCAGGAGGGCAGCGAAGGCTTCAGGGGCGAGGGTGAGATATTCGCGCAAGGTCGCGAGGTTGCGCCGATCGCGTGGGTCGACGGCGGCGACATGGAGGATCAGGCCGGCGATCAGCGCCTTGGCTTCCTCGTTCCAATGAGCCTCGCCGGCCATGCCGGGTTCATCGAACACCAGGGCGTCGGCCAGGGTGCTTGCATCCTCGGCGACATCGAGGCCGGCCGTGTCGAGGGTGTCGAGCGGATTGAAGGCGGCCGAGACCATGCCGGTAACGCGGAAAGGGTCGAGGACGTGGACGGGTCCGAATTGCTGGCGGGCACGACCGGCGATCCTGGCATTCTCGCCCTTGGGGTCGATGCAGATCATGGAGCGGTCGGCGGTCAAGAGGTTCGGAATGATGGTACCGACGCCCTTGCCGGTGCGGGTCGGGGCCATGGTCAGCAGATGGGCCGGGCCGGCATAGCGCAGGAGCTTTCCGGTCTTGCCGTCGCGGCCGATCAGCAGTCCGGAATCGGCACGGGTGAGGGCAGCGGTTTCTTTCGCCGTGGCGAACCGGGCCGATCCGTGCGTGTCGCCGGCCGCATCGGCAAAATGCACGATCAGCGGATTGGTGACGAGGCGGAACAGGAAAACGATGGCGAAGACCGTGAAAATGATGTTGCCGACATACCAGAGCACATCACCCTTGGCGACGCCGAGCGGGCGCATCCCATAGTCGAGAGCGAACGCGACGGCAAAGACGACGATCAGATAGAAAATGCCGACTTGGAACACGACCTTTCCATAACGGAACGGGGCCGAGAGCAGAGCCACGAACGCCCATAGCGGATCGCGGGCCGCCGCGCGCAGCATGTTCTTGAGCGCCGCCCATGCAAGTACCGCCTGACTCATGAAGCAGCCTCTCCGGTCTTTCCGGTGATTTCTGCTTTGGGCGTATCGGCGAGGAGATCGGCAAACAGGTCCTTGTCGCCGTTGCGGGTCAGGAAGCCGGGCAGCTCGCGGCGCAACCAATCACCCAGGTTCCGCGAGAACTCGTCCTTTCCGGTTTCGAGGCGATGCAGGACGAGCGCCCCGAGCAACACCTTGCGTCGGGTATCGTTGGCGCGTTCCTGTTTGCCGAGGCGAGCTTTCAGCGCCGAGCGTTGTGCATCCAGTTCGGCCAAGCGCTGTTCGATAGACTTCCGTGCCATATGTCGTTTTCCTCCTATTTCACGGGGCGGGTGGTAGCCTTACCCTTGAGGCGAACCATGATGATTTTCGGATTGTCACCAATGCGTTCGACCTCGACGATGCCGGACGCTTCCACCAGATCGGTGAGGCGAGGAAACCCGAAATTGCGTGCGTCGAAATCCGATGACTGTTTCGCCAGGTGCGCGCCAACACGGGCGAGATT
>JAEAMG010002216.1_pt1 | contig 12560 bp, 7 predicted proteins | sample 8958741 | NCBI WGS metagenome assembly JAEAMG01 (sample SAMN16933256, study PRJNA681125) | bioreactor sludge metagenome | isolation source: anaerobic bioreactor treating anionic surfactant - SDBS | place: India: Bengaluru | collected 2019-02-28
TCAGTGTCATATCCTGACTTTAGCACATCGCACGATTAGTGTCAACAGGACCTAAGCACTTTTACCGCTGCCGGGGCAAGGGAGAATGCCGCCCAGGGTGCGGCGCGGCACGGCTTTTTTCTTTTAGTGCCTTACAAACCAACAACGGCAATAAAAAACAAGTTGTTTGCGAGACCGCAGTATCCGGCCGAGCCCTCACGCACTCGTGGGAGCGAAGCGTCAATTCAGGAGTCAGAATGAGACGATCGACAGAAAGAGCGACTCTGTTGACGCATTCTATTCTGAATTCTGACTCCTGACTTCTTGGGTTGCGGGCTCCGCCCGCCTTAGAAAACACCTGAGTCGATGAAGCGACATTGATCTGAGCAAAAGTAAATTGAAGGTCCGTACAGATTTCCACCCCGATTCAACCTGAAAACGGGTCACGATGCGCTGTTTTTCAATAACGCGAAATGCTCACTCCTGCGTTGATAAAACAGCCCAAGATAACCGTGAAAAACGACTCTCCTTCTGCAGTCAATCAAACCACGGAGCGCAAGTCTACTTGCCGCCCAGAGTTTCATAAAGTTTCTGAACTTGGGGGCCTGATAGGCAACGTTTGAAGATCATGAACTCATCAAGAATGCCGTCGAAGTCTCTCTTTCCGCTATCGGTCGAGTTTCCCCAGCCGATCCGCAGGTCTGTGGCGGTCGGAGGGTCAGGGTTCCCCGTGAAATCCTGAATGGAGGTGACGCATTTACCGTCAACATAAAGATCTTGGCGTCCGGCTCTCCGCCCCGGAGCCCATCCGTATGTCACAGCAAGGTGGTGCCAGTTGCCGTCCGCAACAGCGGCATTGCTTTTGATAATGCCGCAGCTATGACCGACAAAAGCGGGTTTTCCGTCCCTGATGTAGAACTGCTTCTCATGCCATTCCCAACTGCCGGCGCCTCCTTTCCCAAGGAGTCCGCCATCCGTTGTGGTTTTTATCCATGTTGCGATCGTGAAGTCATCTTTCCCGAGTTCCACATCGCGTGGGGCAGGAATCACAACATGAGCGCCATTACCGGAGAAGCGGAGCGCGCCGCCGACTTTTCCCTCATCCACGTGCACAACCTGGACGGCTTTTCCGTGGCGCTGTTTGGGGCCAGAGTCCGCAACCATCCCTTCATCAACAGAGTCGAAGGTGTAGTAGACAAGAATTCCCTTATCGCATCCGGTAGGGAGAACGGGTCTTTTGGCAGGCGCACGGTTGACCGTTTGTGTGGACGAGGGCTCGCGTTCCGGCATACGGGTCCCGTTCGTCGCGGCGGATTCCTTTTGCTTGGCCAATTGATCCGCATAACCAGTAATCGTTGTTTGTACCCGGTCCCTTTCCTGCCGGACAGCTGTCGCCTCGTCCAGCTTCCCGGTCTTGACCAGCTCCTTCTGGAGACGATCGAGCGCCTGTTCGTACTTTGTTGTCAGCGTGTTCAGTTGAACAGTCATATCCTGTTCCCACGCGGAGAACTGTTTTACGTAGGAGGCCTGGAGCGTTTTGATTTCCGGTATCTCTGCGTCATCCAATTTGGCGGGCAGGCTTTTCGCCGTCTGGAACCGCTCGATCTCGGTGACTGCGGCCTTGGTTTTGGTCAAGTCGCCTTGATTCTGCGCGGTCGTTCTGAACGCCTCCAGCGATTTCTGGTAGTGCTGCTGCAGGCCGTCGAATTTGGGCTGGAACGACTGGAGGATCTGCTCCGAATTCTTCCTGTAGGTCTCTTGATACGTCTTCAGGTCGGCGGCCCAGACGGACGACAAAAACAGGAACGAAAAAAGGAAAATCAACATCGGCTTCATTGAGCTTGGCATATGCATTCCTTGGCACACGTTCTCGCGGACTACGCGCTACAACGAATCCACGATCGCTTTAACCTTTTTGTCGTAGTCTTCCTGGGTCAGCAGACCCTGTGCAAGAAGCTCTTTCGCCTGCTTGATCCGCTCGGCGGCGGTGAGTTTGCTGCCACCCCCGTCCGCGCCGGACGCAGGTGCCGCCGGGCTCACGTCGGCCGTGGTCGCGGTCGCCAGCGCGCGCATTTCACCCGCGGATAGCGCGCGGTTGTAAACCCGCACTTCGTCAATGAGCCCGTCGAACGCAGAAAAAGTTCCAAAAGGATACTGTACCGCCGTATTGCCGATACAAAGATCCCAGTGATTAAGAGAAAGCGGTCCGTTTCTGCGCACCCTATTTCGTTCAACCTCCGTTCCATCCATGTACAAGGTACACAGACTGCCGTCATACGTGAAGGCCACATGGTGCCAATTGTAATCACGTATGGCGTTTCGGGAACTTAAGGAACTATCGTTACCATCGAAACACAGTTTTCCGCGGAAACTGTTTTTATTGTCACCGCCGCCGAGGCCCAAAGCGAAACCGGTGCGAAATTCCTTATCGACAATGCGGTTCCAGAAACCATCCGTGTCCTGAGACTTTATCCACGCGGCCACCGTCGCATACTTTACGCCCAGCGACTCGCTGTCCGGGACCACAATGCGATCAGTCAGGTTGGTGATACGGAATTGATAGGCACCTCCGAAACGTCCGTCGGGTATCCACTGGGCGCCCTCAACCCGGCCATGATTGCCCGCGCCGCTCTTGTCTTGGGTTGTCCCGTCGAGGGGGGATACGTCAAACGGCAGGTATAACACCAAACCGTCCGCTCCCGGCGAACCGCCTTTCCGGACGGAGTTCGGCTTTATGGGCGCGTCGGGCGCATCGTTCTTCACAATCTTGTTAAGACTGTACCGCACGTTCATCAAGATTACCGCACTTTCCAGCGCTCCCCTTTGAACCAACAGATGCATCTGGCTCATTAAGCGATATCTCACATCAGCCAGTGTATTTGCGAACGAGACGGTGGACTGATCGGCTGTCGCTAATAAGCGGCTCACCCACTCGGCCGACTCGCGGTCGTTGGAGGCTATAAAATCGCGTTTGGCCTCTTCCAATGCCTTCGTCAATCGGACCTTCCCTCGGGCTGCGGCCTCGGCGGACAATTCCGGCTGAGACGATACCATTATCTGCTGCTGAACGGGTTGCGTAAGCCCTGCGGGTTCAACCGCACCTTTGTTCAACGTCTGCACCCTATTATTCTCTTCAGAAACAGCCGTCGCCTCGTCCAGCTTTCCGGCCTTGACCAGCTCTTTCTGGAGCCGGTCGAGCGCCTGCCCGTATTTTGCCGTCAACGCTCCCAGTTGTGCGTTCATATCCTGTTCCCACGCGGAGAACTGTTTTACGTAAGAGGCCTGGAGCGTTTTGATTTCCGGTATCTCTGCGTCATCCGATTTGGAGGGAAGGCTTTTCGCCTTCTGGAACCGGGCGCTCTCGGCGACGGCGGCTTTGGTCTTCGACAGGTCGCCTTGATTTTGGGCAGAGGCCTTCAGCGTCTCCAAGGATTTCAGGTACTGCTGCTGCAGACTGTCAAATTTGGGCTGGAACGCCTGGAGGATCTCTTCCGTATTTTTCTGGTAGACCTCCTTACATGATTTCAGGTCTACGGCCCAAACGGAAGACAGGCATACGAACGACAATAGAAAACCTAACAAAGGCCGAGTCGGTTTTGTCATAAACATAGCTTTCAGAATTTTACAGATGAAATATGACACGTGATCAACTGAACGTTTATAGAATACATCGATATGTGTGGATCGGCAATAGCGACTAGGTGTTTTTTCTTTCAGTAACGACTTGAGTCGAAATCCGGTCCGTCCCGCTCACCGCATCCAGCAGCGCATGCAGCCGGGCCGGGTGGTGACCACCCCTACGCCATCATAAAGGCATTTTTGCTGGCGACGGCGTTCCTGATCCCATTGAATACCATATCAGCGAAAAAAGAAAAACCGCGTAACGATTTGCTGTGCAATTCATTACGCGGCCTTCAATATGGTGCTCGGGGGGGGACTCGAACCCCCACACCTTTCGGCATATGCCCCTCAAACATACGTGTCTGCCATTCCACCACCCGAGCGGAAAACGGGACGTACTTTATCCGATTCATGCCCGCCTTTGCAAGGCCAATCCGAGAAAATCTGAAATCTCTGGCCATCGAGGCTCACTCCGCGCTACACTTGCAGAATGAATAAAGCATTCACCGCTACGCAACGTTCTTTTCTGAGAGGCCAGTTACGCGACGAGCTGACGGAAGGTGTTGTCTATGCGCGTCTCGCGCAGTTACACCCCGTCGGGCACAATCGGGAGCTGCTTGAGCGTATCGCCAATGATGAACGCAATCATGCCGCCGCACTCGCGGCACTTCTGGGTGAAGAGGCCCGGCCGGACCTCTTCAAGGCCGGGAGGATTGTTTTTATCGCTCGGACGTTCGGCCTCACCTTCGGGCTCAAGCTCATGGAGAAGGGTGAGATCCGCGCAGGCGACGCCTACCGCTCGCTCGCGGCCGTCGTGCCTGATTTCGAACGGATCGCCAAAGAGGAGGACGAACATGAAGCCTCCCTGCTCTCGCTGCTGGATGACGAACGGCTCAACTACATGGGAGCCATTGTGCTGGGCCTGAATGACGCGCTGGTCGAACTCACCGGCGCGCTCGCCGGCTTCACCTTCGCCCTCAACGGCTCGCGTCTCATCGCCATGACCGGCCTCATTACCGGTCTGGCCGCCGCCATGTCCATGGCGGCCTCGGCGTTTCTGCAAGCCCGTGCGGACAGCGGCTCCAATGGGCGCCCTCCGGCTAAGACCGCCTGCTACACTGGCATCGCCTACGCCGTCACGGTTTTTGTTCTGATCCTGCCCTACCTGCTGACCCATAACGTCCACGTCGCGCTGGCGCTGATGCTTCTCTCGGCCCTCGTCATCATCGCGCTTTTCAATTTTTATCTCAGCGTGGCCAAGGATACGCCTTTCCGCCGAAGTTTCCTGGAAATGGCAAGCCTTTCCGCTGGAGTCTCGGCCATCTCGTTCGGCATCGGATTCTTCCTCAACCACGTGTTCGGCGTGGGGTAAGGAGCCAAGAATAATGAAACGCGCGACCTTATTCTTATGGGCCGTTCCCTGTCTATTCTTTACCGTGCAGACCAACGCATTCAATGCCCAAAACCCTGACTCATCCTTCCTTCAGAAGGTGCCGACGCCCCCGGGGCCTGCCCCGCTCGGAACGAAGGGCGTCCGGACGCTGTCCGAAGCCCTGAAGACGGATACTTCCGGCCTCGAGAATCTCGCCCTTCGCCCGCAGGCGAAGGCCTCCGCCTCAGGTTCACTCTCGGATTACGCCATCCACCGTGTCGAGCACCTCAACGACAGCCTGCTCGGCAACAGCCACAGTTGGATTTCCGACAAAGAAGACGGCTGGGCCGAAATCGATTTGGGGGCCGTGTTCCACTTTTGCCGAGTCGCCCTCGGGAGTGATTCTTCCGGCACTTACCGTGACCGCACTCCGAACGCCTTTACCCTTCAGACCGCAACGGAGGAGGGCCCTGCCGCCAGGTGGCAGACCGTCTACGCGTATGCGGGCGAACCTGTCCACATGCGGACTGAATTCACGTTCCGTCCCGTTCAAGCACGGCGACTCCGTGTCGTGCTTCCGCCTTGTTCGGGCGGCCAGCCGCGTTTGGATGAAATCGAAGTGTTCGGGTCACCGGACCCTATCGCGCCGGAAAAGGTCGGCAGGCTCTCTCCTTGCGCGCCGCAGACCGGTGGCGGCACCTGCGGTGCCGCGCAACTCCGTCTCGCGCTTCTCGGAGAAGAACACGCGTGGCTCAAAACCTATGGGTACGCAGACATCGAGAGGCGATTGCGCGAAACGCCCTACCCCGAACGGCGTTATCCCAAACACGCCGCTGACGATGTTCTGCCGTTACCGTCATTAACAGACGCTCCCCCGCTTGACGGAAACCCGGGCAGCCCCGCGTGGCTGGCGACCTCGCGCGGCGTGCTCCGAGTCTGCCGGATCGCGGATTGGGAACAGGGACCGCTCGTTGAACAGGCGGTAGAGGCCGGCATCTTCAGCAATGAGCTCTACCTGGCTGTCACCGCCGACCGTTTTCTCTCAGCCCACCTTGCGCTGGTGGGCGTGGCCAATCAACCCACACGCGGCCTCATCCTTCTCACCTGCGACGGCTTGAAGTGGCAGCCGCTGGATGCCGACGGCAAGCCGTCTGCCGAAGCCCTCATACTCCCGGGTTCGTTTCACGCCTCACAGAACCGGTTCGAAACCCGGCTGCCGCTCGCCTGGTTTCCCGGCTACAGCGAAAACGGCCTCTATGTCGCGGGAGGGATCGGAGGCCGTTGGACGCTGCCTGGCGGACGCCCCGTGAATTTCTTCCCCGCGCCTTTCGCCCTGCGCCAGACCGGCGGCTTTGACGGCAGCGCGTTTACGCTCAGGGTAGGCTTCAACACCACGCATCTGAATCTCCGCTTGAACGCTGACGCCGATCCGGTTACCCACGAGGTCCGCTACCGGTTTCTGCCGAATGAGTCTCAGGACGTGAAGGTGGTCTCGCGGCAAGGAGCGGTCGGGCCGGAAGCCACCCTGACGATTGACGACCAGCGGGGCAATGCCTGGCGGTTGACCTTCTTGCGCTACGCGCCCGCCGCACGTGCGCTTGCCCTGTACAGGGAGCTGATCAAACGCCGTGCGGCGGCGGGCGAGGAAATGGGCGCTGAGGAAAAACGTCTTGCCGGTTTTCAGGCGCGCTATGAGGCCACATTGATAAACGGGCACGCCGCCGTGTCCGCCGATCGCGAGCTGTTCCGGGAGGTCTGCGCCGCCAAACGGGCGCTCTTCCTGCGCGACAAGGACGTGGGTCCATTGACCAAGGTGCTCTTCAGCAAGCGCAATCCTTTCCACCCTTCGCACAATTACAGCGTTCAGTTCGATTCTCCGTGGCGGCCGGGCGGCGGCGTCTATTCGCTCGCGATTCCGGTGGAGAACGGGGCGCTCGCTCCGGAGAAGGCTCAAACGGCCTGCCTGTTTAACGCCGGAGAGGGTGTGGCACGCGACCCTGCACTGAGTTTTGACGCAAAGAAAATCTATTACGGCTACCGCGAGAATCAGAAAGAGTACTATCGCATTTTCGAGCAGGACCTCGCGGCCGGCACGCGCCGCAGGATCAGCCCCGAGGGACCGTTCCACGACTTCTGGCCCACTCCGTTGCCGGATGGCGGGTTAGCTTTCATCTCGTCGCGTTGCAAGAAGAAGTTCATCTGTTGGCGCCCGCAGGCCGTCGTGCTTTTCCGAATGGAGATCGACGGCAGCAAACTCGAGCCGCTCTCGTACGCGAACCTCACCGAGTTCGCGCCCTCGGTGATGGATGACGGTCGTATTCTCTGGACGCGCTCCGAGTATGTGGACAAGGGCGCGGACTACGGCCATACGCTCTGGACGATCCGCGCGGACGGCACCATGCCGGAACTCACCTTCGGCAACACGGTCGCGCTGCCGCAAGGTTTCGCCAACGGTCGGCAGATGCCGGGAACGCGCGAAGTGTGCGCGACCATGATCTCCCATTTCGGCGACCTGAACGGCCCCGTGGCGCTGCTCGACCTTGCCAAAGGCCCGCACGACCCTTCGGCGATCAGCAGCATCACGCCGGAAATTCCCTGGCCGGGCTACAGCCCGAACAGTGAGGCCTTCCGCGAACCGCTGCCTGTGACAAAGGACCTGATTCTCATCGCTCACGCGCCTCAAGACCGGTTCGGACTTTTCCTGCTTGACCGTTACGGCAACCGCGAGCTGCTCTACATGGACGAGGCGATCGACAGCGTCTGCCCGCTGCTCCTCCGTCCGCGCCCGCTGCCGCCCGTGATGCGCGGCGCGATCGTGCCCGCCCTCGCCCAACAGGACAAGGGACAGTTCTCCGTCGAGAACGTCTACCGCGGCCTCGAAGGCCAAGTGCGGCAGGGGGCTGCGAAGTACCTGCGCATCTGCGAGGAGGTTCCGACCTACCTCCGCCAGATGCCGGACGGCACGTATCAGGCTGATCATGATCCGTTTATGAGTTGGTATGCCTCGCCGGTGGACCTTATCAGCGGGCCGTTCGGTTGGCCCTCCTACATCGCCAAGGGCGTACTCGGCACCGTGCCGGTCGAGGCCGATGGTTCGGCAAACTTCCTGGCTCCCGCGCAGCGCGTGCTCTATTTTGAACTGCTCGATGCGAATGACAATGAGATCCAGCGCATGCGCTCAGTCGTGCAGCTTCGGCCCGGCGAACGTCGCTCCTGCATCGGGTGCCACGAGAGCCGCCTCATTGCGCCCACTCAGGCCTATCTGAAGGCACAGGCGATGAAGCGGGAGCCTTCCGAACCCGCGCCGCCTCCGTGGGGGGCTGGGCCGTTCTGGTTCGAACGCGTGGTTCAGCCCGTGCTCGACGGCAAGTGCGTCGCATGCCACAACGCCAAGCTGCCGAACAAGATCGACCTGACAGACACGCGTGACGGACAAAGCATTCCCGTCTCCTATCGGAACCTCGTCAAGAGCGGAACGCTTCACCATTTTCACTATGGGTATCAAGCCGGCGTGCCGTACAAGGCCGCACCCTATACCTTCGGCACCGTGAAGAGCAGGCTCTGGGAGATCTTGAAAGACACGAACCACAAAGCTGTGCGACTAACGCTGCATGAGGAACAGGCGATCAAGTGCTGGACCGACCTCAACATGCCGCTCTGGGGCGACTACGCGTTCCGCCCCGAGCGCCTCACGGTCCGCCCGCAGGACACGAACCGCTGGCGTCCGGACTGATGCTTTTACAGCACGAAAGCCAGCCAAAGCGGGATGGTGACGAGGCAGAGGGCGTGCGTAACGAGGATCGCTGCGGCGGAGAAATCCGAATCGCCCCCGAACGCCTCAGCCAGCGTCACGCTGGCCATGGCGGCGGGCATCACCGAGATCAGCATCAGGACGCGACGCACGTCTAACGGAATCGGAGCCAAAGAGAGTCCGACGATACACAGGGCCGGAATGACGACGAGGCGCAAGACGCAGGTTCCGGCCATCAGCGGCGAAAACAGCTTGCTGGGATGAAGCATCGCGATGCGGGCTCCGCAGATCAGGGCGGAGGCGGGAATCGTCGCGCCGCCCGCCATCCGGCAGGTTTCCAGCAGCGTCTTCAGAAAGTCTCCCGCGGTTGCGCCCGGAGACACCCCCTGCCGTTCGCAGACTGCGCGAATCGCTAAAATCGCAAAGGACCCCAGAAGAGCCCCCATCGGCACACTGACCAGATTCTTCAGAAAGCCCCGGTCCAGTTTCTGTCCCGTGAGCGCCTTCACGCCCAGCGTCCACACGCACAGTTCGGAGCCGAGCGCCGAAAAAATGATCAGCGCGATCGCCTTTTCGCCCCACAGTGACGCCGCCATCAGGATCGGCAGAAACGAGTAGTTGTTCATCAGACAGATGAAATGGTAACAGCGACGTGTCGCCTCAGTCTGTTTCTTTAAGATCGGCAGCGAAGCGAAGCCTACCAGCCAACCCGTAACCAGGATGAAGACCGTACCGACCGGCATCATCCAGTTCTGCAGCAAGGTCTCCCATGTGAAGTTCCTCACGATGGAGCTGACGATGAGACATGGATAAAAAACGTTCAGCATGACCAGTGAAAGCTGTCGGTTGAACGTCGCGTCGATCCATTTCAGGCGGCACAGCACATATCCCGCCAAGGTCAGCAGGATCAGCGGAAGCATTTTGATGAAAAGGGTTAGCATAAACGGGTGGAGAGGTTCAGCGGTTCACGGTTCAAGGGTTGGAGAAAGGTCATTGGATCGATTCACGGTTGGGGTGGTTTGTAGCTTTTGAGGTAGTTGATAAAACCGCGAATGGCGGCTCGGGTGCGGCGAGCTTGCTCGTAAACCGCTTGAAACTCTTCCGATGAAATGTAAGAGGAGTCCAAAGCAACATAGAGTTCGCTCTGCACTTCAGTGCATGAGCGTTTGGCATACCGTAAGAAACGGACAAATTCCGTATTCGCTTCAGAGTCGAACCCTTCTGCGATGTTGTGCATGGATGAGCCAGCCGCATCTTGAATCTGCCCTTTCAGCCCAAAGTCTTTTTCGAAACCACCCTTAGCGGTCAAGCGATATACCATTCGAGTCAACTCACGAGCAAGTTGCCACGCCTCTATATCCTCAAACCGCGCGATCTTCATGCGTTACCCTCACCAACCGCTGAACCTCTCTAACCGCTGAACCTCCCCAACCTCTGAACCGTGAACCTCTGGACCCCTCTCTCCCACCTGCCCTCTCCAACCGTGAACCGCTGAACCTCCCCAACCGCTGAACCGTGAACCTCTGGACCCCTCTCTCCCACCTGCCCTCTCCAACCGTGAACCGCTGAACCGTTGAACCTCTCCAACCTAAAAAAACAGATCCCGCTCGCCCTTGCAGATGCGGTCGTAATGTTCCTTCACCGTCGGATAAAACATCGGCAGGGTGGCCTCTATCGCGGCCAGTTCCTTGTTAAGCACCGGTTCGCAAAGGGCGCGCGTCGCGGCGCTGGCGAAATCGTCCAGCCACTCGCGGAAGGTCAGCACGGCGTTGATCTTGCAGAATTTGCCCTCCTTGCCGGTCTTGAGCGCATCCATGATGCATCCGCCCGTGCGCCCGCAGCGGTACCCCGCCGTGCAGAAGGAGGTGATGATGCCCTCGCGAGCCAAGTGCGCGATGACCTCTTCCAGCGTGCGGTTGTCGGACAGCACGAACTGCTGACGGTCCTTCTCCTGATGGGTCTCGCTCTCGAAATCGCTGTACCCCTTGATCGCGATATTGCTGCTCGCGTCCATCTGCGTGATGCCGCACTGCACAAAAGCGTCACGCGACTCCGGCCGCTCTCGGCAGGTCACGATCATGCCCGTGTACGGCACAGAGAGACGCGTGATAATTAGAATGCGGCGGAAGGTCGCATCGTCGATCAAATACGGCGAGGTCGTCGGCAAGTCCGTGCCGCTCGCGGGCTCAAGCCGCGGGAAAGAGATGGTGTGCGGCCCGATACCGAACTGGCGCTCCAAGTCGCGGGCGTGATAAACGGAAGCCATCAGCTCGAACTTCCAATCGTAGAGCCCGTAAAGCACGCCCATGCCCACGTCGTCCACGCCCGCCTCCAGCGCGCGGTGAAAACAGGTCGTGCGCCAGTCGTAATCGCCCTTCACCGTGCCTGCCGGGTGGAGTTTGGCATAAGTCTCGCGGTGATAGGTTTCCTGAAACACCTGAAAGGTGCCGATGCCGACCTGCTTGAGCATGCGCAGGTCCTCGACAGGCAGCGGCGCGGCATTGACGTTCACGCGCCGAATGCCGACCGGTGTCCCGCGCGGCGACTTGACCTGTCGCTCATAAATGGTGCGGATGGTCTCCGCAAAATACTCGGTGGAGGTATCGGGATGTTCGCCGTACACGGCGATCAGGCGCTTGTGGCCGATTTTTCCGGCAAGCACATCAATCTCTTGCCGCACCTCGTCCATCGTCAGCATGCGACGTTTCTGATCCTCGTTGCCGCAGCGGAATCCGCAGTAGACGCACCGGTTGACACAAAGATTGCTCATGTAGAGCGGCGCGAACATCACAATGCGGTTGTCGTAAACCGACTTTTTCACCGTGAGGGCCGTCGTCTCCATCTCGTCGAGCAAGGCGGGGTCAGTCACTTGGATCAGCGTTGCGGTTTCTTCGGGTAACAGGGTTTCGATTGCGCGGGATTTTGCGAGGATTTCGCGGATGCGCACGGGATCATTCGCGTAGGCGGCCTCAGCCGTCGAAAGCCTGGAAAAAATATCCGTTTCGTCGACATAGTGTTTCCCGCCCGGCAAATATTTATCGATCTGCTCTCGGATAACAAAACGCTTGCGATAATCGGCTGCGTCGGTGAAATGACGAATGGTGTTTCCCGCTTCTGTTTTGTTCTGCATAGGGTTCTCCTTCTTTTCTGGGGCAAAAGCCGAACCCGCAGTCCAAGGGCGTAAACACCACTTATCGGCTGGCAGGTAGAGGCCAACCGGCGATAGGGGACTCGAACTCCTTGGGTCAGAGCGACGCTCCTTCACCTCAGAAATGTAAACGTATGATACGCCTTCCTGCGGAATTGCTCAAGGGGCAAAACCGGCGCATCGCGCCCCGCGCGTTGCCTCACAATTCATGACACCAAAACAAAAAAGGATCGGGGCGCACGCCCGCTTCGGTTGCTTGATTGCCGCGAGGTCGTGTCCGGGCCGCAGACAGGGTCCCCGTCCGCAGGGCAGGCGCGGCTCCGCGCCGCACCCCTCGCACGAAGCGTGTCCGGCAACTGGATCGCTGTGCGACCCTCGCCCGTTTGCGTTTCCGGATGCTCGTTGCCAGCTATTCCCGCGTTTCTAGAGCGCTTTTAAGTGGCCGAGCCGTGAGCAACGGTAGGTCGGAATAGCAATCCCGACTGAAAGGCCTAGCGATGCTGTCCCGTCAAAACGGCTACAGTATTTCTGAAAATGCTCTAATGTGGGTTCAGCCCACAACCCAAGTCTTGGCTGACGAGCTACTCGATCGGGTATGGCAATGCCGCATTTCTTTTCAAAGCACCTGCCCGTCGCCCTCTGAAAGGCGACGCCAAAGTCCGAACGGGAGTCCAACGCCGGAGCGGGTG
>JAEAMG010002217.1_pt1 | contig 12553 bp, 10 predicted proteins | sample 8958741 | NCBI WGS metagenome assembly JAEAMG01 (sample SAMN16933256, study PRJNA681125) | bioreactor sludge metagenome | isolation source: anaerobic bioreactor treating anionic surfactant - SDBS | place: India: Bengaluru | collected 2019-02-28
AACGAGTTGCAGGAATGGTGTTTTTGGCTTTCAACATCCACTTCAGGAACGGTAACCCCTGCCCGCAGTTGTCTCTTCCTTGCGGTCTTTAGCTTTGCCCCTTTTGCGGACTCCTCGGGATAGGGATTAGATGGCCGAGCCCATAACTCTGTCGGATATACCATGAGCAAGACAAGATCATAGTAGCTCACCTTAACCTTTCGCTTTTTGCATCCTTTTACAATGCCCTTAAGCCAGTCTTGAAGACCGGGATCAAATTGCTTATTGTAATAGTCCCATACCTTCATATCGGCATCTACAGTTGTTTTTCCGTAAGCTTCGTAGAGGTGGCTTTTCATGATTGCAAGGTTGTGACCGATTGCTGCTGCGGCTTGTTCTCCATATTGCATACCCATCTCAAAGTTAGACCCGGAAACTACAACGGCTTTAGGAAAGCCCGTAGATACATAAGGTTCCGGGGCACCGTATGAAACACTCGCCACTTGAAATATAATGAGCCAAATCCCGATCAAGAAACTTGCTCCACACAACATACTCCTTTTCATAATTTTTCCCTCCTTCATTTTAATTTTTCTTGTGATTCCCACCCGAATACCTTTTGTTACTCTTTGTTGTGTATCACCTCCTTGTCCTGTATAAATACCAGTAAAGTTGAAAATTCAGCATGTGGCACTACATTTGCGTTGGCTCAAGCCATTCCGAATCTTTTTGTGAGACTTTACTCGCTTCAAAATGTGGTTGCTCTGGTTGTTATTCAGCATTCGTCTAACTTGGGATTAATTTTAGCAGGAACTGCAAGGCGTAAATGTCATCTTGCGACTTTTATGCTGTAGAACTATGTAAATAGTATTGTAATCTTTTGATTACAGAATTAATGGATTCAATATTAATATCAAAACCGTGTTTGGCGGTATGAGGTTCTATTTCGTTTATTCGTCTATATTATGCTTTACAGCGTATCGTACAAGCTCTGCATTGCTTTTCATATCCATTTTATGGAGAATGCGGGTTCGGTAGGTGCTTACTGTAGGACGGGCAAGGGAAAGTTCGTGGGCAATCTCCTTTATAGATTTTCCCTCAACAATCATGCGAAATATCTGGTATTCCTTGTTTGATAGACATTCGTGAGGTTTGATTTCAGTTCGACCTAAAAGCTTATCCGCGAAGCGTTCTCCGAGGGATTCACTTACATAGGTCCCCCCTGCCACGGCCTTTTTAATGGCCTTTATCAAATCCGCGGGCACACTCTCTTTGGTCAAATAGCCAGAGGCGCCTTCTTTGAGCACCATAATTGCATACTCTTCTTCAGTGTGTATGCTCATAATGATCACAGGAAGCAAAGGACGTTCTGCCTTTAGGATTCGCAGCACATCAAACCCTCCCATGCCCGGCAACCCAAGATCAAGAATAACCACATCATACACATCTGTACCAAGGATCTTCTGCAGAGCCTCGGGGCCGCTTCCGGCCTCATTAGCCACTTCCATACCTGGAGTATCACTGATAACCTTTCTTAATCCTTCCCGAAAGATTGCATGGTCATCGACGATGAATATTTTTGTCAACAGAGTTCCCTTTCATTTGAGTCTTGTGGCCCCGGAGCCCCCATTCTCGCTGGTGCCTTGATGACACCTTTTTCTGAATAATAGGAATCGATACGGTCATCGTTGTTCCCTTGCCGGGTGAGCCGGTGAAAAATGATTTCCCTCCCCAGAATCTCACCCTTTCCCTGATCCCCAGGATGCCCAAAGACAATGGATTAACTGTCTGCTCCGGTGATATTCCCTTGCCGTTATCTTCTATCCGCAGCACGAGCCTTTTTGAATACCTCATTAAAGATACCTGGATCTGTGTTGCCTCAGCATGACGAAGAACATTTGTCATAGCCTCCTGAAAAATGCGAAGAATCACGAGATCGAGTTCTTTATCATGGTCCGGTATTTCTTCGTCAATCATGACCTTGCAGGCTATACCGGTTCGTTCCTGGAAATCCCTCAAATACCATCTGATGGCTGCGGTAAGACCAAAATCGTCAAAAACAGGCGGGCGTAGTTGTCTGCATATTTCTCTCACTGACTGCATTGTGCCACCGATCTGTTTTTCAATACTCTGGACCTGTTCTTTGAGCCAAGCATTCTTAGGTGGCAATCTGTCCCTCAAACGACTCAGGTCTATCGTCAATGCGGACAGAGACTGACCGAGTTGATCATGCACTTCTCGGGCAATATTTGTTCTTTCCTGCTCTCTGATCCGCTGGAGATGTTCCGAAAGATGTCGGAGATCTTCCCTTGATCTCCTCGTCTCCCGTTCCGACTTCTTTCGTATCTTGATCTCCTTGAGCAGTTGCTTGTTCACGGCTATCATATCCGCTGTTCGTTCCCGTACCCTGTTCTCGAGATATGTCTTGGCATGAAGCAAGATTTTCTCTGCTTCCTTCCACGGTGTGATATCACGAAACACAATAAAAAGGAAATTCTTTCCCCTTAAAGCTATCGTACTTATGGACAACTCTATGGGAATTTCTCTTCCATCTGTTGTCCGGATGGTCCATTCGGTTCTGTGATGTCCATTCTTGCTGGCAGCAGACAAGAGGGTGCGAACCTTTCTGGAGGATACTGAACCGTCGGCTTGCCTTTCGGGTGACAGAGCTTCTATGGTTTTACCCACCATCAGATCCTTATCCGGACAGTCGAACATCTTTTGCGCTGCAGGGTTGCAATCGATGACAAGATTTCCGTCAAGGAGCAAAAACGGGTCTGCGGATTCCTCGAAAAAAGACCGGAATCTTGCCTCGCTTTCCCTCAATTGAGCCTCAGCTGTCTCGCGCCGCGTGACATCTATCCACATGTTTACAATAAGATTTTTTCTGAGTATGACAGATCTGTTCTCAAATGTACGGGTCTTTCCATCTGCGCAAATGAACTGTCCTACCTTGATGCCACCGCCTAACTTAACAATCTCTTTCCATTGCTTCCTTGCTTCTGCTCTCTCCTTGGGGTCCGGTATTGCCTGCTTTAACATGACATTTGTTGAAGGAACATCCGGAAGTGTATACCCCAATGTGGAGACGACAGCCTTGTTTATGAAATTCACATTCCCGAAGGGGCTCCCCAGGACTGCTATACCGCATGGCAGGTTATCAAGGATTGAAATAAGATCCTTCTTGTCCACATTAAATATCCAGGATCCTCATATCATAGGCAATCTCGAGGATACGGTCAATCCGAAAAGTCCGTTCCATTTTACGGAGATGACAGTAAGCCCTCAAGCCCTCAAATGCTTTCCCTTTATACTCCATTTCCTCAATTGCAATGGGTCGGATGGTACGTAGTGTTTTTCGGTCATCAGGTTTGAGGTAAAGAATCTCAAGATCGACTTCACGTTTTATAGCATCCACAACTATCTTCCGTCTCTCTTCATAACTTATCCGCTCGTTGGCCTTATTGTATTGGAAGGTGGCAAGAAACTTTGCCACACGCCAGTCCATGCGAATATGTGACTTCATAATTGGTTTGGTAAGAGTAATTCCGGCGAAACTTGTACATCTGCTCAAGGCCACATAAACCTGGCCGTGAGCAAAGGTGCCACGACCAATGTCGATCACCACCCTGTCGAAGGTTTTTCCCTGGCTTTTGTGGATTGTTACAGCCCAGGCAAGCCTCACCGGGTACTGAGTAAAGGAACCTGTTTTTCTCGTAGTAATCTTCTTGGTTGACCTATCGTATTCGTATTTAAAAAGCTCCCACGTGTTTTGCGTGACCTCAACAACGCTTCCATCCTGGAGGGTGACAAGTATTGCTACGTCTTCACCTTCCGTCTTTTCGATACCTACAACCTTTCCGATAGTTCCGTTTACCCACCGACCGTATTTGTCGTTATTGACAAGCATAACCTGGGCGCCTGGTTTTAGTTGAAGGATTTCATTTGCAGGAAAAGAAGAGTGGTCAAATTCTCCGTTCAAGACTCCTGCAAACTCTAATGCCCTTCCGGGGAGGGCATCAAGCTTTTCCAGATTGCGTTCCGTTGCCAGATCGTTGGTACTCGTCAAGGTAATGGAAAATCCATCATCATCTGAATCAACATTCGTGCGATAATTTTCATTGAGCCGCTCTATATCTTCATCAGTGCAAGAACGCTTACGAATGGAGTTGAGTAAAGCAATGAAGTCCTGCTCTGTCTGACGATATACCTTCTCAAGCTCAATAAACTCCATCTGGAAGGTCGATTCTTTGAATATCTGGGCTGAAAAAAAATAGGGTGAAGAGTACCGATGAGAAAAAATCTCTTTCTCTGCAGAGGTAACGACCGGTGGCAGCTGATACAAATCACCAATGAAAATCATTTGAATGCCCCCAAACCACTGTTTGCGCTTAGGACCGTTCAGGCGGAGAAACTTCTCCACACAATCGAAAAGATCTGCCCGGACCATAGAAACCTCATCAATAATAATGGTATCGAACTCTTTGTAAATATGCCCTTCCAGGCCGGATACCTTCTTCACCTTCTCGGGCGTTATGTTCGGCTTGAAACCGAAGAATGAATGAATGGTCTGACCTTGAATATTGAGAGCAGCCACTCCGGTTGGCGCAAGCACGGCAACCTCTTTGCTGGTGTTCTGCCTGAAGTGGTCAAGGAGCGTTGATTTTCCGGTTCCTGCTTTTCCGGTAATGAAAACGTGGTGGCTTGAATTTTCCATAACCTCAAGAGCCGCACGAAATTCTGGGTTAATTTCAATAGGTTGTTTTCTTTGACGATACTTTGTGATCTCTACCTCTCTGTTCTGCAAGCTTTGCGGAATGCTGTACCAATATCGTTGTAGTACGGATAGGCTGAAATGTAAAGCAGAATGATTATACATATCCGGCAACCATGGATCGGCGTTTACCTCATACAAGGTCTTGACAAAAAGAAAAGGTTCGAATATATACAAGAAGGAAGGGAAAGATAGGGTTAGAGGGGTTAGGGTTTAACGAGCCGACTCCTGGGGTCGAAGGGGAGGCCGGAACGTGTGACCGATAGTTGATTCAGTAATTGGGTTGACTGGGTTGATTAGAAACAGAAAGGCTTCATCTGATTATGGAGCAACAGCACCTTTGCTTGACTCTGCTCTAGGAGAGCATTTAGTCAACTAATCAACCAGACTACATTTCTTGAAGATAGTCGATGTGAGCCGCAGAGAAAATGAATGATCAGCATACAGAATTAGAAGATTTTGCCCAGTATGAAAAGTTCCAGCGAAGGATGATGAACTTCATGATGGAGCTCATGTAAATGTAATGCAGTCTTTACATGGGGAAAAAAGTATTCAAACTACTTCTGGGATCATGATGTTTGCAAATACTGACATGGTTGTTATCGGTCAATTTGATTGTAGTGCCCAGTATGTGAGGCTCAACGCATATCGTGGCTATATGACTGTCCTTTTTCAACGGGTACCTAATATACGTCTCAAAAAAACACTTAGAATATTAGTAAAACCATATTCTTTACAAAAGGAGGTATGAAATATGAAAATCAAAGCTGCCGTGGTACGTGAGAAATCAGGTCCGTTCCGTATCGAGGAAGTAGATCTCGCAGAACCAAGCGACGATGAAGTGCTTATTCGCATTGTTGCCGTTGGACTCTGCCACACAGATCTTGTGGCCAGAGATCAGTATTTACCGTTTCCTTTACCAGCAGTGCTTGGGCATGAAGGAGCTGGAATTGTTGAAAAAGTGGGTTTGAGGGTTACTAAAGTCTCTCCCGGAGATCATGTGGTGTTGAGTTACCTTACGTGCGGTGTGTGCCCTGAATGCATAAAAGGCATGCCCGGTCATTGTCTCGACTTTCTCAAATCCAATTTTAGTGGATCACGTTTGGATGGCACACCGACCATAAGAAAGAATGGTGAAATCATTCACGGTGCCTTTTTTGGTCAATCTTCCTTTGCAACATATGCGCTCGCGATCGAACGGAATGTTGTCAAGGTAAGCAAGGATGTACCTCTCGAGATATTAGGTCCACTTGGATGCGGTTTTCAAACCGGTGCAGGAGGGGTCATTAACACATTGCATCCCAGGCCAGGTTCATCTATAGCTATTTTTGGGGTAGGGTCGGTTGGGCTAAGCGCAGTCATGGCTGCATATGCCTGTGGCTGCACAATCATCATAGCCGTGGACACCAATGCCGCCAGACTGAAAATGGCCCAGGAGTTTGGTGCAACACACATAGTTGATCCCGCAAAAACGGACCCGGTTGCAGAAATTCAGACCATTACCGGGCCAGGTGCCGACTACGCACTTGAATGCACCGGAATACCAAAGGTTTTTCGTCAGACCGTTGATTCCATAAGGATCGGTGGTGAGTGCGGCCTCATCGGCGTTGCGCCTTTTGGGGCGGAAGTCAGCCTGGATATGCAAAACATCCTCAACGGGCGCACAATTAAAGGCGTCGTAGAAGGTGATTCTGTCCCGGATATTTTTATTCCACAGCTTATTGAACTCAACAGACAGGGTCGACTTCCTTTCGACAAGATGATCAAATTCTACCCCATGGATCAGATTAATCAGGCAGCCGAGGATTCTGAAAAGGGAATAACATTGAAGGCAATTTTACGACCATAGATTAGGAAACGGGTTATAATATGTATCACAATTTTTTCAGAGCGTTTCAAAAAAAGGAGGGTATATCATGAGTAAGAAATTTTTATGCGTTGTTATGGCAATTGTCGCAGTTTCCATGTTTTTGTTCGCTTTTGATTGCTCTGCAGCACCACCGAAAGATAAGATTCGTATTGGCTGGGTCACTTCTCTCACTGGTCACTATGCAAGCGGTGTTAGCGGAACAAACGGGCCGGTTTACGACTTGTGGATAGAGGAGATCAACGCAAAAGGCGGCATATTTGTTAAAGAATACGGAAAGAGGTTACCCATCGAGCTTATCAAATATGATGATAAAAGCGATGTAGGCGCTATGACGAAACTTCTGGAAAAGGTGATTTTGGAGGATAAGGTCGATTTTATCCTGCCCCCCTGGGGCACGGCCATGCTCTATGCGGCAGCGCCCATAGCCAACAAACATAAGTATATACTGCTTGGAGGTCCGGGTGGTGCAGTGAAACTGAAAGAGATAATGGACAAGGTACCTTACTTTTTCTCCGTTTTAAATACAGCGGAAACCCAGATGCCTGCTCTGGCCAATATTTTCGCCGAACTGAAGGTGAAAAAGGTTGCTATTATTTATATTCAGGACCTTCACGGGATAGAATACCGAGACCTGGCGTTTCCGGAAATGAAAAAGAAAGGCATTGATGTGGCTTTTGCGAAAAGCTTTCCTCACGGAACAAAGGACCTCACACCACTGCTAAAGGATGCCAAAGCTGCCAACGTTGATGCCTTTTTGGGTTTTGTATATCCCGACGAGGCGTTCCTGGTCACGGGACAGGCCATGGAGATAGGATTTAACCCTAAAGCCTTCTTTTTGACCGTCGGGCCATGTGTGGCACCTTACAGAGATGTTTTCAGTGCAAAAGGCATCGAAGGTGTCATGGGCAGTGGAGCCTGGAACGCCAAGGTATCCCCAGGTGCAAAAAAACTCGAGGAAGGGTTACTAAAACGGAAAGCGGTAGTAGATTACTGGGGACAGCTTTTCTATTATTCTTCTCTTCAGATGTTTGAAAAAGCTATTGAAGAGGCAGGGACTTTAGACCAGTCGAAGATCAGAGATCTCATGGCTACTAAGACATACGATACGGCAATGGGTCCTATGAGATTCGAGAAAGGTTTCAATACAGTTCATCCCGGGGAAATTGGACAATGGCAGAACGGTGTTTTTGAAGTTATAGACACTGGCGCAAAACGCACAGCAAAACCCATTTATCCAAAACCGGCATGGGGGCCCAAACCACCTGCGAAGAAGTAGGTTGGTAAGCATATCAACTTAATTTATAGGCTATTCGGTGGTATCGTCTCCGGACAGCCTATAAATATAATTAAAGAGAAGGAGGCATTATGAAAAAAAAGATTGTTTTCGTCTTATGTATGGTAATTTCCATTGCAATGCTGCTTCTATCTTTCTCTTATGCAGCAGCGCCGGCAAAGGACAAGATTCGCATCGGTTGGGTCACTTCTCTCTCGGGTCCATATGCCAGCGGAGTGCCGGGCACGTATGGGATGGTTTATGACTTGTGGATTGAAGAGGTCAATGCAAAAGGCGGGATATACGTCAAGGAGTACGGCAAACGGTTGCCTCTCGAAGTCATAAAATATGATGACAAAAGCGACGTCGGCACCATGACAAAGCTCCTTGAAAAAACCATACTGGAGGACAAAGTCGACCTGATCTTTGCACCGTGGGGCACGGCCATGCTCTATGCTGCAGCCCCCATAGCAACCAAGCACAAGTATATATTGCTTGGAGGTCCGGGAAGCGCTCTCAAACTTAAAGAGATCATTGATAAAGTGCCCTACTTTTTCTCCGTATTAAATATGGCGGACACGCAAATAGCGAGTCTTGCAGGAATCCTTTCAGAAGTCAAGGTGAAGAAGGCTGCCATCATATACATACAAGATCTCCACGGAATTGAAAGCAGGGACCGAGCACTTATAGAACTGAAGCAAAGGGGTATTCAGATAGCATTTGCGAAAAGTTTTCCCTTCGGCACAAAGGACTTGACCCCACTTCTGAAGGAAGCCAAGGCAGCTGATGTCGATGCCTTTCTGGCTTTTGTTTATCCCGATGAATCCTTCCTCCTGACAGGGCAGGCAATAGAGTTAGGCTATAATCCAAAGGTCTTTTTTATGACTGTTGGGCCTTTTCTTGCGGAGTACAAACAAGCGTTTGGCACGAAGACCATTGAGGGTGTTATGGGCGGAGGCGCCTGGAATGAAAAGGTTTCTCCTGGAGCAAAAAAGCTCCGTGATGCATTCATGAAAAAATACAAGGTCGAGCCGGCATATTGGGGGCCGTTGTATATGTACTCTTCATTGCAGTTTCTTGAAAAAGCTATTGAAGAGGCAGGCACACTGAACCAGACCAAGATTCGCGATATCATGGCCACTAAAACCTATGATACCGCCATGGGGCCTATGAGATTTGAAAAGGGATTTAACACAAACCATCCTGGCGAGGTAGGACAATGGCAGAACGGCGTCTTTGAGGTTATTGATCCGGATAAGAGACGAACGGCAAAGCCAATATACCCAAAACCTGAATGGCCAAAGAAAACGAAATAGATTGGGTAAAAGCTGCTGAAATGGGCTGTCTCAACTTTATCCACTGTTCGGGCAGCCCTAAAAACCTCATGGAGAGGTAAGGAATGATTTTTAGGAGATTATTGTAATGCTTGTTAAATTTCTGGATATCGTGATCGGCAGTCTGCTTATGGGGGGTATCTATGCCCTAATTGCTGTGGGCTTCAGCCTTCAGTATGGTGTTGCCCGGGTTCTGAATGTTGCCCATGGAGAATTCCTCATGCTTGGAGCTTTTGCCGCTTGGTCATTATTTACCATTGGAGGAATTAACCCAATCGTCTCTCTTGTACTCTGTGCCCCTGTTTTTTTTCTGATAGGTTTTATCATCCATATAATTCTATTTAAACGTTTAAAAACATCTTCGGAATCATTGGCAGTCTTTGAAGGCAATTCCATGCTGGCATCCTTTGGCCTCATGTTTATAGTACAGAACCTTGCATTAATAATCTGGGGCGCTCCAGTGAAAGGATATTCCTATCTAGCCTACCCGATTAGTTTTCTGGGCGCAGTATTTTCGGCAAACAGAATTGTAACGCTTGTCACTTCTGTCATCATAAGCGTGGTTTTCTATCTTTTTCTCGCACGTACGAGGACCGGAAAGGCTATTCGGGCAGCAGCCCAGGACCCCGTTGCCGCTGCACACATGGGGGTGAGTATCAACAAAATGCTGGCACTCTGTTTCGGATTCGGCACTATGATGGCTGGTTTGGCCGGATTACTGGTTAGCATGACATCCATCATGGTTACACCATTCATGGGTATGGAGTATACCCTCATCGCCATGATCGTTGTGGTGCTTGGAGGACTGGGTAATATAAAAGGTAGTTTTATAGGTGGTTTTATCCTTGGTCTAGTAGGCACTATAGTAAGTTATATCCAGCCCGGTCTGTCAATGGTTGCATTTTACCTGATCTTCCTCCTTTTACTCCTGGTTAAGCCTGCAGGAATTTTAGCAAAATAGGAAAGCGGACATGAAAGACAAAACAAAAAAACACCTTTTATTTGCAGGATTCATAGTGATCTTCATTCTGCTGGTCTTATTGCCCTCGTATGCTTCATCTTATCGGGTCATATTCGTCACAAACATATTAATGTATGTAATTCTAACCCTGAGCTGGGTTATTTTTTCGGGACCGACCGGCTACATTTCTCTTGCGACTGCAGCATTTTTTGGCCTCGGTGTTTATACGTCTGCAGTACTGAGCGGCTCATTGTCTCTGCCGTTCGTCATTCTCATCGGCGGTCTTGCCAGCTTTTGCCTTGCCTTTGTTGTTGGCTCCCTGACCCTGAGACTCAGGGGTATGTATTTCACCATGTTCACCTTTGCCCTTGTTCAGCTCATCAGTAATTTTGCCCATTGGTATGAGGTGAACGTTACAGGCACCGTCGGCAGGCTGGTTCTTGCCTTAGATTCAGTCATTATCTATTACAGCATACTGGTAGTTTTTTGCCTCGTGCTCCTTGCCTCTTATCTTATTAAACACTCGAAATTCGGCTTAGCCCTTCAAGGCATTGGTGAATCAGAGGAGGCGGCGGCACATTCCGGGATTAATGTTACGTTGGTAAAAGTAACCACCTTCGCCATTAGCGCGTTTTTCATGGGAGCTGTAGGTGCCGTCATGACTATGCGATGGACCTATGTTGATCCGCCTACAGCCTTTGATATACGTCTGTCTTTTATGCCTCTTTTAATGGCCATCTTCGGGGGCATGGGAAACCTCTTCAGCCCCATTATAGGGTCATCCATTTTCGCCTATCTCGAAGAGATATTGACCACCAAGTTTCCTTACTATTATATGCTCCTCTTCGGAGGCGCTATGTTGTTGGTCATTGTTTTTATGCCCCACGGGATTGAGGGGATATTTCAGAAGCCGCAAAAAGACAATAAAGGGGGATCCGCGGAGAAAACATGAAGATACTTGAAGTTCAGGGCCTGAAGAAGAATTTTGGAGGTCTGGCAGCCACATCGGATGTGGACCTTCATATAGAACAAGGCGAAATAGTTGGCCTTATCGGCCCAAATGGAGCAGGCAAAACCACCCTGTTTAATCTTATATCGGGTTCCATTACCCCTGATGCGGGCATAATACTATTTAAGGGTAAAAAGATTTCAGGTTTAAAACCCTACAGGATTTGCCGGTCAGGAATAGCGCGAACATTCCAGTCCGTCCAGATTTTCCCAAAGATGTCCGTTTTTAACCATGTGGTCATCGGTCTTCTCTTCGGAGATCACCGGCATATCACATCTATTTCCACCAACGAGGAGGCATCACAAATAATTGAATTTGTTGGGCTATCGGGAATGAATGAACTCCGGGCTGCCGATCTCACTCTTGCCAACCAGAAGCGGCTCGAGGTTGCACGGGCACTGGCAACCAGGCCCGAACTCCTGCTCCTCGATGAAGTCATGGCTGGTTTAAACCCAACCGAGGTCGCGGAAGCCATGGAGCTTGTGAGAAAGATCCGCGACAAAGGCATTACCGTTATCATGATTGAACACGTTATGAAGGCGATCATGGCCATCTGCGATAGGGTGATCGTGCTTCATCACGGCGAGAAACTCGCAGAAGGCAAACCGGAGGAAATTACACAAAATAAATCTGTTATTGAAGTCTACCTGGGAGATTCGACATGCTTGCCGTCAGAAACATAAACACTTTCCATGGAAAAATACAGGCATTATGGGACGTTAATATAGAGGTTGAAGAAGGTGAGGTTGTCGCCCTGGTTGGTGCAAATGGTGCGGGGAAAACCACGCTTCTCGATACCATATCTGGCACTTATATTCCTGCATCAGGAAGCGTTGAATTTCTGGGTCAGCGGATTGAGGGTAAATCGGCAGCCTATATTGTAGAACAGGGGATTGCTCACGTACCCCAGGGCGGGAGGCTTTTCTCCGATATGACTGTCCGTGAAAACCTCGAGATGGGCGCTTATTCCCGGCATGCATGGAAGCAAAGAACAGAAACTATGGAGCAGGTATGTCAGATATTCCCCCGACTTAAAGAGAGGCAAAACCAGATTGCCAGCACCTTAAGTGGTGGTGAAAAGCAGATGGTCGCCATAGGCCGTGGACTCATGTCAAAACCAAAGTTATGTATCTTTGACGAGCCATCTTATGGGTTGGCGCCAAAGGCAGTCATGGAAATATTTCAAGTTATTAAGTCCTTACCCAAACAAGGGATTACTGTGTTAATTGTGGAGCAAAATGTGGGTCAGGCGCTCGAGATGGCAAATCGCGCTTATGTACTGGAGAATGGGCGAATTTCTTTGCAGGGGATGGCCTGTGACCTCCTTGCAAATGATCATGTGAGGAAGGCATA
>JAEAMG010002236.1_pt1 | contig 12536 bp, 7 predicted proteins | sample 8958741 | NCBI WGS metagenome assembly JAEAMG01 (sample SAMN16933256, study PRJNA681125) | bioreactor sludge metagenome | isolation source: anaerobic bioreactor treating anionic surfactant - SDBS | place: India: Bengaluru | collected 2019-02-28
CCCCGGGGAAAGCCTTTATTCCGCTGTGGTGGTCCGATTCACCGATTACGGGGACAACGAGTCTATCCTGGACGCCTGCGATGCCATCGCAAAACGCAGCGGCATCTGCAATGTAACGTGCATCCAGCCCGGCCAGAAAATTGTCATTCCATTCGAAATGCTATCGGCCCGCTTCCAGCCTGAAGGTTCGGAAGAGCGCCGCGCCTATGAGGCCATACGGGAGGAAGAGCGAAACCTGGAAAACAATCACGTACATACCAAGGACCTTGAGGGTATTGTCATTATTTTGGATCCGGGCCATGGAGGAAGCGACCAGGGGGCGGCCATTACACATCTTAACCTGTTTGAAGACGAAATCAACTACGATATTGTTTGTCGCATCAAGGCACTACTCGAGAAACATACGCACGCACAGGTTTTTGTCACCACCTGCGACTCTCGCCAAAAATACAGGCCCACGGAAACAAAACGATTTGCGCATGACACCTGTGAAGTTTTAACAACCACACCTGCATACAACCTTGATAACAAATGTAGCCATAACAGCACTCGTTCCATAACCTTGCGTTGGAATATGGCCAACGACATATACTATCGGGAACGGAAGAAAGGCGTTGATTCCCGAAAGATTCTCTTTGCAAGTATTCATTGCGACTACCTGTACAATGAGACATTACGAGGCGCGATGGTGTATGTGCCGGGGGCTGCACACAGAGATGACCGGGATGTATCGGGCGCACCCGAATATCGCCCCTACAAGGAAGTATCCCGGAATTCCGCGTCCAAAAGTACGAAGGACGAACGCAAGCGGGATGAGGCGCTGTCTCGCAGGTTTGCATCCAACCTGCTTGTCGCCATGAGAACACACACGCCCCCCCTGAAAGTGCACGACGCCGGAGACCCCATCCGTAATATAATACGTCGCAACAAGACCTCCATGTTCCTTCCGGGCGTTTTACGATTTAACAATGTGCCGACGAAGGTGCTTGTCGAATTGGCCAACATGAAGAATTTGCAGGATCAACAGCGTCTTGCCGATCCCCGTTGGCGCCAGTGGTTTGCCGAAGCCTTTGTCACCGCCCTTTATAACCACTACAATAACCACTGAGGCGGTATTCTTTTCTTTTGTCCGCGCCGCTATGTTACCCTGTATCTTGTCATGCCTTTACTCGGAGTGGAACCCACAGAAGGAATATCTCATCATGCATCTTTCCGAAAGGCCAAGACGATTACGACGAAATGAAACCCTGCGTCGTTTAACCCGGGAAACACACGTACGTGTGGACAACCTTGTCTTGCCGATGTTCGTTCGGGAAGAAATACACGCAAAAAAGCCTATTGCCGGCATGCCAGGCCAGTTTCAACTGGGATTGGCTGAAGCAGCCGAACAGGCGGCCCGTGCCGCGGACAGAGGGATTCCCGCCGTGCTTCTTTTTGGCATCCCGGCGCACAAGGATGCGGAAGGCTCAGGCGCATGGAAAAGCGATTCGGTCATTTGCCGCACCGTGGAAGCCATCAAAAAGCAAACACCAAGTCTTTGCGTCATTACGGATGTCTGCCTGTGCGAATATACCGATCATGGGCATTGCGGGCTCCTCTACCAGAACAAAGACGGGGCCACCGATGTGCAGAATGACGCCACCACCGAAGTGCTGGCGAAAGAGGCGCTGGCCCATGCAAACGCCGGCACCGATATTGTAGCTCCCTCAGATATGATGGATGGCCGTATTGGTGTCATTCGTGACGTTCTGGACATCCACGGGCATGAAGAAGTCGCCATTATGGCCTACAGCGCCAAGTTTGCTTCCGCCTTTTACGAGCCCTTCCGGGAGGCGGCGGAATCCCCTCCCCGGTTTGGCGACAGGCGTTCCTACCAGATGGATCCTGCCAATGGCGACGAAGCCATGCGCGAAATCGCGCTGGATATAGACGAAGGGGCGGATATTGTCATGGTAAAGCCCGCTATGTCCTACCTGGATATCATCCGGCGTGCCGCAGACGAATTCAATATCCCCTTGGCAGCCTACAATGTTTCCGGTGAATATGCCATGATAAAGGCGGCCGCAGCACAGGGCTGGCTGGATGAACGGCGCACCGTAACGGAATTGACGACAGGCATCCGCCGCGCCGGGGCCTCCATCATTATCACCTACTGGGCAATAGACCTGTCCAATTGGCTCCGGGAATGATCACGGGAGAGACCACATGAAACGGGAGATTTCGGAACGGCTGTGGCAGGAAGCGCAGCGAGTGCTGCCCGGCGGAGTCAACAGCCCCGTGCGCGCCTTTAAGTCGGTGGGCGGCGCGCCATTTTTTGTGCGGTCCGGCAGCGGCGCCTGCCTGACCGATGCGGACGGCAATACATTGATTGATTATGTTCTTTCCTGGGGCCCCCTGGCTGTAGGCCATGCCCACCCGGAAGTGGTGGAAGCGGTACAAAACGCGGCAGCGCGGGGATTTGGGTTCGGAATCCCCACGGAACTGGAAACCATGCTGGCCGAAAAGATTCTTTGCCGTTTTCCCCTGATGGAACAAGTCCGGTTTGTCAACAGCGGCACCGAGGCCGTCATGAGCGCCATCCGCCTGGCCCGGGGATATACCAAACGTGAGATCATCGTCAAAATGGACGGGTGTTATCACGGTCATGCCGACAGCCTGCTCGCGCGTGCCGGCAGCGGCGTTGCCACCCTGGGCCTGCCGGACAGTCCCGGCGTGCCGCGCGATTTGAGCGCCAAAACCGTGGTGGTTCCCTATAACTGCCTGGATTCCGTATCGGAAGCCTTTCACCATTTCGGCAGCGATATTGCCTGTGTCATTGTGGAACCCGTGGCGGGCAACATGGGTGTCGTACAGCCCAAACCCGGGTATCTCGAGGGCTTGCGCGCGCTGACCACCCACCACGGTGCGCTTCTTATCTTTGACGAAGTAATGACAGGATACCGTGTCGCCCCGGGAGGCGCTCAGGAACGGTACGGGATCGCCCCGGACCTCACTACACTGGGCAAGGTTATCGGCGGGGGCATGCCGGTCGGCGCCTACGGCGGACGTAAGGACATCATGGATTACCTTGCCCCCAACGGCCCCGTGTACCAGGCGGGTACTTTATCCGGGAATCCCATGGCCATGGCCGCCGGCTTGAAGACCCTGGAAATTCTTGAACGTCCCGGTGTTTTTCAGTCCATGGAAAAACAGATGACCGCCTTATGCGAAGGATTGGGACAGATAGCGCGTGAAAACGGCATGCCCGTCTACCAGACGCAAGCCGGTACTATGGCGTGCCTGTTCTTTTCGGAGCAACCGGTCCACAATTTCACCGACGCCAAGAAGTCAGACACCAAACGGTATGCGAAGTGGTTCCACGCCATGCTGGAGCGGGGAATCTATTTCGCCCCCTCCCAGTTCGAAGCATCCTTTATCAGCACGGCTCATGACACTACCATCATTGACCGCACACTGGAAGCGGCACGGGAAACCATGGAAGCAGGGATTTAAAATCAGGCGTCCCCGCGGCAAGGTATAAACCCGGATAGAAAGTAATTGGCACGACCGTATAGAATCTCCCCGGCTTGTTTTTAGCGGCCACGCGCCTCATCGCGAATGCTCAGCAGTTCCTTCATAACCGCAAAAAGGCCTTCCTGGTACCCGCGCACGCCGAAGCTATCGTGCACTTTCTTGTACAGTTGAAAGACTCTTGTGTATGTTTTCTGGTTGTCCGATAGAGGCGTGTAGACCTTTTCGTCGGTATGGACCATGGCTTTGGCAGCTTCGGCGAAGGAATCATGACCGCCCGCGGTCTTGCCCGCGACTACGGCACCGGCCATAGCTGCGCCCAGAGCGCAAGTCTGTGTGCTTTTGGACACTTCCAAAGGCCTTCCCATAACATCGGCATAGATTTGCATGAGCAGGGCATTCTTGCCCGAAATACCCCCGCAATTAACTATGCGCTCTACGGTCATTCCATATTCGAGAAAACGCTCCATAATCACGCGCGCCCCGAATGCGGTGGCTTCAATTAAAGCGCGATAAACCTCCTCCGGCCGTGTTTGCAGGGTCATTCCCGCCAGTGCCCCGGTCAGCCGCTGGTCCACCAGCACGGTTCTATTGCCGTTGTGCCAGTCCAGTGCCAGCAGTCCGCTCTCCCCCGGTTTCAAATGCAACGCCTTTTCCGTCAACGATTCATGGGTTTCTTTTTCCGGACGCATGTAGTTCACAAACCAGTTGAAGATATCGCCCACGGCCGATTGGCCCGCCTCAAGACCGAAGCAATCCGGGAGGATGGAACCGGGCACAATCCCACAGAGCCCCGGAATGTCCGGAAGTTCCCGGGTCATGGGCGCCACCATCATATCGCAGCAGGAAGTGCCAATGATCTTTACGAGCACGCCGGGCTGGATACCGGATCCGACCGCGCCCAAGTGCGCATCAAATGCGCCCATGGCTACGGGTATTCCGCGCTGCAGGCCCAACTTTTCCGCCCATGCCGGACTGAGTCCGCCCGCGGCATCCGCGACGGTATAGGCCTTGTCGGGCAATGTAGCCCGAACACGGCCCAGCGCAGGGTCCAGGAATTCCAAAAATTCCGCATCCGGGTAGCCGCCCCAACCCGGGTTGAACATGGCTTTATGGCCGGCGGCGCAAATACAGCGTTTGAGCCTATCCGGCCGGGAGGTTTCCGTCAGGATTCCCGTCATCCAGTCCGCATGTTCCACCCAGGTATGGGCGGCATCAAAAACCTCCGGGGCGGTACGTTTGCAGTGCAAGATTTTGCTCCAGAACCATTCCGAAGAATAAGCACCTCCGCATTTTGCGAGGTAATGGGGACATATTTTCGCGGCAAGCGCAGTAATTTCCGCCGCTTCGGCATGGCCCGTATGATCTTTCCACAGCCACGCCAGGGCCGCGGGGTTGCCGGCAAATTTATCCTGAAAGGCAAGGGGCGATCCGTCCTTATCCACCGGCATCGGTGTGGAACCGGTGGTGTCCACCCCGATACCGATGACGGCATCACTCATAAATCCGGGCACTTGCGCGGCCTGTTGCAGGGCGCCCCGAACCGTGGCGGTAACCGCGGCCAAGTAATCGGCAGGATTCTGACGCGCAAGATCTGGATTTCGGGCATCCAATACCACGCCCTTTTCGCCGCTTGGAAATTCAAACACCTGGCCGGCGATTTCCTCTCCGTTTCGGGTGTTTACGATAATGGCGCGGGCTGAGTTGGTTCCAAAATCAAGTCCAAGTACATAACGGTCATTCATGGCATTCTTCCTTCATGTATGGGTAATTCCGAATAGTCACAAGGTTGCGCTCTACTTTGCGCATTATAGCCCATACAAAGCAAAAGTCTGCAACTTGCCTGCCATGCCCGGTTGTAGAAATGGCCAATTCATTGTGTACATGGGATTTTCCTTGATACACTACCCACAATGATTTTGTTTCTGTGGAAAGCGTCTTCTGAATAAGTAACGCCATCGCAAAAATAACCTGGGGGCAGGATACACTGCACGTCCAGAATGCCGATTATTTCCAGCGGACTATGCACTCACATACCTCCCCCATCCCGTGTCACCGTTCTCCAGACGTAATCGGCTTTGATGCATTTCCTCATAAAATGGAGCAAGACAAGTATGAAAACCACCGTCAGGGATATTTGTATGCACATGGAAGAATGGGCGCCTCCCGAACTGGCCTACGATTGGGACAAAGTGGGCCTGCACACCGGGGACCCGGATCGGAATGTAACTTCCGTGCTGGTATGTCTGACGGTAACGCCTGAAGCCTTGCAGCGAGCCCGCAAGACGGACGCCACTATGATTGTGGCGCACCACCCCCTTATCTGGGCTTCCTTGCGGCATCTGCGCGACGATGATCCGCAGGCGAAATTATGTGTGGAACTCGCCACACGCAACATTGCCTGCTTTGCCGCGCATACGAATCTGGACATTGCTCCGGGCGGTGTCAATGACACCTTGGCGCATCGGCTTGGCCTGGAAGAAAGCATGCCCTTGTTTCCGGTGGAACATGTGCAGCTGATGAAATTGGTCACCTTCATTCCCGCAAGTCATGTGGATGCATTGCGCGATGCCCTGGCCGACTCGGGCGCGGGCACTATCGGAAACTATACCCATTGTTCCTTCCAAACAGAGGGAACAGGTTGCTTTCGCCCCGGACCTACCGCCTCGCCTTTTACCGGTCACAAAGAGACACTGAACAATGAACAAGAAGTACGTTTTGAGATGCTAGTAAACACGGCTTGCCTTGCCAAAACCGTAACCACCCTTCGTGATGCGCACCCCTACGAAGAGCCGGCCTATGACCTTATCCCCTTGAAAAACCGACCGTCCGGAATGGGGATTGGACGTCAAGGTTCTCTGAAAATGCCCATGCGCTTGCCTGATTTCGCGGATTACGTCCGCGAAAAACTTGGATTGCACTACGTACAGCGCTATGGCGACTCGAAAAAGCCCGTCTCTAAAATTGCTGTCCTGGGCGGCAGTGGCGGCAGCTACATCCATGAGCTGCCGGGGCATATTGATGCTTTTGTTACGGGCGACATTGTTTATCATGACGCTCAATCCGCCCTGTTAAAGGGCGTCTCCTGTATAGACGCGGGCCATGCCGGTACAGAGAACCCCATTCTCGAGGTGATTCAGCGGCGCCTGCGTCATAAATTTAAAAACATCCAAATCAAGTTATTCCGAGAAAAGAATTTCGGCACAATACACCAGTAAAATTTTTGTAATGGGCTTACAGGATATATCGCTCTTGCATTTGCCAGCGCAGTTGGACTAAACGCAAACGTATCAGAATGTTCGATGATAGAAAACTTCGCCATAGATAGGGGTAGGGAAGACCGGTTACCCGGTCTTCCCTGCCCCTATCTATGGCGCCTATCCATTGTTTTTCCACGGCGATAGCCCTTTAGTCCAACTACTATTTCATTGCATGGAAATGCGCCCGCGAAGGAATCCAAAGTCAGCAAACAATGGACAACGCCCATGCGCGTTACTATCAGTGTTTGAATCGGCGCCTGACCCCATGATAAGGTAAAATATCTGTTTGACGACGTGACAGCCTCCACTATAATGAAACGTACTGTTGGTCATGGTGTGCTGGGCTGAAAGGGCACCAAGTTCCATTTTGTCTATGATTGTGGTCCCTAATAAATGCACGAGGATGGTGTGGAACAGAAATAAACGCCACCAAAGGATATCCACTGCCCAGTCTATATCGAGTTGGGATGGCAGGCCTGCGCAGCAGGATTGACAGCGCGACTTGCAGTAGTTGCGAATAATCGAGGGCGGTAAAGAATCTCACGCAACGGATGCGAGAGATACTTGCGGAAAACACGTTACCCATAAAAGGAAATGAGCAGATTCGATGGGATATGAACCCACTAATCCGATAGTAGTACAGGGGGACGGCACGGTGCTGGTGGAAGTCCACGCACCCAAGTATAACGAGGCGCGAGACGCACTGGCCCGGTTTGCCGAGCTGGTCAAATCCCCCGAGCACGTGCATACCTATCAAATCAGCCCGCTGTCTATCTGGAACGCGGTTGCGGCCGGCTATCGCGTCGAGGAGATGGTGACGGTGCTGACCGCCTACTCCAAATACGACGTCCCCAATCATGTCCTGAGAGAAATCGAGGACTATGCATCCCGCTATGGCCGTCTCAAGCTATTCAGAGCGGAAGGGAGTTGGATTCGTCTCGAAGCTTCAGATGCCTACCTGGCCGAAGAAATCGTCCACAACAAACCGCTGGAGCGATTCCTTGAAAATCGCGTGGATGCCACCTCTTTCCTTGTCCCGTCGGCGCAACGGGGTCATCTTAAACTAGAACTGACCAACGCGGGCTGGCCTCCGGAAGACCTCGTGGGCTATGTAGACGGCGAGGTGTTGGCGATCGTCCCGCGCGAAGTGGCGGCTTCGGGCCGGCGCTTTCTGTTGCGGGCCTACCAGATGGAGGCTGCGGATGTATTCCATCAGGGGGGAAGCGCCCGGGGCGGATCGGGCGTAATTGTGCTTCCGTGCGGCGCAGGCAAGACCATCGTGGGCATCGCCACCATGGCCAAGCTTTGTACCTCGACGCTGGTGCTGACTACCAGCGTCAGCGCGGTGCGCCAATGGAAAGCGGAACTCTTGGATAAAACCATGCTGGGCGAAGATCTCATCGGGGAATACTCGGGGTTCGCCAAGGAAATACGCCCCGTTACGATCACTACCTATCAAGTCCTCACCCATCGCAAGGATACGCAAGCGGAGTTTACCCACCTTCGCCTGTTCAATGAGCGCAATTGGGGACTGGTCATCTATGATGAGGTGCATGTGCTTCCCGCGCCCGTGTTCCAGTTCACGGCGGATATTCAGGCGCGGCGCCGTCTGGGATTGACGGCCACGCTGGTGCGTGAGGACGGCAAGGAAAACGAGGTGTTCGCGCTCATCGGCCCCAAGAAATATGATGTTCCCTGGAAAGATCTTGAACGGCAGGGGTGGATTGCCAAGGCCCTGTGCACCGAAGTCCGCCTCCCGTTGCCCGCTGCATTACGCATGGACTATGCGGTTGCCGACAAACGGCAGCGGTTCCGTATCGCCTCGGAAAACCCAGACAAACTCGGGTGCATTCATGACATACTGGATCGGCATGCGGGCGAGTGCACACTTGTCATCGGGCAGTATATCAGCCAACTGGAGACACTTGCCGCGGAACTTGAAGCGCCCATCATCCATGGCAGCACCCCGCAGAAACAGCGCGACATTATCTTCGAGCAATTCCGCAACGGGCGCATTCCTGTGCTGGTGGTATCGAAAGTGGCCAACTTCGCGTTGGACTTGCCTGACGCGCAAGTGGCCATCCAGGTATCGGGAACCTTCGGGTCGCGCCAGGAGGAAGCCCAGCGCCTTGGCCGGATTCTCCGCCCCAAATCCGGCGACAACATGGCCCACTTTTATACACTGACGACGCGGGACACCACCGAAATCGAATTCGCCCGGAATCGCCAACGCTTCCTGACCGAGCAGGGATATGCGTATGATATTGTGGACGCGGAAAATCTGGTCGAGGCATTGCAGGACAATACGCGATGGATTTGCCACTAAAGGAACTCAATAACGATGCTAATGACCCGAAATTTGGATATGCAGAGATGGGCGCAATCAACATGCCATGACATTTGCAATGCGAGCGACCTCAAGCAACTATGCCGGGCACGCGGATTTGCGCCGCCGAAGCTTTCAGGCAAGGGGGCGCTGGCGGAATTCGTGGAGATGCGACTACTGGGTCCGGACGGAGTCAAAGAAGCCCTGGCCACACTGGACGAAAACGCCTTATGGGCCCTACACTTCGTCCGATGTGCCGGAGAACCCATCAACGCCATGAAACTCCAGTCCTATTTTGGTTTCAAACAAAACGCCTATTCGGCTCCCGATTTCAAGGTCCGTTTTGAACGGATCCAGAAAGAGTTGATTAGCAAAGGACTTTTGCTGGCTTATGATACGCGTGCGGTAGGCGAAAGTCGCTTTGAGCGGATGGAAATTCTATTGCCGCCCGCCGTAGCGGAGGCACTGCCGCCGCTGCCTGTTGAATCGGAACCGGTTGACCCGCCTCCTGCCTTTCGTGATTGGACCGAGGCTGCCGTGGAATTTATGCGCGCCGATTTGCTCGCGCCGCAAGACGCCGGCGTGCGGAACGCTGCGCCCTCCTGGAGCCGCTTGTTTCCTGTCGCCAAGATTGAGAAAGGCGTTTTACAGGTGAAACAGCAAGAACGACCCGCGCCCGCGTCCCTCCGTTCCGCTATCTTCAAGAATTGGCTCGGCATAAGAAGCGCCAAACGACAAAGTGGGTATCACGCAGAGGCTGAGGTCCTGCTCGACCTCAATGATGAATCCGTTTGGCGTGCACAATCCATCATAACCCAATTCATTCGCCCACGCGACTATATCTTGAATGCCATACCGGCGGGACACGGGATTCGCTTCGCGCGATTGTTCGAGGCATTTAAAAGATTTCAATGTTCGGTAAGTGAAGATATACAAGCCGATTTTTTGGCATCGGGCGAACGATTGGGCTTTCTGGCTGTTTCCGGTATCGGGGATCAGCGTCTCTTGGTTCCTAATCCCCAAGCCAAAGATACGGAAAGCGCGCCCACTTTCGCCCACTGGAACGATGCCGACACCATGGTTACGGCCTCGCTCCCTGCCGTCACGCTTGTGGAACTGCTGACCATCGCTCGTATTTCCCAACTATCCATCAAAGCAAACGAATTGCATGCTACGCCTTCACTGAAATGGATTGGCCGTGAACGCGCGAGCCTTCAAGAAAGCGGAGCGTTCCAGGCCCTTCTGCGACATTCCACCTTGTACCGTCAGGCCTTTGCCTCTGTAGCCGTACGCGAAGGGAAATGGGTAGTCCACAGTAATATCACCGCCCTTAAACTGGGCGGTTCCGATATCGAAGCCGTTCTGCTTGCCGAATACGGACCGGACGGCAAGACCCCGCGTCTCGCCGCTCTTGGCACAGGATGGTACGCCATTTGCCGCAACGACCTTGAGGAACTATTGGCCTTCGTTAAGAAAAAGGGATTCAAGCCTAAGATTACAGCGCAATCATCTTGTAACGAGGGAAATGATACGGAACAGGAGACGCATAAATAATGTATAAAAAACAAACCTCCCCCGTGGGGGATTTTTCACCACGGGATTTCAACGTCCGCCGGGACGTGCTGGTCTTTATCGAGTACGTGCGAAAGCGCGGCATCAAACGAAGTCACCGAGACAACCAGATTCCGCAATCAGACCGCAAACGGCTTGCCAAGCTCCTTGAAGTGCCCGAGCTGATCCGTGAAATCGAACCTGAGGAGGGCTATTGGGCAGAATGGATTTGCAGCCTTGCCCGGCGGCTTAAATTGATAACCTATGATACAGAAGGCATTTATGTGGGATATACCAGTCAATCGGAGAGTTATCCGGACAACTACATCAAGATTGATGAGACCGCCATTACAAAATACCTCGCACTAAGCTCCGCCCAAAAGGAACGGCATATATTGGACGTATTGATTCACGAGAATGCCAACGAATTCTATGAACCCTCCTTATTGGGTACCCAAGGTCGTTTCGATACTTTCGGTTCGGCGGTGGGCGCTGCTTCACGCATGGACCGCCGACGCCTCCTGGCTATGCTGGCCTCCTATCCCGCAGGCAGCCCTGTTCCTTTTATGGAGTTTTTCGAGCGAGTCCACCGTGAAGAACCGAATCTTATCATTGATCACGATCCGAAACCGCCACAACCCGCAGATAAGAAATCGCAACGCGCGTTCCGCCACAACCCTTTGCCGCAAACACCCCGGACCGTTTACGAGTGTCTTTACGAACACAGGAACAAGATTGTAGACGGTGCTGTACTGACGGACAGAGGCACGTCCAAAGAGATTTCAGAAAAAGACCCCGACGCCTATTTTCGCGCGGAAGGACGGTATCTCGCCTACTTTCTTGAAGATATCCCAGTCCTTATGCAATTCATCCAATTGGAATATCAGGAGGTCAAGAACCCGTTGCTCCTGGTTCCAGATCCCCCCAACTTCATCAAAAATTTCACGGTGACGGAAAAACTGGGGGCAGTCCTCGACAATCGCATGCCGGACGCGGACCGCGTAAAAGTCACCATTTCGCCGGATTTCACCATCCTCATCGAAGCCCTGCTGTACCCCGACACGATCCTCACCCGGCTTGCCCCGTATACCGTGCTCAAATCCAGTCACCATCACACCCATATCCTCGAACTCAGCCGGGACAAGACCATAGAAACGCTCACCTCAACCCCCGCCGCGCGCCCCCTGGCGGATGTGCTCGCCGATGTTGCGACGCTTTCCTCAGGGCCGATTCCCCGAAACGTCGCCGCCGACATCGCCGAGTGGACAGGCCATGCCGAGAAGTGCGTCGTTTTCGAGGACGTGGCCCTCATCGAAATGCGGAACCTCGAGCCAGGCCTCGCGGCGACGACGATCAAGGGCCTCGGCAACCTTGTCACCCACACCATCTCGCCCCGGTTCGCTTTGGCTACGCATGCCGCCAAAGTATTTAATCATCTTGAAGCACTGGAACTGGTGCCTGTATCCATACACCATGCCGATAGCGTCCTGCGCGAGTCGCTGTTGCCGCGCGTCCAGAAGGCCAAGCGCGCTCCTGGAGCCCGCGCCAAGCACGAGACGGCTTCTCCCGAAGCTACCTGGCTTGAATCCAATATGGCGGCATACACCAGCAACAACCGCGCGCTGCTTCAGGCAGTGGCGACACAACTGCGCGAGGCGAATATCACCCCGGTGTTGCTTGACAAGACGGAGGACGCCGGCCTCCTGGTAGTTCCCGACACCGCGCGCGCGAAAGTAAACAGCCTAATCCGGAAACTTCGGGACACATACAACATCCGTTTTCAATAGGTCCGCTTGTTTTACAGACCCTCATGCCGCCCCATGCTTCGACATCGAATCTCCGCCGGCTTTCGGCCTCTCATGTACCAGCATGGGCGACCCTCTTGGTAA
>JAEAMG010002239.1_pt1 | contig 12534 bp, 12 predicted proteins | sample 8958741 | NCBI WGS metagenome assembly JAEAMG01 (sample SAMN16933256, study PRJNA681125) | bioreactor sludge metagenome | isolation source: anaerobic bioreactor treating anionic surfactant - SDBS | place: India: Bengaluru | collected 2019-02-28
TACTATTGCTGAAATTGAAGCAGCAATTGCCGCAGCTGAGAAGAAAAAAGCTGACGCGCCAGAAGACAAGGAAGTCGTTGCCAAAAGGGAAGCGCCTGTCGCAAAGGCTGGCAAGCGCAGCGAGAAATCAATCAAAGAGGCCGAAGAGAAGGCGGAGAAAGAAGCTCGCAAAGAGGCAGGGGATACTACTCCACAATCTGACGAAGCAGAGGCGCACGTTAAAAAAGGCCCGAAGCCAGTCACTCGACCAAGGCTAGAGCGACGCAGTAAGAAGTACCAGGAAGCTGCCAAAAAGATCGAGAAAGAAACGCAGTATGAACTTGGGGATGCACTCAAGCTTGCAACCGAAACCAGCCCAGTCAAATTTGACGCAAGCGTTGAGGTTCATGTTCGCCTTGGCGTCGACCCGCGCCAGGCCGATCAAAATGTGCGCGCTACCGTTGCACTGCCGCACGGTACTGGTAAAGATATCCGGGTTGCTGTATTTGCTCCGGAAGACGAGCACGCAGGCGCCAAGAGCGCGGGTGCGGACATCGTCGGAGACGAGACATTCCTCAAGCAGCTCGACAAAGAAGAGTTAAACTTTGATATCTTGATTGCAACCCCGCAGTACATGCCAAAACTTGGAAAATATGCCCGGCTTCTTGGCCCGCGCGGCCTCATGCCAAATCCAAAGGCCGGCACCGTCGCTACCGATGTCGCGACAGCAGTTAAGGACGCGAAGGCCGGTAAGGTTGAATACCGTGTTGACAAACAAGGTATTGTTCACCTAAGCATTGGCAAGGTCTCATTCGGCCCAGATAAGCTGAACGACAACGCAAAGGCATTTTTCGATAGCCTCAGCGCACAGAAGCCATCAAGCCTAAAGGGCATCTACGTTAAGACGATTAACATTACTACAACTATGGGTCCTGGCATTAAGGTGAAGAATACTTTGTAAAAAGTAGACCTCCACGCTATGAACAGCCACTTTGCTTCAATAGTGGCTGTTTTATTTGACCTGAATCTCAAAACCCCCATTCCGCGGGTGACTCTGGGGCTGGGGCAGCGCCCGAAAATTTTTCACTTTCAGTAGAAAATTTTTAGGGGCGGACCGAGCGGCAGGACCCGAGGGGAGGGTTTTGAGATCTAGGCTTATTTGGTTTTGATATTCCCATAAAAGATGCTATAATTAACAAATTATGGGAAATACTTTAAGATATAATGCCGACAGAGACGACAGCCGAGCTTAGACTCGTGAAGCTGCTTGTGCTGGCAGATACGACCTCTTCGATTACGATTCAAGGGAACCAGATGAAGAAGAAACCAAAGAGACGAGAGCTAAAGAGGCAAAAGTCAGAAAGGAAAAAGTTATAGCGGCGAAAGATATTTGTGGTCAATGTGCCGTCAGAGAGGCGTGCTTAAAAGATGCTCTCGCCAATAATGAAAATTATGGCATTCGCGGAGGATTCACCCCATCTGAACGAAAGAACCTCATAAGCCCCAGGTGTCAAACCGCTAGGAGACGATAGAACCTAGACGATTTCTATCACATCCTTACTCGTGCTACCGGACACGTTCGATAGGACTCATTTCAAGACGTGGTATTATTTAAACCAAGCCGAGCACTGTTCGAAGGTTGGATCGTCGCAGGGTACCCATCCCGAATCGTCCTCGCTCACCCCCTCTTCCCATGACACCCACTTGTATGCGTAGTCTGTTTTAGCCCAATCACCGATTGTTGGACCTACATTATCCTGTCGCCATGCCCTCTGCACATCGTCCCAATAGAATAATGCATACCCTGCGCCATCCGCCAGTCCTAGTATGTAGGAGGATGTGGTAATTGCACTCTTATCGCCACAAATGAGGCCCTCATTGAGCTGACAAATCAGCGTAATTTTATTCTCCATCTCCGTCGGTAGTTCAATATTATCCACACCTACCACCGTGCTATCTGGGTTACCCCAAACGGCGTGATATGGATAATTACGATATTCTCCATCGCCATGCTCAACACTATATACCTCAAAAGCTTTTTTGATTTGACTGATTTCAGCCTCTTTCGCCGTGACATTTGCGCGTTGGCGGATATTTATAAACGCGACTATAGATATTGCCGCCAAAATTGCGATAACGACAATGACGATGAGTAATTCTACTATGGTGAAACCTTGAGCTTTTTTATTCATGTATTCATAGTACCTTTGCTTAGAAGCTAGTGCCAAGAGAAACAACAAAAAGTGTTGAAAACCGTTGTTATTTGTGCTACAATTCTATAGAACATTACCAAAGACAGTGGCGATCTCTAGTAAAATGGGATATAAAAATGCCACCGAGGGATGAAAATATGTTTTTCATAATACGTCTTTGGTAGTGCGAGAATCAAAGACGTTTTTGTTTTATCTAAAACTCTGGAAAGATTCTCCATTACCGCACGTTAACAATCTGGCGTTAGAATTAACACTACAATCAAAGAAAGGATTTTTATGGCAATTTCACGCGATAAAAAGCAAACTTTGGTTGCTGAGCTCACAGAACTTTTTACAACCGCCAAAGGCACCGCGTTTGCCCAGTACATCGGGCTAACCGTCGCCGATCTTCAAGAGCTGCGTAAGGCAGCGCGTGAGTCAGGCGTTGTAATCAAAGTCGTTAAGAACCGCCTCGTGCGAGTTACATTGAGCGACATCGCTACCTATAAAGATACTGACACCAGTAATCTAACCGGCCAGCTCGTCTATGCAATTAGTGCAGATGACGAAGTTGCCGCTGCACAGGTTCTTAACACTTTTGCAAAAACACATCCAAGTCTCGTGCTTGCCGGTGGCATCTCCGCTGAAGGCCTCGCCCTCAGTGCGGCAGATATTACCGCGCTTGCAGGCTTGCCAAGCAAGAACCAACTTATCGCTGAAGCGGTGGCACAATTGCTCTCACCAGTTCACGATACAGTCAATGCGCTTTCTGGCAACCTACATGCACTGCTTGATGGAATCGAAGCTAAAGCAACCAACTAGTAATATAGTAATAAGGAGAAAATCATGGCTGATATTAAAAAGCTTGCCGAGGAACTGACAAAATTGACAGTTCTCGAAGTAAATGAACTAAAGAACCACCTCAAAGACGAATACGGCATCGAGCCTGCTGCTGCAGCTGTTGCTGTTGCAGGTCCTGCCGCTGGCGCCGACGCTGGCGATAGTGCCGACGAAAAAACCGAATTCACCGTAACACTTAAAGATGCGGGCGCCCAAAAAGTTGCCGTCATCAAAGCCGTTAAGGAAGTTACCGGTCTTGGTCTTGGTGAAGCAAAAGCTATCGTTGACGGTGCTCCAGCACCAGTCAAGGAAAAAGTGTCTAAGGACGAAGCTGAAGCTGCCAAGAAAGCGCTTGAAGACGCAGGCGCATCTGTCGAGCTTTCATAGTTACCCCATAACGCCAGGTTGTTTCGTACTCATATACCGCTCATATCATGGGCGGTATATGCATTTCAAGAGTAAAAATTGCAACACTTTTACCCGTATATCCGTTATGGCTGTGGAAATAAAGAAAAATCTTGTTATTTTCTTGCATAAAATATAGTCGTGTGATATATATGAAGTAATACCACTCAAAAATAGACAAAGGAATGCGAGAACCATATGTCTGAATTACCCGAAAAACAAGTCAAGCGCCTCCGAGCGCTCATCCAGGAAGCAGAAACCAACCTAGCGGCAGCGAAGGAGCTGCTCATTAGTATCGTCGGCGAAGACGACCAGGTTATTACGCCGCGCTCATCGACTGAAGAGGTGAGCGGCAAAGTCATCGAGGGCGTGTTCGATGGACAGATGATGCTCGGTCCTGATGGCAAGAATTATCCGATTCCAGCAAACTACGCCAGTAAATCCAAGTTAGTTGAAGGAGATATCCTTAAACTCACCATCGCGGACGACGGAAGCTTTATTTATAAGCAAATTGGCCCTGTTGAGCGCCGACAAGTTATCGGTACTCTAGTGCAGCATGATGGTATTTACTACGTTGAAGCAAGTGGTCGTGAATACCGCATCCTACTTGCAAGCGTCACGTACTTCCGAATTGAAGTGGGCGACCAGGTCACCATCATTATCCCGGCCGATAACCCAGACGCAACCTGGGCAGCGGTCGAAGCATCACTATAGTTTTTATGTTCCCAGACACATTTCTATTGAGCTATACCGGTTTTGATATCCACAATGCACCAATCATTGATGCGCAGGTTAATGACACTATCTCGCACCATCCTCTGCTTAACCAAACTCTTACCTTTACCTTCGACAAATCAGTACGATACTGCACTGGGTGGTTTGATGTTGAGACTCATCAGGTATATCCGTGCCCCAAACATATACAAGTCGAGGAAAAATACGAGCAATGCTTGGAGTGTCGCAATAAAACTGGGTTCAATCCAGCATTCTACTACGCTAAAACTATCTCCGACAGGCAACAAGCGATCAATCAAAACCCTCATTTTCTTTATCTCGCCTATTTTGCGCCCGGACTTATGAAGGTGGGGATTTCACAGGAGGCTCGCGGAATCCGCCGCCTGCTTGAACAAGGTGCCCGCATCGCGATGAAGCTCGAAACATTTCCAACCGCCGAAATTGCCAGACAATACGAGGCAAAAATCGCCGCGCTTGACGGTATCGTTGAGCATATTGTCGCCCGAAAGAAGCTCGATGTCCTAAAAATACCATTCAATGAAACCGAGGCAACCGATGAATTACGTCGCACGCAAGAGAGTATCTCCCTGAGTCTCGGTCTTTCTTTCGACAAGGCTGAAATTATTCAAACAACACCATTCTTTCATTGTTCCGACATTGACATGCGGTCTATTACTATTATGAAAAATCAGCCGACTATCGTTGGCACCGTCAAAGCAGTCATTGGCCACATCGCCATCCTCCAACACGCCGACCGGCTTCTTGCATACAATCTAAAATCGTTCGTCGGATATCAAGCAGCGATTACAAATGCAGACCTGATGATTGATCTACCTAGCGAACAAATGGCGCTTTTCTGATAATACTACTATAGCCAATATGGTCCGTAGGAACAGAGTGTTTGTTTATAAATAAAGTTGACAATAAATCTATTCCTTGCTATAATCTCCGATGTACCTCTGGCGCCTAACCGGTTGCCATCGTATGTTTTTTGACAAGTCACTACTACCAATAGGAGCAAGATGTTCGTGCTTTTTCTTGTGCTTCTTGTTACGCTAGTATTGTTTAGCGTGGCAAAACGACCTATCTATCGCTACTATGGCGAGGAAAAGGTCTACTGGCCGCGAATCGTCAATATTGTCCTGGTTATTCTTCTCGTCATAACGGGAGGAATTGCGTCCACGGTCATCGTCAGCACCAAGAATGTTGGGGTTACGACCGAATTCGGCCGCCCAGTCGGAACGCTCGAGAACGGGCTTCACTTCAAGTTGCCATGGCAGTCGGTTACGGAACTCGACGGAGCAATCCAAACCGACACCCACAAGGGTGACGGTAGCGAGCCCGACGTCCGCGGACCAGCGTCGGAAATTCGCATCGGCAACCAATCAATTGCCAAGGTGGACAACTCCATCCGTTGGCGCATCCGACCAGACAGGGCAGATGAGCTGTTCCGAGACTACCGGGATTTCGACAACATTCGCGAGAGTCTCGTAACCCGGGAACTGAATGCCGCGCTGAACGAGGTATTCAGTTCCTACGATCCGCTCACGCCGACCGGCGACGGAGAGGTTGGCTCGCCAGATCTTGACGAGTTCGGCGAGCAAGTAACGCTGCGGCTCCAAGAACGCATTGGCGATCAGATTGAGGTCATCAACGTCATCATTCCTCTTGTGAGGTTTGATGACTCGACGCAAAGCCGAATCAATGCCTACCAGGCGGAGATCGGCAATACACGCGTCGCCGAGCAAAAGCAGCAAACCGCCGAGGCTGAAGCAAAGGCGAACCAGATGCTAGCACAGTCGGTCAGTAATGACCCAAACGTGCTGGTCAGCAAGTGCCTCGACACGCTCGCAGACATGGTTGAAGCGGGGCAACAAGTTCCCGCCGGATTCTCATGCTGGCCCGGTGGTGGATCCGCTTTAGTTGTACCGAGCGGTAACTAAGCCTATGGTCTGGTGGAGGCGGTCATGTGCCGCTTTCACCAGACCTTCGGGTAGTGACTTGTCCTATCACCTATCTATACGTAGACCGTATATGTTGTTGATATGAAAGAAATGACAAAATCTTTGTAAACTCCAGATAAAGCGGATGTGGTACTGATCCGTGGGCGTGGTACAATAGAGTTATGAGGAGAATAGGTAGGTGAGCCAGGCGTTGTACCGCAAGTATCGCAGTCGAACGCTCGATGAGGTGTTGGGACAGGACCATGTGACCTCTGTTTTGAGGTACGCCTTGGAAAAGGGAAAGATTGCTCATGCATACTTATTAACAGGGCCACGCGGCACGGGCAAGACGAGCGTCGCGCGCATTTTGGCACATGAAATTAATAAGCTACCCTATGACGGAGACGACTCGCATCTTGACATCATTGAAATTGACGCGGCTAGTAACAACGGCGTCGACGATATCAGGAGCCTGCGCGAGAAAGCGCGTGTTGCACCAGCATCCGCGAAGTATAAAATCTACATCATTGACGAGGTGCATATGCTCTCAAAACCAGCATTTAATGCGCTGCTTAAAACACTCGAGGAGCCGCCAGCACATGTTATTTTTATCTTGGCGACGACCGATGCCGACAAACTACCAGATACTATTTTAAGTCGGGTCCAGCAATACTATTTCCGACCTATCAGTACAAACATCATCACCAAGCATCTCATGGACATCGCGAAGAAAGAAGGTTTCGCCATTGAAGAATCGGCCGCTCGGTTAATCGCCGAACAGTCACGCGGTGGTTGTCGGGATAGTATCAGCCTGCTTGATCAACTTTCAAGTCTTGCAAGCAAAAAGGAGCCTTTGACTGAAACCCAGGTTGGCGCAAGTTTAGGGCTCAGCGACCAGTCCTTGATACAGCGCCTACTTAAAGCGTACGATGAGACAGATAGAAAGACGGTTTTGGACATATTGCGCGAACTAGAGGAACAAGGCGCCGACCCGCACATAACGGCGAATCAGCTGCTTGGTTTACTAAGGCAACGATTGGTAACGCATCCGTCAGACGTCTCTCTCATATCTCAGCTCATTGAAGTGACGAAACATCCTCACCCGGACCTTAAACTATTGACCGCGTTGCTTTCTCAATCAAAAGCCGCTGGGCCAACCCCGCAACTTGCTTCGCAGGTCGAGGAACCAAAAGTCACATATGCCACAGCTAGAGCACGTTCGACCCCTCAGAGACCCAAAGAGCCGACCAAAGAATTACCCCAAGAGGCCGAGCGCGACAAATCTCTCGAAAAACCGGAACCGACCCCAAAGAAAAAGCCCGTCAAGACAGAGATGCCTGTGGAGCTCAATTGGCAGACATTCGTTAGTAGCGCCAAAGAAGTTTCAATGGGTTTATTTAGCCTGCTATCAAAATGTGAATATGTTTACAATAATGGCGAGCTGACACTATATGCCGGCACACACTTTGCCAAAAAGATGCTTGACGACGCCAAAAATCGACCGCTCATTAGTCAAGTACTGGAATCCAGTCAAGGAGGAGACATACCGGTGACGATTACCGCGGATCATAAGCCTCCGTCCGATGAGAATATCGCGGCGGTCGCTGCAATGATGGGTGGGGGAGAAGAAGTAAATCTAGAGGAACTCGCATGAGCGACAAAACTGTAGGAAAACTGCCACCGCAAAATATCGATGCCGAAAAAAGCCTGCTTGGCGCAGTGCTTATTGATGAAGAGGTGCTGGCGGATGTTACTGAACACGTAAAACCACAGGATTTCTATGACAAAAATCATGCTCTAATCTTTGGAGCGATGGTAAGATTGTTCGAAAAGCATCGTCCGGTTGACCTTCTCACGCTCACCGACGAACTCAAGCGCAAAGACGAACTTGAGGTGATTGGCGGTTCGGCATTCCTAACCGAGTTAACCAACTACGTGCCGACTGCTGCCCACGCCGCCGCCTATGCCGAAATGGTCGCCCAAAAGGCTGTTCGTCGCCGGCTCATTCGCGCAAGTGGTGATATTACCGAACTGGGATACGACGAGTCGACCACGACGCAAGAACTACTCGAAAAGGCCGAAGCGGAACTGTTCAGTGTGTCCGATCAGTCGCTCAAACAAGACCTGGTAAGTATTGAGCAAATCCTCATGGACAGCTTTGACCGCATTGAAGAGCTTCATAAAAACAAGGGTGAACTGCGTGGCGTGCGCACGGGCTACCGCGACCTCGATAACATGACGGCCGGGCTGCAGCGCTCCGACCTTATTGTCCTGGCAGCCCGACCGGCAATGGGTAAAACAACCTTGGTGACTAATCTTGCCTACAACGTTGCGACGATTGAAAAGCAGCCCGTGCTATTTTTTAGTCTCGAGATGAGTAAAGAACAGCTGGTCGATCGTATGCTCGCCGATGCCGCCAATGTTGACTCATGGAATATTCGTACCGGCAAATTGACCGACGAGGACTTCTTGAAACTAAGCGAAGCATCCGGCGAATTGGCAGATGCGCCTATCTTTATCGATGACACTCCTGGCTTGACAGTGCTCGAAATGCGCACGAAAGCCCGCCGCAAAAATCACGAGTCTCCGCTCGGATTGATTATCGTCGACTATTTGCAGCTCATGCAAGGTTCGGGCAGACATGATGGCAACCGCGTTCAAGAGGTGTCGGAAATCTCGCGAGGCCTCAAGTTAATCGCCCGCGAGCTCAACGTGCCTCTCATCGCTCTGAGCCAGCTGAGCCGTACCGTCGAAAGCCGCACGCCTCCAATTCCGCAATTATCCGACCTTCGCGAGTCCGGATCCATTGAGCAAGATGCCGATATCGTAAGCTTTATCTATCGTCCCGCTTATTACGAGCCGGATAATCCAGAAGTGCAAAATATTACCGATCTTATTATCGCCAAGCACCGTAATGGTCCAGTAGGCAAGGTTCAGCTTTACTTCCATCCGGAACGCCTACGATTTATGTCTCTCGACAAGCGCCACGAATAGGCATATTTATGGTACAATAGCATATGTAGTGAAAAAACACTTTATTGACCTCTTTACGTACCGATGGCGATATGTGCTTGGATATGGCGCACTCATTCTGATGCTCATCGTTGCCATTCTCATTGCCGGTCTCTACGCGCCCGGAGGGTTATCGTTGGCAGAAATCAAATCTATCGCCCCAATATATAGCTGGTCGGCTGAAGCGCTCGCCATACCAAATCTTCCCCTGAAAATACTACAAACAGGCATTTTCTCGCTGTTTGGCGTATCTATTCTCACGATTAAACTCCCATCCATTATCCTCGCAATCGTGACTTCACTCGCCATATTTTTCCTTCTTCGCCGTTGGTTCAAGCCAAATGTCGCCATTCCGGCAATGCTCATTATGGTCACGACAGGGCAATACCTTTTTACTGCGCAGAGCGCCACCGCAAACATTCTCTACGCGCTCTATAGCGCGCTTATTCTGCTCTTTGCGAGTCTTATTCTACAAAAAGCCAAACACGCGCTACTGTGGAAAATTGGGCTGGCCCTTAGCCTTGCCCTCAGTCTATACACTCCATATCTTGTCTATATTAACCTCGGACTGCTCATCGTAGCATGTATCCACCCTCACACCCGTTACCACATCCTACGGCGTTCCGCACGTTTGCATTGGCTTATCGCCGCAAGTATATTTGCGCTTTTCCTCATACCACTTGTCTATCTTTGCAGCGTAAGCCCTGACCTCCTCGGCGACCTCCTCGGACTAAACAACCTCGCCCATATCGATATCATCTCAGGCGTCAAAACTCTCCTATTTACCTATTTCTGGATTACGCCGATTGTCGCAAACAGCCAAATTATCCCTATTCTAGACTTCGCCGCTCTCGCCATCGCCATACTCGGCCTCATCGTGCTTTTCCAGCAGCGGCACTCCGCCCGAACCTACATGATAGTCGCCTGGACAATCTTAACCCTGCCACTGCTCATTATTGATCCCAAACTCACCGCTATTATCACCGTACCCCTCATTATTATCCTCAGCGTCGGCTTTGAGGCGCTCCTTCGAGAATGGTATAAGTTGTTTCCAAAAAACCCGTACGCTCGCGGCGTTGGGCTTATTTTTACCTCGGCTCTCATTGGCATAATGGTACTGAGCGGCATTGACCAGTTCATGAACGGCTACCGATTCATGCCTGCTGCCGCTCGCGAATTTCAGGCCGATGTCACATTGGTCAACGCGCAAGTCAAAGAACGCCCTGTGCGCACCTTGTTGCTTGTTTCTGACGACGAACTACCGCTGTATACAGCAATTGCGCACTATAATTATCCTGAAATTGAGTTAGCGGTCACTATCGATACTACGAATAATACCATCGGTAATGTAATCGTAACCCGTGCCGCTCGCGAACAAGTGCCGCTTCAAGGCTGGGAGCTCCAGGGTATTATTACAAACGATCGTTATGAGGATGGCGACCGGCTATATCTGTACAAAGCACCTACCCATAAGGTACAATAAGGAGAGTAATTAAGGAGGAATATGGCGTTAGATCAAATGAAGATGTTGCAGCAATTACGAAAAGCACAAAAGCAACTTGGCAAAGAAATTATTGAAGTCGAAGCGGGCGACGGCGCGGTCGTCGTGCAAATTACCGGCGAGCTAAAGATTAAGTCCGTTAAGATTAATCCTGAGATGGTTGATTTGGAAAATATCGAACAGCTTGAACATTGGGTTCAAATTGCCGTGCGCGATGGCATGGCAAAAGCTCAAGAGGTTGCTGCTGAAACGATGAAACCGCTCATGGGCGGACTGGGAAATCTTCCGCTTTAGTTCGCGATGAAACGGATTTTGCCATCAGCGCTCCTGGAGCTTATTGATGAGTTTGGCGCCATGCCAGGCGTAGGTGCGCGTACTGCTGAGCGGTACGCGTATGCTGTGTTGAAGCGTGATCCGAAAAGGGCAAAACGTCTCGCAAAGGCGCTCGATGAGCTTCACGCCAAAGTAAAACTATGCCCCGTCACTTTCGCGCTGATTGATGAATCCGAAGAAGTATCGGAGCTCTACGCAGATCAATCGCGCAATAAAAAACTCATTGCGGTAGTTGAGGAGCCGCTCGATATCGTGGCAATTGAAAAAACCGGACAATTCAATGGCACGTATCATGTGCTCGGAGGGGCTATTTCGCCGATTGATGGCATTGGCCCGGAACAACTACATATCCCCGAGCTTATTGAGAGAATCAAACGGGATGAAGCTGAAGAAATCATCATTGCGACAAACGCTTCGGTTGAAGGCGAATCGACCGCCCTTTTCCTTCAGCGATTCATTCGAGAGGCTGGACTAAAACTAACGATTTCGCGCCTCGCTCGCGGAATACCCGTCGGTGTTGACCTCGAATATGCCGATCAAATATCGCTTTCTCATGCGCTTGAGGGTAGGCGAGAGCTGTAGTTGGAAGATAATAACTAAACAGGTTGACTATATTCATACCACCACGTGTCATCTGTTGCCGTGTAAAGTATGGCGTCTTCAGAGTCAAGGTATGGATTTTCGGGGTTAGCCAAGTCTGCTTGCAGTCTCGATAAGTACTGTTTACTTCGCAACTTTCCTTCATTACTATTCCATCTTTTTGTATCTACCTCTGACCATCCCACGATTTCACAGAACAGACCGCGAGCACACGCATTAGACTGAGATATTTCTTTCTTTGTTGAGCTGATTTTCTCCTCTAGGCTAGCACGCCTTGCGGTCACATTATCACTTAGTTTCCGTTCTATAGTACCATTATCATTAACAAACGTTTTACCAGACCTACTGCGCGCAGATATGACTATCGAAAGGCTTCCGTCGCCGAGTCGTGCTTGACTAATTACGATTGAGCTACCATACTGGTAGTAGCTATCGCGACTCGGCATCCGTCCAAGTAGCGCCCTCACCTTAACGAGACCAGACGTAGTGAGCTTAGACCGCATACCGTTACTCCACTTCTTCTCTATATCACCCATAGACATTATTTCTACTGGTTCAATACTGCTATCTCCATCATCCCGTATATTTATGTACGTTTTTGCATATTCATAAAATTGAGCAATCTCTGATTTAACTATTGCATCGTGTCTATCGTTACTATAGTTCCTGTATAGTAGTACGGACAACGCCACTACGACACCAACTATGGCAATCGCGACTAGCAGTATAAGCCTTAGACCACGCCTGTTGGGATGCTGATAATCCGTCATGTCTGCAAGCCTCTCTTAGATGATTTAAGATAATTTTCTACTCGGATTATAGCATAAGCACAATAAAGGCCACAAGAGAAACGCTACCGCATACCAGACAGTCCATAGTATCTATGGAGAGCTCCAGACAATCGAACGAGTGGCTAAGTCTATCTACAATAGTAAGCTCACTCCCAGCCTCGTTTGAAGTAGGACACTAGCCAAGAAAGGCTAGGATGCATGAA
>JAEAMG010002219.1_pt1 | contig 12530 bp, 12 predicted proteins | sample 8958741 | NCBI WGS metagenome assembly JAEAMG01 (sample SAMN16933256, study PRJNA681125) | bioreactor sludge metagenome | isolation source: anaerobic bioreactor treating anionic surfactant - SDBS | place: India: Bengaluru | collected 2019-02-28
CCTGGCGGAACTCGACTGCCCGCGGCACTTTGTACCTGGCCATGTTGGCGCGGCAGAACTCGATGATCTCTCTTTCCGTCGCGGTCTCGCCCTCTTTGAGGACGACGTACGCCTTGACCGTCTCCCCGCGATAGGGATCCGGAATGCCCGCCACCACGACCTCTCTCACCTTGGGGTGTTGGTAAAGCACTTCCTCCACGTCACGAGGATAGATATTGAACCCGCCGGCAATGATCATGTCCTTTTTGCGGTCCACGATCTTAAAGTAGCCCTCTTCATCCATGATGGCGATGTCACCGGTGTAGAGCCAGCCATCGCGCAGGGTGATCGCCGTCTCGTGGGGCATGTTCCAGTACCCTTTCATCACCTGCGGGCCACGGATGACCAGCTCGCCACTCTCACCGACGGGCATCTCCACCGTCCCTGTCTCCACGTCCATGATCTTGGCGTCCGTATCCGGGAACGGCAGGCCGATGGTGCCGATTTTGTTCCGGCCGAAGATCGGATTGCTGTGGGTGACGGGTGACGACTCGCTCAGGCCATAGCCCTCCACCAGATGCCCGCCGGTCAGCTGTTCAAAGCGGGTCTGCACTTCCACCGGCAGGCCGGCGGCGCCGCTGATGCAGGCGCGGATAGACTTGACATCGTACTTGGCGATGTCGGGAAAGTTGTTGAATGCCACGTACATCGTAGGCACGCCGGGGAAGAGCGTAGGATGGTGCTTGTTGATCGTCTTCATCATCGCCGGTATGTCGCGCGGATTGGGGACCAGCAGCATGGCTCCTGCGGTAAGAACGCACAGGTTCATGCAGGTAGTCATGCCAAAGCTGTGATACAGTGGCAGGGCTACCAGCCCAATCTCCTTGGCCTCGCGGATGTCGTGGGTCCAGGCACGGCACATGACGGCATTGGCCATGACGTTGGAGTGGGACAGCTCGGCGCCTTTGGGCACGCCCGTAGTGCCTCCCGTGTACAACAGCACGGCGGTGTCGCCCGGCGACACTTCCACGGGTGCAGGCCTGGCCGGAGCCCGGGCGATCAGGTCTTGAAACCAGTGGGTATTGGGCTCGCCCGCAACATCCTGGCGGTCGCCTTCTCGCTTTTCCCTGACCAGAGTAAAGAGAAGGCGCAGGGCAGGCGGAAAGTACTCTTTGATGTTGGTGAGGATGAGGTGCTTGAGCGGTGTACGCGCGCGCACCTGTTTCACGACCGGGTAGAAACGGCTCATAGCCAGCATCGTCTCCGCACCCGAGTCCTTGAGCTGATGCTCCACTTCACGCGCGGAGTAGAGCGGGTTAAAAGGCACGACAATCGCTCCCACTTTGAGCGCACCATAGTAGCCGACGATAAACTGGGGACAATTGGCCAGGTAGACCGCCACGCGGTCGCCCTTATGGACGCCCAGCCCCTGCAGGGCAGCGGCAAAGCGGTCCACCAGCGCGCTCAACTGGGCATAGGTGAGTCTGGCATCCATAAAGACGGTGGCAGTAGCATTGGGGTACTTGCGCGCGGTTTCCTCGAGGTTGGTGTGGAGGGGACGCCGGGGATACTCCAGGTGCGGCGGAACGAGAGGCTCATAGTGCTTCAGCCAAGGCCTTTCCATGCTCGACCTCCTCCCACGGAGACAAGCCCATGGCGGGCGTTGGGTCCGCCCGCGGCACAGCCGACACCAGATGCCCGAGGCACAAGCTCGTTGCCTCTTTGACTACCGCCTATTGTAGCGGATGAGGAGGATATCGGCAAAAGGGTGCCGCACTGTCAACGGATTCTGGAACGGATAGCGGCCCGCACAGTCGGGAGCATTCTCGGGCAGCCGCATGCCCGTTCTCAGAATCCGTTGACAGTATTGTACATCACTCCACAGTCACCGACTTGGCCAGGTTGCGGGGCTGGTCCACGTCACAGCCCAGGCGAACGGCAATGTGATATAGGCCAGGGCCTGCAGGGGAATTGTGGTCAGGACCGGCGTCAACAGCGGCGACGCCGCGGGCACGAACAGAGCATGGTTCGCCTTGTCGGCGATCTCCTGATCCCCCTCGGTGGCAATGGCGATCACGATCCCTCCGCGGGCGCGTACCTGCTCGATGTTGCTCAGCATCTTGTCGCGGACGTTGTCGCGCACGGCGATGGCCACCACCGGCATGTTCTCGTCAATCAGCGCGATCGGGCCATGCTTCATCTCGCCGGCCGGGTAGCCCTCGGCGTGAATGTACGAGATCTCCTTGAGCTTGAGCGCGCCTTCCAGGGCGACCGGATAGTTCACACCGCGGCCCAGGTAAAGGAAATCGCGGACTTTGAAGTACCGCTGGGCGAGCGCTTCATGCTCATGCCCGTTGGCCAGCATCTTGCCCACCAGGCCCGGCAGCTCCACCAGGTCCTGCAGCAACCGTTCGCGCTGGCCCCTGTCCAGTAGCCCGCGCTCCTGTGCCAGATACAGCCCGAATAGATAGGAAGCCACGATCATGGAGGTAAAAGCTTTGGTCGAGGCGACACCGATCTCCGGGCCGGCATTCAGGTAGATGACGCCGTCGGCCAGGCGCGCGGCCTGGCTGCCGACCGCATTGACGATGCTGACGGTGCGCAGTCCCTTATTGCGCGCCTCCTCCATCGCCGCCAGGGTATCCACAGTCTCCCCGGACTGGCTGATGACCAGCAGCATGTCTTCCTTCGGATTCAGCAGGGGGTCGCGATAGCGGAATTCTGAGCCATAGTCCACTTCGACCGGCACACGCGCCAGGCTCTCAATCAGGAACTTGGCCAGGAGCGCCGCGTGCCACGCCGTCCCACAGGCGACGGCATAGATGCGGCGTATAGAGCGCAGGAAATCGGGGGAGAGAGAGCGCAGTCCATCCAACTCTACGCGCGCTGCGTCCATATCCAGGCGGCCACGAATAACATCGGTCACCGAGCGCGCCTGCTCCGAGATCTCCTTGAGCATAAAATGCTTGTAGCCCTCTTTGGCTACCGACACGGGATCCCAGGGGATGGTGACGACCTCCTTTTCTACAGGCCGTCCGTCCAGAGCAAAAAATCGCGCTCCGCTGTCCGTGACCACGGCCATCTCGCGGTTCTCCACAAAACTGATCCGCTGCGTGTGATCCAGAATGGCCGGGATGTCCGAGGCGACGAACATCTCGTTCTGGCCATAGCCCACCGCGATGCCGCCGGCATTGCCCAGCCGGGCAGCGATGAGCTTGTCGGGCTCCAGAGCGCTGAGGATGACCACCGCGCTGGCGCCCTTCAGCTGCGCCAGCGCCAACCGCACGGCGGTGGCCAGGTCACCGGTCTCGTTACGGTGCTTTTCGACCAGGTGCACGATGACTTCTGTGTCAGTCTGCGAACGAAAGACGTGGCCTTCGCGCAGCAGAGCGTCCTTGAGTTCGCGGTAGTTCTCTACAATGCCGTTCTGGATGACGACAATCTCACCCTTGCAGTCGGTGTGAGGATGGGCATTGGCTTCGGTGACACTCCCATGGGTGGCCCAACGGGTGTGACCCATGCCAACCTGGCCATGAACAGGCTGTTCGGCGAGGCGCGTGGCCAGGTTCTCGATCTTGCCCACGCTGCGCCGCAGCACCACACAGCCATCCTGCAGGACCGCCAGACCGGCCGAATCATAGCCGCGATACTCCAGGCGGCGCAGACCTTCGAGGACGATGGGACCCGCCTGACGAGTCCCGATGTAACCCACAATACCGCACATGTTGTTCCCTCCCGTTCAGGTAGTATGGCAGCAAGCACGTCCATGATCGGACATGGCTGAGTGGGAGCAGAAATGCCCAAAACCCAGGCAGTGCTTGCTGGCGTGCTGGCCGGAGCGCCCTTTTGTCCTGCAGTCACCCGCAGGCATTGTGGGGCACTCGCGTCCGGAGGGGGAAAGGGGAAGGCAATCCCCGGAGGCATCCGCTGATCTCTCGATTTTCTCTCCCCTCCACCTGCCCTGAAGGGCAGGGGAAAGAGGAGATTAGCTCCACCTTGCGGCGGAGAACCTCCACCTCGTCAACTGTGCCTGGCGGCACAGTCCATGCGCTATTCTCCCTCGCTATCTCGCTCTGGTGAGTTTCGCTGGTGCGCACCTCCTTTGCCCGTCGTGCGGGCGGCCCGGATACCGGCATGGAGACGGTCCGGTATCCGGATTCGCAATCGCATCAAATCCGGAGACTAACGCTCCGCGTCACCCGGCGAGCTTTTTGAACTCGCTCTTGGCCGCGCCACAGACCGGGCACGTCCAGTCATCGGGAATATCCTCGAAGGCGGTGCCGGGCTTGATTCCGCCGTCCGGATCGCCGACAGCCGGGTCATACACATAGCCGCAGACCGTGCACTCCCACTTGGCCGCCTGCTTGGCGGCCGGTTTGGGCTCTTCTGCCTTTGGCTCCTCCTTGATGTAGGTAGGCGCCGTCTTGGGCGACTTGCCGCCTTTGACCAGGTGGTAGTAAGCATAGGTCATCGGCTCGGCCTTTTCGTCGAGAATCTCCGCGTCCAGCACCTTGGCAAGGTAAAGAGTGTGCGTCTCGGCCTCCATGCTGGCCACGACTTCGGCCTCGTAGTAGGCGAGCGCATGGTCCAGCACAACCGGCGCTCCGGTCACGCCCACCTTGTAATTGACGCCGTCGTACTTGTATCCATCGCGCCCGGACTTGAAGCCGAAGCGGCCGATGAACTCCATGGGCGTCGCGGTGGAGAGAACCGAAACGGTCACTACCTTGCTGGCCTCAATGAACTCGTGGGTGAGGTTCTTCTTGTTGATACACAGAGCGATCATCGCGGGCTCCGATGTCGTCTGAACAATCGTGTTGGCGATCTGCCCGTTGAACTTGCCATCCTTCCTGGAGCTCACCACGTACATGCCGTAGCTGATCTTGTGCAATGCTTTTGGATTCATCCCACACCCCTTGTGAGCACGATTGTAGGATCGGCAACAAGCTGATCCCGCTCCAGAACAAAATGGTGCGCGCTGCCGCCTTGAGGCTCCGGGCGGTCGACGATCTCGCCTGTTGTGTATACCCCCGGCAGGATCTCCTGCCGCTCGCGGCAGAGGCGCATCTCGGTGCGGCGCTGCAACTCCGCGGAGGTCATGACCAGCCCGATGTTATCCAGCCGGGTCTCGCGGCGCGAGAATCGCTCGCGAAAGAGGTCGGGGTGCGCGTAGAGCGGGAGGCGCCCCACCTGCGGTAGCAGTGCGTACAGCCCGCCGGTGTGATCCCGATGGGCATGGCTCAAGGCCAGGGCGGAGATCCGGGCCGGCGAGAGGCCGGCGACCTCTAGGTTGTGCATCAAGACCGTGCCGCTCTGGCCGGTATCGAACAGCACACAGCCAGCGTCGGTCTCTACCCAGAACGCCAGGCCATGCTCGCCCCAGAAGCGAGATCCTGACAGCACCGCATTGTCAACCAGACAGCGTACCTTCATTGGCAACCCTTTCTCTTTGCGCGGGCCGACGATGGCGCACCTGAGCCCCGGTGCGGCAGTGGCGGCCCTTGACTCAGAGCAGCATCACCTTCTGCACCTCAATGGTCTGAGTCCCTGCACGAATGACGCCGGCAGCCTTGAGCAGCACGAGCAGCAGCCACAGAACAGGCAGCGCCAGGAGGGAAATCACGAGACATACCGCCAACAGCGGCAGGAACAGCACCAGTGCTGCGGCAACCGGCACATAGGGCGTCACCGGTCTCATGAGCTGCTTCAGCTCTTCGGTGAGCAACTGCTCCGCATAGCTGCGCACGGTGTCGTAAACCTGCTCCTGGACAAGCGCGGGAAATGGAGCCGCAGCACGAGACGCCAGGCGCTCGGCAAACTCGCCAGAGTATTGCTGCGGGATGGAGAACCCCTGCTCCCGGATGTAGCCCGTTGCGCCCATGTGCAGGGCCCCGGCCACCACGGCCGCCAGCACGATCAACAGGCCCAACTGGCTGAGAGCCGCGGAACCGACGGAGAAACGGATGCTCTGCGATAGGTCGTGCTGCGTGAGGGCGCAGTGAGCCAGGCCGGCCAGCAGAAACACAAGAGCGAGCAGGGCGTGTGGCGGTGTCACTCCCCAGCTCCAGAGCACGGCCAACCCGCAGAGGGCAAACGCCGCCCCCGCAATCCACAGCGGCTGAAACAGCAGCGCCACGATGCCCGAAGTAATCGCCAGCGCGGCCAAAGCGAGCACCAGGTCGCGCAACAGGGGCACAAGGTCCCGCACGGTCAAGGCCAGCAGCAGATGGCCCGCCTCCACCCGCCGGCAGACCAGGCCGAAAAACCACGCTGCCGCGATGAGCGGCAGCGTGAGCAAAACAATCTTGAGCACCCTTCCCATGTTGCGCCCTACACCTTGGGCGTGCATTTCACTTCGGGGACAAGCAGCGAGACCGCAGCGGCGATTGGCTCAAACACCTTGCCCGGGTAGGATTCGACCTGGCCCTGATCGCAGGCACGAGCCAGCTCGGGGTCCAGAGGCACACGGCCCAGCAAGGGCACGCCCATGGTCTTGGCGGCTTCCTCCGCGTTGCCAGGGCCAAAGACCTCGATCTTGCGCCCGCAATCCGGGCATTCCACGTAGCTCATGTTCTCGACCAGGCCGATGATGGGCACCTCCATGATGCGCGCCATCCCGGCGGCCTTGCGCACGACCATGCCGGCCAGGTCCTGCGGTGAAGTGACCAGCAGCACGCCGTTGAGCGGGATGCTGCCCATCACCGTCAAAGTGGCGTCCGAAGTGCCCGGTGGCAGGTCAATGACCAGCGTGTCCAGCTTGTCCCAGAGCACCTCACCCCAGAACTGCCGGATGATGCCGGTGATCAGGGGGCCGCGCCAGATAACGGGCTCGCTCTCATCGGCGAGCAACAGGTTGATGGACATGACCTTGATGCCCTCTTTGCTCACCGGCGGGACGAGGCCAAGCGGGCTCGGCTTGGGCTGCTTGGACAGGCCGAACATGTGCGGGATACTCGGTCCGGTGATGTCGGCATCCAGGACACCCACGTTCTGACCCTGCCGGCGCAAGGCCACGGCAAGCATGGCCGCCACGGAGGACTTGCCAACGCCGCCCTTGCCGCTCAGGACGGCAATGATGTGCTTGACTTCATTAAAGCTCTCGGAAAGCATCGGCTGCGCTTCCGCCGGGCCAAAGGCCCGGGCGCGTTCCTCAGCGGTCATTTCCGCCAGTTTGACATTCACTTTCAGGTCCGGGTTCACCGCCAGGATGGCCGCCTGAATGTCACCGGCCAGCTTGCTCTTGAGCGGGCAGGCCATCGTCGTCAGGGCGAGCGTCACGGCGACCTCATTGCCGTTCACCTCGATGTCGCGCACCATGCCCAGCTCAACGATGCTGCGACCGATTTCGGGGTCCATGACCCCGGTCAATGCTTCACGGATTTCGACGTCAGTTACCATTCTCTCCCCTCAAAAGATCGTTCAGATTAAATACCATACCAAACATGCGAGCATATCGCATATCGCGGGATTTGGCAAATGGGACCGGACAATGGCCGGGGTCAAGGGAGACACACGCACAGTGGACTGCATGGCTCTGGCCAGCCGTCGACCCCACCAGTCCGGCGCCACTGGCCAGGTCCTGCACCTCAGCCGTGATCGCCTCTTGCCTGGCTGCCTGCAAGGACGTTTCCAGTTCGGCGGTCAAGCGCTGCGCATTCTGCACCGCTCCCTCCAGGAGCTGGTAGCGCGCCGAATGCTCGGCGGTGGCGGACTCGAGCAGAATCCCGTACAGAGTGGCTGCCAACCACAGGCGAGCCAGGCGGTCCAGGAGCGCCAATGGCTCCGTCTCGATGATGGGGGGCGATTCCGTCTCTCCCGGCGCGGCAGCCCGCAGAGCCAGAGGCAGCAGTTGGGTCGTGACCGGGGCGTAACCCGCGATCCCGCGGCGCATGTTGTGCACGACGTGGACTGCCCCCAGCTGCCCCCTGTCGTAGGCATCCAGCCATTCACCCGCAAGATCGCTGGCGACCTCCAGTGGTGGCAGGGCAGTGCCCGAAAGCCGTCCTGACCACACCGGCAACCGCCCCAGGCGGCGCAGAGCCTTTTCGGTCTGCCTGCCCAGAGAGATGAGAGTTACTTCTGCACCCGCAGCGGTATGCTGCGCGAAGAATTGCTGCGCTCGGGCAGCCACCACGTCGTTAAAGGCGCCACACAGCCCGCGCTCGGTGCCGATCACGAGCACGGTCAGGCGCCCGGCTGCCTGCTCCGGAGCGTTCAAGAGCGACTGCTCCTGATCCAGGGCAGGTGCAACCCAGGCCAGGATTTCCTCGAGCTCCTGGCGGTAGCGGGACACCGTCCCGGCTCTGTTGATGGACAACAGACGGTTGCCGAGGGCAATCGTGCGCAGAGCAGCCAGAATCGGTTCAACGGTCCGGATGTTACCCAGCCGTGTCCTGAGGCGCTCCAGTCCCTCCATGGGATCAATACCTGCCCATGCGCTCCAGATCCCAGACAAACACCGCCGCCCCGCCCACTTCGGCGATGTCTCGTGACAGAGCCGCCGGGCCGGTCGTGGAGGTGCCCAGCCGCTCTACCTCCACACACGAATGGCATGAACGGCCAATGATCGCCAGGATCTCTTCCAGGTCCTCATCTTCCGTGGCAATAAACAGAGTGTCATACTGCTGGCGAAGCACACCGCCGCGGCTCTCAACCGACGTGGCCGTATGTCCGGCGACGACCAGTTCATTCACCACCTCGCGGGCTTCTGCCGGCGAAACCACAGCCATGATCATTTTCATCCTGTGTTCCCCTTCTTGGAACGAACCGCGCAGTAATCAGCGAACAGAGTCTGCAGGGTGCCCTGCATTCCTTCCTCCCATTCGCCGGTATGATCCAGGTCATAGTACAGCTCGGGCTCTCTGGTTTGTACATGCCTGAGCAGCTCACCCTCAAACGGCGGGATATCCTCCACCGCAACATCATCCAGAAAGCCCTCGGTCACGGCAAACAGGATGATCAACTCCGCCGCCAGGGACCGGGGCTGGTTCGGCGGCTGGCCCAGAACCGCGCGCAACCGCCCCCCCCGTCTGATCTGCTGCCGGGTTGTCTCGTCAACCTCGGCACCAAAGCGCGCAAAGCGGGCCACCTCTTCATACTGCGCGAGATCGAGGCGCAACATCGAGGCCAGCTTGCGCATGGCCGGTGATTGTGCGGCTCCGCCGACGCGCGATACAGAGAGGCCAACATCCACGGCGGGCTTGATGCCACGGTTGAACAGGCTGGTATCGAGCACAATCTGGCCATCGGTGATCGCGATCAGGTTTGTCGGAATGTAGCCGGAGATGTTGCCGCTTTTGGTCTCGACAATGGGCAGGGCAGTGAGTGACCCCCCGCCCTCTTCCGGCGCCATCTTGCAGGCACGCTCAAGGAGGCGCGCATGCAGGTAAAAGATGTCCCCCGGGTATGCTTCTCGCCCGGGCGCGCGGCGAAGCAGGAGGCTCAACTCGCGATAGGCATCGGCGTGCTTGGACAGGTCGTCGTAGACAATCAAAACATCATGACCCGCGTCCATCAGATACTCGGCCATGGTGCAGCCGGCGTAGGGTGCCAGATACCGCAAGGCAGGCGGGTCATCGGGGCCCGAAAGCACGACCACCGTGTAGGTCAGAGCGTTGTTCTTGCGCAGTGCGGTGATGACCTCAAGAGAGGAGGACTTTTTCTGGCCGATGGCTACATACACGCACAGCACACCGCTGTCCTTCTGGCTCAGAATAGCATCCAGAGCCAGCGTCGTCTTGCCAATCTGCCGGTCGCCGATAATCAGCTCACGCTGGCCACGCCCGATGGGCACCAGAGAGTCAATGAGCTTGGTACCGGTGTGCAGGGGCACATTGACCGCCGCACGCTGGATGATGCCGGGAGCGTTTCGCTCCAGATGGCGGAACTCGGCTTCCTGCACCGGGCTGCGGCCGTCCAGGGGCTCGCCCAACGGGGTCACGACCCGTCCCAGCAACCCACGCCCGACCGGCACACGCAGACGTCGCCCCGTGCCAGTCACCAGATCACCACCCTGCAGATTCTTGTCCGATCCCAGCAGGATCACGTCAATGGAATCATGGTCCAGGTTCAGCACCATGCCCCGCACTCCGGTAGGAAAGACCACCAGCTCATCCGTGCGAGCGCGTGGGAGCCCGGAGAGCGCCGCAACACCGTTGCCGATCCGCTGTATGGTACCCACATCGTAGAAACGTACCCGGGACGCCAGGCTCGCTGTGCTCTGGCGCAGGTTGGCCAGGATAGACTCGACCTCGGGCTCTGCCGGGGGCAGGGCAGAGACAGCCGCGATACCCTGCCGGATCTGTTGCACGGTCTCGGTCGGGCTCAGACGACCTGGCTCTTGATCCAGCAGATGCTCACGGAGAGCGCGCAAGGTGGCGGGCACATCGGGCTCGTGTCTAGGCACTCTGGCCCTCCACGGAGTTGCCGCCGGCATTCCACTGCTCCCGCAGGGTGAGCGAAGCCTGCTGGCGCAGCTCCTCCAGTTGGCCGGCCAGCGAATTGTCAATCACCGTGTCGCCCAGGCGCACCTTCAGGCCCGCCACCAGGTCAGGGACAATGCTCAGCTCGATATTGACATGGCGGTCCGCCAGCGCCGTCAGGGTCCGGGCAAGAAAGGCCTGCTGCTCACTCGTCAGCTCGCGAGCCGAAGAAACATAAGCCACCGGCTCCCGGTCGCCCAGAGCACGGCGCACGGCCTCGACGCGGTTCATCTCGGCTCGCCCCATCTCGCGAATGCGGTCACTCAACCCCTGCACCAGGGCGTCATGAACTGCCGGGGGCGCATTGCGTGAGGTAATGGCCGCGCTGACCTGCACAATGGTACTGACCATCTGCTCGTGGAAATCTTCTATGGCCTGTTGCCGCATGCGATAGCCATCCGCCTCAGCTTCCACCAGGATCTGTTCCGCCTCGGTGCGCGCCTCCCGCAGCAACTCCAGGCGGTCGGACTCGGCTTCCACGCGCATTTGCGCCAGGTATGTGTCCCGCTCCTCATCCAACTGCGTCCGCTGGCGCTCCAGGTCGGCACGCAACGCCGCCACGGCCCGCCTCTCCTCGGCCAGTTCCCTGGCCAGCCGTTCCCTCTCCGCCGCACGCTCTGCCGCCTTTTTCAGAATCGGTCGAAACAGAAACCGGTTGAGAATCACCGCCAGCACAACAAAGTTGATAACCTGGAAGACAATTGTCGTTAGATCCAGAGACAACATCTTGATATCCTAAAAGAACCGGTCCAGCAGCGGGTTGGCAAACAGGAGAATGAGGCAGATCAGCAGCACGTAGATCGCACCGGTCTCCAGAACGGCCATCGAGATGAACAGCGTGGCCCGCAGCCGGTCGGCAGCCTCCGGCTGGCGCGTCATGCCTTCGAGAGCCTTGTTAACGGCGCGACCTTCCACCAGACCGGGAATGATCGTGCCAATGGTTACGGCCACGGCCGTGGTCACAATGGTCACGACGGTAATCAATGTTTGAGAATCCATGTTCCAACTCCTTTTCTGGGCAAGAATGCGTCCCGCACTCTGCCCTGTGTACCTCTGCCTTTCTACTCAGAAAGGCCGGCGGGTGCCGAAGCCCCAACGGCGGCCGCCACATACACCGCAGCAAGCACCGTAAAGATATAAGCCTGCAAAAGGCCGGTCAGCATGCCCAGCGCCATCAATGGCAGGGGCACGATGAGCGGCAACAGAGAAAAGATGACCGCCACAATCATCTCACCGCTCAGCACATTGCCAAACAGGCGCAAGGCCAGCGCCACAGTGCGCGAAAACTGGCCAATCAGCTCCAGCGGTAGCATAAAGACCGGGTCGGCAAGACTTTTGAGATAGCCCGCCACCCCCCTGCTGCGCACTCCATAGTAGTGCACGGAAAAGAACACGACCAGAGCCAGGGCGACGGGCGTGTTGATCCCGCGCGTGGGCGCGTGCTGGGCCGGCACAATGCCAAAGATGTTGGCCAGGGCGATAAAGATAGCCATGGTACCCAGCAGGGGCAAGTAGGGCCGCGCCGAGCGCCCCATCACCATGGACGTGTTCTCCAGGACGAATTCCACCAGCATGTCCAGGATTGCCGGGCGCTTGCGATTCAGCAGCACGACTGCAACCATTACGACGCCCATGAGCACCCAGGTGGAGACTACGGTGTCGCGCACCCCCACGCCGAATATGGTAAACACTACCCTTGGAACAAACCCCTCCACGTTCCTCGTCTCCTACCCCAATTTAGGGGGTACGCAGTAGCTACCCCACAACAGGGGGTACGCAGTAGCTACCTTGCCAGGCGCCACAGCCAGACAAAGCGCGCTATGGCCAGCCCCCCCAGCGCCCACAGGCCAGCAGCCAGGCCACGCTGCATGGCCAGCAGCAAAACCAGCGCCACCATCAGGGTGCGGACCAGGCCAGCGCCCAGCACCCGGGCTACGCCCGCGTCGGCTGAGGCTCCCGGCTCCAGCCCGCGCACGGCTCGCCACAGCAGCCAGCCGTGAATCGCGCCTACTGCGGCTCCGATGAGGAGCCACGCGAATCCTGACAAGACTCCTTGTCCTTCCCTTGCTC
>JAEAMG010002240.1_pt1 | contig 12530 bp, 9 predicted proteins | sample 8958741 | NCBI WGS metagenome assembly JAEAMG01 (sample SAMN16933256, study PRJNA681125) | bioreactor sludge metagenome | isolation source: anaerobic bioreactor treating anionic surfactant - SDBS | place: India: Bengaluru | collected 2019-02-28
CGTCCAGGACAAGCACCGGGTCGAGGACAAGCACCTCCAGGCCAAATGGGCCCAGACCGAGATCAAGTGGTACGCGGGCGCGACGCTCCTCCACTCGGCGGCCATCCCGGCCTCGGTCGCCAAGCACCTCGCATCCGGCGTCGACGCGGCCGTCCAGGTCAAGCTGTTCCGCACGGGCAAGCTTGTGAAGGACCTGGGCGCCATCCAAGGCAAGTTCTAAAGCCGCCTCCTTGGATTTCTCGCTCGACCGCCGCGACAGGTTCTCCTTCGCCTGCCGGGCCTGCGGGCGATGCTGCGCCGGCAAGGTCATCATGATCGGCCCCCACGAGGTCCTGGGAATGGCCCGCCAATTGGGGATGGGGACGACGGAGTTCCTGGCCCGTTACGCGGACAACGGCGGCACGACCCTCAAGAACGACGCCGAAGGGCGCTGCGTCTTCGTCACCCCGGAGGGCTGCGCCGTGCATCCGCGCCGGCCGCTGGTCTGCCGCCTCTATCCGCTGGGCCGGGCCGTCGACGGTCAGGGCGGCGAGAAGTTCGGCCTCTTCCCCAGGCAGGAGGGCTGCGAGGCGGACTTCGGCACGGACGGCTCGGTCGCCGGGTTCCTGGCCTCCCAGGGCGTCGCGCCCTATTTCGAATGGGCGCGGCGTTACGGCGAGGTGTACCGGCGCATGCTGGCCCTCCTCGACCGCCTCGGCGTCGAGGGCAAGGTCGAGGAGCGAGACGAAGGGCCGGGGCCGGTCGTTCCCGGCGGGCCCGCGGCGCCGGAGGCCGGGGCCGAGCCGCTCTCGGCCTGGCAGGATATCGACGCTTCGTTCGCGGCCTATTGCGAAGCCAAGGGCTTGGCCGCGCCGCGGGGGATCGCAGAGTCGATCGGCCTCCATCTCCGGGCCATGGGCGAGTGGCTCGACGATCTCGAGGCCCGGGCCGGCCGGGATGCGCCGGACGACGACGAACGAAAGGACAGGCCATGACATTCAACGAACCGGTCGTGCTGGGACGGACGGGGCTGAAGGTCGGCCGCCTGGGCATCGCTTCGGGCTACAAGGCTCCCGCGGCGGCCATCGAGGAGGCCTTCGAGCGGGGCTGCAACTACTGGACCTGGGGCACGGTCATCAAGGGTTACCTGCCGGGCATGCGCGACGCCCTCAAGGCCGTGGTGGCCAAGGGGCAGCGGGACCGCCTGGTGCTGGCCGCCTTCACCTATGCCCACAACAACTGGATGACCGAGAAGCTCCTGCGCCGGGGCCTGGCGAGCGCCGGGCTCGACCACGCCGACGTGCTCATCCTCGGCTATTTCTCCAAACGGCCGCCGCGGCGCCTGGTCGACGGGGCGCTGAAGATGAAGGAGCGGGGCCTTGTCCGGTTCGTCGGGATCTCGAGCCACAACCGCCGCCTGCTCGGCCAGCTGGCCGGGGAGGGCGAGTGGGACGTCTTCCACTTCCGCTACAGCGCCGCCCACCGCGGGGCCGAGGTCGACATCTTCCCGTACCTGGCCGAGGAGCGGGAGAGGCGGCCGGGGACGGTGTCGTTCACCGCCACGCGCTGGGGCCAGTTGATGAAGCCGGGCAAGATGCCGGCGGGCGAGACGCCGGCCACCGCCGCCGACTGCTACCGCTTCGTGCTCTCGAACCCGGCCGTCGACGTCTGCATGTCCGGGGCCAAGACGATCGAGGAGATGCGCGAGAACCTGGCCTTGCTCGACCTCGGGCCGATGACCGGGGCCGAGATCGAGCGGATGCGCCGCATCGGCGACCACGTCCACGGCGGCCGCCGGGCCTGATCAGCCTGGAAAGGGCGCCCCTGGCCCGGGCCCGGGCTCGTCAGGGTTGAGACGTTCCTGCGCTACCACAACCTCTACATCCTGACGGCCAGGGATCAGACCCGGTTCGATGGAGCCCCTGTCTTGACAGCCGGGGAAAAGCTTTCTAGAATGAGTTAGAAAATCGGAAAATAAGAAAATCCTATCGCCTTAGACATTCTTCGAGGCAACCCATGGAAGAATTGATCGCCGTGAGAAAAAAAGGGCAGATCACGCTTCCTTTATTGATGAGGAAGGCGCTCGGCATCGCGGACGGGAGCGTGATCATGGCCAAAGTCGTCGATGACACCATCGTCCTCGTCCCCCAGGAAACGGTGGACAAGGACCAGGCCTGGTTCTGGAAGGACCGCTGGCAGAAGCTCGAGGCCGAGGCGGACAAGGACATCGTCGAGGGCCGGGTCCGGACCTTCGACTCCGTCGAGGACCTCTTCCAGGCGATCGAAGGCACCCGTGCGTCTGACGCTGACCGAGCGGTTCAGAAAAAGCGCGCTTGAGCTCGGGCCCGAGGTCCGTGAGAAGCTCGGGAAGCAGCTCGGCCTATTGGCCGCCGATCCCCGTCATCCGTCTTTGAGGGTCAAGAAGGTCCGCGGCACCGGATCGGTCTTCGAAGCCCGGCTCGACCGGGAGCACCGTTTCACGTTCGAGTTCGGCGGCCGCCATGAGATCATCCTGCGGGTGGTCGGGCCGCATGACCCGACGCTGAAGAAGCCCTGACGGCGGCGCGGGGCCTAGCGGGGCGTCAGTCCGACCAGGATCTGCTTGGTGAGATCGGAGATGCGGCGGAAGGCGGCGGCCGCGTAATCGTCGAGAAGCCGCTGGGCCTGGACCTTGTCCTTGGCGTAGAGAGCGGTGAACTTCTTCTCCAATCTCGGCCGGCGCCTCATGAGCTCGTTCTCCAGGGGGTAGAGCCGCCTTTCCAGGAGCAGGCGGACGTGCCTGTAGTCGTCCTCGGAGGCCTTTTCGAGCTCGAGCACCCGGGTGTTGAGGAGGCCGGCCTTGGCGGCCTGGAACTCGGCGTCGGCGTAGTGCTGGGCGGCCATGGTCGCGTCGTCGGGCGAGCCGGGCCCCACCCCGGCCGAAGCGGGCAACGTCCCGACGCCGTAGTAAAGCGGCGCGTAGACCGTCGTATCGGGCTTGCCGAAGGCCAGCCATAGGGAGATCGACAGGGGCTCGGGGACGCCGCGCCGGAGCGTGGCCACGAACGAGGCGATGGTCGAGGCCGTGCAGATCGTCCGGAACTTGGTCCGGTTCGGCGTGCCGGTCTTGTAGCCGTCCGTGGCGTCGTAGGGAGTGCCCTCGTAGTGGTCGCGCAGGATGGCCATCAGGGCCGCGGCGGTCATCTTCCGGGCCGGCTTGACGGAGAAGGGATAGTCCCCGCCGAGCTCCCAGGGCCGGCCCGTGACGAGCTCCAGGCCCCGCCAATGGCGGAGGACGTTGCCGTCCTCGGCGGCCGTGCGGGACGTGGGCCGGTCGAAGGCCTTCTTGAAGTCGAACGGGCCGTCATGGGCCTCGTCGTACCAGCCGTTCTTGGCGGCGTAGGCGGCGATGTCCGGGCTGCCCATGAAGTGGTCGGCGTCGCCGAACCGGACCTGCCGGATGGTGAAGAAGTTGGGGATGACGGCCACCTCGTCGTCGGGCACGCGCTGGGCGACCCAGCGGCGGCCCCGCAGGACGGCCATCATCCAGCCCTCGTCCTTGTCGGCGATGATGTAGGTCCGGCCGGAGGAGCGGTAGCCGTAGCGCTCGACGAGCTGGCCGGCCAGGCGAACGGCTTCGCGGGCCGAGGCGGCCTTCTCGGCCACCAGCCGGCGCAGCATCCAGCCGATGCCGCCGTCGGTGTAGTCCTCCTCCGTCACCCGCGACGGGCAGCTGTCGGAGGTGACGAGGACGCCGTGCTCGTTGACGAAGCTGTCGGCGAACTCCTGCGTCGTGGCCTCGATCCAGAGGAAGCCGTTGGTCCGGCTGTCGGTCTCGTAGACGGCGCCCCGCCCGAGCTCGACGCGGCGGGCCGAGCCGCCGTCGCGGCCCTTGATCTTGCGGACGTTGACGATGATCTCGCCGCGGTCGTCCTCGTTGTGGGCCACGGTCACGGCGCCGTCGGCGCTGGCCTTCTTGCCGACGAGAACGGTGAAGCACTCGGCGCCGCCGTCCCCGGCGGATACGGCCGGGAGCGGGGCCGCCGCGGGGCGTGATGGCGCCGGCTTGACGGCGGCGACGGAGAACGTGAGAGCAAGCGCGAGCGAAAGCGGGATGAGCAAAAATCTCTGGACGGGCTTCATGCCCTCCAATTTACTCCGGCGGGCCGTCTCCGTTCAAGGGGCGCCGGGCCCCGGCGCGCTTTTCCAGGATGAGCCGGCCCGCGCGAAAGTCCATGTGGACCCGGTAGGGCCAGAGGAGATGATTGCCGATGAGCCCGGCCGCGTACCGTCCGCCGATCTCGTTCAGCCCGCGCATCGGGAACTCGCACATGGCTTGCCCCTTGTAAAGGAGCGGGCCGAGCGCGATGGCCAGGCCGTCGATGCGGTTGACGTCCTGGGCCCCGCCGGCCCCCCGGATGCCGGTCCGGACGATCCGGCCCGGATCGGTCTTCGGCTTGAGGTGCTCGGCGAAGAAATCGACGTCCAGGAGGTTGGCCGCCGCGGCCGTATCGAGGATGTAGAGGGCGGCCGGCGCGCCGTCCGGCGAGGCCTCGACGGTCGTCGCCTCATAGCAGTAGAGAGGGACGTCGGTCGCCACCGCGGTCCTGTCGATGGCCGCGGCCAGGAGGTCGGGGCGATCGAGCGGGTAAAGGGTCAGGACCTTGGCCTCGACGTCGATTGTGACGTTGAAGCGCTTGAGGAAGGCCGTCCCGATCAGGCCCTTCTTGAGGCCGTCGAAGGGCCGGATGTCCGAGACCATGACCGGGACGTTCCGGAAGGCCAGGCCGCCGGCTTCGACCTTGTCGAGCACGGCGAAGCGGACCCGGGATTCGGCCGGCCCCACGCCGGTCGCCGTCGAGCCGCCTGTCAATTGCAGGCCGAGCTCTTCGGCCAGCCGCGGGCTGACCGACAGGAAGTCGGCGAAAGCCGAATCGATGTCGAAGGGATAGGCGTCCTTGCCATTGAGGGTCAGGGCGACCATGAAGTTGCGGGACCGAAGCGCGTCCGTGATCAACGGCAGGGCCAGGCGCGCCAGGCTGCCCTCCGTCTCGAACAGCCGGCTCCCGGCGACGGACTGGATCTGGCCGAAGCCGTTGCCGAACCAGGAGGGCAGGGTCGCCGTTTCCCCTTCATAGCGTTCCTGGGCCAGGCGGTAGATCTCGTGGAGATCGGAGATCCGCCCTCGCTGCCAGGCGGCCCGCCACAACTGGCGCAAGGCCTCGCCGTAGAACGCCCGGGACGGGACGGCCCGGCGCAGGTGGCCGATGGCCGCGTCCTCGTCGTTCCGGATGCGGGCGATGCGTCCCAGGCCGAGGTGGGCCTCGGGGTCGTCGGGCGAGGCGGCGACGGCCTGCCGGAGGACGACTTCGGCTTCCCCGACGCGCCCCGCTTTGAGCAGGGCCAGTCCGCAGACGGCCCTGGTGTGCGCGTCGGCGGCGGGGTCGGCCAGCAACTTCTCCGCGAGCCGGCCGGCCTCCCGGAAGGAGTCGTTGAGGATCAGCGCCTCGAGCCCATGCAGGCCCTTTCCGGGCGCGGGGATCTGATCATGCCCCGGGGCGGACGACGGAACGAGCGATCCCAGGGCGGCCACGAATAAGAACGCGACGGCGAAACGGCAGGGTTTGTTCATTGTCGGCTCCAGAGAGCATTCGCCTCTGCCAGCGCCGACGTTGGGGGGGTAGGCCGGCCGGTCCGGCTATTTCAGCCAGGCGTCGAGACGGGTCCTTTGGGCCGGGGTGGCGTCTTCCCGCGGCGTGATGCGGAAGCTCGGGACCGCCTTCAGCCCCAGCTCGACCTCCATATCGCCGACCTGGCCCCGCCGCGCGTAGAGGACGCGGACCTTGTCCCCCGGCTTGAACCCGCCTAGAACGTCCTGGAGCGAGCGTTGTGCCACGCGCTCGCCGTTGACGGCCAGGATCTCGTCCTGGGCGCTTAAGCCGGCCACGGCCGCGGGCGAGCCGTCCTCGACGGTGGCGACGGCCGCGCCGCCGTTCTGGTCCTGGGTCGAGGCGCCGAACCAGGGCCGGGGCGACGGCCGCGGCTCGAGGTCGATGGCCAGGCCCAGGGGGCCGAGATACTTCGCGTAATCCCAGGGCGCCGTCGTCCCGGCGTAGGTGTCGAAGATCTCCCCGAGGGGCGCGCCGGCGGCCCGTTCGCAGGCCTGGCGCAGCTCGGCGGCCGTGAAGCCCCGCTTCTTGTCCTTGTAGTAGGTCCGGTAGAGCGTCCGCATGACATCGTCGAGAGAGGCCCGGCCGTTCGAGGCCTCGCGGATGGCCAGGTCGAGCAGCAGCCCCAGGCCGCAGCCGATGTCGTAATAGGAGATGGTCGTGTTGAGGGCGTGCTCGCTGCGGCCGAAGTAGCCCCGCCAGGTGTCGAGGCTCGACAGGCGGGCCGATTGGCGGCGTCGGCCGGGCGCGTTCTCGTAGCCGGCGATGGTCGAGCCGAGCCGCTCCAGGATCTCGCCGCGGGTCATCAGGCCGGCCCGGTTGAGCAGCTGATATTCGTAATAGACGGTCACCCCTTCGGAGAACCAGAGCAGGTCGGTGTAGTTCTCGCGGTCGTAGTCGAAGGGGCCGAGGGTCAGGGGCCGGATGGATTTGACGTTGAACAGGTGGAAGTATTCGTGGGCGATGAAGGCCAGCCAGCGCTGGTAGCCGGGCCCGTCGGCGAACGACCGGGGATCGAACGTGACGGCCGTCGAGTTGAGGTGCTCGAGCCCGCCGCCGCCCGGCCCGATGAGGAGGTAGGTGTAGTGCCGGTAGGGCAGGTCGCCCATGAGCGTCGCGGCGGCCTCGACGATCTTCTTCAGGTCGCCGGTGAACCGGGCCCGGTCGATGGCGCCGAGGTCGTAGGCGGCCACCGTGTGGGGGCGGCCCGCGGCCTCGAAGGACAGGACCTCCTGGTTGCCGACCAGGATGGGGCAGTCGTAGAGCGTGTCGAAGTCGGGTGCGGTGAAGGCGTGGGGCGTCCCCGGCACAGGGTCGAGGCCGGTCGAGACCTGCCGCCAGCCGGCGGCCGGGACGACCGCGACCTTGACCGGGTCCTGGAGATGGCCGGCGACGTTCATGAACACGCCCGTCGGGCAGATGAAGCCGCCGTCGTCGGCGAGATAGCTGTCGGCGACGAAGCGGTTGAAGGCGTAGACGTCGTAGCTGACGACGACCGTGGCGGCCCGGCCGGTGAGGACGCGCCAGGCGTTCTTGGCCGTCTTGTCCCAGACAAGCGGCCGGCCGGCGCCGTCCTCGGCCCGGAAGTCCTTGACGTTCTTGGCGTAGTCCATGATCTGGTAGTAGCCCGGCGTCCAGACCGGCAGCTTGAAGTCCTGGCTCTCACCCCGCAGGCCGTCGGCCCGGAAGACGACGTGATAGTAGTGGGTTGTCGGCCGCTCCATGGACACCGTCAGCGACAGGGACGGCGCCGCGGCGGCGGGAAGCGGTGCGGCCAGGGCTCCGGAGACGGCGGCCCCGGCGACAGCCAGGACACAGAAGAGAACGACGAGCCGACCGGTCTTTTTCACGATGTCCCTCCTTATTGCAACTCGTCATGCCGGGAAGCACGCCATGCCGGCGCCAAATCGGCGCCGTGCCGGGAACGCCACGGGGAACGCCACGGGGACACGTACCAAGGGTACATGTCCCCGGCCGTCCCCCGGCCGTCACCCCCGGCCGTCGCCCATGCGCCCGCGGCTGGCGTCTCCCAACGCGCAGGTCCCCCGGCAACGCTATTTCCAATCCGGCAGCCGGCCGGGCGTGTAGGGCGCGCCCACCGCGTCCAGCCGCTTTTCGATGGCCTTGACGTCCTCGGCCAGGATCTTCTTCAACCGCTCGTAGACCGGGCGGAACTCCTCCTCGGCGATGGCCAGGCCGTCGCGCTGGCTCTTGGTCGGGGCCGAGGTCGAGCTGGCCTGCTCGTAGACGACGCGCATGGCGCGATCGGCGATGCCCGGTGTCGTGTCCTTGTCGAGCTGGGCCAGGACCCGGTCGCCGTTCATCTTCAGGCCGAGCTCGTGGACCTGGGCCTCGAGGGCCTTGACGGCGTCGAGGATGTCCTGGTGCGGCACGGTCACGCTCTTGAGCGCGGCCCGGTAGTGCTTGGAGAGCGTTCCGAGCTGGCGCAGCGCGTCCATGGCCCCGGTGACGGAATTCCCGAGCTTGCGGGCCCGGGCCTGGAAGGCGGCCAGCTCGGCCCGGTCGGCGGCCGGCAGCGACAGGGCGGCCAGGGCCTTGACCTTGAAGGGCGCCGGGCCGGCCAGCTCCTTGACCTTGCCGTCGACGCTCCAGGCCAGCGAGACCTTGTAGGTCCCGGGAATGACGAACGTGCTCGACGGCCCGGACGAGGCCGGCCCGGCCTGGGCCGGGCTGGTCGGGGCCAGGGCCGGGTACTTGAGGTCCCACGGGACGCGGTTGAGGCCCTTGCGGGCCGGCTCGCGCAGGACCCGGACCACCCGGCCGTCCTCGTCGGCCACGGTCAGCAGCACATAGGCCGGTTCCTGGTCGCGCTCCGCCTTCAGCCGCTCGTAGGTCGGATAGGGGACGGGCTGGCCGGCCTTGACCAGGGCGGCCTCGGCCTCCTTCCGCTGGTCGCGCAGGGACTTGGGGACGTCCTTGAGGTGGTAGGTGAAGACCGTGGCCACGGGCGGATTGGGGACGGAGAAATAGCTCTCGCCCTGGAAGCCCTTCTCGCGCGAGCCCAGGCCGCCGAGGGGCATCTTCTCGACGAACATCCAGGCGTCCTTGACCGGGAACAGGGCGCCGTCCTTGGCCAGGGCCTCGGGCGTGGCGTCGCGCAGGGGGGAGTAATCGTCGAGGACGTAGAAGCCGCGGCCGAAGGTGGCCAGGACGAGGTCGCTCTCGCGCTTCTGGATGTCGATGTCGCGCACGGCGACGGTCGGCAGGCCCGAGCCCAGCTTTTTCCAATGCCGGCCGCCGTCGAGCGTGGCGAAGAGCCCGAACTCGGTCCCGGCGAAGAGCAGGTCCTTGCGGACCGGGTCCTCGGCCAGGGCGTAGACCGAGCCGCGCCCGGGCAGGTCGGCGGCGATCGAGGTCCAGGTCCGGCCTAGGTCGGCGCTTTTCAGGACGTAGGGCTTGAAGTCGCCCCGCTTGTGGTTGTTGAACGCTACGTAGACCGTGGCCCGGTCGTGGGCCGAGGCCACCAGGTCGTTGACGTAGGTCAGGTCCGGGACGCCGGGGAACCTGTCGATCTTGCGCCAAGTCGCGCCGCCATCCTCGGTCACCTGGACCAGGCCGTCGTCGGTCCCGGCGTAGAGCAGGCCCGCGGCGACCGGCGACTCGTCCAGGGCGACGATGTTGCCGTACTGGGAGGTCGAGGCGTTCTTGGCCACCGCGTCCATGGGCCAGACCCGGCCCATGACCTGGAGGGTGTTGCGGTCGAGGCGGCGGGTCAGGTCGCCGCTGATGACGGTCCAGGAGTCGCCCCGGTCGTCGCTGCGGAAGACCTTGTTGGCCGCGAAGTAGAGGCGCGTGTGCGAGTGCGGGCTGACGAGGAGCGGCGAGTCCCAGTTCCAGCGGTACTCGGCCTCGCCCTTGCGCGGCTGCGGCTGGATGGGCATGGATTCGCCGCTGCGGCGGTCGAAGCGGCTCAAGTTGCCGTGCTGCGACTGGGCGTAGACGATGTCCGGGTCCTCGGGGTCGACGGCCGATTCGAAGCCGTCGCCGGTGTCGGTCGTGATCCAGTCGGCGTTGACGATGCCGTGGGCGCTGGTCGTCCGCGACGGCCCGCCCAGGCTGTAGTTGTCCTGGGTGCCGCCGTAGACGTTGTAGAAGGGCGCATCGTTGTCGGCGACGGCCTTGTAGAACTGGGTCACCGGCAGGTTGGGCATGAATTTCCAGGTCTTGCCGCGGTCGAAGGATTCGTAGACGCCGCCGTCGTTGCCGTTGAGATAGTAGCCGGTGTCGGCGGGGTCGATCCACAGGGCGTGCGAGTCCCAGTGCTTGCTCTCGTCGCCCAGGGCCTTCCAGGTCGTTCCGCCGTCGTCCGTGACCTGCAGGAAGACGTCCTGGGAATAGACCCGGCCGGGCTCCTTGGGATCGCAGACCAGCTCCTGGTAGTAGTTGCCGCTCGAGGTGTAGGCGCTCCGCCGCTCCCACGACGCGCCGCCGTCGGTGCTGCGGTAGAAGCCGCCCTTGTCCTCCTGGGCCTCGACGATGGCGTAGAGGAGGTTGGGCGTGACGGGGGAGAGGGCCAGGCCGATGCGGCCGAGGTCGCCGCCGGGCAGTCCGGCCACGATCTTGCGCCAGGTCTTGCCGGCGTCCGTGGACTTGTAGACGGCCGAGCCCGGGCCGCCGCTGATCTGGGTGAAGACGTGGCGGCGGCGCTGGTGGGCCGCGGCGTAGAGGGTGTCGGGGTCGTTCGGGTCGATGTGGACCTCGTTCGCGCCGGTGTTCTCGTCCAGGGGCAGGACGGCCGTCCAGGTCTTGCCGCCGTCGGTCGTCTTGTAGACGCCGCGGTCGCCGCCGGGGCTCCAGAGGGGCCCGTAGGCGGCCGCGTAGACGACATCGGAGTCGCGCGGGTCGATGGCGATCGTGCCGATGTGCTCGGAGGCCTTGAGCCCGACGTTGGTCCAGCTGGCGCCGCCGTCCTCGGACTTGTAGACGCCGTCGCCGTAGCCGACGCTGCGCTGGTTGTTGTTCTCGCCCGTGCCGACCCAGACGACGCTGGGGTTCTTCGGATCGAGGACGACGCAGGCGATGGAGTAGGAGCCCTGCGCGTCGAAGACCGGGGTAAAGGTCGTCCCGGCGTTGACGGTCTTCCAGACGCCGCCCGAGGCCGAGGCGACGAAGAACTCCTGGCGCCGGCCGGGCCGGACGGCGAAGTCCGAGATGCGGCCCGAGGTCAGGGCCGGGCCGATCGAGCGCAGCTTGAACGCGGCCAGCGAGAGGTCGGCGTACGGGTCGGACTCTTTAGCGGCCGGGGCTTTGGCCTTGGCCTGGGCCCCGAGCGGCGCGGGCGCGACGGCCAGGATCAGGACGACGAGGGCCAGGGCGGCGGCCAGGACCATGTAACGGCGGGACGGGTTCGACATGACGACCTCCTCGGGCGGATGGCGGTGGCTGACGAAACTGGATGATACCGCCGCCCGCCGGGAGGGTCAAGGCGCCGGCCGCCGCGCCCCGGTTTTGACAGCTTCGGCCCCCGGCCTATACAATGCTCCCGTGACGGACAACGCGGATGCGGCCCGGGACCTCGAGGCGTTCGCCCGGGGCCTCGGCTTCGACCTCTTCGGCGTGGCCGACATCACGGCCCTGCGCGAGAGCTTCCTTCTCGAGCCCGGGACGCGGGACCGTTTCGACCGGGCCGTCGCGCTCGGCAAGCGCCTGAACGACGCCGTGCTCGAGGACATCCCCGACCATCCGACATCGCTCTATTTCCATCACTACCGGCAGGCCAACAATTTCCTCGACCGGGGCGCTTTCCTGGTCGCGGACTTCATCCAGAAAGCCTGCTTTCGGGCCCTGCCCGCCGCCGCCTCGCAGATCGTCGACTGGGAGGGCCAGCGGGCCCACCTGTCCCACAAGCACGTCGGCCGGGCCGCCGGGCTGGGCTGGTTCGGCCGGAACAACCTCCTGGTCAACCCGGCGCTCGGCTCGCGCTTCCGGCTGGTGACGGTCCTGACCGACATGCCTCTCATGCCCGCCGTGCCGCTCGACCGCGACTGCGGCGCCTGCCGGGCCTGCGCCGCGGCCTGCCCGGCCGGGGCCATCAAGGAGACGCGCGAGGCCTTCGACCACCGGGCCTGCTATGAGACGCTCAAGGAGTTCCGCAAGAAGGGCTACACGACCCAGTTCATCTGCGGCATCTGCGTCCGCGACTGCCGCGGCCCCAAGTGAACGGGCCAAGGAGGACGGCCATGAAAAGAACGGGATCGGACAACATGACCCGCCGGGAGTTCTTCGCCGCCGGGGCCGGGCTGGCCGGCGGGATGGCCTTGGCGGCCCGGACCCGAGGAGGCGCCGCGGGTCGCGCCGGCCAGGTCGGGCTCACGGACCCGTCCGGCTTGTCGCGCGTCATCCTGGTGCGGACGGATTCGCGGGCCGACGGCGTCAAGAAATGCCTCGAGCTCCTCGACTTCGAGCCGTTCCGGGGCAAGAACGTCCTCGTCAAACCCAACCTCAACACCTCCGACGAGACGCCGGGCTCGACCCACGTCGACACGCTGAAGGCCCTGCTCCAGGCCGCCCGCGACGGCGGCTGCAAGGCCCTGTCCGTCGGCGACCGCAGCGGGCCGGAAGCGACCGAGCAGGTCTTCGCGAAGAAGGGGCTGGCGGCCCTGGCCGGGTCCTTCGACGCCAAGCTCCTTAACTTCGACGAGCTCGGCGAGCGGGGCTACGCCCGCCGCGACCCGCCGGCGTCGCACTGGAAGGACGGCTTTCTGGTGGCCCGGCCGGTGCTGGAGACCCCCTGCGTCGTCTCGACCTGCTGTCTCAAGACGCACCAGTTCGGCGGCGTCTTCTCGATGTCCCTGAAGAACTCCGTCGGCATCGTGCCGCGCAAGGGGCACGGCTACATGAAGCAGCTCCACGGCTCGCCCGACCAGCGGCGCATGATCGCCG
>JAEAMG010002220.1_pt1 | contig 12525 bp, 9 predicted proteins | sample 8958741 | NCBI WGS metagenome assembly JAEAMG01 (sample SAMN16933256, study PRJNA681125) | bioreactor sludge metagenome | isolation source: anaerobic bioreactor treating anionic surfactant - SDBS | place: India: Bengaluru | collected 2019-02-28
TATAGACTTTCACATTATTGTATCCATAGAAAAGATGCACTTCCATTGTATTAAACAAACTGTCACCTTCCTGACGTACGCCGGCAAGAAGCAAACTGTCTGCTTTATTCAGGTTCAGTTGTATATCCAGAGAATCTGCCCGGAGCATTTTTTCTGTAAGTTCGTTTTCGGGATCAGTTTCCGGTGTTTGAACAGTATCAGCGGCTGCAACCGTATCAGCAGCGGCTGCAATCGTATCAGCAGCGGCCAGGGTATCGGCGGCAAGCAGGGAGTCTGCCTGCAGGGTCGGTTTTGTACGGACGGGTATTTCCCGGCGCTCAAAAGCCCGACTTCTGTCCAGGGAATCCATCTGGCCGATGGTGGTGGTAAAAACGCGAAGGGTATCGGCACCCAGGAATAACGAATCCGTACGGTTTGTTTCCGGATCGGTCTCACACGCAATAAATACAGGGTTTTCCGTTACCTGTACCCAGTCCGGTTCGCGCCGGAAATCCAGACGGTCTCCCAGAACCAGCACCTGCTGGGTTGTATCGCGAACCTGCACGTTTTGCAGCAAAGTCCCGGAATTCTTCAGCCGGTCGTAATGAACGTCTTCGGCGTTGATCTCCTGTTCTTCCGTTTGAATGAACACATTATCCAGAAAGTGAAAAAGTTCTTTATCCCTTTCGTAAGTTCCTTCCCGGCAGGTCAGAAACCCGTCCGTATGCCAGGCCTGTACGTTTCCCCAATACTCTGCAAGGTTCAGATCGGTGTGATAATAAAGGGAATCGGCTTTTATTTTGAGGGTGTCTGTTCCCATTTCCACATGTTCATACATGCAAAACAGCTTTTCTTTGGAATAATAATAACCCCGGCGACTCTCCAGTATGGTCCCTTCGTTATCTACCATACTGCCCCCGTTAAAGAAATACCCGATGCTGTCCTTTGTGTTGAAATTCAGGTATTGTGTGCGAAGCCGGTTTTCATCCTTGTCTATGAGTTCAACCACCCTTCCCCGAACTTCTGCTGTATTGAGATCTCCCAGGTAATGGATTGTTTCACCGGTAAGCCGGGTCCCCTCCTGGATGACCTGGACATTGCCAACGGCATGGATCACATTTTGCTGGGTATTCCAGATGGCCGTGTCGCAAAGAATGTATGTGTCGTTATGAAGAAAACGGGCAGGACCTGTTACTTTTCGGTAACTGACCCCGAATAATTCGTACATTTCAGCCATCTGTGCACTAATCAGGTGCACTTTGTCATCTTCCTGCCGCTTTTGATCTGCGGGTTGTCCCAGAGCGTGATGACTGGCTGTAATCAATCCCGCAATGCATACGAGAAACAGCAGAATCCGGTGTCTTTTCATTATTTGATCCAACCGTCCCGTTTGAACGTACAATCCCTGAACAGGGGATCGATACGGATATATGTGGTTTGTTGTTTTTCTTTAATGAAGTTCTCTATGGCGTCCATACGTTGTTTGTTTTCGGCCATGTTCTGTATTACATTGTAATCATCTTCCAGGTTGGCTGTGTGGGAAGGAATGATCTTGTCCAGGCGGATGATCTTGTAAATGACGTTCCCTTCACGGCCTTCATTGTCCCGGCTCTCAAATGCGGTGGAAATATCACCTTCTTTCATATCCTTGAGTACGTTATAGTCATTGGTTTTGAGCTGGTCCTTTTCAAACAGCATGGACCCGGTGTTTTCATCGGCCATACGTCCCCCGTTCAGCCTTGAAGGGGGATCTTCCGAATAAAGAACAGCGGCTCTTTCAAAAGTGAGGCTGTCCGTTTTTATGGCATTGCTTATACTGTCAAGCCGGTTCAGGCTGGCTACCTTGTCGGAGCTCAGAACATCGGGTTTCAGGAGTATATGACGTGCATTAAACATATCTCCTTCCCGTTCAATTAATTGAATAAGATGAAAGCCGTCCGGTGTTTCCACAATTTGAGAAACCTGTCCTTCTTTCAAGACAATAGCGGCGTCCCCGAATGCCGGCCAATACATCTGTTTGGCAGCCATGCCCAACTCTCCGCCACGACGGGCCGAGTAGGGGTCCTGGGAATACAATGTGGCCAGGGTGCTGAAACGTTCTCCGTTCAGGATCCTTTCCCTGAATTCCAGAAGGCGTTCTTTGACCATCAGGATGGCTTCTTCTTTTGGAGGGTAAAGAACGATCTGGCTCAACTGGTATTGTGTGGGAATAATAGGCAGGCTGTCCTTAGGGGTGTTCTTGTAAAAATCTTCTATATCTTTGGGGGTAAGAGGAGCTACGCCTTCTGTGACGGTGGATTGCATATCCCTGGTAAGGCTTTGTTCACGGAACAGTTCCCGCCATTCCTGTTTCAGTTTGAAAATGGGTTTGTGGAAATAATCTTCGGTCGCTTTTTCTCCACCCAGACGTGTTTTTATATCCTGCAGCCTGTTTTCCAGTTCAAGTTCCACATATTCTTCGTTCACGGTAAGGCTGTCCAGACGCGCCTGACTAAGCATGAGTTTGGAAACCAACATGTTCTCCAATATTTCACAACGGATGTTCTTGTCCGAGATAACCCCTTGCATGATCTGCATCTGTACTTCTTCCTCGATGGTCGAGAGCTGGATCATTTCATTTCCAACCAAGGCAATAACTTTATCCACCAGGCCGTTACCGTATTTTTGTCCAAAAGCTGAAACAGCAGTCATCAGAAGAACCAAAATACTTATTGCAGATTTTCTAATCTTCATCCTTTTCGTAGATTTTTATTATTTGTTTGTTCCAACCCTCTTTTAGTACCTGGGTTTCGAGGTCTTTTAACAATTGCTGCTTTCTTTTGCTGATAATGATCTGGCGAATATTCGAGGTCTTTTAACAATTGCTGCTTTCTTTTGCTGATAATGATCTGGCGAATATTCGCCCGGATGTGTTCCATAGGGGCGGGATTTCCGGCCGGGCTAAACTCATTGACCGATACCAGGTAAGCATACAGACTGTCCCTGGTGTCGATGTATCCGGCAGGTTTAAGCGCCTGCATTACCGTTTCTCTTCCAAGGGGCAAATCTTGTGCCAATTCCCCTGCTGATATCCATTTACCTTCATAATTGGTATAGATTTCGGCGGAACTTTCACAGAGCCGGTCCAGTTGGGCCAGATCTTCCAGAGTGTTGGATCGGTAAATATTCCGTACCATAGGAAGGTAAGGTGAGTGAAGCCTCATACGTATAAGCCTGGCCCGGACAAGGGGCTCGTCCAACAGGAAAAGTTCGCGGTTGTCTGTGTAGTAGGATTGGATTTCCTCTGTGTTTATGAGGGTATCGATCCGTTCTTCGACGTATTTTTTCTGATAGCGGAAAACCAACAAGGATTTGCGGTAGTCCGCCAATTCCTGTTCTACGTCTTTTTCTTCTTTTGAAAGCTCTTCTTCGGCTTTTTTCAGGAGCAGGTTGTCAATGGCCCAGAGGTCAATATAATGTTTTGCCATGTTTTGGGAATCCCGTGCAGAATGTGCCTCCTGCAACAACCCTTCCATGTCTTTTTTGTAAAGAATTTCTTTGCCTATCTGGGCCATGCGTTCCGGTTCATTGCCAAACCAGCGTCTCAGTTGTTGACAGGAACTTAGGGTAATTAGACAGAGTGTTATAAAAGCCCATTTTTTCATGACAGGAAAAATTACCGGGAATAATTGGGTGCTTCACGCGTAATGGTCACATCGTGAGGATGGTTTTCGATGACACCGGCAGAGGTGATTCGCACAAATTCCGCTTTTTTCAGAGATGCCAGATCGGGTGTTCCGCAATAACCCATACCGGCCCGTAAGCCGCCGGTCATCTGGTAAAAAACTTCACTCAGGGTCCCTTTGTAGGGTACCTGGGCTACGATCCCTTCCGGGACTAATTTTTTAATGTCTTCTTCTGTGTCCTGGAAATAACGGTCTTTTGATCCCTGCTGCATGGCTTCCAGCGACCCCATTCCGCGATAACTTTTAAACTTTCTGCCATTCAGAATTATAGTTTCCCCGGGGGATTCTTCCACCCCTGCAAAGAGAGATCCTGCCATGACTGTATCTGCTCCGGCCGCCAGGGCTTTTACCATATCTCCCGAGTACCTTATCCCTCCGTCGGCAATGACCGGGACGCCTTTCTCCTTAAGAGCTTCGTATGTTTGCATAATGGCCGATAACTGGGGCACGCCCACTCCGGCAACAACCCGGGTGGTGCATATGGAACCGGGGCCGATGCCGACTTTTACGGCATCGGCACCGGCCTCGGCAAGGGCCAATGCCCCGGAGGCGGTGGCCACGTTCCCTGCCACAATATCCAAATCCGGAAAGGCTTGTTTCGCCTTCCGCACTGTTTCCAGCACTCCGGAGGAATGGCCGTGTGCCGTATCGATTACGACGGCATCAATATCTACAGTAAGCAGTTTCTCTATCTTTTCCAGCGTATCTGCTTTTACCCCGACTGCTGCAGCGGTGCGAAGCCTTCCTTTGCTGTCCTTGCTGGCTTTTGGGTTGTCCTTGATCTTGGTGATGTCTTTAAAGGTCAGCAACCCTATAAGTTTAAAATTTTTATCTACTACAGGAAGCTTTTCGATCTTGTAGATTTTGAGAAGTTCTGTAGCGCTTCCCAGGTCTGCTCCGTCATGAATGGTGATCAGGTTTTCTTTGGTCATGATATCCCGGATAGGGGTTGCCAGATTTTCTACAAACCGGAGATCCCGGTTGGTAATGATCCCTATAAGATGGTGTCTTTCATCTACAACCGGTATGCCGCCTATGTGATTGTCTGCCATTAATTTAAGGGCGTCCCCCACGCAGGCGTCCGGTGAGATTACTATGGGATCGTAGATCATTCCGCTTTCCGACCTTTTGACTTTGCGTACGTGTTCCATTTGTTGTTCAATGGACATGTTCTTATGGATAACGCCTATTCCGCCTTCCCGGGCAATGGCTATAGCCAGGGACGAGTCTGTAACCGTGTCCATAGCCGACGATACAATAGGTGCACTCAGAATAATATTTCTTGAAAAACGCGTGGTCAGATCTACATCACGCGGAAGTACCCGGGAGGCAGCCGGGAGAAGGAGGACGTCATCAAAAGTGAGTCCTTCATAAATAATTCGATTGCTGAAAGATTTCATGACCGGAGATTTTATCCTGCAAATATAAAGAAAACGAGGGATTATGTGTTATCTTTGTGCATATGAAGAAATGGAAAGTCGGATTGCTTGCCAGGGTTGCCATTGCCATTGTACTGGGCATCGTATCCGGTTTGTTTTTTCCTGATTGGGCACAACGTATTTTTCTGACGTTCAATGCCCTGTTCAGCTCGTTCCTTGATTTTATAGTACCATTGATCATACTGGGGCTTATAGCTCCCGGAATCGCTGAATTGGGAAAAGGGGCCGGCAAAATGCTGGGCACCACCCTAGGTCTGGCTTACGGGTCCACTTTGTTGAGCGGATTCTTTGCCTATTTCACATGCCGGGCAGTCTACCCGGTTTTGTTAAGCGGCAACGCCTTAAGTATGGCTCCGGAAGCAACTGCCGGCCTGACCGAAAATGTTGAAAAACTTACGCCTTTTTTTACGCTCGATTTTCCACCCCTGTTCAGCGTCATGTCTGCCCTGATTTTTGCCTTTGTCCTGGGTTTGGGGCTTACCGTAATAGGGAATGGAGAGGCACTAAGAAATGTGCTGACGGGTTTTAGGGAAGTGGTCAATAAAACCATTTCCGGGGTGATCATCCCTTTGTTGCCTTTGTTTGTCTATGGCATTTTCCTGAAAATGGCCGCCGAGGGACAGGTAGAACAGGTCTTGGGCATCTTTCTGAAGATCATTGTGCTGATCTTTGGAATGACCGTAGTCCTGTTGTTGTTCCAGTTTGTTGTGGCGGGACTGATCGCACGGAAAAATCCGTTATTCCTTTTAAAGACTATGTTAACGGCCTATGTGACCGCTTTGGGAACACAATCTTCCGCCGCGACCATTCCGATCACCCTCAGACAAGCTCTCAAATGCGGGGTGGATCCCAGGGTGGCAGGATCTGTAATACCTCTTTGTGCTACAGTACATTTATCGGGAAGCATGCTTAAGATCACATCGTGTGCCATGGCTGTTATGGTATTGATGAACATGTCTTTGGATCCGGGGGTTTTTGCCGGATTTATCTTTTTACTGGGTATTACGATGATAGCTGCTCCGGGAGTTCCAGGCGGAGCCATTATGGCTGCCATAGCCGTACTTCAGTCTGTACTGGGATTCAATGCAGAGGCAATAGGACTGATGATCACCCTTTACATTGCCATGGATAGTTTTGGAACAGCTTGCAATGTTACCGGTGACGGAGCTATTGCGGTAATAGTGAATAAATTTTATGCAAAGAATTAGCGTTTTTTGCGGATCGCGGAAAGGGAATGATCCGCAGATCATCCGCCAGGCAGAACTTTTGGGAACACTTTTGGCCAAAAAGGGTATAGAGCTTGTATACGGGGGAACCAATGTAGGTGTTATGGGAATTTTGGCAGATAGTGTGTTGGCAAACGGAGGAACGGTAGAAGGCATTATGCCCGCTTTAATAGAAGAAAAGCGGATCGCCCATGAAGGTCTGACAAAAATGGTACAGGTCCCTGACCTGGAAGAACGGAAGCGAAGACTGATAGCAAATTGTGATGCCATTTTGGTTTTTCCGGGTAGTTACGGGACAATGGACGAAATGTTCAACGCTTTGGTTTATAAACAATTGGATAAAATTCACAAGCCCGTAATATTGTTGAATATTGGAGGGTTTTACGATCCATTACTGCTTCAGTTGGACCGTATGGTTACCACGGGATTCATGCCGGATTGTTTTCGCAGGAATTTACAGGTAGTTACGGATTGCCGGGAATTGGATTTTCTTGGGGGGTAACGTATTTTGCTCCCTGGAATGTGTCGCGTTCTTCCAGCCTTTTTTCCAAAAGACGAATAATTTCAACATTACGTATCAATCCCCACGGCGTTGCATTCACAAAACGGGGCGGAACTTCTCCGGCTATTCGTTCAATGAAAATATCCGGGCGCAGCAATTCCAGGAAATCAATTACAAAATCCAGGTATTCAGGAAGCGTGAACGTTATAAAGTCCCCGGAATTTTTTTCAAATTCCTTTTCCATAGGGGTGCCCTTTACGATCTGAAGCTGGTGCAGCTTAAGACTTGTCAGCGGCAGCTTGCTGAGTATGGCGGCTTCTTTAAGCATCTCCTCCCGGGATTCCCCGGGAAGGCCCAGGATCATGTGAATGCCTGTATGGAGGCCGTAGGCAGCTGTCCGGCGTATGGCTTCTACCGACTGTTCCCAGGTATGGCAACGATTAATGCGCCGGAGTGTCCTGTTATAACAAGATTCCACACCGTATTCCAGCATAACGATCTTATCTTTTGACAATTTACTGAAATAGGCCAATTTTTGATCATCTATACAATCCGGACGGGTCCCGATGACGATCCCGCTTATACGGGGATCTTCCAAAACAGGTTTGTATATACGGCGCAGGTCATCAAGAGGAGCATGTGTGTTGGAGTAGGGTTGAAAATACGCCAGGTAACCCCCGGCTTTGCGGTATCTGACGTGATGGAATTCAATTCCTTCATCAATCTGTTGCGTCAGGCTTTTGTCCGGAGTGCTGTAGCCGGGATGAAAAGCCCTGTTATCACAATAAGTACAACCTCCCGATCCTACAGTTCCGTCGCGGTTTGGACAGGTAAAACCTGCGTCAACCACCACTTTCTGAAGCCTGGTCCCGTATTTTTCTATGAAATAACCGGTAAATGAGCGATACCTTTGCATGATACAAAGGTAAAAGTAAGCCTTGTCATATCAAAGATTTGCCCTAAATTTGTAAGTTATGAAAAAGCTAAGCAATTATCTCCTGGCGGCTTCTGTCGCAATTGCCGTTCTCGCCGGGTGCGCGAAAGGCAGGACATTGGAACAATTATCGGTCATTTCCGGAAACATGAAATCGGCTTTCGCACCTGATAGAAGGGAGAAAGTCTACGATATTACTTTTGAAAAGCAAAAAGGATCAAAGAGTTACATCGCCAAAGGAATCACCACTGAGTCGGAAGTGGTGCCGGCCTTAATCGCGGCAGCCGCTTCCCAGGGTATTACACTGACAGATAGTGTAACGGTCTTGCCTGATCCGGGACTGGGTGAATTTATATACGGGATAACTTCTCTTTCAGTTGTCAGTCACAGATACGAACCGCGTCATGCTTCCGAATCGGCCACGCAGACTTTGATGGGAACACCGTTGAGGATATTGCAGGAGAAAGGAGGCTGGACCATGGTGAAAACACCTGAAGGATATATAGGATGGGCACCCTCTTCAGGGGTACAGGCAATGGACAGAACGACTTATGAAAAATGGATGGCGGCTCCCAGGGTGATCATCAATAAACACTATACATTGTTCAGGGAACAGGCTTTGCCCGGGGCTCCGGTCGTTGCCGACGGTGTTTGGGGGAATGTTGTTGAATTGGAAGGACAGACACCGCTGTATTACAGGGTAAAACTCCCCAACGGGAAACAGGCTTACGTATCACGCTTTGATGCAGAACCTTTCAGGGAATGGGCCATGAAAGAAAATCCCATGCCGGAACAAATCATTTCCACATCCCTGCAGTTTATGGGATTCCCTTATTTATGGGCAGGAACATCGGTCAAGGCGATGGATTGCAGCGGTCTTGTAAAAAACACATATTTTCTGAACGGGGTGATCCTCTTGCGTGATGCCTCCCAGCAGGCCCGTATGGGTGAAGAAGTCAACATTTCCGAAGGATGGCAGAACCTGCAAATGGGAGATCTGATATTTTTCGGAAGAAAGGCGACGGAAAACAGAAAAGAAAGCATTACTCACGTGGGGCTCTATATTGGAGACAGCCGCTTTATCCACTCCTCGGGTCTTGTCCGGGTAAATTCCCTGGATCCTGCCAGCGATATTTATTATTCGGGATCTGACCGCTTGTTGCGGGCCGTCCGCATACTTAATCATATAGACGACGGAACCCGGGTGATCTCAGTCAGGGAGCATCCCTGGTACGGACTATCCGCAAATTAAGTTACAACATACCAATAAAAAATGAATTCAACCAGACGCGATTTTTTAAAAACATCCATGGCCCTGGCAGCAGCAGCTGCGGTAGCCAATCCGGTACGTCTTTTCGCATCGGGAACAAATAGCAAAGGAAGGGCCGGAAAAGCTTCCGGACCGGACAAAATGGTACTCACATTTGAACCTTTTGAAGCCCGTATGAAACATGTTTTCACCATTGCGGGATCTTCCAGGTCCACGACCCCCATTGTATTGACCAAAATTTCTTATCAGGGCTATGTAGGGTACGGAGAGGCTTCCATGCCGCCTTACCTGGGAGAGAGCACAGCTTCAGCTATGGAGTTCCTCAGACGTGTGGATTTGAGCCGGTTCAGTTCCCCGTTCCAGATTGAAGAGATACTGACTTATGTGGATAACATCACAACCAATAATACTGCTGCAAAATGTGCCGTGGATATTGCTTTACACGATCTGTGCGGTAAGATCATGGGACAACCCTGGTGGAAGATCTGGGGGTGGAACAACAAGGACCTTCCCAGCACTTCGGTGACAGTCGGTCTGGCTTATGCTCCTGACGGAAGCATAGATAAGGAAGAAGTGCGCAAGAAAACCCTGGAGACCCTGGATTATAACCTGATTAAGGTAAAATTGGGAAATGCCGAGAAGGATGACAAAACCATGATCACTACCATTCGTGAAGTAACCGACCTTCCGATAGTAGTAGATGCCAACCAGGGATGGAAAGAGAAAGGTTATGCCCTGGACATGATTGAATGGCTGGCTCAAAGGGGGGTGCAAATGGTTGAACAACCCATGCCTAAACTGTTGTTGGACGAGACGGCCTGGTTGCGGGATCGTAGTCCCCTGCCTATCATGGCCGATGAAGCTTGTCAGCGATTGTCCGATGTAAGAAAACTGTATGGAGCTTATGACGGCATCAACATCAAATTGATGAAATGTACCGGTATGCGCGAAGCCAGGGAGATGATTTCGCTGGCCAAAGCACTTCATATGCGCATCATGATCGGATGTATGACGGAAACATCTGTCGCCATTTCAGCAGCTGCGCAATTCGCCAGCCAGGTGGAATGGGCCGATCTGGACGGGAACTGGCTTATTGCCAATGATATATTTACCGGTATGAAAGTGGTAGACGGACGTATTACCCTGGAAGACAAACCCGGAATAGGGGTGGAACCTTTATAAATTATTTTTAAAAGAACGAGTATGCCTGAAAATTTAAGAACATTCAAAAAAGATATTGATTATTTGATAGATGAAGTGATCTCTGATTGCTGTACATTTATATACATTAATCCCGACAAAAAAGAAGAAGAGGCCATGGACGTGATCAACCAGGCGATCGCCTTGAGGGATGAAATGTTTGAACGTCTGAACAAAATTCACGAAAAACCGGCCAGGCCTCATTTCAAGGCATTGAAAGAAGAATTTTTGAAAAGAGTGGATGACTTGTTTGAGACAATAAGTGAACTGGCTAAACAGTAAGCCCGGATCCCATCTGAAAGGGCGTATCCTGATCCTGGACGGCGCAATGGGAACCATGATCCAGCGCCACAGTCCGACTTTTCCCCCCGGAGCGGAGGGAAACAACGATGTTCTTGTCCTGACGCAACCCGCTCTAATACAGTCTATACACAAAGAATATGTAGAGGCGGGTGCCGATATAATTACTACCAACACCTTTAATGCCAATGCTGTATCCCAACAGGATTACGGGATGCAGGACCGTGTTTATGAAATGAACCGGGAAGCTGCCCGCCTGGCGCGTAAAAGCGGGGCATTGCTGGTAGCGGGATCTATGGGACCTACGAACAAGTCTGCTTCCATATCTCCGGATGTGAACCGTCCCGGTGACCGTGCCGTTGATTTTATGACGCTTGTAAAAGCATACAGGGAGCAAGCCAGGGGCTTGAAAGACGGAGGCGTGGATTTGTTTCTGGTTGAAACGGTGTTCGATACCCTTAATGCCAAAGCTGCATTGTTTGCCCTGGAGGAGGAAGCTCCCGGGATGCCGGTTATGTTGTCTGCCACCATTGCGGACAATTCCGGGCGTGTTTTGTCCGGACAAACGATAGAAGCTTTTCTGGTTTCTACCGAACATGCCGGATTATTCAGCACGGGATTGAATTGTTCTTTCGGTCCGGATAAAATGTTGCCCTTCCTGCGCACTTTATCCCGGCACGCAACAACTTTCACAAGTGCACACCCCAATGCCGGCTTGCCCGATCTGTACGGAAACTACACCCTTACACCGGATGAAATGGCCCGTCAGATGAGGCCCTTTGTGGAGGAAAGTCTGGTTAATATTGTAGGTGGGTGCTGCGGAACCACACCGGCCCACATTTCCGCTCTTTCTTCTATGGTGCGGGAATGTGATGTTTCGCCAAGAGTTGTTACAGGAAGAGATTTCCGGGAACATTCTCCCAAAATGGTCTTTAGCGGTATGGATGTTTTGTGGGTGCAGGAAGAACCGGCTTTTGTCCTTGTGGGTGAACGGACCAATGTTTCCGGAAGCCGAAAATTTGCCCGGCTGATCCATGATAAAAATTACGACGAAGCCCTGGAAACGGCACGAAAAATGGTTCGCGACGGAGCCCATGTTTTGGATGTAAATATGGATGATCCCATGCTGGATGCTGTGGTCGCTATGCGGGAATTCCTTTTAAGATTGGGCTCGGATCCCGAGATCGCCAGTGTTCCGGTGATGCTGGATTCTTCCCGTTGGGAAGTCCTGGAGACCGGATTGCAATGTGTCCAGGGAAAATCTATAGTCAATTCCATAAGCCTGAAGGAAGGGCCGGAAGAATTTTTGCGACGTGCCCGTCTTATAAAACAATACGGGGCGGCGGTCATTGTCATGGCATTTGATGAGGAAGGCCAGGCAACTACCTTCATATGTACCCGGGCTTACAAAATACTGACAGAAAAAGCGGGCTTTCTTCCCCGCGACATTATACTGGATCCTAATGTATTGGCTATAGGCACCGGAATGGAAGAACACCGTCGTTTTGCCGTAGATTTCCTGGAAACGGTCAGTTATCTGAAACAGCACCTGAAAGATGTTCCGGTTCTAGCCGGGGTCAGCAATTTGTCGTTTTCGTTCAGGGGCAATAATACCGTACGGGAAGCCATGCATTCTGTTTTCCTGTATCACGCCATAGCGGCAGGATTGGACATGGCCATAGTAAAACCGGGAGAACAACCTGTTTATAACGATATCCCTGAAACGTTACGTAAGGCCATAGAAGATGTCATTCTGGATTCCGATGCGGAGGCCACATCCCGGTTAGTAGAAATTGCCGGAGAATTCAACAGGAAAACCGAACCCGGTGAGAGCGGTGCCCGAGATGCCTGGCGGGACCTGGATGTGCGGGAAAGACTTATGTACGCATTGGCCCGCGGAATAGAAACATTCCTGGAGGAGGACTTGCGCGATATGCAGCATATTCCTGC
>JAEAMG010002241.1_pt1 | contig 12519 bp, 10 predicted proteins | sample 8958741 | NCBI WGS metagenome assembly JAEAMG01 (sample SAMN16933256, study PRJNA681125) | bioreactor sludge metagenome | isolation source: anaerobic bioreactor treating anionic surfactant - SDBS | place: India: Bengaluru | collected 2019-02-28
AAAGGCGGCTGGTTCCGCAGCGACAAGAAAGATACGGACCGCAAAGCCGTCGACGCTACGACGTCCAATGCGTTTGTGGAAGCATACGCCGCCATCCGTAATGTCTCGGCCACGCTGGCTAATACGCTTGGCGTTGACACGGCCAGCCTGGCCACGCGCGCCCAGGCGCTGAATATCAACCTAACCGGTCTCACCACGGAAGCGGACAGGCTGGGCGCCGTCACCAAGTTTTTTGAGGGTGTGGGCAATGCGATTGCGCTGGAACTGGTCCCGAGTCTCAGTCAGTTCAAGGTCGGCAACGAAGACCTGAGCACGACCCTGCAGCGCGTGGCCGGTGATTACGCTGGCGTCGACGCGGCGCTGCAGCTGATTGGCCGTACGTCCCAAGACGCCTTTGGCGCCGTAGGCGTGGCCACCATTGGCGCGCGCGAGAACCTGATCAAGTTGGCAGGCAGCCTGGACTCGCTCACCAGCGGGACCAGCTTCTTTGCTGAAAACTTCCTGACGGAAGCGGAGCAGATGGCGCCCGTGCTGTCGACCGTGGCCGATACGCTGGGCAAGCTGGGCATGGCCGGTACCACGACCATGGACGATTACAAGAAGAAGGTGCTGGGCCTGAATCTGGCCAGCGCGGCGGATCAAGAGTTGTACATCAAGTTGCTGGCCCTGGCGCCGGCATTCAAGGCCGCCAGCGACTACAGCAACCAGCTGGCCGCCGCGACCGGCAACTATGCCGCCGTGGTCAAGTCGGCCAGCGAGATCGCCAGCGAGCGCACGGACCTGCAGAAGCAGCTGAACGAGTTGACCAAAAGCGAAACGGAACTGCTGGCCATCCAGCGCTCCAGCATCGCCGCCGTCAACCGTGCGCTGTTCGATCAGGTGCAGGCCGCCAAGGCCGTGGTCTCGGCCAAGGACGCACTGGGCAAGGCCTACGACAGAGAGGCGGCAGCGACCCAAGCCGCGCTGGATAAATCGAAGTCGTGGGTGTCTACCCTCAACGGGCTGAACCCCAGCCTGGCCTTGGGTGCCCAGTCGACGCTTACACCGGAGCAGAAATATGCCGAGGCGCGGGCCCAGTTTGAGAAGACCCTGGCGGCGGCCAATGCCGGCGACACGACGGCGCAGTCCGGCCTGTCTGCTGCCGAGCAAGCCTTCTTGACCGCCTCCCAGGTGGTCAATGCCTCGGATGCACGCTACGCGGCAGATTACGCCCGCGTGGTGGCGGCCAATGACGAGGCGTTGAAGTGGGCCTCGGCCCAGGTCGACGTGCAGCAGGCCAGCCTCGATGCCCTAAAGGCCCAGGTGTCGGTCCAGATCACCATCAACGACAGCGTGCTGACGGTGGCGCAAGCCATCGCCAACCTTCATGCGGCGATGGGAACGGCGACCGGCCTGGGCGTGAAGTTCGACGGCTCGCATGCTGGCGGGCTGGTCAGCACTCCCTACGACGGCTATATCGCCGAGCTGCACGCAGGTGAGCCGGTGATTGATGCGCCGGCGGCCGCTGCGCTGCGCCGCTACTTTGGCGGTACCGGTCCAAGCCAAGGCGGCGGCAATACAGCTGCCCTGGTTGCTGAGATCAAAGGCCTGCGGGAAGAGGTGAAGGGCTTACGCGCCGATCAGGCGAAGCAAACCGGCGCCACCATCCAGGCCACCGTCGAATCGAACGACAAGGCGGCGCAGACGGTCGTGGCTGGTGTCGATAAATCATCTAAATCCGCTGTATGGGATAGAAGAGTGGAGTATTCAGCATGACCAATGAGCAATTTTTAGAATGGCTGCAAAGCCCGTCTGCCATCCACATGGTGCTGATCGAGGCCCAGGTGAACGTAGCCGGCCAGGAGGTGACGCGGTATATCGCCTCCCGGCCGTACGTCACCGGCCCGGCCGATGTGCCGGCCAATACCGAGTATCTGCCGCTGGCCACCGGTGGCCTGGCCTTCACGGAACAGGTCAGCTTGACGGGTGAAGCTGGATTGTCGGGTGGCGACATCGAGCTGGACAACGGCGATGGTGCACTTGATGGTTGGTTGCTCGACGTGTGGCGCAACCGCGCCATCAAAGCATGGGCTGGCGACCCAAGCTGGCCGCGCGCCGACTTTCACCTGGTGTTTGACGGCATCGTCGCCGATATAGGCAGTTCTGCGCGCGAATCGATCAACCTGTCGCTGCGTGACAAGCTGCAGCGCCTGGACACGCCGATTGCCGAGGTCAAGCTGGGCGGTACGACGCCGAACAAGGACGCAATCTTGCCGATTCCGTTCGGGGAATGCCACAACGTCACGCCGCTGCTGACCGATCCGGTCACGCTGGAGTATGGTTTTCTCGGCGCCGTCGAGTCGAGTTTCGAGGTGCGCACCAACGGCAAGCCGATTGCCGTGGCCTTGAATGACCAGGCCGGGCGCTTCAACCTGACCACGCCGCCGTATTCGTCTGCGATCACGGTCAGCGTGCAGGGCGACAAGGGCGGCGGCTATGCGCCGCGTATCGCCCCGCTGGTGCAGCGCATCGCCACGGAGTACGGCAAGGCATCGGACCGCTTCACGCTGGCCGACCTCGACTTGGACAATCTGGCCGCCTTCGATGCCGCCCACCCGCAACTGGTGGGCCTGTACGTTGCGGACCGGATGAACCAGGCGCAGGCCATCCAGCAGCTGGCGGCCAGCGTGGGCGCCCAGGCGCTGATGTCGCGCACTGGCCAGCTGCGCCTGGTGCAGATCGCGCTGCCGGCCGCCGGCGTGCCGGTGCAGATTGGCCCCGAACACATGAAACTCGATTCCTTGCGCCCGGTACAGCGCCTGCCGGTGGTGGCGGCCGTCAAGATCGCCTTCGACCGGAATTACACGGTGCAGGCCAGCCTGACCACCAGCATCCCGCCAGCGCATGCCGATCTGTACGCGACGGAATGGCTGACGGAAACCGCTGTCGATGCCGTGGTAAAGGCGCGTTACCGCCTGACGGATGACCCGCCGCAAATCGAAACCTGCCTCAAGACCAACGCGGACGCGCAAGCGGAAGCGGCGCGGCGCCTGGCTCTGAACAAGGTGCAGCGCACGATTTACGAATTTGACGGAGAGCCTGAGATGATGATGCTGGAACTGGGGCAGCCGGTGGTGCTGCGCGATGACCGCTTCGGCCTGCAGGACGGCGTGCCTGGTGTGGTGGTGCTGCTGTCGCACCAATGGCTGGCCGGGCGCGTGACGGTGGGAGTGCTGGTATGACGGCCATCGGTGGTGCGCGCGACACGCTGCTGCAGGCGACGGCGGAGCGCTTCAGCACGACGGCCGACGGCAAGGCGGTCCTGCTGGCTGGCAGCACGCCTGTGTTTCGTGTGAATAGCGCCGGCGCCGGCGCGCCCGGCTCGATTGCGATTACCGCCAAGCCGGTGAATGTGGTGGGCGATATCGTGTTTTCGGTATCCGCCGGCACGCAGATCGCAGTCGACGGCAATGTGGCCACGGTCGACTTTGCCAATATGACCACCGACACGGCCCTGGTGCAGGCGCGTATCCGCGAATTTGGTGTCGATTACGTCGCCAACTACATGATCAGCAAGGTCTTTGACGGCATCAATGGCGACACCGGCCTGGCCGGCTTGAACACGGGCCAGGCCTTCGCCTACAAGCGCGCGGCCGCCGCCCCTACTGATTCACCGGGTGACGTGATCTTTACCTTTACCACGGCCAGCATCACGACGCCGGCCGGCAACGACCTGGCCAATGGCTGGTCAAAGAATATCCCGGCTGGTTCGACGCCCCTGTACGTGCGCGTGGCCGCCGCAAGCTCGCGCAATGCCACGGACAATATTGTCGCCAACGAATGGGCCGGGGCCGTGCTGCTGGCGAAGGATGGCGCTGATGGTGCGAATGGCGCTGCCGGCTCAAACGGTAGCAACGGCGCGAATGGTGTGGATGGCTTGAATGTGGCGCCCGTGCGCATCTACCAGCGCGGGGCCACCAACACCGCGCCGGCGCTGCCGAGTGCGGCATGCACGTTCACCTTTGCCACGGGTGCGCTCGCCGGCTTGAACAACGGCTGGTCGACGCAGGTGCCGACGGCGGGCGGTGCATACCTGTTCACCTCGGGCGCCACGGCTGCCTCACGCGGCACCACCGATGACATCGCCCCTGGCGAATGGGCGGCCGCTGCGCGCCTGGCTGCCGATGGCGTGATGACCTACACCTGGGTGAAGTATGGCAATACCGCTGCAGGCGGCGGATTCTCCGATTCGCCCGTGGGCATGACTTACATCGGCCTGGCCTATAACAAGGCCACGTTGGTCGAGAGTGACAACCCGGCAGACTATGCCTGGTCTCTGATCAAGGGCGGGGACGGTGCGAAGGGCGAAGCCGGAGCTGATGGCAAGACGACCTACACCTGGATAAAGTATGCGGACAATGCAGACGGCACAGGTTTGTACGACTCGCCGGGCGACAGCACCCTGTACCTGGGCCTGGCCGTCAACAAGCTCAGTGCTGTCCCCAGCACCAACAAGGCGGACTACGCCTGGTCGAAGTTTCGCGGCGGCCAGGGCGTAGCAGGTCCATCCGGCCAGCGCGGTACCGTGACGGTGACGGCGCCCGGCTATTCCACTTGGTCGGATGCCTCGGCCGTGTATGAGTTGGGCCATGCCGGCTATGGTGCGCCGATCAACCGCGATGTGGTGACGCTGTACGACGCCACGCATGCGGTGACGAAGTATTTTGACAGCGGTGCATGGCTGGCCCTTGGTACAGTGCTAAACGGCAATCTGCTGGTCGATGGCAGCGTAGCGGCGAAGGCGCTGTCGGTGGATAACCTGGCGGCAATCACCGCGATTCTGGGGAATGTGAGGGCTGGCGATTTGTACGGAACGACGCTGCATGGCGGCCCAGGGTATCCGACCAATGCCTACAACTGGCCTGGCTCCGCCGAAGGCAGTGGATACCATTTGAGCGCTCAGGGGCTGCTTATCGGGAATCGCAATGCCCCAGGAGGATATTTCCAGCTGTCGAGTACTGGCTATTTTGAGATGCCAGGACTTACCGTGACGCCTGGAACTGCAGGAACCCCTCCGGTTGCGAGATTCTCCGGCGTACTGTCGGGCGTCGTCGGCTCCTTTCAGTTGATCCAGAGCCCCAACCGCCTTGCCGGCAACAATGAAGGGTACGACCAGGCGGGAACAGGGCTGTATTTTTACAACGCCGATGGCAGCATCTCCATGGCCCTGGGGCAATGGCCGCGACCGCTATGACAGGCATCTGGACTTTCAAACCCGACGGCAGGGCAGTCATCACGCCTACCGTGGCCGGCGGTGTATTCCTTGGGATGCATCAGCAAAAGAGCGGTGACCCGCTCATCAAGACGTTTCTTGGAGTGGCTGGTCTTAAGCTGCGGGTCTATCAAGTAGGTACCGGCAGTTTTGTCTGGGACACCGGGAACGACGCCGATGGAAACCCAACGATCACGTTCTACGAGCAGTCCACCCCCTTTGGCGAACGAGACGCGTTATTACTGGTATTTGCAGTATGAGTATTTTCTTTAATACAGCGACGGGCAATCGCCTGATTGATAACGTCAACATCGTGCCGGAGTTCATTGGCAAGGTCACCCTCGGCAACTCACCATCCGTCGGAGACGTAGGCTCAGAGTCTGGCTACAGGTTGCATCGCTACGCAGGCAGAATGCCTGCAACTAACGGGCGCCCCTACATGGTGTTTTGGAGCATTCCAGCATCACTTTCTGATGTTTGGTGGTTGCCTGTAGACGTTGTTGGTTTTTCTGGCTCCGCTCAAGTATCCGCAGTCATCGATGCCTTTTTCGCGCCAGGAACACCTATGCCTGCGGTATTGCCAGAGGCCTATGTTTTCTCTCTAGGCCCGGTCGAGATTTCCCCCTTGAAGATGGCCGCCCGTGTGTGGGATAACGCCGGGCGCCTGCTGTTCGACAGCGGAAAAATGCATCTTGCGTTGCAGCATGCAGTCGGCGGGATGAGCGTTGACTTCAGTACCTCAGTACTGGCGTTGCCCTCGTTGTCCAGTAAGGCCGCATTCCTGGTGCCATCGGTTTTCCATCGACGGGAGGTTTACACGCAAGGTGATCAAGAGGCCATTGTCACGGATTGGTACGCCTGTGTTCGATTTACAGGGGGTGAAATGATTGCTCGTCTGGTGCAGGTGTATCGGACTGGCGTAACACCAAGTCAGGAATGGTCCTATCAACAGGATCACACCTACGGCAACACCACCGGCCTGGTGCTGCCAGTTATTGATGCCAGCATTTACGATTAGGAGTGGTATGCCCAATTTACGCATCATCTACGACAACGCGGCCGACCGCGCGGCGCTCACCGCATCGAGCCAGGCCGGCGCGTTGGGGCCGGCCAACCTGCAGCGCGAACGCAAGTCTGCGGTGCTGCGCTCTGTTGGCACGGCGCTGACTATCGTGGCCACCTGGCCCGCGCCGGAAATCATCGGCGGCGTGGCCCTGCCATTTTGCAACCTGACACCCACGGCGACGATTCGCGTGCGCGGCTATGTCGAGCCAGGTGACGCCGCGCCCGATTTCGATACGGGCGCTGTACCGGCATGCGAATACGCTGCGCTGGGCATGTGGGACTGGGGCGCGCTGCAGCTGGGCGTGAACGCCTTCAGCTACGGCGGCGGCACGTATGCGCGTTGCTGGCTCCAGATGCGCAGCGTCAAAAAGCTGGTGATCGATCTGGCCGACCCGGATAACCCGGCAGGCTACATCGAGGCGGCGCGCCTGGTGACCGGCCCTTACTGGAGTCCTGAGCAAAACGCCTCGTATGGTGCCGGCGTCACGTCGATCGACACCAGCACCCAGTACCGCAACAGCGCTGGCGCGCAAACAGTCGGGCGCGGCGCGCTGTATCGCAAGCTGTCGCTCGCGCTCGACCATATGACGCCGCTGGACCGGGCGGAGCTGTGGCGCATCGTGCGCGGCAATGGCCTGTCGCGCCCGTTGCTGATCAGCTTGTATCCGGAGAGCGACGACGGTGAGCTTGAGCAGGCGCACCAGGTGTATGGCCGCATCGCCAGCAATTCCGCCATCACCACCCCGTATTACCAGGCATATGCCACCAACATTGAAATCGAGGAACTGTAATGGGCGACTTTTTTTATTATGGCCAGAAGGACACAATCCGGCGCCTGAATGAACTGGCCGGGCGCGGCGCCGTGGTGGCGTCGTATGCACCAGCCGTGGGGAGGTCGCCGCTTGGTGGGCCAAATGGTTATATGAATCCGGCGTGGCTTGATCCAAATATAAGCCTCATCAGTAGTGTACCTGCCGGGTTTGGGGCAGCCAATAAGTACGGGTATAACTTTTTACAGGGCGGGCAAGCACTTAGAATGTATAAAATTGCTACTTTACCCGCGCCGAGTAGTGGCACCTACGCGTCTTTACGTATTGATGCCTTAGTAGGTGGCTGGATTGCAGGTGATCTTACTTCTATGAGCATTGTCATAGGTAATAGAAGTGTAGCCCCAGTAGTGGTAGATTGGTCCTCTAGCCGTTACCTGCCTGTAAATGTTAAGTTTATGGCGTACCAAGAAACCACTTTGGAAATTTCCGTTTATTTGGTCTTCTCCGGAGGTGCTTTTGCACAAGCATCTTTTCAGATGATGGGAATGGGCTTAGCCACATACGCCACCCCTGTTGCTGTGACTCAGGCAACTGGAACTCTTGTGTGGGACTCGTCAGTAGGCCCAGAAAGTACAGCATTCATACCTCCGCGTTCTCGTGGCGTAGGTACAACTCTCATGGGTACGAGTTTCGAAGGACTTGTCGAGGTGCGCGCACAAGATAATGCCGCGGCTTCGTCTTCGTATATCGTTGGCGCACCGAAAGCTAATACGATGGCAGCTAAACAAGAAACAGAAGCCATTCGTATTGGCGTATCTGGTAATTCGGGTGTTTCTTACGCAGGCTTCTTCAGTGCTTACGTGTCCGTCGGTGAAAATGCCAGCCCATTCGCATTGGGATATAAACTGGCGTTTAAGGCCCGTGACGTGGGTTCGGGAAACTTCACCCCAACACTGTTCTCCATTACTGGCAATGGCACGGTTTATGTTCCTTTGCTCAAAGCTGGATGGGACGATGGCTCTGCTCGTCACGCCATCAGTCGCACTGTCGGAGAGGGTGCAGAGATTCTCTCAGTAGGTCGTACTAGCGCCGTTCGACCATGCGTACATTTTAATGGTTCCAATGGCTTGGGGGGATGGTCAGATGCCGGTTCAGTTCTGTATGTCGGTAAGAGTTCTACTTCTTCCCGTAGTGTCAATTTAGCTGGCACTCTGAATGCTGGCGGTAACGATTACGCCGAATACATTTTCAAAAGCTCGGCCTGCAGCATCGTCGCCCCTGGGCAAATAGTCGGCATCACATCCGACAACAAAGTCACGGACAAGTGGGCCGATGCCGTCATGTTCTCGATCAAATCGACCGCGCCATCATTCGTCGGCGGCGACTCCTGGGCCAACGACGTAGGGCAGCGCCCATCGCCCCAGGCCGGATCAGCGCCGACCCAGCCCCTGCGCCGTGAAGACGTGGTCGCGCAGCAGCCCGTGCCCGGCACCAACCCACCGGAATATGAGGGCGTGGTAACGGAGCCTGGCGACACCGATGAAGAGTGGGCAGAAAAGCAAGCCACTTACACTGCCACGCTGGCCGCCCACAACATCGCCGTGCAGCAGGATGCCGAGGCCATGGCCGCCTTCGACGCGGCGCTGGAAGTCGAGCGCCAGAAGGTCGACCGCATCGCCATCGCCGGCCGCGTGCCGGTCAACGTGCAAGGCGCCCAGCCGGGCGATTACATCGTGCCGGTACAGGACGGTGCCGGCATCAAGGGCATTGCCGTGCACGAGGATGACCTCAGTATGAAGCAGTACTTTCGCGCGGTCGGCCGCGTGATCTCGATTGAACCAGACGGCCGGGCCTATGTGATGGTCAAGGTCGTGTAGAAAAACAGCATTCCCCACAAACCCGCTTCGGCGGGTTTTTTCATTTCCACCACCTGAAAGGCATTCATGGCCATCGAAACGACCGCCGCTGGCGGCGCACTGATTAAAATTTTCGGCATCCCGGTCCTGGCCGGCGCTGCCGCAACTTCACTGGGATTCATGTTCATGTGGCCAAAAACTGCCAAGGAAGCGGGCGTGCGCTTCTTCGTCACCATTCTCTTTTCCGCCCTGATGGGTCCGGCCTTGGTCGTGGTCGTGCGCAACTGGATGCCGGGCCTGTTCGACAGCGCGCGCGCCGTCGCCGTGCTGTACGGCAGCGACCCGGCGTTGGGCTTCTTGTTCATCGCTGCGCCGCTGATGGTGGCGGCCGGCTTGCCCGCCTGGTGGGTGCTGGGCGCCACGGTGCGCTGGTTCGACAAGCGCCGCGATAAGGACATCGGCGAGCTGGCACGTGATGCGGCGGCCGTCGTCAAGGATGTGCGGGGTGGCCTGTGAACCTGAGCCCACATTTCAGCCTAGCCGAACTGGTCTCCTCGCAGGTGGCCACCCGCAAGGGCATCGACAACGCGCCGGCTCCCGCCATCGTCGCCAACCTCACGCGTCTGGCCGCGCTGCTCGAGCAGGTGCGCGCTCTGGTGGGCGCGCCCATCGCCATTTCCAGCGGCTACCGCTCGCCGGCGCTGAACAAGGCTGTGGGCGGCGCGGCCAATAGCGCGCATGTGCTGGGCCTGGCTGCCGATATCAGCACGGCCAAGCTGACGCCCAAGGCGCTGGCCCTGTTGATCCGGCAAAGCGATATCGCCTTCGACCAGCTGATCTACGAGGGAACGTGGGTGCATATCGGCTTGTCGACGGGCGTGCTTCGCCGCCAGGTGCTGACGGCCAAGTTTGCCGGCGGCGGCGTCAGCTACGTGGCGGGTATCGTATGAGCGCCCTCGGCACGCTGGCGGGCGCCGCCGTCAGCGGCATTTGGAAGGTGGGCGCCATCGTGCTGGCCGCCGTGCTGCTGCTGGTGGCCAGCTCCACTGGGACCGGCTGGTGGCTGGCCGCTGGCGACCGTGATGCCGCGCGCGCTGCGCTGGTACAGGAGCAGGGCGTCAGCGCTGCGTTGCGGGCCTCTATCAGCGAGCAAAACCGCGCCATCGACGGCATGGCCAAGGCAACCCTGGCGGCGCAGGAGCGCGGCGCAGCTGCGCAGGCAGCCGCCGCTGTCAAAGGCAAGAAGTACGATGCCGCGCTGGCGCAGATCGCGGGCGCGCGCGCCACCACCTGCGACGAGGCAATGCCAGCCGTCAGGCTTCTGCTGGAGGGCGTGCGATGAAATGGATGCTTGTATTGGTGCTGGCCGGCTGCGGCAGCACACCACCAGCGCCGGTCCGCGTCGAGGTGCCGGTGATGGTGCCGTGTGTCGGCGAGGTGCCGCCGCGCCCGGCCTACGAGTTCGACAAGCTGCCGTCGACGGCGACGGATGGCGAGATCGTCCTGGCGCTGGCGCGGGATTGGCCGCGCGGCCGGAAGTACGAGGGGGAACTGGAGGCGGTAATTGCGGGCTGCACTCATTCAGCGGCCGATGTCGTTCACTGAGTGAATTCTGCCTATTCCGGGCTCTCATCATGCGGTATATGCGTCTTGATCGCGTCCGTAAGTATAAGCTGATGCGCTAGGGCTGATGCCTCGATTCTTGCAGCTTGATCAGTTCGAAAATTGGTGGGGGTCGGGATTTTGATGGCTGGGGAGAACGGCGTTCCAGAAAATGCTACAAGAAAAATTAATCCTCGATGGCTGCCTTGTGGTGTTGGATATGCACCTAATTTGTAATCATATCCGGCTAGGCAGTACAACTGACTGGTCTCCATGAGCTTTTCCGTAAAATATGTTTGCACGACCTAATGTTGGTAGTAATTTTTTAACTATAGGTTACTTGATTGCAACTTCTATTGCAAACTATACGAGCGGCTTAATGCATATTTTCACGAAAGCCCATTGCCAGTGTTCGCTCGCCCTTCTACTGAGCGTATGCGCAAGCCCGCCTTCTGTGCAAGTGCTGGACTTGTCGCCCCGGCCGGCGCCAGTGGCCCCGAAGGAGACACTGCAGCTGATTCCGCTAGCGGGCTACTTCCTGACGCGGTGGCGCAAGATATTCAAGCCTTGGTTTTGCAGACGTAAGAAGTGTCCGCAACTGGTCGTGCGTGCCAGGCGTTTGTGAGGGTGAATGGATTTGGGGAATAGAGCTGTCCGCATGAGCCAGTGCGGACGTCTGCACTGGCTAAGCGATACAGGACGTTCTCTTTTCAATCGCATCCGGTAGCGACCATACCGAGGTAACTCTGCGTTCTGCTTGCCGTAAAACTACTCTCAATGCGACATCCATGGGTACGTTGTGACGGCGCATATAGACAATTGCATGAACTGCGCCAAGCGCCGCCTCCATATCAATCGCCGAATTGATAATTGCTTCCGACAGAAAATCGATTCTTCGGTTTGAATGCGTGAAATATTTTGGGAACAAATCGCTTTCCACTTTACACCCCATGGTCACAAGGATTGCCAGCTCAAGAAAATACCCACTCCGCAATTATCGTGATATGCGGCAATGCAACAATTATATGGCGGTAAATTGGCCGGAATTGTATTGAATTGTCACCGACCGTTTAGTCATGTGTCCGTTGACGTAACTGGGCGTAGAGTGGTGTCTGCAAGAGGTAGTAGGGCGTCAATTGCACCAGTGTGGATGAGTTCAAGTGCCAAGGCCTCTGCTTCAATCTGGGCAGCTCGCTCGGCCCGAAAATGCGTTAGGGTAGGTATTTCAACGATACGGGGGAGTGTTACGCCATTCCGCGAGCTGACCAATATTACGCCCAAGTACGACCCTTCTCCCGACGAATGAACGCAGACTTGATACTCGTAGCCTTTAATTTGATGCTTACCAGTCATGGTAGGTGATCCTCTAAGATATAGAACGACTATACAGGAAGATCGCTTTAGAGATTAACTGAATTCCATTCAAAATGTTCTGCCTCAAGCATGTGTGATCGCTCTGGTCGATTCGCCCGTACATTTTTTACTGTACGGCATGTATCGACTAGCTGGCGCCGCCCAGGTGCGCCAGCTTCAGAGCATCGGCACCGAAATCAGATTGCCCAGCCGCTCACCCAGCGCCGCCCAGGCCGCCCGCTTCTCATCCGCATAGTCGTGCAGCATGTAATGCCTGCGCACCTTACTGCCGGGCAGCACATGGTTCTGGCATCGATCGATCAACTCCAGCGAAATGCCCAGCGCCTGCATCATCGTCGCGCCCGTGCGGCGCAGGTCGTGTGGCGTCCAGGCGCCATTCTTGCCACCAGCCAGCACTAGGGTATCGTCGCTGCGTCGATTCTTCAGTGGCGCGCGTGGCGTGCCGTCCTTATTTTTCTTGAACATCGACTGGCGGTCGCCGACCTGCTTGCTGATCGACTTGCCCTCGATGCTGGCGTCTTTGTTCCGGGCAGGGAAACACCAAGGGCTATGGCCAGTGTGCGCGTGCAGCTGCTGGAACTGGCCCAGCGCGAACGCCGAA
>JAEAMG010002243.1_pt1 | contig 12502 bp, 7 predicted proteins | sample 8958741 | NCBI WGS metagenome assembly JAEAMG01 (sample SAMN16933256, study PRJNA681125) | bioreactor sludge metagenome | isolation source: anaerobic bioreactor treating anionic surfactant - SDBS | place: India: Bengaluru | collected 2019-02-28
AACCAGAACTCGAGGAGCAGGCTTATGCGGGCCTGTTGCCGTGGATTGACGATCATAATGACAATCGGAACCGTTCATCCTTTGGGGTTCCACGTACCACAGTACTATCGCAGCGCCTCGTTGATTCTTTCTGGCAGGCTTTCGGGCCGGGGCGAGCTAATCCATGTGCTAGGCCCAGTTTGAGTGAATGGGCAGAACGTCTCTTTGCTGCTGCGGACGGCACCATTGTTTGTCCAGGATGTTCTGGTACATATTTCTTCAATCAATCTGTATGTCCATGGTGCAACACTGATCGGCCAGAATTTGCCACCATCGTGTTTCATCTTTGGGATCCTGGATTTGGTGCGGAGGGTGGAATAGCAATGAAGCCCAAGGGAGAGTCAAAACAACCTGTCTTGATGGGTTACGGAGCTGTTACCAACAATCAAACCTTTATCATAACCCGACGTCTTGCATTCGGTAGTTTAATCGGGCAAATCGATCACCCTGTTGTCTCTGTGACGCTAGTTGATGACTGTGTCAAACTGAAGAGTCTGGATGGGAATAGGTATTCATTGCTTATAAAGACTGGTGGCCACAAATCTGAACTCAGTGATCGAGAAAAATCGATCAAACTTGAGAAGGGGCGAAGTGCTTGGCAGCTTCATTTTATAGATTCTAAAGAACTTCACCGTGTTGCATTGTTTGAACTTCGTGGGGGGGCTAGAGCATGAGAGTCAGCGATGTCGAGAGAGGTGAAGCCAGCATTCTCGAACTTAAGCCAGTAGGAAGTACTGGATTCGACCAGGCGATTAACTCTCTCCAAGAAGTGAGTTTAATTCCTTCCGAGACTAGTGATGCTGTAATTCTGCGGATTGGTAAGGACTCATGGGAAGTCAGGGGAATTGATGCTCATCATCAAGATCTCTTGAATCGATTGAAAGCTAGAAACCTGCCACGAGTGGCCTGGGTCGCTGCCTTTTTGCCGCGCGGAAGCAATGTACCTAAATCTGTTGTGGTGGAGATCCGAGAATTCTCTTCCGAATATTATTGGCATGAAGACACAGATTTCGGAGTTGATGAGAAGGTTGTCGATGCTATCCGGCAAAAGCGGAGATCTTTGGTGTCTGTCAGCGATGTCATCACGTGGCTATCCAAGAAAATAATCATCGGGGGAATTGATGGGCCAGATCGAGTCTTCCTGTCGGGTAGTCCGACACCCCAGAGGGATAAGCGGAGTGGTTTCCGACTCTACGGTCAGGGTATTGCCGTAGACCTGATTCGGGATTCGGACGATCGCCTCATAGTGACTCGAGTCGTTGAAGCCCGGCGGCCAGCATCTTACGATGAGAGAAAGCCGGTTCTTATTATCCGGGGGCATTTTCGTTTCACCGACTACACTATCGCCGGCCGCTTTCGGGGGTCGGCTCGAACGCAGCTTGATCAACTAGTAGAAACCGCAGACAGTTACTTAAGCCTGTGGAGAGAATACAATAAACTAGAACGGCGAAGCATCCTTAGTCGAGCTCGATTATTAGGGTGGTTGCGATATTCTTCTCGTCGTATGCTCTCCAATGGGAATTGGCGCTTTGCACTGACCGAAGCTGCAGAGCTCGAGCCAAGTATCCGAATCCTTCAAGACTACGAATCAGTTGATTTGGAAGCTTCAGAAAAACCGCCAGCAGAACTAGTTGAGAGTAAAGGCGCTGAAGCTGAGGATGAGGCCATCGAGTACAGAGACACAGAAAGTAGAGAAAGAGTCTTCACTGGAGAGTGCGTTGGGTTTGATAGATTTAGAGGCACAATTGACCTACACCCACCGTTCGGGCGTAGTGAAGACGATATTCTGCCTCCCGAAAAAGGAGTGCTATTTGTTAGCCTCAGTGGGGACCGAAAGCGGCTCGATCGTCGGGAGAGAGCCCAATCACGGATTGCTTCGGCCGAATGCCCCATGCCACAACTCGGTTTGCTTATCGAAGGGAGGGCGGTTCCTGAACGTCGACGGAAGCAAGAAAGACCATTGTCCGCAGCTGCAAGACAAGCCTTTGGCGGCGAACCCACAACAAGACAGATTGAGGCGTTGAAGGTTGCCTTAAACACTCCCGATATGGCACTTATTCAAGGACCGCCTGGAACCGGCAAGACAAGAGTGATTGCCGCATTGCAGGCACGATTGTCAGAAATTGCTGAAAACACAGAAGGTGTTGCAGGAAGGTCTCTGCTGACAAGTTATCAGCACGATGCAGTGGAAAACGTTGCCAGTGCGACCCGGGTATACGGTCTCCCGGCTATAAAGGTGGGCAAAAAACGGGGCCAAGCAGAAGAGACAGATGGTTTTGAACACTGGCGACGTGATCGAGTAGAAGCAGTCAGCGCCCAACTTGCTTTAGTTCAGCAGACCCCAATTTCTGTCGCGCTTCACAGAACTCGCGATCTGGCGATCGGATATTTACGCGCCCCTTCTCGTTGGGAGAATGTAGAGAAACTGATCGGAGAGATACGAAACCTTGCGACTGGATACATTCCCAACTCATTGTCCGACAAACTCCTCGAATTGCAACAATCATTTCGCTCAACAACACAGGGGCACAATGACAGTGATCAAGATCGAGAGCTTGCTTTAAGAGCAATTCGTGGCTTGCATGTGGATGTAGTCACATTTTCGGATGATGGACCAATCCAAGCCCTCAAAGCTCTGCGCCGGACGGAACGATTAAGTGTATTGACACAAGAAGAAAGGACATTACTTCAGCGTGCAGCTGACTGGGAAAATAGTCTTCCGCTTGATTTCCTAGATGAGCTCCGAGAGTGTAAACAACGCATTATCGACCGGCTGTTGCCCGATCAGCGACCTTCAAATGCTCCTGTAGTGAATGTAGATGTCGAAATTCTGCTCGGGTCGGTCATAGATGCGCTCCGAGAGAGAGTCAGATCGACATTGGGCGGAGTTGAGTCAGTCTTATATGAATACCGAGACGACTTAGAGCTTGACCAGTATGGCGCAAAAGCTGCGGTTGAACACTACACAGTCGTCTTGGCCGCAACTTGTCAACAAGCTGTTGGTTACCAGATGTCAAAGCTGAAAGGCGACAATGTCGTGTTCGAAACTGTTGTCGTAGACGAAGCCGCTCGTGCTAATCCGTTGGATCTCTTCATTCCGATGTCGCTTGCAGAACGTCAGATCATTCTTGTCGGTGATCATAGGCAATTGCCGCATATCCTGGAACATGAAATCGAAATCGATCTGGAAAAGAGCGTCACCGAAAAAACAAAGGTCATGCTCCGCAAGAGTTTGTTTGAACGGCTGTTTACGGCAATGCGTGAGCGAGAAATAGCAGACGGGATCAAACGCACTGTAACGCTTGATGTGCAGTATCGGATGCATCCCTTATTAGGCTCATTCATTAGTGACACTTTCTATAAACCCTACGGTGAGGCTTTTGAATCGGGGAGAGATGCGACAGAATTTGTTCATAATCTCGAGCCTTATGGAAAAGCAGTCGCAGCATGGGTTGATATTCCTTTAGGTCGTGGTCGTGAGTTAGGGCGACAAAGCAAGAAGCGCCCATGTGAAGCAAAGTGGATCGCAAGTGAAGTGCATCGAATTCTAAATGAACGGCCAGAATATAGCGTCGGCGTAATCACATTCTACTCTGCTCAAGTCGACGAACTATTACAACACCTGGAAGGTCTTGGGCTTGTCGACCAGATCGATGACGGCGCATATCGTGTCGCTGAGGCCTGGCGTGATACACGAGATCAAGCCGGCAATCTTAAGGAGCGCCTACGTATCGGTACCGTAGACGCCTTTCAAGGGAAAGAATTCGACGTAGTACTCCTCTCGATGACGAGGAGCAACGACTTGGAAGCCAACGATGAGAAATCGCTTCGTCGTAAGTATGGTCATCTGATGCTGGAAAATCGGCTTTGCGTAGCGATGAGCCGTCAACAGAGACTGCTTGTTGTAGTCGGGGATTCTGGCATGTTCCAGTCAATGCAGGCAGCTACAGCCATTCCCGGGCTTGTTCGTTTTTACGAGCTTTGCGGAGGAGAACATGGCGTATTACTTCACGCGTGAAGATCCTGTGTTGAATTTTGGCCCTCGAAAGTCAAAAGAACATGCCAATAGAATTTCGTGGGAGTACATCCTTTGGCCTGCTTGGGCCTACCGAGTTGTGGCGCCGCGTGTCCGAGATCGTGAGTTTAATATGTTTCAGCGAGCCATATTAGGGCTCGCTCGGGCAGGGCTACACACAGCCGATGCTATCAGTATTAAACTCGGCATCCACAGAGATCTGGTTGCTCTTATTCTGCTCGAGTTAGCAAATCGTGGTTATGTGGATCAAGATGGTTGCCCGACCGACCAGGGGATTCAAGCTCTCATCGATGATTCAATCGAGGCACACGATTTAGTGGCTGGGTACGTTTTTCAGGATCCATGGAACGGCGAACTCTGGCCTCGCTTTGTAGAACAACTCAATTATTGCGATCTCGAATTTGATGAAAGTGGTTTCCCAAAGCTCATCTTAGGTTCAAAAGGTAAGCCAAGGCGCCAAGGAGCATTTATGGTCTTACCCGGCGACGCGCCGTTCCTGATGCGTCCCTCCCCAGCAAGTATTATTGCTGCCGTATCCGGTCAAAGGAAGGGAATGCGATATGCTGACAACCTCGTAGACTGGGAGGACGAGCTCAGGGAAACCGATTACTCTCTGTCGGCAATTCACATCAACCGGGTCTCATTCGTCGAAGAGGAACCCGCACCTGTCTTCTTGATGACGTACCTTTACTTGACAAATGATTCGGGGGGGAACACTGATTGGTATGCCTGCGACCCATTCGGACTGGGATGCAGCGTTTGGCTCAGGCGGCGAGTCGAGTATGTGATGCAAACCATTCCACCTTTCTTTGAGCTTATCAATCGGATGGTCGGGCGTGGTGTTCAGGAGGGAATACAGGATCAGAAGCAATGGGTAGAACAGCTTAAGATCAGCGCAACTCTCGAGGTCGAGCGAAGGTTAAATGTAAATTTTCGATCACACCCGGCTTTCAATCATGTTGTTAATATGGAGTTTGAGAGACAAGAAGTCGCGTTGCTCGGCCATGATTGTCCCGAGTCCAAACTACACACCACACTCAGAATATGCCTGAAGGTGATGGAGTCAATGTTCGCCTCAATTACAGACAGATTTCCACTCGATGATATCTGGAAACGGGTCTATGCTGCCCGTACTAAGACTCAAACTGGCGAAATCTATTATGTGCCACAGCAAGATCGTAAATGGGTGGAAGCAACATTTCAAACTGCAGCAAGCAGTATTGGATTTCAGGATCCCATGCCGGAGGCAATGCTCGGCGTCAAACCCGGACACATTCGGTCCGTTGCTGAGTATAAGGAATATTGGAGACTTCGGCCTTTGGTAATGGCCACGATCATGGCTGCTCAATTGACTCCCAACCACCCCCTTTGGGTTGCGGCTAAGATCAATTCAAGACTCATTCACGACGTGGAGGAGATCGCCCGGCAAGGTGGCAGAGCGGGCCACGCAAACGAAGTTATGGTAACTCTTGATGAAGTGGACCGAACTGTTGAACTTGCCTATGCGGTGATATCAGTTCTCCTGGGATTCGGGAGTGGGGATATTCAAAACCCAGTAAGAAGAAGTGAGGTTGCAAATGTCTAAGAAGAACAAATTTAAGTTCCAACTGCACAAGAAGCAGTCAATTAAACCTACTCAGAACTCAGAAAAGCCAGCCATCATCGTAACAAATTCTTCAGTGATAGATACCGAATTCAATAACTCATCTGCTACGGCCTCAGACGAAATGACTGAGATTAATAGCTTATCTGCCACGGCTTCAGCAGAGATGACCGAGGCTGACTTGAAAGCGATTGAAACACTACCACCTCCTGCACCGGATATCACTGTTGTAAACTTGATTGCCAAGGGGCATGAGGCGGTAGAATTACTCAACATTCAAAAGAAACGTCTTCAGGAGATGGAGGAGCAGCTACGAGAAAAAACTGCGACAGTGGAAATAGAGCGGGCTGAACTTCAAAGCGAGCGTGAACTTCTTGAGCAATTGAAGACTGATCTGAACACACAACGTACTGAACTTGATACTCGGCAGGAGAGCCTCCTGTCACAGGAACAAGAGCAGCTCAAGCGTGAGGAGAAGCTCATCAAGAGAGAAATCGATGCCGATGCAGGATTCTCCCAACGAAACAGAGAATCATTGGAGCGACTTGAACAGGAAGCCAAATCGCTCAGAGACGAATTATCCAAGCATCGTATCAAAATCCTTTCTGAACGTGAGGAATGGGAAAAGGAACTGCACAAAAGCAAAAAAACTTTCCAAACAGAAATGGATCGTCGGACAAAAGAGAATTATGAAGAAGCCCAGAAGGATCGGGAGAAACTCCAAAGTGAGTTCGACCAGAAAGATATAGATTTTAAGGCATATAAGGACGACCTGAAGGCTGAAGCGGCACGACTACGCAAAGAGGCAAAATCAATCCAAGTTGACAGAGAACTCTTGGAGGAGGATCGTCAGGCTTTTGATGATCGAGTCAAACAGCACGCTGCAGCTAAACTGGAAAAGCAGGATGCCCAAATCGAAGCCCTAGAGGAACGCTTGGAAGCTGCTAGGCAAGAACGAGATGATTTAGCCAGGCAACTCGCCCAGCATGAAGCAGCTGAACAACAGTTCGATGGTCAACGTCCGGAGGATGTCCTGAATGAGCTGAGAAAATTGCGTGCTGAGCGGGATACTCTTAAAAAAGAGATGGAGCAGCGTCCGAGTGCGGAAGCATTCCAGCACCTTCAAGAATTAGAGCGGCAGCGAGGGGACTGGGAAGTGGATCGAATGAAGTTTCTTGCTGAGGTCTCAGAGTTGAAACAGGATGTGATCCATAAAAGAATTGCAGTGACAGAACTAGAATCTCTTCGAAACCACAAAGCAGCTCTGGAGGCAGGCAACGCGCTGTTAACTAAGGCGCTTGAGGATGAGATACAAAAAGTTAACGACTTGGTTCGTGGAGCAGATGGAGCTAGCCCCTTCCCATCATGTTCGAAGATGGATCTCAACAACGACTTCCAGATCACTCGTCCGACCTCGGATGAGATCCCGAATCTCAAGGAATTTGCCGAATACGTTCGCCACCGCATGGCCCATGACCCTAAAACTGGGAAGATCCTCTATTATTCACCTGAGGACGTTCGGAGTTTTCTCGCAGGCCTTGCAATGAGCAGGTTACATCTGCTGCAGGGAATCAGCGGTACTGGGAAGACAAGCTTGCCAATTGCCTTTGCTCGCGCTATCGGAGCCGGTAACGCCTTGATCGAAGTTCAGGCGGGCTGGCGGGACCGCCAAGATCTCATTGGCCACTTCAATACTTTTGAAAAACGGTTTCACGAGACAGAATTCCTCCAGGCCTTATACAAGGCAAGCTGTCCAGTGTACCGTCACACTCCATTTATTATTGTGCTTGACGAAATGAACCTTTCGCATCCCGAACAATACTTTGCGGATCTTCTTTCAACGCTCGAACAAGAACAATCCAGACAAAGACTGGTCTTGATGGACGCAGCCGTTGAACCTGCCCCTGCTTTGCTCACCGAGGGAGGCAGGATGCTACCTATTCCTCCGAACGTCTGGTTCGTTGGGACAGCTAATCATGATGAGACAACAAAAGTATTTGCAGACAAGACTTTCGATCGAGCGCACGTCATGGAACTGCCACGCCAGAAGACGGAATTCAAGATTGTTGAACAACAACCGCGGCTCCCCATCAGCACACAAGCCTTGTCAGACGCTTTCTTGAAAGCGAAAAATAAATACTCTGAGGATGCTGAAAAGGCTTGGGATTTCTTGAAAGGAAGTTGTGCTGATTTATTGGATCGTCGATTTAGGGTCGGATGGGGAAACCGACTCCAACGCCAGATGGAAAACTATATCCCTGTTGTCTTGGATTGTGGCGGGAGTATCGGTGAAGCGACCGATCATGTGCTCGCGACTAAATTGCTGAGAAAGATACGTGACAGACAAGATAATCGTCCAGAGGATATCATCTCGTTGCGTGATCAAGTCAGAGCTGAGTGGACGAGACTGGATACTAGTTATCCACCCAGAAAATCACTTGCGATTCTTGATGAAGAACTTCACCGTCTAGGCCACGGAGAGGATTGAACTCAGCATGGGTCCCCTGTTTTATGATCGCTTAACGGGAAGTTGTACATCGCAAATTGATGGCAGACAGACCATCACTGGGCGTTGGCAAATTGTCATCCATCCTGGGGAGAGCGCTTATCTGAACTCTGTTCCAGTACAATCGGGCACCTTTCTTGTACCAGAACTCTCCAACAATTGGCGATTGCTGCATGCAGATGGTACCTCCATCCAAGGGATTGTCTCCGCCAGCCAGCAGCCAGAGGATATAGAAGCAGACAGCATCCGTACGATTGGAGAACACCTTGCTTCGATTGTTGAGATAGGATCAAGCTGGCTCGATTGGCTAGAAGTAGTCCCTTTGGCTCCAGGGATGTCTGAAAGAGTAAATCTACTTCCATTCGACAAGATTATTCTCGATCTCTTCAAGCACCTCAGAGCTGTATGTATGAGACCGTGCGCACATCTCCACGTTGAGGTTGAGAGAGTTCTTGTGGCAAAAGCAAGGCGCCTCCCGACAAACGCTGCTTCGTACCTCGCCTCCCACACTGAAGATTGGGAACGGCCCTTACTGAGAGGAGTGCTTCCGAAACGTATTCTCGCTGAAGTTCGGGATGATTTGATCGATATATATGAAAATCGAGTTGCGGCTCGACTCGTAGACCATCTCTCATCCTATCTGACAAAACGTATTCGAGAAATTCGGAAATTGCTCAGAATGTTCCAAGACAAAGAGGATTATTCGGAAGCGGTCGGAGGTACTTACTTGCGCCAGCGGCGCATCCTGAAACTTTGGGATCAGTGGATGAGAACATTTGTTGATGCCAATATCTCCGAGGGTACATCAGTTGGGTCGAAGAATCCAATCCAGAAAAAGGCTGAAGTCACTTTACAGATCCTTGAGGGATTGAAATTCAGAGTAATGGGCTTGATGGACTCTCCGCTGTATAGGGAGATACCACGATTGGCCTATGTAGCACCTACACTGAGAACTACCAATATCTTATCCAATGACCAGAATTATCGGCGTGTTGCGAAGCTGTGGCGAGAGTGCGTCCGGGCTGGTTTGGCCAACACAAAAAGCCCTGGTGATGTTTATCGAGAGGCTCAGGACCTCTGTCATGGTATGGATCATTTCTCCATGCTTCTAGTGATTCGCGCCCTTGATCAACTTGGATATGAAGTTTCAGAAAAACACTGGGATGAACCTATCTGCGCTCCGGGGAGCTGGGTGCTCGAAGCCCATGGTGAGCGAATCGAATGTGCCTGGCGAAATGACGGGAGTATCTTGATTGAAAAAGGAGATAAAAGCCTCCATTTTGTCTCGATACCGATGGATTTCACAAAAGCGAGCAATGAGGAACAAATCCGAGCTGTGGTTGACCGTGTATCTGAAATTGCTGAGAACGCTGAGAGAAGCACGATCATCCTTTATGCCGGTTCATCCTCTGCAAAACGGGAGACGATCTCTGATGGTTTATTACGATGTTTTCACACCGTTGGTAATGATCCTCGAATAAGGATGCCGGCATCCATCGGTTTCCTCTCAATCTCTCCTTGGGATATTTGCAGTATAGAACGTGTCACTCGTTCATTGAGGTGGTTTCTTGACAGTGCTCGTTTCGATGCATACCCGGTAACGATTGACCTGGAGTTGGAGGCTCGCCATCTCTGGGACGCTAACACGTTCAAGGACTGGATCACCGTTTCAAAAGACCGTAGTAAGTTGATAATGTCGCGTGTTCCCCGCTCCTATGAGTGGGCTCAATTACGGTTAGATGATCTTGTGAATGAGGCTGAAGAACGTCACCAGACGGCCATCAATCGACATGCGCTATTGACTGAGGAACTCAGAGAAGCTGTGCGAAAAGGAAAAACTGGTACATTGAACCAGCAAAAGAAGAAAGCACATCAGCAATGTGTCGAATTGGAGAAACAATTAGCGGCCATAATTAAGATGAGAGATGATCTGATAAAGGCACATGAAAGATCAGAAGCACTACTCAAGTGCCCCGCCTGTAGGGTTGATGCTGATCCAATTGATGACTTTGAACAGAGGGAGAAGGGTGGATTCCTATGTAACTGCCAGAGATGTCATGCTCAATGGGGTACGCGACTTTGTAAAAGAGGGCATAAATACGCAATCATGTTGCCTGGTGGGTTCGTAGATACCGATGATTATTCAGCAGGTTGTGAGGATCGCACCTACGGTAGCGATCTGTTGGCGCTGCCAGGACGTACACCAAACGGGGAACATGGTTTTGTCTGTCCCATTTGTGGTGAAATAACATGAGATTAGACGGGTGATCAAACTTAACAGTCACGGATTGATGAAGTCAGTTAGGCTGTAACGGATCAGAGCATAATCTTACTTTCGAGATCTAAGCACTATATTAATTGACTGCAGGCTTAAACATCAATTTTGGAATCGGCGTAGAAAAAGAGTGTGAGAGGAAATTATGGCCCACTGGCATTACAACGATCCGAGACTCCGCGTAATGTATGAAAACGCCTTGGAAGCTCTGGATGCAGGCGACCTCACTCGGGCAGAGAATTGCTTCAAGGTGGTCGTGATGATGCAAGATCAAACCGTACCCGCCAGGGAGGAAGTGGATGAGGACGTCCATATCCGTTGTTGGGATGAACGCGATATACAATGGGCCGCGCAGAGATTGGCACTCTCGGATTCTCCTGCAGCGATCGTCGGGTTCGTCTGCGACTATCGCGTGCGAGCATTGTTTGCCCTCGGCCGGCTGGAAGTGGAGAATCACAATTTTCAGAAGGCGATCGAGTACCTCGACCAGGCCCTTCGATACTGGCCCGAACAACCGGATTGCCTTTGCGAAAAGGCAATCGCATTGAAAGCACTCAAACGCGAACGGGAAGCTCTAGTCTGTTACCAGCAGGTGATCGAGGAACGCTCAGAAGCGAATCCGTTGATCCGGGCCGTTGCGCTCAGGGGAAAGGCCGTCGCTTTGATAGATTTGAACGTGCTGGACCAGGCAGAGGAATGCTTGAGGGCATCTTTGGAACTCGATCCGTTCAGCGAAGTGGCTCAGAACGAACTGACTTATATCAGCCAGCTCCGATCGGGATTTGGAGCCGTGACAACTTCTCCGATGATCATTTCCCCTGAGCGAAAGCGAATATGTTCCATTTGTGGTCGCACAATTGGAAATCAAGAGAGCTTCTTGACCAGAATTTCAGGCAACTCCACAATTTGTTTGGACTGCACCTCACAAAAGAACGCCGATGAAAAATACTTCTTCCATCTTGCACCCCAAAAAAGAGAAGAAGAGAACCCGTAATGGATCAGCATGCAATAGGCCCGATTTTTCGGGTTTCCTTTTCCCTCGATGAGAAAAGTTGTGGGTTCCGGATGGGCCCACATAGATTGTGTTCAAGGACATAGTGGGCCGACTTGCACCAGCTCGGTTGGCCGAAAGAGAATTTGATGGTGTCTGCGAACATACCCGATGATCCGACAAATGGTCGCGTCATTCGCTCCTGCGCGCTTCCAGCTTAACTTGATTGGGAGCCGCAGCGATTGAGAGTGAGTGTGTAAATGGACACCCTCCTCTGGATCCTGATCATCGGCATCGCCATCCTGGTGGTGATCAAGCTGGGCCGCAAGCCGCCTCGCCCCCGAGGCGGCGGCGCCGGCCAGGACACGGTCGGCGGGATCGACCTGCCCACCTGGGTGGCCATGGAAGAAAACCTGGATGACAAGTGAGGCCGAGCAATCTCTCGATCTTTTATGATCCGTCATAACACTATGAGCTAGTGCCGGGGTTGCCGCCCCCTGGTCCCCCGCCGAGGGAATGCGATCCCCTCGGGCTCCCCTACCCTTTTCAAGCATTTTCGAACCCAATCCTACCCCCAGTAATACCACCCGACGTTGAGAAGACCCGCTTTGCCTCCCGATCGTCCCGCCGCAAGCTCCCGCCCGTCATTCGCTTGCCCCTTGCGATCCGGCCCTCCGGCTCCGCCAGCAGTCGCCCGTCATCCAGCAGCCGGCCGCGTCGCTTCCGCCAGTGCCAGCTTGTACCTTCCGCTTGGCAGTCGCGCCGCCGATGGCCGTCTTCGCCGAGTCCGGGCGGGGCGGGCCGGGTGACGGCGGCCCGCAAGCCGCCCGCCACCGCTTGCGCGTCCCTCCGCACTCGGCCGAGCATAAACGGCCGCCGCCCCATTCCTGCTCCGAGCAGGGCTCGAATCGGAAATGGGTCCCCTCCAATTATCCCTCGGCCTCGCCGTTGCGTGACGCGGCAGTGTCAGGTCCGCTCCCGCCGGCTTGCTACCGGGCCGCTTCCTCTCCCGGCCCGGCGTCAGGATTCATTTTCCCTCGCTCGGCCCTTCA